>Ga0307508_10004417_pt1 | contig 13761 bp, 12 predicted proteins | sample 9_EM_MG_FD_203089 | JGI IMG/M metagenome (GOLD analysis project Ga0307508, IMG submission 203089) | Populus trichocarpa ectomycorrhiza microbial communities from riparian zone in the Pacific Northwest, United States - 9_EM | ecosystem: Host-associated > Plants > Roots > Unclassified | place... | reverse complement strand
ACCCCATGACGATGCCAACAACGGGGCTCATTCGGTGATCGTGCCTCTCAGGTAACCGGCTGCGTGACGTGCGCGTTCGAGGACGTCGTCCAGGTCGTCGCCGTAGGTGTTGACGTGGCCGACCTTGCGGCCGGGCTTCACGTCCTTGCCGTACATGTGGATCTTGAGCTTGGGGTCGCGGGCCATGCAGTGCAGGTACGCGGAGTACATGTCGGGGAAGTCGCCGCCGAGGACGTTGACCATGACGGTCCACCTGGCGCGGGGGCGCGGGTCGCCGAGCGGGAGGTCGAGGACGGCCCGGACGTGGTTGGCGAACTGGGACGTGATCGCGCCGTCCTGCGTCCAGTGGCCCGAGTTGTGCGGGCGCATCGCGAGCTCGTTGACGAGGATGCGGCCGTCGCGGGTCTGGAAGAGCTCGACGGCGAGGTGGCCGACGACATCCAGTTCCTTGGCGATCCGCAGGGCCATCTCCTCGGCCCTGAGCGCCAGCCCCTCGTCGAGGTCGGGCGCGGGCGCGATCACGGTGTCGCAGACGCCGTTCACCTGCTGGGACTCGACGACCGGGTACGCCACGGCCTGGCCGTGCGGCGAGCGTACGACGTTGGCGGCGAGCTCACGGACGTAGTCGACCTTCTCCTCGGCGAGGACGGGGACGCCGGCCCGGAAGGGGTCCTCGGCCTCCGTCACGTCGTCGACGACCCACACGCCCTTGCCGTCGTAGCCGCCGCGGACGGTCTTGAGGACGACGGGGAAGCCGTCGCCTTCCGCCGCGAAGGCCGCCACGTCCTGCGGATCGCTGACGATCCGGTGCCGTGGGCACGGGACGCCGAGCGCGTCGAGCCTCGCCCGCATCACGCCCTTGTCCTGGGCGTGCACGAGCGCGTCGGGGCCGGGGCGCACGGGGATGCCGTCCGCCTCCAGGGCTCTGAGGTGCTCGGTGGGTACGTGTTCGTGATCGAAGGTGATCACATCGCACCCGCGCGCGAAGTCACGCAGCGTGTCCAGGTCGCGGTAGTCGCCGATGACGACATCGCTCACGACCTGTGCCGCGGAATCCTGTGGGGTGTCACTGAGGAGCTTGAATCTGATGCCGAGCGGGATGCCCGCCTCGTGTGTCATACGAGCGAGCTGCCCCCCGCCGACCATGCCGACTACCGGGAACGTCACGACCCCAGGGTATCGGTCACGCCACCGCGGCCGGATTCCGCGCCTCTTACCGGTCCTCTTACCAGCTTGTTTCCAGGTCTGTGAGTTCATCCACAGCCAACCGACAAGGCGGATGGTTAGCATGGCTGGGTTGACGAAACCAACCGACTGGGGGCCTGTACGACCATGGGACATGGTTCCTCAGGGTTGCGAAGGATCGTGCGCGAGGCCGCCAAATTCGGCGCGGTCGGCGGAGCGGGGCTGCTGGTCAACCTCGTCGTCTTCAACCTCGTCCGGCATCTGACCGAGCTGCCCGTGGTCCGGGCGAGCGTCATAGCCACCGTCGTCGCGATCGCCTTCAACTACATCGGCTTTAGGTACTTCACGTACCGCGACCGCGACAAGAGCGGCCGTACGAAGGAACTGACGCTGTTCCTGCTGTTCAGCGTGGTCGGCCTGGTCATCGAGAACGGCATCCTGTACGCGGCGACCTACGGCTTCGGCTGGGACAGCCCGCTACAGAGCAACGTCTTCAAGTTCGTCGGCATCGGCATCGCGACCCTGTTCCGCTTCTGGTCCTACCGGTCCTGGGTCTTCAAGACCCTGCCGGCCCGCGAGGCCGTGGCCAGCGCGGAGTCCTTCCTGGAGGAAGCGGAGAAGGCGGCGGCGAGGAAGCCCCGCCCCCAGCAGCGGGTTCTCTGAACGCACCGGCGGGCACCGATCCGCCCGGACGTCACCGCACCATCGGCTCGTCGTCGTCCTCGACCGTCGTCTTCAACGGGGTCCGCGAGAGGAACAGGCCGAAGACCGGGGGCTGGGCCTGGAGCATCTCCAGACGGCCGCCGTCGGCCTCCGCCAGGTCCCGGGCGACCGCCAGTCCGATACCCGTCGAGTTGCGGCCGCTGATCGCGCGCTCGAAGATCCGCGCACCGAGGTCGGCGGGGACTCCGGAGCCCTCGTCCGTGACCTCGATGACGGCCTGGTTGCCGGTGACGCGCGTACGCAGCGCCACCGTGCCGCCGCCGTGCATGAGGGAGTTCTCGATCAGCGCGGCCAGCACCTGGGCGACCGCGCCCGGGGTGCCGACGGCCGTCAGGTGCCGCTTGCCGGAGCTGACGATGGCCCGGCCCCCGCTGCGGTAGGCGGGCCGCCACTCGGCGAGCTGCTGCTGGATGACCTCGTCGAGGTCGAAGGTGACGGCGTTGCCCGCGCGCGGGTCGCGGGAGTTCGTGAGCAGTCGCTCGACCACGTCCGTCAGGCGCTCCACCTGGGTGAGCGCGACGTTCGCCTCCTCCTTCACCGTGTCCGGGTCGTCGGTGAGGGTGATCTCCTCCAGACGCATGGAGAGGGCGGTGAGCGGCGTACGGAGCTGGTGGGAGGCGTCGGCGGCCAGGCGCCGTTCCGCCGTCAGCATGCGGGCGATTCGCTCGGCGGAGGAGTCCAGGACGTCGGCGACCCGGTCCAGCTCGGGGACGCCGTACCGCTTGTGCCGGGGCCGGGGGTCGCCGGAGCCGAGGCGTTCGGCGGTCTCGGCGAGGTCGGTGAGCGGCGAGGCGAGCTTGTTGGCCTGGCGGATCGCGAGGAGCACCGCGGCGATCACCGCGAGCAGGGCCACCAGGCCGATGATCAGGAGCGTACGGCCGACCTCCCGGGTCACCGAGGAGCGCGGCTCCTGGACGGTGACCGTCTCGCCCTCCTCGCCCTGCTCCGTGGAGCCGATGACGTCACCGACCGGCTTGGTGCCGACCTCGATCGGCTCCTCGCCGGGGATCCGGATCAGGGCGTAGCGATCCGGCCCGACCTGGTCGCGCAGGATGTCCGCGGACACGTCCTCCGCGGCGAAGAGCCGGCTGTCCACGATCCCGGCCAGCCGGATCGCCTCGGAGTCGACCCGCTCCTGGGCACTGTTGCTGATGGTGCGGGTCTCGACGATGACGAGGGAGACGCCGAAGACGGCGATCACCACGAGCACTACGGCCAGCGTGGACTGGATCAGTCGACGGCGCATGTCCTCTTACCTGCTAGACGGATTCCCGGAGGTTCAGCTCTTCTCGAACCGGAAGCCCACGCCTCGTACCGTCGCGATGTACCGCGGGTTCGCCGCGTCGTCGCCGAGCTTCTTGCGGAGCCACGAGATGTGCATGTCGAGCGTCTTGGTCGAGGACCACCACGTGGTGTCCCAGACCTCGCGCATCAGCTGGTCCCGGGTCACCACCCGGCCTGCGTCCCGCACCAGCACCCGCAGCAGGTCGAACTCCTTCGCCGTGAGCTGGAGCTCCTCGTCGCCCATCCACGCGCGGTGCGACTCGACGTCGATCCGCACGCCGTGGGTGGCGGGCGGCTGCGCCGGCTCGGCGGCGCCGCGGCGCAGCAGGGCCCGGACGCGGGCGAGCAGTTCGGCGAGCCGGAAGGGCTTGGTGACGTAGTCGTCGGCGCCCGCGTCGAGACCGACGACGGTGTCCACCTCGTCGGCGCGCGCGGTCAGGATGAGGATGGGTACGGCGTGGCCCTCGGCGCGAAGCCGGCGAGCCACCTCCAAGCCGTCCATGCCGGGCAGACCCAGGTCGAGGACGACCAGGTCGATGCCGCCCTGCATTCCGGCGTCGAGTGCGGTGGGGCCGTCCTCACGCACCTCGACCTCGTACCCTTCCCGGCGCAGGGCGCGGGCCAGCGGCTCCGAAATGGACGCATCGTCCTCGGCGAGCAGTACACGGGTCATGAGCTGATGGTAGACCGCTCTTGAAAGAACCAAGAGTGTGATCGGCGCCCCGTGGTTCTTACCTTTGACCACAATCGTGCGAACCTGTGAGAGCGGGGGTCGAACTGTGCAGAGACCTTGGAAACGGGGTGCACGTTCCCCCCGTCACCTGTGATCCATCTCTCAAGTCCTTTCTTTTCCGGCGAGGCTCTGTCGTATGGTGAAAGGACGCCTTTAGCACCACGGGGACCTTCAGTGATGTTTTGACACTGAGGGTCTCTTTTGTGCCCCGATCAGCAAGGAACGACCATGGCGTCCAGCCTGACGAAGGACTCGGTGACTCCGGGCACCCCCGGTTCCGACACAGCCTTCTTCGGCCACCCACGAGGACTGGCCACTCTCTTCATGACCGAGATGTGGGAGCGTTTCTCCTACTACGGCATGAGGGCACTGCTCCCGCTGTATCTCGTCGCCCCGGGCGGCCTGCACCTCAGCGCCGCCACCGCGACCGCGATCTACTCCGTGTACGTGTCGCTGGTGTACCTGCTCGCGATGCCGGGCGGCTGGTTCGGCGACCGCGTCTGGGGTCCCCGCAAGACCGTCGCCGTCGCCGGCGCGGTGATCATGCTCGGCCACCTCACCCTGGCCCTGCCGAGCTCCGGCACCTTCTACGCCGGTCTCGGCCTCGTCGCGATCGGCTCGGGTCTGCTGAAGGCCAACATCTCCACGATGGTCGGCCACCTCTACGAGGGCCCGGACGACGCCCGCCGCGACGGCGGCTTCACCGTCTTCTACATGGGCATCAACCTCGGCGCCTTCGCCGCGCCGCTGGTCATCGGCACCATCGGTGAGAACGTCGGCTGGCACCTGGGCTTCGCCCTCGCCGCGCTCGGCATGGGCCTGGGTCTCGCCCAGTTCCTGATCGGCAGCCGCCACCTGGCCGACCGCTCCAGCGTCGTCCCCAAGCCGCTGTCCGACCAGGAGAAGACCTCGACGCTGCGCAAGGCGGCGTTCTGGGCCGGCCTCGCCGTCGTCTTCTACGGCGTCGTCGGCTTCTCCGGCCACTACACGCTGAACTGGATCCTGGTCCCGCTGACCCTGCTCGGCGTGATCATCCCGGCGCTGGTGCTGGTCCGCATCAAGCGCGACAAGGAGCTCGACGCCGACGAGCAGAAGTCGATGTCGGCGTACCTCTGGTTCTTCGTCGCCGCCGCGGTGTTCTGGATGATCTACGACCAGGGCGGCTCGACCCTCTCGATCTTCGCCGACGCCTCCGCCGAGAACAGCGTGCTCGGCTGGGACTTCCCGGTCTCCTGGTACCAGTCGGTCAACCCGGTCCTGATCATGGCCCTGGCCCCGGTCTTCGCCTGGTTCTGGCTCGCGCTGAACCGGCGGGGCAAGGAGCCGAGCACGGTCGTGAAGTTCGCGTCGGGTCTGGTGCTGGTCGGTGCGTCGTTCTTCCTGTTCCTGGCGCCGCTGTCGATCGCGGACGGGGGGCACAAGGCGGCCGCGATGTGGCTGGTCGCGATCTACTTCGTCCAGACCGTGGGTGAGCTGCTGCTGTCTCCGGTGGGGCTGTCGGTGACGACGAAGATGGCTCCCGCGAAGTACGCCTCGCAGATGATGGGGGTGTGGTTCCTCGCGGTGACCGCGGGGGATGCGACGACCGGGTTGTTGTCCATCGCCGGCGTTGACCTGAACAAGACGGGGGTTGTGGCTCTTGAGGCCACGCTCGCCGTGGTGGCCGGTGTTGCGGTGTGGATGTACCGGAACCGGGTCAAGGAGCTCATGGGTAGCGTTCGTTAGAGGTGAGCTTGAACCGACGGGGCGTTGGGATCCAAGGGGGTTCCAACGCTCCGTCGGTTTTCGTGCTGTGCGCGGTTCCCCGCGCCCCTGACGTGACTATCGCGTCCTTCGTTTTGGCATGAACGTGAATATCGCCGCCCCCAGCAGCACCGCCGTTCCCGCCACCAGGCCCAGTGCCTTCAGGGCCGCGTGGTCGTCGGAGCCCGTGGCCGCGAGGCCGCCGCTGGTCGACGATGAACCGCCCGTGCTGGACGAACCGCCCGACGCCCCGCCCTCCTGCTCCTCCGTGTTGAGGGTCAGGGAGACCGACGTCTTGTCCGGTGTGCAGGTGGTCGTCGTGCCGAGGGCCTCGATGGTGAGGACACCCGGCGACAGAGTCGACTCCCCCGTGGCGCCGGGCTTGTACGTGCCCGTCATGTCGGGGATCTCGATCGGGTCGCCGGACTTGATGGCCTCGGAGTTGGTCGGGCCCTCGACGTGGACCGAACCCGTGTCCGCGCCGCCCAGGGTGACCTCCATGGACGGCTTCACGGAGTCCGCGGGGATGTCGGCGGGGCTGTCCATCGGCGAGTTCTTGAACTGCACCGTGATGCCGTAACTGCCGCCGTCCTTCTTGGCGTTGACCTGGATCGTGGAGGTCGCCTTCTTCTCGCCGATGGGCGACTGGCAGGTGTAGGGGATGTCGACCGCCTTGCCGGTGAAGTCGGTCTGCCCGTCGTCGGTCGAGGTGGCGGTGGCCGTGGCCGTGGCCGTGGGCGACGTGCTGTCCGTCGGTGTCGCGCTGTCCGTCGGATCCGGCGAGTCGGTCGCGGTCCCGGTGGCGGTCGGCGTCGAAGTCCCGTCCCCCTCGGCCACGTCGAGGGTCGCCGCCGTCGGCACCGTCCCCGTCGGTGTGCACACCGTGTTGGTCCCCATCGCCTTCACCGTGTACGCGCCCGGCGTCAGCGTGAGCGCCCCGGGCGCCGTCAGCTTGAGCGTGCCCTTCATGTCGGACAGGACCATGTCGCCGCCCTTGGGGATGGCCGGGTTCTCCTGCGGACCGGTCATCGCGATGTCGGCGCTCTGCGCGCCCGCCGCCTTCAACGTGCCGACCGGCTGCACCGAGTCGGCCGGCAGGTCGATGATGTTCGGGTTCTTCGAGGCGGCCTGCGTGAACTTCCACACCACCTCGATCTCGTCGCCGACCGTCGCCGTGGCCGGCGCGGTGATCTCGACCTTGGTGGTGCCCTCGACGGGGTCGAGACCGACGCCCGCGGGCGGTACGCACCGGGTCGCGAACGACACCTCCGCGGCCTGCGCGGTCCCGGCGGCGGCGCCGAGCAGCAGGCCCGCTCCGGCGAGCACCGTCGCGAAGCCCGCCGCGGCCGCTCTTCTCGGCCCGCCGGCCGGTGTGACTCTCCTTCGCATGCTCACGTGGATCCCTTTCTGGTGGGAGTCGTCGGACTCGTCGGGCTGTCGTCGTGCGGTGCGGAGAGCCGGTCAGCGGCCGCGCCCGGATCGGCGTCCGGGGTGAACCACGGCAGGGTGGCGGCGGGGGTGGCCGCGTGTGCGGCCGTGGAGGGCTTGAACCCCGGTAGGCGCAGGGCGAGTTCGGGCAGCCGCAGGCCACGGTGGCGGACGCCTCCGGCGGGCCGCGGCCGGACCCGGTCCACCACCGCCATGCCGATACGGAACAGCGCCGCGGGCACGACCAGGCAGACCAGGATCCAGAACAGGGTCACGCCCCAGGGCCGGCCCACGCCCCAGGGCTGCTCGGCCAGCACCTTGCCGCCGTACTTGAGCGACACGGTGTAGTCGCCGTGCGCACCGCCGGAGAGCTCGACGGGCAGTTCGATCCGCGCCTTGCCGCCGGGCTGGATCGTGCCGCGCCAGGGCTGTTCGTCCCACTGCGGGGCGAACACCCCGTGTGCGGTGCCGACTTGGAAGACCGGGTTCTTCACGGCCGAGGTGCCGACGTTGCCGACGGTGAAGACGAGGGTGCGGGCGGGCGGTGCGCCGAACCAGGTGAGCAGACCGCCGGAGCCGTCCAGCCGGGTGTCGCTGAGGACTGACAGCCGGCCGCCGTCCGTCTCGGCGGGCAGCGGCTCCACGGCGTGCCCGGCCACCTGGAAGATCGCGTCGGCCTCGGCCTTCGCCCCGGTCACGGTGGCCACATGGACCACGCAGGGGCAGGGCACCGGCGGTTCGGCCACCGGCAGCTTCTTGTCGAACCGGCCCGCCGCGTCCGTGGTGACGGCCCGACCGTCGGCGTTGGCACAGGAGTTGGTGCCCCCGGGCACTCCGCGCGAGGGCACGGCCTGTCCGCAGATCAGGATCATCAGCAGCGCCCGGCCCCGCCAGCCGCTGCCGCTCACGGTGATCGAACCCCCGGCCCCCGCCTGGGACTTGGACAGCTTCACGCTCGGCCGGTCCGCCGCGGCCGCCGTTCCAGCCAGCGGTGCGAGGAGCAGCGCGAGCACCGCCGCCCAGACCGCCATCCGCACCTTGCCGCTCACGTCGTCGCTCCCGTCAACTCGGCCTCCGTACACGGGGATTCGGGCACGCGGCCTGGCCGTACGATGCCTTCGACGCCGTACGACCAACACAGGGCGGCGGACGGCATGGGCGGCTCCAGCTGTCGTACGAGACCGGTCCGGGCCCGCTCAGTGGCGGACGCGGGCCACGTGGTGGCGCTGGTTGCGGCGGGTCAGCCAGAGGGCGCCCGCCGCGCCCGCGAGCAGCACCGTGCCGCCGAGGGTGCCGAGGGCGATCGCGGAGTCCTCGGGGCCGGTCTGCGGGAGTTCGGCGCCCGAGCCGTCGCCGCTCTGGGTGGCGCCGGTGGTGCCGCCCGTGGTGCTGCCGCCCGCCGCGGTGACGTCCAGGCTCAGCGAGGCGCCGGGGGTGTTCGTCGGCGTGCAGGTGGTCGTCGTACCGAGCGCCTTGATGGTGAGCGCGCCCGCGGTGAAGGTGACCTTGCCGGACTTCTTCGGGGTGTAGGTGCCCGTCAAGTCGTTGATCTTGATGGGGGTGTTGGCCGGAACCACCGCCTGGTTGGCCGGGCCCGACACGTTCATCGTCCCGCTGTCGGCGCCGCCGAGCTTGATGGTGGCGCTCGGTTCCATCGCGCCCTTGCCCAGGTCGACCGGGCTGGACGAGACGCCCTTCTGCCAGGACATGGTGATCTTGTAGCCGCTGCCGCTCTTGACACCCTCGATGTCGATGGGTGAGACGGCGCTCTTGTCGCCGATCGGCGTCTTGCACTGGTAGTTGACGTTCACGACCTCGGCCCTGGCCACGGGGGCGGCCAGCAGCACCGCCGAGCCGGCCAGGCCCGCGGCGGTCGCGAGAGCGACGGTTCGCTTCTGCTTCGACACGGTCCCCTCATTCCTGACGGCACATCAGATCGGCCGTCAAGGTACGCCGGGGCACCAGAGGAAGGAAGAGATAAGGAAGTGTCGGAACTGTGGGGACGCCTCTCAGGCGGGTGCGCCCAACTCCGCCCACACGGTCTTGCCGCCGACTCCGGGGGACCGTACGACCCCCCAGTCGAGACAGAGCCGCTGCACGATGAACATCCCGTGCCCTCCGGGCCGTCCCGCCCGGTGCGGGCTGCGCGGCGCGGGCTGTCCCGCCCCCCGGTCCGCGACCTCGATCCGGATGACCTTGTTGCCGCAGCTGATCGACAACCGGTCGGGGCCCTCGGCGTGGAGGCACGCGTTGGTCACCAGCTCGGACACCACGAGCAGTACGTCCTCCGCGGCGGCCCGCTGATCCGCCGTCGCCGCCGGCAGCCAGCCCCACGCGTACAGGGCCTGCCGGGTGAAGTCGCGCGCGAGCGGCACGACGGCGCTCTCGCCCTCGAAGTCCAGCCGACGGACCTGCTGCCCCTCCGGCACCTCGGCGGCTGCGTCGGGCTCCGGGTCACGGTCGCCCGGCGAGTAGGGCCGGGTGGTGCTCATCAGCGCTTCACCTCACCGATTCACCGGTTCACGATTCAAAAACGTCACTGCAAGCGTCGCTCACCGAACAGTCAGTACGGATGTCTCCTGCCCGAGCGGACCGGTGGAACACCCCTCTATTCGGGACGTTTGTCCGGGACGAGGGATGTGACACCCCGCGAACGCAGGTCATCGGGGATCGAGCGGGGCACGAACGGGGCGCCGGAGCCACCCCTCGGCCCGCCGACTCAGCCCCCGGCCTCGTCCGCCAGGGCGGCTTCCAGCGAGTCATGGACCGTGAAGACGGCGTCCGCCCCCGTGATCTCGAAGACCCGCGCCACGACCGGCAACATCCCGGCAAGATGTACGCCACCCCCCGCCGCCTCGGCTTTCAGGCGCGCCCCCAGCAGCACGTTCAGACCGGTGGAGTCACAGAACTCCAGCCGTGTGCAGTCGACGACGAGCCGGCTCTTTCCCTTGGCGAGGCAGTCCTCGAGTGGCTCACGCAACAAATCGGCCGTGTGGTGATCCAACTCACCTGCTGGAGTCACGACGGCGCTTGAGCCCTCTTGCCGCACCTCAACCAGAAGCCGGCCAGACTGTGCGCTGCCGACCGTCCCGCGGTCCATGCCGTCTCTCTCTCCCGACGTCGTGGCTGCTTGACTGACGCCCTCGAACACTACGCCTTCTCCACACCCTCCGACACCCGAACAATCACTCACAAACGGACATAACCACACATAAAACACTTGCGGTCGACTCGGGATAACGGGTAGGGCTAGTAGAGACACGTACTCGACACGGCCGGCTTTGGAGGCGCCGCACACCGCAGTGCACGAACTGGCTTCGGCAGCCATATGCCGAGAACGATGGAGGACATCATGTCACCCCGGCTCGACGCATCGCATACCCAAGAAGCGACGTCGACATCCCCCCCGGAACATCTGGATCCCATCGAGCAGGACAGCGATGGCGACGTGCTCGCCGGGCTTCCGGAGATCCCGCCGTTCGAAGAGGTGGGGCCCGTGGACGCACGTGCCCTCTCCAAGACCCTCTTCGCACGACTGGAGTCGCTGGAGGAAGGCACGCACGAGTACTCGTACGTCCGCAACACGCTCGTCGAACTCAACCTCGCCCTGGTCAAGTTCGCCGCCTCCCGCTTCCGGTCGCGCAGCGAACCGATGGAGGACATCATCCAGGTCGGCACCATCGGCCTGATCAAGGCGATCGACCGCTTCGAACTCAGCCGTGGTGTGGAGTTCCCCACGTTCGCGATGCCAACCATCGTCGGCGAGATCAAGCGGTTCTTCCGGGACACCTCGTGGTCGGTGCGGGTACCGCGCCGTCTTCAGGAGCTCCGGCTCGACCTGGCGAAGGCCGGGGACGAGCTGGCCCAGAAGCTCGACCGCGCCCCGACGGTGGGCGAGCTCGCCGAGCGGCTGGGGCTGTCGAAGGACGAGGTCGTCGAGGGCATGGCCGCGTCCAACGCGTACACCGCCTCCTCGCTGGACGCCCAGCCCGAGGAGGACGACTCGGAGGGCGCGCTGGCCGACCGGATCGGCTACGAGGACCACGGGCTCGAAGGCATCGAGTACGTCGAGTCCCTGAAGCCGCTGATCGCCGAACTCCCGTCCAGGGACCGCCAGATCCTCTCGCTCCGCTTCGTCGCGGGTCTGACCCAGTCGGAGATCGGCGAGGAACTCGGGATCTCCCAGATGCATGTGTCGCGGCTGCTGTCGCGGACGTTGGTGCGGCTGCGGAAGGGGCTGACCGTCGAGGAGTGACGCGTCGGCGATTCTGACCTGCGTGTGTGCCCGGTGTCCGATGGGACACCGGGCACCGTGCGTTCGGGGCGCCTTCTGGTTACCGGGAGAAACCCTTTCCCCAAGGCTTCACTTCCCTCACTATGGTCCCTCACAGACTGGCCGGTACGTCAGGAGGAGGGTGCGCATGATCCGACCCGACGGCGCGTCCGACGCCCGTCTCACCGAACTGCTGCGCGCCGACCCGGCCACGGCCTACCCGGCCCTGCTGGAGCTCCGCGCCCGCCACCAGCCCTCCGTCCTGGCCTACGCCCGCCTCTGCACGACCGGTGAGGCCGCCGCCCGGCAACTGGCCGCGCAGACCTTCACGCTCGCTGCCCGGGAGACGGCCCGCGGGGTCGACCCCGGCGTCCCCTGGCGCCACCGGCTCCTCCTGCTGGCCGCACGGTCGGCGGCCACATGGGCCGGGGACGCGCGCGCGTCCGGCCTGGACGCGAGCCTGCTCCTGGTCCTGAACACTGCGGCCCCCGGGGGCCCGGTACCGCCCATGCTGGGCGCGTTCCAATCCCTGCCGGCCCGCCCGCAGGGTCTCGTCTGGTACGGCCTGGTCGAGGCCGAGCCCGAGCTCCGCACCGCCGGCTACCTGGGCCTCACCCGCGAGGACGTGGTCTACGGCACCGAGGGCGCCCTCCAGTCCCTGGCCCAGGCCTGCCTCCGCGCCCGCCTCGCCGTCTCCGACGATCCCCGCTGCGCGGACTTCCGCCGCCTGATCGAGGAGGCCGTACGACCGGACAGCCCCCGCGTCAGCACCGATCTGCACACCCACATGGCGCGCTGCCCGCACTGCACGGCGGCCTACGAGGAGCTGTGCGCGTTACGGGACACGCCACGCAAGGCGCTGGCGGAGGGGCTGTTGCCGTGGGGCGGGACGGCGTACGTGGCGCGGGCGGCCGGAGAGCCGGACGTCCCCGAGCCGCTCCCGCCGTCCGCTGCCTGGACGCGGCCCCGCCGTCTCGTGCTGGCCTCCGCGGCCCTCGGTGTGGCCCTGGTGCCGCTGCTGCTGTTCCTGGTGTCGCAGGGCGGTTCGCCGTCCGGGGAGTCCCGCTCCGGGGGAGCCGCGACGACGGCACCGGTGATCCCGCCGCCGGTGACGGTGACCGCGACGGCCACGGTCTCCCCCACGACCCGGTCCCCTTCGCCCTCGAACTCGCCCTCGAAGCCCACCTCGTCGCCCAGCAGGACAGCACGCCCGACCCCGCCCGTCTTCCGCCCGCCGAACGGCACCTCCGCCCAGGTGGTCAACGTCTCCACGGGTCGCTGCCTGGACGTCTCCGGCACCTTCGACAACGGCACGGACGTCGTCGCCGCTCCCTGCTCCTCGGACCGCTCCCAACGCTGGCGGGTCGACACGGCCCGCGGTGTCCTCCAGTCGGCCGCCGATCCCGACTTCTGCCTCGACAGCCGCGGTGACGTCGACAAGGGCCTCGGCATCTGGTCCTGCGACTCGGTCGAGGGCGACAACGGCGACAACCTGCGCTTCACGGTGGACTCCGACGGCGTGATCCGCCCGGCGATCGCCATCGCCACGGCGGTGACGCCGGGCGGCGGCAGCGGCGGCCTGTCGCTGGAACCGCTGACCGGGGGTGCGGGGCAGCGGTGGCGGGCGGGGGCCCGCTGAGGCCTGTTGAGGCCCGCTGAGGCTCAGACCACCCGCTCGCCCCGCCGCCACACCCCGCTGACCAGCGGAACCCCCGGCCGGTAGGCCAGGTGCACATGGCTGGGTGCGTCCAGCAGGATCAGGTCGGCGTACGCGCCCGGGGTCAGGCGGCCGATGTCCTCGCGCCGCAGCGCCGCGGCTCCCCCGGCCGTGGCCGACCAGACCGCCTCGTCCGGGGTCATCCCCATGTCCCGTACCGCGAGGGCCACGCAGAAGGGGACGGAGGAGGTGAAGGAGGAGCCGGGGTTGCAGTCGGTGGAGAGGGCGACGGTGACGCCGGCGTCCAGGAGACGGCGGGCGTCCGGCCACTCGGCACGGGTCGAGAACTCCGCGCCGGGGAGCAGGGTGGCGACGGTCGCGCCGTTGGCCAGGGCGTCGATGTCCGCGTCGGTGAGGTGGGTGCAGTGGTCGGCGCTGGCGGCGTCCAGTTCGACCGCGAGCTGGACGCCGGGGCCGTAGGAGAGCTGGTTGGCGTGGATGCGCGGGTGCAGGCCCTTCGCCTTGCCGGCCGTGAGGATCGCGCGGGCCTGGTCGCCGTCGAAGGCGCCCTTCTCGCAGAAGACATCGATCCAACGGGCGTACGGCGCGCAGGCGTCGAGCATCTCGCCGGTGACGAGGGAGACGTAGGCGGCCGGGTCGTCGGCGTGGTCGGGGGAGACGATGTGGGCGCCGAGGTAGGTGACCTCGTCGGTGTGGGCCGCCGCGATACGCAGG
>Ga0307508_10004416_pt1 | contig 13762 bp, 17 predicted proteins | sample 9_EM_MG_FD_203089 | JGI IMG/M metagenome (GOLD analysis project Ga0307508, IMG submission 203089) | Populus trichocarpa ectomycorrhiza microbial communities from riparian zone in the Pacific Northwest, United States - 9_EM | ecosystem: Host-associated > Plants > Roots > Unclassified | place... | reverse complement strand
CGGGCGGGGGCGCGGCGGGGCGCCGCCCGGCCCGGGGGCGCGGGCCGGCGCGGCGGCGGCGGGCGCCCCCCCCCCCCCCCCCCCCCCCCCCCCCCCCCCCCCCTGAAAGCCAATTTTTTTTCTGCATTTTTTATGGTCACCTTTGTTTTTGGTTTTTTCTTGGTGCATTTTACATTCTATAAACCGAGCATCTGGGCATTTTGCGGTGTGTGGGTCCACCGCTAGTTTGGTGTTATGCGTGGATAATATAATCACCTCCTTCGACTGTGTCGCCTCTACTGCTGCCACAGTACTAATAAGTAGGCATGGTATCACGACTCAAAGACGACGACGCACACAACAGCACAGCCGATCACTCACATCAAATACATTCCCACATAATTCTACAATTTCCCATAACTACCCTGAAGACGCCGTGACAGCAGTCATCCGAGAAGTGTACTGCCAGCTACACCGCTTTTGAGATTATTATTTTTGGTCATACGCTGGAGGATAGTACTAGGCGGCAGCTTATGGTTGGAGTGGTGATGCAAGCCAAGCAAGTGAGTCGAAGACGACGGGCTATGTAACTAAGGCTGAGCTGAATACTCCCGCATGAACATGTAGCTGGCGTAGGGGTTTGTGCATGGTATGTAGGCAGGCTGGCGCCTACGGTGTCCGCCCAATAGATACTGTGCTTGGCACGGCTGGCCGTATGTAGGTACCCAGGTATGTAACTGGTTCAAAACTTCAGGGTCAGACTTTGTCCAGGATCCTCTCCTTCGCTTCCCAGCACGAAAAGTGCCAGAAACTTTATTTCGTGGACAACTGCACGAGTGAGCGAGTGATGCGTTCAGAAAAGGGACCCGTCTCGTCCCCGCCGCCGTCGTACGAGCCTCATGCAGCCCCGGATTGAACCGACAGAGCAAAAAGGAACCCACCCGTCCGTTGGGTGGTGCTGGATTCGGTTCTGCGCCCTTTTTTCTTCTTTTTTCTTTTACTTTTTTACTTTTTTTTCAGTTTCTGGAGGTGCTCACTCACCCTAGTCGTATCCTTCCGCTTCCAGATAAAAACAAAAACAAAAACAAGTATCAGAGACAGTGGCAGCCTTACATACCGTCGCTCGCCCAGCTCAGCTCAATCCTGTGCCTGATGTTCGCTGTTCGTTGCTCGGGGTACGATGGGGATGGCGTCACGCGATGGAAATTGGTGATTCTCCCAGGCCCGGCGGAAGTCCTTTGCGACGGTGCGCCCCTCTCTCCGGACCAGTCCGCGTTAAGTCAGCTCCTACTGGGCCCTTCCACTCAGGGGCTGTGCTGCCTGTGCCTGTCTGCTGGCTGGCGGCTGGCACACTGATCCTCTATCTAATTCCCTACTTCTTCTCTCCTGTTCACCGCTACTTAGCCATCCTCATCTTCTCGGAAAAAAAACCCCCACAGCTGCCCCTACCCATATCAGCTCCTTATTTCTCCCCACTGGCCATGCGGCGCGCATCCTCGTCGCGGCCCGCGTCAAGCAGCGGCATCACTCAGCACAACGATGCGGCGCCCAGCCGCACCACCAACTCGGAGGATGTCGATGCCGATCAGCGGCAGGAGCCCGCGCCGGGAGGTCTGACCCGCTTCGACGTCGCCAGCTTCATGATCAACCGCATGATCGGGACCGGTATCTTCACGAACCCTCCCTTCGTCCTCTGGGCGTGCGGGAATCAGCACTTGGCGCTCTGGGTCTGGTTTACCGGTGGACTGTTCACCCTCGCGTGGTGCGTTCGTCCTAGCGAAGGGAGGGCGGCTGTTTCGCTGACCATGATTCAACCCAGTTTCTGCGTTTACGTCGAGTACGGAATGGCCTGGCCACACAATGGAGGGGATGTGCTATATGTAAGTTGGCTATGACGGCCGCTGGTGGCTGCTGCCCCGTATGCTGACGTCTGAGCCGCAGATCGACCAGATATTCAGCCGGCTACTTCCGCGGCGGATCCGATATCTCCCCGTTCTGGCCTATTCGACCTTCTTCCTGCTGATCGGGACTCCGTACACGAACTCGTACGGATTCGCGAAGAACTTCTTGACTGTGTTCAGTCCCAAGACAAAAGACCCGTACGAGCTGAACCAGCACGGCGTCAAAGTGACGGCCGTAATTGTCATCACCCTCGTTTCGTTCGTGCTCTACCGCTACAAGACCCTTGCGCTCCGCTTGAACCGGCTGTTCGCCGTCTACAAGGTCCTTTTAATCTCCATCGGCTGTATCATCGCATTCACATACAGCGTCGAAGGCATCTCGTGGTCGTATCCGGCCAAAGGGTGGAGAATTGTTACCGGCTTCTTGGCGGTGCTGTACGCCTACCAAGGCTGGGAGATTCCGTTCTTCGTACGTGTGTCGTTCTCTCGGAGAAAGAGTGAAGATTGGGCTCGAGTCTAATCGCAACGTGTCAAAGGTCATGGGCGAGCTTGATGGCCAGGCGCGTAAAAGGATGCTCACGCAGGGAGGCATCGCTGCGATCGCACTCGTCACCGTGCTGTACATGCTGGCCAACGTGGCAGTGGTACGTGGGCTCGAGAAATACGTCGAGATCTCTGCTGACAACATCTTTGCTCTTCAGATGGTAGTTCTACCGTACGAAACTCTCGTCAACAGCGAAGGAGTCCCCGCGGTAAGTTCGTCGAAACATACGCCGGAGAGCTGGACGGCTGATTCACACAGATGACAGTAAACCCCAAGGCAACCGCTGCGGCTGCGTTCCTCATCTCGCTCTCGCCACTCGGGAACATGCTCGCGAATACGTACGCGTACGGTTACGGTGAGTTTCCCATATTTCCCATGAGATACGACTGACTGAATGTGTGGAATGAAGTTGGAAAGGTGGTCGGCGACCAGAAGCTGTTTCCGCTGTGGAAGATCCTCTCTCGCCAGTCCAATTTCAAGCATCCGACCAACTCCGGTGCTTACCTCGTGCAATGGGTCGTCTGCGTGGTGGCAATCATTGCGATCGCGACGCCGCATTACAATTCTCACGTCTTCTCGATTGGAGCGACCATCTTCGGCTATGGTTACACGCTAATCGTCGCCATCATCGCCGTCGCGCTGCCGTGGGGTGCAGTTCGGACGCGGCACAGATATCGCTGGTGGATCATTGCCGCCCTGCTCGTGATCGTTAATATCAGCGTCCTCGTCGTGAACGCGATCCCGATCGCCCGCGACGGCAGTGGCCCCAGAAAGACTTGGATCCGCCCCATCATCGTCTTCGCAACGATGGGCATGGGGATCCTCTGGGGATTGTTCTTGTGTCTGCTGGATACCCCTGGCACCGCATTCACAACGCCGGTCCAGAAAGCGCTGGGCGTGCGGATGGAGATCACCCCCTGCGACCACTTAGGACTCACCCGGACGGTGGATTACTTTCAGGTGCGCTACTACTACGTCTAGTTTATCGTCCGAGCGAGCTTGCTAACCGAGGCTGTGATAGGTCGGTACAACCGGATTTGTGACACGCATCTGCGAGTTCCGCGTTCTCGCGTTGGTGCCCCGCTTCCTGGGCGGGCCGCGGAGGGTGCCGCCGGCGGAGCCAAGCGCGCACGGCCATGAGATGGCAGCAGCCTAGGGACCGTCCGTGCACATGGTTCGAAGTGGAACGGGGAAGGCTTGCGCTGGTGGGGGGATCAGTTTTTTTTTTGAAAGCTGGTGTTTTTTTCCCCGCATTGTTTATGTATAACTGGGTCATCTCTGTTTTTGGTGTTGGTTTTGAGGGTTTTGACGGCGTTTTACATTATACACTGAGTATCTGGGGTGTGTGGTTCCACGGCTAGTTACGGGGTTACGTATAGATAGTATAATCACCTGCTAGATTGTGTCGCCTCTGCTGCTTCCGCCGCTTCCGTGGATTTTCCGTAGTCTTCCGTTGTTGGACACGGCATCACAATCAAAGATGAGTACGCACAAAACAGCACAGCCGATCACTCTCGTCGAAAACATTACCAGGTGATTCTGCTGTACGTCCAGAGTTTGCCAAGTGTTGGTGGTGCCCGTACCAGACCCAGACCCGGAACTTGGAAGCACCTTTTCAAGAATTGCCCCCCACTGGAAGGCCCAGCAGAAGATCCTGTGGGCGCAAGTGAGGAAGGAGACGGGCAGAGCTAAAAATTGGTTCAAGATCCGACTTTTTCGCCGATGAGAGGTGCAGCTGGGCGTGTAATGACTTACGATTGGAGGGTGGAGGTGGTGATACAAGTCAAGCGAAGCAAGTGAGTCGATGACGGCAGCCTAGGGCTGAGCTGAACCTTCCTACATGAACATGTAGCCAGCGGAGGGGTTTGTGCATGGTAGGCAGGCTGGCCAACGATGTCTGTCCAACAGCTACTGCGCTCGGCACGGCTGTACGCATGTAACTGTATGTGCATACGAGGGAAGGGACTCGCCGTAACTGTCGTTGCCGTGGGGTGTCTGCGTGCCGACTTTCGGTGGCGGTGTGCATCGGACCGCCGCTCGACACCCGATCGATTCAGCCTGTCCAGCATTAAAATACTCAATATCTACTCTGCAACCGCCACTCCATAATACGTACAAGACGGAAAAGAACTGAAGGAACACAGTACAAGCCAAGCCCACCGTGATCAACACCGGGAAAACCGTGACCGCACCTATCAGATCCCGTCCGTGATGACGCCCCCGCCGCCGTCAAGGCTCGCCCACACGCCCCTCTCTCGCCTTCGTCCTCCGACTGTTGGAGCCGCCCACCGCTGCCTCGGGCCAGGATCCGGCGGCGCTTCGCCCTCTTCTTCGAGCCGCCGGCGCAGAGCACGTCCAGCTCCTCGGCGATGGCCGTGGCCTGTCGCAGCGTCCTGCGATGGCGCACTGGCTGTACCTCTGCGCTGCGTCCCCCGCGGCCGCCATGGCAGAATTGACCTCTTCCACCCGCGTGCACGACCGCCAACCTGCTGCCCGACGAATCGCTCGTCATACAAAGTTCTGTGTGGTATTGCCTGAGTGCGCTGCAGGCTAGGAGAATCAAATGTATGGAGTTGGACAAGGCAGGGCTGATAGGTTTCCACAGCCTGGTCGGCCTGCGCAGCAAACCACTTCCATCATCGGTGTTTTGTTAATAACTCAACAACAAATGGGCCAATCGAGAATCGGACAAAAGGGGGTGATTCTCCAAGGTGTTATCTATCCTTTGTGAGCAACATTGAAAAAACTTAATTGGTTTTGCATCGCTGGTTGTGGAATTGCGACATGATCCCATGCCAATCCTCGTAGATTGTAGGATGCCACACAACTTTGTCTGTTTGGACTTTGGTAACTCTGTACAGTACGTATCGGTACAAAATTCCGGCCCAGGGACCGCTTCCCTAACGCGAAGCGTGCCAGCAAATTTATATTAGGGACACTGCACCAGTGAGCGAGTGAGGTCATGATGCGTTCAGCAAAGGGACCTATCTAGTCTCCGCCGCCATCGTGTTGAAAGAATATCGATTCAGTGAAGATCAATACCAGCGTATATTGAACAAGTATGTAGAACAGAAGAAGGAGCACAAGAAGAGCAGCAGATATCCCACTCTTACGCTTCCCCGCTCTTGGGTAATCGTGTCCTCAACAAACTCTAAGGCACAAGCACCAAATCTAAAGACCCCTCAAGACAGAACGCCACGAGAAGCATTTCCAACACATCGTATGTACATACGAGCCTCATGCAGCCCCGGGACGAACCAACAGAGCAAAAAGGAAACACATCGTTAGTTGGCATTGGATATTCAGTTCCGCACACATTTTTTTCTTTTCCTTTTCCTTTTTTCCTTTTTTTTAGTTTTCGTGCGCTACTCAATCATCCTGGTTCAAGTTGGAACCAAAAGCAAGTAACTATCCAGATACTTGAAGACAGCGGCAGCCTTGCCGTCTGCCGCCTCTGTCGTCTGCTTCGCCGGACAAGATCGCTAGCCCCTGTGCGACCAGCTCAGCACAATTCTGCGCCTGGATCCCCCGGACCGGCAGAAGATGACTTGATACCTAGTGAAGTCGGCTTCTGTCAGTCCCTGTCGGTTTCGGGGCTGTGCTGGCGGCGATGGGAGCGGCTTGCTGGCTGGCAGACGCACTCGCATACCTACATAGTTGTCTACAGTCCCTCTAAAGCTTCTCCTCTTCCACATCTCTCTTCCTCGGATCTTGTTTGCCGCTTCTTAGCCATCCTCGCCTCTCTCTGCCTCTTGTTGTCCACAACTGCTCCTACCCGTACCCACACCTTGTTTCTCCCTATTGGCCATGTCGCGCGCATCCGCACCATGGCCCAAGTCAATCGCGGCATCGCTCCATACGCCGACGTGGCGACCGGCCCCGCCGCCAGCTCGAAAGATGTCGTAGCACGCCAGCAGCAGGAGCCCGCGTCACCTGGCCTCACCACCGCCAACTCGGAGGATTTCGAAGCCGATCAGCAGCAGGAGCCCGCGCCGCGAGACCTGACCCGCTTTGACGTCCCCAGCTTCATGGTCAACCGCATGATCGGTACCGACATCGCCACGAGCCCTCCAATCGTCCTCTGGGCTTGGGGAAATCAGCACATGGCGCTCTGGGTCTGGTTCGCCGGTGGACTGTTCTCCCTTGTGTGGTGCGTTCGTCCTAGTGGAGGGAGGGCGACTGTTTCGCTGACCATGATTCAACCCAGTTCTTCGTTTACGTAGAGTACGAAATGTCATGGCCCCAAAATGGGGGCGATGTGCTATGTATATGTACGCTCGCTACGACATCCGCTGGTGGCTGCTGCCCCGTATGCTGACGACCGAGCCGCAGATCGACCGACTCAGCCGCTGCTTCTGCGGTGGATCCGATATCTCCCCGTTCTGAGCTATCCTTTCTTCTTCCTGCTGACCGGGACGTCATACACGACCTCATACGGATTCGCCAAGTTCCTGACTGGGTTCAACCCCACGACCAAGAACTCTTACAAGCTGAACTAGCACGGCGTCAAAGTGACGGCCGCGATTGTCATCACCGCCGTGTCGCCCTTTCTCTACCGCAACCGAAGCCTCGCGCTCCGCTTAAACTGGCTGTTCGCCATCTACAAGGCCCTCTTCAAGGCCCTCTTAATCGCCATCGGCTGTGTCACCACGTTCGCCTACAGTGCCGAAGGCACCGCGCGGCCACACCCCGCCAACAGGTGGAGAACCGTTACCGGCTTTTTCGCGTTGCTACACACCTACCGGGGCCGGGAAATTCCGTTCCACGAACACGCTGCTCCCCCGGAGAAAGAGCAAAGGTCGGACTCGAGTGAAGGCCAGGTGCGTAAAGGGACCCTCATGCAGGGAGGCATCGCAGCAATCGCGCTTGTCACCTTGCTGTGCATGCTAGCCAACGTAGCAGTAGTGTGCGAGCTCGAGAAAATGCGTTGGGATCTTGCTGCTGACCACATCGCTTTTTCATATGGTCGTTCTACAGTACGAGACCCTCGTCGACGGCGAAGGAATGGCCGCGGTAAATTCATCGAAACATCACCGGAGAGCTGGGGGGCTGATCCGCACAGATGACAGCAAACCCCAAGGCAACCGCCACGGCCGCGCTCCTCTTCTCGCTCCCGTCATTCGGGAACATTCTCGCGAAGACGTACGCGTACGGTTGCGGTGAGTTTCCCACCATATTTCCCGTGAGATGCGACTGGCATACTGCGGGGGGTAGAGTTGGAAATGTGATCAGCGACCGGAAGCTGTTCCCGCTGTGGAGACTCCTCTCGCATCAGTTCAATTTTGAGTATCCGACCAACTCCGGTGCCTACCTCGTGCAATGGGTCGCCTGCGTGGTGGCGATCGATCATCGCGATCGCAATACCGCATTACAATTCTCACGTCTTCTCGATTGGGACAACCATCTACGACTACGGCCACACGTTGGTCGTTGCCATCACTGCCGTCGTGCTGCCGTGGGGCGCAGTTCAGACGCGGCACAGACATCGCCGGTGGATCATTGCCACCATGCTCGTGTCGTCAACACCAGCGTCCTCGTCATGAATGCGATCCCGATCGCCTGCAGCGACAGTTACCCCGGAAAGCCGTGGATCCGCCCCACAATCGTCTTCGCAGTGATGGGCATGGAAATCCTCTGGGGACTATTCCTGTGTCTGCTGGACCCCCAGCACTGCAGTCGCAACGCCGGTCCGGAAGCGCTGGGTGTGCGGATGGAGATCACCCCCTACGACCACTCAGAACTCACCTGGACGGGAGTTTACTTTCAGGTGCGCTCCCACTACCAGGTTATCGTCCGAGCGGGCTCGCTAACTGAGGCTGTGACAGGTCGGTAAGGACGGACTCCTGACACGCATCCGCGAGTTCCGCGTCCTCGCGTGGGTGTCCCGTGTCCTGGGCGAGCCGCGGAGGGTGCCACCGGCGGAGCCAAGCATGCTCGGCCATAAGATGGCAACGGTCAAAGATTGTCCGTGCACGGGAAGCGCGGGTCAATAGTGAAACGGAAAGGGCTTGCACTGGTGGGGTTATCTGGGGTTTTTGAAAGCCAATCGTTTTTCTGCAATTTTTATGGTCATCTTTGCTTTTGGTGTTGTCTTGGTGCATTTTACATTCTATAAACTGAGCATCTGGGCTTTTTGCGGTGTGCCGGTCCACCGCTGGTTTGGGGTTATGCGTAGATAATACATATAATCACCTCCTTGGATTGTGTCGCCTCTACCGCTGCCGCAGCACTTCCGTGGGTAAGTAGGCATGGTATCACGACTCAAAGACGACGACGCACACAACAGCACAGCTGATCACTCGCATCAAAAACATTCCCACATAATTCTACAATTTCGCATAACCACATCCAGAAGATGCACCGCGATGGGAGTCATCCGAGAAGTGTGCCGCCAGCTACACCGCTTTTGGGATTATCATTTTGGCCATACGCTGGAGGCTACAGTACTAGATGGCAGCTTATGCAAGTCAAGCGAGCAATTGAGTCGGAGCGTCGCGGCGATATGGTCCGACCATTGGATCCCCCAGACCGGCAGAAGAGGACTTGATAGTGTGCCCGCGTGAAGCGGGCTTCTGACTGTCGGCTTCGGGGGGCGACACACTGACATACCCACATAGTTAGTTATCTACAGTCCCTCTAATTTATTTCTTCTCTCCCACATCTCTCTTCCTCGGATCCTGTTCGCCGCTTCTTGGCCGTCCTCATCTCTCCCTCGGCCTGCGTAGCAAACCACCGCCATCATCGGAGCTTGTGAATAACTCAACAACAAATTCTCCAATCGAGAATCGGACAAAAGGAGGTGATTCTCCAAGGTGTTATCTATCATCTGTGAGCGACATTAAAAAAACTTAATTGGTTTTGCATCGCTGGTTGTGGAATTGCGACGCCAATCCTCGCAGATTGCAGGATGCCACACCACTTTGTCTGTTCGGACTTTGGTCACTCTGTAAGCAAGATGTAGTCTAGCTGGGATTAAGAACTAGGAAATGCTAGTGCAGGCGGTGAACGTTGACGGATTGCACAATAAAAAAACTTCTTCAGCCTCGTCGGGACCAGCAGCACCGCCAGCAAAACCCACAGAATCACCTTCACGACACCACCTCGGAGTCTGCAGCACCACCAGGTCGAGTCCGAAAAGCCGAGGGTATTATGCTGAGTGATGCCGCTGCTTGACGCGGGCCGCGGCGAGGATGCGCGCAGCATGGCCAGTGGGGAGAAATAATGAGCCGGTATGGGTAGGGGCAGCTGTGGGGGTTTTTTTTCCGAGAAGATGTGGATGACTAAGTAGCGGTGAACAGGAGAGAAGAAGTAGGGAATTAGATAGAGGATGTCAGTGTGCCAGCCAGCCAGCAGCCAGGCACAAGGCAACACAGCCCCTGAGTGGAAGGGCCCAGTAGGAGCTGACTTAACGCGGACTGGACCGGAGGTCTTCCGCCGGGCCGAGGAGGATCGCCCATTTCCATCGCGTGACGCCATCCCCATCGTACCCCGACCAACGAACAGCGAACATCAGGCACAAGATTGAGCTGAGCTGGGCGAGCGATCTTATTCGGCGGAGCACGCGACGCCCGACGGTATGTAAGGCTGCCACTGTCTCTGATAGATACTTGCTTTTTGTTTTTATCTGGAAGCGGAAGGAGACGACTAGGGTGAGTGAGCACCGCCAGAAACTGAAAAAAAAAGTAAAAAAGTAAAAAAGTAAAAGAAAAAAGAAAAAAGGGCGCAGAACCGAATCCAGCACCACCCAACGGACAGGTGGGTTTCCTTTTTGCTCTGTCGGTTCAATCCGGGGCTGCATAAGGCTCGTACGACGGCGGCGGGGACGAGACGGGTCCCTTTTCTGAACGCATCACTCGCTCACTCGTGCAGTGTCCTCGAAATAAAGTTTCTGGCACTTTTCGTGCTGGGAAGCGAAGGAGAGGATCCTGGACAAAGTCTGACCCTGAAGTTTTGAACCAGTTACATACCTGGGTACCTACATACGGCCAGCCGTGCCAAGCACAGTATCTATTGGGCGGACACCGTAGGCGCCAGCCTGCCTACATACCATGCACAAACCCCTACGCCAGCTACATGTTCATGCGGGAGTATTCAGCTCAGCCTTACTTACATAGCCCGTCGTCTTCGACTCACTTGCTTGGCTTGCATCACCACTCCAACCATAAGCTGCCGCCTAGTACTATCCTCCAGCATAAGACAAAAAATAATAATCCCAAGAGCGGTGTAGCTGGCAGTACACTTCTCGGGTGACTGCCACCGCGGCGCATCTTCTGGATCTAGTTATGGGAAATTGTAGAATTATGGGAATGTTTTTGATGTGAGTGACTGGCTGTGCTGTTGTGTGCGTCGTCGTCTTTGAGTCGTGATACCATGCCTAATTAACCACGGAAGTACTGCGGCAGCGGTAGAGGCGACACAGTCTAAGGAGGTGATTATATGTATTATCTACGCATAACCCCAAACTAGCGGTGGGCCCACACACCGCAAAATGCCCAGATGCTCAGTGCATAGAATGCAAAACGCACCAAGACAACACCAAAAAAAAAAGATGACCATAAAAAATGCAGAAAAAAAAATTGGCCTTCAAAACAAAAACCAGATATCCCCACCAGTGCAACCCCTTCCCGCTTTACTGTTGTCCGCGCTGCCGGTGCACGGACAATCTTAGACCGCCGCCATCTCATGGCCGTGCGTGCCTGGCTCCACCGGTGGCACCCTCCGCGGCCCGCCCAGGAAGCGGGGTACCAACGCGCGCACGCGGAACTCGCGGATGCGTGTCACAAATCCGTTTGTATCGACCTATCATAGCCTCGGTTAGCGAGCTCGCTCAGACGATAACCTGGTAGTGGTAGCGCACATGAAAGTAATCCACCGTCCGGGTGAGTCCTAATTTGTCGCCGGGGATGATCTCCATCCGCACGCCCAGCACGTTCTGGACCGGTGTTGTGAATGCGGTGCCAGGGGTATCCAGCAGACACAAGAACAGCCCCCAGAGGATCCCCATGCCCATCACTGCGAAGGCAATGATAGGTCGGATCCACGTCTTTCCGGGGTCACTGTTGCTACGGGCGATCGGGATTGCGTTCGCGATGAGGACACTGAGGTTGACAATCACGAGCAGGGCGGCAATGATCCACCAGCGATATCTGTGGCAGTGCTGCATCTTAACTGCGCCCCACGGCAGTGCGACGGCAATGATGGTGACGATCAGGGTGTAACCGTGGCCGAAGATGGACGTCCCAATCGAGAAGACGTGAGAATTGTAATGCGGCGTCGCGATCGCAATGATTGCCACCACGCAGACAATCCATTGCACGAGGTAAGCACCGGAGTTGGTCGGATGCTTGAAATTGGACTGGCGAGAGAGGATCTTCCACAGCGGGAACAGCTTCTGGTCGCCGATAACTTTTCCAACTTCATTCCACACATTCAGTCAGTCGTATCTCACGGGAGATATGGTTGGAGACTCACCGCAACCGTACGCGTATGTCTTCGCGAGCATGTTCCCGAGTGACGAGAGCGAGAAGAGGAGCGCGACCGCTGCGGCTGCCTTGGGGTTTACTATCATCTGTGCGAATCAGCCCTCCAGCTCCCTGGCGTTGTTTCGATGAACTTACCGCGGCCATTACTTCGCCGTCGACGAGGGTCTCGTACGGCAGAACGACCATCTGAAAAGCAAATATGTGGTCAGCAGGAAGATCTCGACGCATATCTGGAGCCCACGTACCACTGCCACGTTGGCCATCATGTACAGCAAGGTGACAAGCGCGATTGCTGCGATGCCTCCCTGCGTGAGGGTCCTCTGACGCGCCTGGCCGTCAAGCTCACCCAGGACCTATGTCATCTTGGTTAGACTCGAGTCCGACCTTTGTTCTTTCTCCGAGAGAACGACACGTACGTAGAAGGGAATCTCCCAGCCCCGGTATGTGTGAAGCACCGCCAAAAAGCCTGTCACGATTCTCCACCCGTTGGCGGGATGCGACCACGAGATGCCTTCAACGCTGTAGGTGAACGCGATGATGCAGCCGATGGCGATTAACAGAACCTTGAATACGGCGAACACCCGGTTCAGGCGGAGCGCGAGGCTCCTACTGCGGTAGAGCAAGAACGACACGATGGTGATAACGAACACGGCGGTACCTTTGACGCCGTGCTGGTTCAGCTCGTAGGGGTCCTTGGTTATAGGGCTGAACACGACTAGGAACTTCTTGGAAAATGCGTATGAGTTCGTGTACGACGTCCCAACCAGCAGGAAGAAGAACGAATATCCCAGAAGGGGGAGGTATTGGACCCGCCGGGGAAGGAACCGGCGGAATATCTGGTCGATCTGCGGCTCGGTCGTCAGCATACGGGGCAGCGGCCACCAGCGGACGTCGTAGCGAGCGTACGTATAGCACATCTCCTCCATTGTGTGGCCATGCCATTCCGTACTCGACGTAAACGCAGAAACTGGGTTGAATCATGGTCAGCGAAACAGCCTTCCCCCCCTCCGCTAGGACGAACGCACCACGCGAGAGAGAACAGTCCACCGGCGAACCAGACCCAGAGTGCCAAGTGCTGATTCCCACACGCCCAGAGGATGAAAGGAGGGCTTGTGACGATGTCGGTACCGATCATGCGGTTGATCATGAAGCTGGCGACGTCGAAGCGGGTCAGGTCTCGCGGCGGATCCTGCTGCAGGTCGGCTTCGACATCCTCCGAGTTAGTAGTGGTGAGGCTAGGCGCCGCGGGCTCCTGCTGCTGGTGTGCCGCGACACCCCTCGAGCCGGCTGTGGGGCCGGTTGCCACGTTGGAGTGTGGAGTGATGAGCTTGGTTGGATTGGGCAGTGGTGTGGATGCGAGCGACATGGCTAATAGGGAGAAACAAGATATGTGTACGGGTGGAGAAAAATTGGCAGAGAAGGTGAGGATGGTCAAGAAGCAGCAAACAGAATCCGAGGAAGAGAGATGTGGGAGAGGAAAAATAGTAGAGAGACTGTAGACAACTATGTAGGTATGTGAGTGTGTCTGCCAGCCAGCAAGCCGCTCCCATCGCCGCCAGCACAGCCCGGAAGCGGACAGGGCCTAACAGAAGCCGGCTTCACGCGGGCAGGTCCGGAGTGGGGGCCGAGGTAGGCACACTCTCAATTCGTCTTCTGCCGGTCCGGGGGCTCCAATGGTCGGACCATATCGCCGCGACGCCATCCCCATCGTGGCCCGAACAACGAACAGTGCACGCCGGGCGCGGGATTGTGCCGAGCTGGCCGCGCGGGGAGCTAGGTCTTGTTCGGGGGGGGGGGGGGGGGGGGGGGGCCCGGGGCAGCAGGGGCAGGCGGGGGGGGGGGCGCCCACAAAAAAT
>Ga0307508_10004415_pt1 | contig 13766 bp, 16 predicted proteins | sample 9_EM_MG_FD_203089 | JGI IMG/M metagenome (GOLD analysis project Ga0307508, IMG submission 203089) | Populus trichocarpa ectomycorrhiza microbial communities from riparian zone in the Pacific Northwest, United States - 9_EM | ecosystem: Host-associated > Plants > Roots > Unclassified | place... | reverse complement strand
GCCGCGTAGCCCGGGTGCGCCGCCGCGGCGACCAGGTCCGAACCGTGCACCGCCAGCCTGCGCGCGAGTTCGTGGACGAAGAGCAGGTTGGCGGTCTTGGAGCGGGCGTAGGCGATCCAACGGCGGTAGCGGCGCTCGCTGTTGAGGTCGTCGATGTCGATGTTGGCCAGCACGTGCGCCGAACTGGAGACGGTCACGACACGGGCGGCGGGGGTCGCGAGGAGCGTGGGCAGCAGCAGGCCGGTCAGCGCGAAGTGGCCCAGGTGGTTCACGCCGAACTGCGTCTCGAAGCCGTCCGCCGTCGTGCCGTACGGCAGCGCCATCACGCCCGCGTTGTTGACCAGCAGGTCGAGGCGGTCGTACGGATACGCCGTCGCGAACTCCCTCACGGAGGACAGGTCTCCGAGGTCCAGGCGGGCGAACTCCACGTCGGCGCCCGGGACTTCGGTGACCAGTCGGTCCCGGGCCTCGACACCGCGCGCCTCGCTGCGGCAGGCGAGCACCACGCGGGCGCCCCTGCGGGCCAGTTCCCGCGCGGTGACGTGGCCGATACCGCTGTTGGCGCCGGTCACGACGGCCACGCGTCCGCTCTGATCGGGGATGCCGTTCTCGTTCCAGCCGGACATTCCGGGGCTCCCTCCGCCGATGGCGTGGGGCTCAGCCTACGAGCGGAGGCCGCCCCGCGTAATCGTCCGGCAGGGGCCGGGTGTCCAGGTAGAACCATTCGGTGCCGGGGCCTGGTTCGGCGGCGAAGGACTCGGCCGCGGAGAGGTCGGGGGTCCTGGGCACTCCGTGGGCGTGAGGGGTGGGGTGGGCTCGGGAGGCGTCGGGCGACGTGGAGAGGTCGGACCAGGGGACGGCTGCTGCGGAAGTGCCGAATCCGGGGGCCGCCGTATCGAAAGCCCGGCTTCCGGGTGTTCGCTCGTCCGGTGGTCCCGCGTCGGCGCCGGACGTCCTGGCGCTCTCCGTCCCGGCCGCCAACCCCGGTCCCGGCATGAGCAGTTCCACCCGTAGCCCCTTCCCCCGCTGCTGGGCGGTGAACTCCTCGACCTGGTTGCGGCAGGCGTGGTCCAGGTGGGTCACGCCGGTGAGGTCGAGGCGGATGCGGGGCTTGCCGGAGGCGGCGGCGGATTCGAGGGCCTCGATGACCTTCGGGAGGCGGAGGAAGGTCGCGTTGCCGGCCATGACGACCTTCGCCGTGTCGTCCTCGATGTGCTGCCTGACCACGGTCTGCGACATCCGCAGCGCGGCCAGCACGATCCCCGCCGCGAGCCCCACCAGCACGCCCTCCAGCAGCGCGGTCGCCACGATGACCAGCGTGGTGACGGTCATGACCACGAACTCGCCCCGGTCCTGGCGCCACATCTTCGGGAACTCCTCCGGCGCGAGCAGCTTCCAGCCGCTGTGCACCAGGACGCCGGCCAGTACCGAGATCGGGATCAGCGCGAGGACCTGCGGGAGCAGCAGGGCGAAGGCCAGCAGCCACAGTCCGTGCAGGGTGCGGGAGAGCCGGGTCTTGGCGCCGGCCTGGACATTCGCCGAACTGCGGGCGACGACGGCCGTGATGGGCAGCGCGCCCAGGATGCCGGCCACCGTGTTCCCGGCCCCCTGGGCCACCAACTCCGTGTTGTAGCGGGTGCGCGGGCCGCTGTGCATCCGGTCGACGGCGGCCGCGGTGAACAGGCTCTCCGCCGAGGCGATGACCGTGAACGTCAGGATCGACGTGATGATCGCGGCGTCGGCCAGACCCGCGAACTGCTCGACGCCCGGCATCTGTACGGCCGCGAGCAGATTGCCGACCTGGAGGGTCTTCACCTCGACCCCGGGCAGGGCGGCGACCGCGATCCCGATCCCCACGGCGACCAGCGCGGCCGGGATCTTCCTGACCGGCCCCGGCGCCTTCTTCCACAGGAAGCTCAGGGCGACGGTGACGATGCCGAGCAGCAGCGCGGTCAGCGCCTGCCGGTCGGTGAACACGTCCGCGAGCAGTCCGGGGACGCCTGCCATGTTCTCGATCGGGGTGCCGGGCGCCTTGTTGTCGGCCATCGGATAGAGCTGGCTGAACATCAGCGGCAGCCCGATCCCGGCCAGCATGCCCTGCACGACGGCGATCGAGATGGCCTGGAACATCCGACCGAGCCGTACGACGCCGAGCACGATCTGGAGGATGCCCGAGCCCAGGACGATCACCCCGAGCATGGCCACCCCGTGCTCGGCGACGGTCTCCGCGACGAGCGCGGCGAGCCCCGCGGCGGGCCCGCTGACCTGGAGCGTGCTGCCCCGGACCGCCCCGACCACGAGCCCGCCGATCACCCCGGAGATGATCCCCAGCTCGGCCGGCACGCCGGAGGCGACGGCGACCCCGATGCACAGCGGCAGGGCGACGAGGAACACGACGAGGGAGGCGGTGATCTCGGTGCCGAGGTCGGTCTTGGGTTTCTTCGCGGTGGCGGGGGTTCCCCGCGGGGGCGTCTCGGTGCCGAAGTGGCCTTGCGGGGGCGTCGACTTGGCGAAGTCTCCCTGCGGCCTCGTCGCCGTACGGGAGTCGCTCTGACCGAAGTCCCGCTGCCCGAAGTCCCCTTGACCGAAGTCCCCTTGCCCGAAGTCCCCTTGCCCGAAGTCCCCTTGCGGCCCCGGCGCGGTGCCCACGCCTGCCATCGGGCTCGTCGCGGAGTCGGGGCCGGGGCCGGAGCCGGGGCTGGGTCCGTGTCCGGGGCCGGGACCAGGTCCGGACCGCGGGCCCCTCATCGCCCTGAACGTCTTCGGGGCAGCCCTGTCCCCCCGCCCTCGCGCATGCGCCCCGCTCATCCGGCGTGCACCCGGAAGCGGCCGTCCTCGTCGAGCTCGTACACCTGGCCGGTGTCGATCTCGTAGTACCAGCCGTGCAGCCGCAGCCGGTCCGTGTCGAGCCGCTGCCGCACCACCGGGTAACTCCGCAGCGCCTGAAGCTGGTTGACGACGTTGTGCTGGACGACGTCGGCGAGCGCGGGAGCGCCGGGGTCGCCGGTGAGCACGGGGGCCAGGGACGGACGGGCGATCCCGAGCCACGCGTCCACCCCGGGCAGCGCGGTCAGGTCGTCGCCGGAGCGCAGCGCCCCCATCGCCCCGCAGTGTGAGTGACCGCACACGACCACGTCCTGAACCCCGAGCACCTCCAGCGCGTACTCGATGGTGGCGGCCTCACCACCGGCCGCGTGCTGTCCGTACGACGGCACGATATTGCCCGCGTTCCGCAGCTCGAATATCTCACCGGGCCGGGCGCCGGTGATCAGTGCGGGTATGACCCGTGAATCCGAGCAGGTAATGAAGAGTGCCTCGGGATATTGCCCCTCGGCCAGTTTCCGGTATTCGCCGCTCTCGAAATCAGCCCGCAGCCTGAACGAGCGCGCGCGATCCAGCAATGCCTTCAAGAGACCCTCCTGAGCTGGTAGTTCGACCAGTTCACAGCACCGTAGAGGGCGGATGTACAGAGGAAGGTTAAAGCCCGGCCAGAGCACGGCCAGGAGCAGGACATTCTTTTTCCCGACTCCCCCTGGGCGGCTGCTTCTTGTAGCGTGTCGTGGACAGGGCAGAGAATATGAATTCGGGTGGGAGAGATACGACGTATGGGCCTGCGCGTGCTGCTCATAGAGGACGACGAGACGATCGCCGAACCGCTGGCCGAGGGCCTCGGGCACTTCGGCCTGACGGTCGATCACGTGACCACCGGCACCGAGGGGCTCAGAGCGCCGTACGGCGATGTCGTGCTCCTGGACCTGGGGTTGCCGGACATGGACGGCATCGACGTCTGCCGGGGCATCCGGGAGGTCTCCGACGTCCCCATCGTCATCCTCAGCGCGCGTGGGGAGGAGGCCGACCGGGTGCTGGGCCTCGAACTCGGCGCCGACGACTATCTGGCGAAGCCGTTCAGCGTAAGGGAGTTGGTGGCCCGGGTACGGGCGGTGACCCGGCGGACGCGGCGCGCGCAGGAGGCTCCACAGCCGCTTCAGGCTCCACAGTCCCTTCAGGCTCCACACCCACGCCAGACCTCACAACAGCCGCTTCAGGTCCCGCAACAGCCGTTCCAGGCACCGCCGCAGCCGGCCCATGTCCCGCAACAGCCGTTTCACGCCCCGCCGCAGCCTCTCCAGGCCGCCCCCGAGTCCTCGTACGAGCCCGGTCCGCTCGCTGTGGACCGCCGCACGCGTCAGGTCTGGGTCGGTGAGGACCAAGTCCCGCTCACGCCCAAGGAGTTCGACCTGCTCGCGCTGCTCACCGAGGACCCGGGCGCGGTCTACTCCCGCCAGCAGATCCTCGACCGGGTCTGGGATCCGTTCTACGAGGGCCCGACCAAGACGCTGGACGTCCATGTCGCCTCGCTGCGACGGAAGTTGGGGCACCCGGCCTGGATCCAGACCCTGCGCGGGGTCGGCTTCCGGCTGGCGGTGCACACCGGACCGGACGGCCCGGTATGACACGTCGGCTCCTGCTCAGCTATCTCACCCTGGCCGCCCTGGTGCTGCTCTGTCTGGAGATCCCGCTGGGGTTCGTGTACTCGCGCGGCGAGCGGGAGCGGGTGGTGAGCGCCGCGCGCGACGAGGCGGAGTCGGTCGCCGCGTACGCGGCGCTGACGCTGGAGACGGGCCGCGCCGAGCGGGAGCTGCCCGCGCGGGTGACCCACTGCGCCGCGCGCATCGGCGGGAAGGTGGTGGTCGTGGACGGGGCGGGCGCGCTGCTCGCCACCTCGCACCGGCTGTCCGCGGAGGTGTCCCGGGGGCTGGCCTCCCGCCCGGGCATCGCGGCGGCGCTGCGCGGCACGTCCTCGGCGGACGTACGCACCTCGACGATCGGCGGGGTGGAGTACCTGTCGGTCGCCGCGCCTCTGGAACACGGTTCGCAGGGTGCGGTGTGGCTGACCGTCCCGACCCGGATGGTGCACGAGCGCGTCCACCATGTGTGGCTGCTGCTCGCACTGGGCGGTCTCGGCGTCCTCACGGCCGTGGTGCTGGTCGGCTTCGGCATCGCCCGCTGGACGGACCGCCCCATCCGTGAACTGGAGCGCGCCACCCATGAGTTGGCCGAAGGAGGCCGCGCGACACCGGTGACGGTGACCAAGGGCCCGCCCGAAGTCCGCAGCCTGGCCGCCGCGTTCAACCGTACGGCGGCCCGGCTCGCCCATCTCCTCGACGCCCAGCGGGCCTTCGCGGGCGAGGCCTCGCACCAGCTCAAGACCCCGCTGGCCGCGCTGCGGCTGCGCCTGGAGAATTTGGAGCCCAGCGTCTCCGCGCGCGGCCGGGCCAGCCTGACCGCCGCGGTGACCGAGACGGACCGCCTCGCCCGCATGGTGGAGGGACTGCTCGCGATGGCCCGGCTGGAGGAGCACGCGGCGACACCGGCCAGGGTGGACGTCGGCGAGGTCTGCGCGGAACGGCACCGCACCTGGCTGCCGCTCTATGGCCAACGGGGCGTCTCCCTGGTCCTGTTCGCGGGCGGCGGGGGCCCGGTGCTCGCGCTCCCGGGTGCCGTGGAGCAGATCCTGGACAACCTGCTCTCCAACGCACTGCGCGCCTCGCCCGCCGGCAGCACGGTGACCGTCGAACTGCGTCCGCACGCCCCGGCCCGCCGCGGCGCCCGCTCCTGCTGGGTCGACCTGCACGTCACCGACGAGGGCCCCGGCATGACCGCCGACCAGCGCGCCCGCGCCTTCGACCGCTTCTGGCGCGCCCCTGGCGCCCCCAAGGGCGGCACCGGCCTGGGCCTCGCCCTCGTCCAACGCCTCGCCCACGCGAGCGGCGGCGAGGCGAGCCTGCACGCTGCCGCGACGGGCGGCCTGGACGCGGTGATCCGGCTGCCGTCGACACAGGGGCCGACGGCAGGCGGACCGTTTCCGGGCAGGGCGAGCGGACGGCGCAGGGAGGCGCCGGTGGTGCGGGCATGACCGTACATGGCACGTAATGGTCACGAATTGAACACTTAACCTACACAACTACAGAAGCAGGAATACGGTCATCCCCTCACGTAACACCTCAGGGGGACGAGATGACCAACCCGTACACCAATCAGTCCGTGCCACCGTGGCCGCCGACACCTCCGACACCGCCGTCCGCTTTCCGACCCGCCCCCAAATGGGCCCGGAAGCGGTACGTCCTGCCCGCTCTCGCGCTCGCCCTCTTCCTCGGTATAGGGATGGGCGCCGGCGACCAGACCAAGACGACGACCGACGCGAAGCCGGCCGCCGCCAAGCCCCAGCCGACGGCGACGGCCACGGCGACGGCGACGGCGACCGTGACGGCGACAGCCACGCCGACGACGGCACCGGAACCGGCGGCCACCGTGACCGCCACGAAGACGGTCAAGGTCACCAGGACGGTCACGGCGCAGGCCGAGGCGGACACCGGATCCGGGTCCGACGCGGACTCCGACAGCACCTACTACGCCAACTGCACTGAAGCCCGCGCCGCCGGTGCCGCCCCGATCTACCGTGGCGAACCCGGGTACGCCTCCCACCTGGACCGGGACAACGACGGTGTGGCCTGCGACAGTTGAGCGCCAGGGACAACCGCTCAGCCGCAAGAGGGGCGGGCCGCCCGGGCGAAGGCCTCCATGCGGTGGGGGTATTCGTCCGGGTCGCCGAAGTGCACCGCGAGATGCTCCGCGCCGGCGGCCCGGAAGGCCTCGGCGGTGCGGGCAGCTTCGCCGGGCGTGCGGTGCGGGGCGGACCAGTCGAGGCGGGTACCCGGAGAGACGGCGCGGTCGCCCGTACGGGCCCGTAGGTAGGCCAGGCGCTCACCGAACGCCTTCGGGTCCAGGCCCACGCCCTGCCAGACGTCGGCGTGGCGGGCCGCCCGGCGCAGGGCCGCGTCGGAGACACCGCCGGTCATGACCGGGACCGGGCTCACGGGTCGCGGCTCGAAGACGCCCTCCTCGAAGCCGTACCAGCGCCCCTCGAAGGGACCCCGGCCGACCTCGAAGAGGTGCCGGAGCAGGGCGATCGCCTCGTCCGTGCGGGCAGCCCGGCCGGCGAAGTCGGCGCCGACGGCGGTGAACTCCCGTTCGTCCCAACCGATTCCGACCCCCAGGGTGATCCGACCGCCGGACAGCGCGTGAAGGGTCGCGACCTGTTTCGCGACCACGAAAGGACTGCGCAGGGGCAGGACGAGCACGGAGGTGCCGAGCCTGATCCGGCCGGTCGCGGCGGCCAACCAGCCCAGCGTCACCAGCGGTTCGAGGACCCCGCCGTACACCTCGCCGTACTCGCCGGGCGGCAGGACGTGATCGGGAAGCCACGCGGTGTCGTAGCCGAGGTCCTCGGCCTGCCGTGCCAGGTCGGCGAGTTGGCGCGGGTCGGCGCCCGCGGTCTCGTTCGGGAGGACGACCTGGAGCTTCACTCCCCCTCACCGCCCTGCGGGAGCGAGTCCAGAAAGCCGAGCACCGGCTTCAGCCACTCCTTGGGCCGCTCGACCATGACCACGTGGTCGCTGTCGATCTCCGCGTACCGCGCACCCTCGATCCCGGCGGCCAGGGCACGGGACCCCTCGGGCAGGACCAGACTGTCGGCGGTCGTCGCGAGGACCAGCGTGGGGACGGCGACCTTGGCCAGGTCGGCGGTGATGTCGAGGGAGTCGACCATGTCGAGGTGCGGTTGCAGGGCGGGCGGCTCCTCGGCCCGCCAGGCGGGGACGAGGCCGAGCAGGTGGTCGTCGGGCCGGGCGAACCCGGCGGTCAGCACGAGCGCCGTCACCCGCTCGGGATGCCGTACGGCGGCACGCACCGCCACCAGCGTGCCGAGCGAGAACCCGAGCACCGCGAACCGCTCGACGCCGTGCCGTACGGCGGCGTCGACGACCGCGTCCGCGAGCGCCTCGAGCTCCAACGGGACGTCGGCGACCGGGGTTTCACCCGAGCCGGGATAGTCCGGGGCGACCACGGTGTGGGCGGCGGCGAGGGCGGGCAGCACGGGTGCGAAGTTGCCTTCGATGCTGCCGGTGGCGCCATGGGCCAGCAGCAACCCCGGGCCGGTGCCCGTGACGGTGGTGGCGAGGGAGGGGAGGGCGGGGGAAGGGAGGGTGGGGGAAGAGGGGGTGGGGAATGAATCGCGCATGCCCCGTACGTTGACCCATCACACCGGTGTGAGGGTCAAGTCCCCAGCGCAGTGAGGAGAGTCAGTGCTGATAGGCGAGCTGTCACGGCGGACCGGAGTCGCCCACCGACTGCTGCGGTACTACGAGGAGCAGGGCCTGTTGTGCCCCGACCGCGACACCAGCGGCTACCGCGTCTACGCACCCGAGGCCCCGTACGTCGTCGCCCGCATCCGGGGCATGCTGGCGGCGGGACTGACCACCGACGCCATCCGCGAGATGCTGCCGTGCGCCACCGGCGCCGGGCCGGGGATCGAGCCCTGCCCGGAGGTGCTGCGCACGATGGCCGTACACCTGGAACGTCTGGACACGGACATCGAGGACCTGCGCCGACGGCGGGCCGCGCTGGCCGAGTTCCGTGCCGCGACCGAGGCGCGGGTTCGCTGACGCGGTCACGCCGGTGCCGTACTCGCGGAGAGCTACCTTCCGGTCACGTCACGTTCGCATCACGGGTCCTTCATATCTCCTACACAGCATCGGCATCCCATTAGGTTCGTCACCTCATATCCGACTGATCGTCACTTCTTGATCACGCGCACGGATATCACCATGAACCTGGAAGGACCCGCTGTGATGCACCTCCGCAAGCCCGGCGCCCTCGTCGTCGCCGCGCTGGCCCTGGCCGTACTGCCGGGCACCGCGTCGGCCCACGACGGCGACCACCCGTTCGAGAACTGCACCGCGGCCTACGCGGCCGGCTACGCGAACATCCCCGAGGGCGACGTGCACTACGGCACCGATCTCGACCGGGACGGCGACGGCATCGGCTGCGACCAGCCGCCCGCGGACTTCGTGGCCCACGACGACGAGGCGGCGGTCGCCGAGGACACCGGCAAGGACAACCGCGACCTCGCCGAGACCGGAGGCGGCGGCGACACCACCGTCTACCTCGCCGCCGCGGGCTCGGCCGTCCTGCTCACGGGCGGCGCGATGGTGGCGTCGTCCCGCAGGCGGCGGGCGGTGCGCTGACGCGCCACCGTACGCGTCAGGGGGATCCGGAAACCGGACACACCTGTGGCCCGCCCGTGCACCAGGATGTGCACATGACACGAAACACGCGTGCTCTTCTCTCCCTCCTCCTGCTGCCGGTGCTTCTCACAGGATGCGGCGCGGGCAAGGAGGACGGGACGACAGGGGCAGCCGCCGGCCTCGACACCGCCGCCCGGACCTGGGGCGTGGCGCCGGAACTCGTCTATGTCACCGAGGTCTCCGGCTTCAGCGTGTTCCAGGCGTCGGTCGGCGCGTACGGGGACGGCGAGTTCGTCGCCGCGTACCGGTCCGCCAAGGGTTCCGCCCGGATCGGCCTCTTCGCGGACCACGGCACGCTGACGGCCGGGAACTGCCCCGAACAGCCGCTGGGCGCCGACTCCCTCAAGCCGGTCACCTGCAAGCAGGACGGCGACGCCTGGTACCGCACGGCGGGTGAGGTCCACGAGTACGCGGTGCCCCGTGACGGTGTGGTGGTCCGGCTCCTCGCCGACACGGAGAAGGTCGACCGCGCGGTCCTCCGTGAGGCGGCCGAGGCGATCCACCACCCGGACGACACCGAACTGGCCACGCTCCTGCCGGACTCCGGCGGCACGGACACCTGAGAGAGAACGCCGGTGGCCCCACACCCTGTCGTGTGGGGCCACCGGCGTTCGGCCGTGTTGTCGTCAACGGCTCACATCGGCCTCGAACTCATCCCGCCAGTCGGCGAAATCCGCGTGTCCGTGCAGATACTTTCCAGGACCTTCGAGAAGGTCCGCGCCCGCGAGTCGATCCAAGGCGCTCCAGATCCCCGGATCGACGGTGTCGGCGCTCTCCTCCTCCATGACACGCAGCGCCCAGTCGGCCGCCTCACCGGGAGAAATCGCACCGGCGGCAAGCCGATCCAGGTAACTGCCGACCAGCCCTCGAAGTTCTTCGCTCATGGCACCTCAGAAGGTTCCGGTGAAGTTTCCTTCAGAATCGAACTTGTAGTGCACTTTCTTCCCGCCGGTGACGCTGACGTCGGGTCGTACGATGCGCACGTTCCCGGCACCGTCGAGCGTCTCGTGCCAGATGCGGGTGGCGTCCGTCGCCGGGTCCCACTCACGCACCAGGCGGCGGCCGACCATCTCTCCGGGATTACTGGCCGGCGTGATCTTCCCGTAGAAGCGAACCCTCCCGTTCTCGAGCACCTTTATCCCGGCCTGCCCGTACTTCTGGCCCTGCGAGTAGAAGCGCTTCAGTTTGGCGCCGCTCATGGCGTCGCTCGCACCGCTGCCGCAGTTGTGCACGAGTACCGGCGTCGCCCCCGCCAGCACATAGTAGGTGTGGAGGTCTGCCACGGTGAGGTTGTGCACGGTCGCCGTCCGGTCCCACCGATGGATGCCGGTGACCCGGACCACGGTCTTGTCGGACGTCTTCAGCCGCTGACCGACCGTCAGATCGGTGGCCTCGAACCAGGTGCCGAGTTCGGCGACCCAGAAGAGGTGGCCGGCTGTCGCGGTGAGTGAGGCGGTGCGCTGCTCACCGTCGGCCGTCTCGATGGTCAGGGTGAGGCGGACCAGGTGCTTTTGGCCCTGGCCGAGGATCTCGGCGGTGACCGTCTTGACCTCGGTACGGCCGGTCTCCGGATCGCTCGCGAGGACCTTGTCACCGGGTTCGACATCCTCGATGGCCTTGGTGGTGCCGTCGGCCATGAGGACCTTGGTGCCGGGGACGAAGCTGTTGCAGGGCGGCTCGGCCTTGCCGGCTCCGGCCCCTCCGGTGAGATATCCCAGCAGTGCCGTGTTGATGGCGTCCCGGATGACGTTGCCGCGAGCCACCGCCTTGGCCTTCTCGCTGCACTCCTCCGCGTTGTAGACGCAGTAGGTCGCCGCGAGTTCCTTGGCCTTCTCGACGTCCTTGCCGCCGTGCAGGACGTAGAGATACGCCTGACGGCATCCCTCGCGCCCTTGACTTGCACCTCGGGCTGAAGCCCGAGGATTCTGGCCTTCTCGATCGTTGCTGTGCCGCTACGCGGCACGGGGTTCGGTCGGGAATCCGTGGCTTCCTGTTTCTTCGCGCTGTGCCAGAACGAGTTCTGGTCTTACCGGCGCTCCGCAGGCCGATACCGCCAGTCCGGCGGCCGTCTTCACGTTGATCGCGGCGTTGATGTCCCGGTCGTGGACGGTGCCGCAGGCGGTGCAGGTCCATTCCCTCACGTCGAGGGGTTTGGGCCCGTCTTTGACGCCGCAGGTGGAGCAGACCTGACTCGTCGGCTCGAACCGGCCGATCTTGATCAGGGTCCGTCCGTACCGTTGTGCTTTGTACTCCAGCATGTTGATGAATGAGGCCCAGCCGGCGTCGTGGACGGACTTGGCCAGCTTCGTGCGGGCCAGTGCCGTCACGGACAGGTCCTCCACGGCGATCCCTTGGTTCTCGGAGATCAGCTTGGTGGAGAGCTGGTGGTGGAACTCATGGCGGGCATCGGTGACCTTGACGTGGGCGCGGGCGACCTTGAGGCGGGCCTTGGCGCGGTTCTTCGATCCTTTCTGCTTGCGGGACAGTTCCCGCTGGGCCTTCTTCAGCTTCTTCTCCGCGCGGCGCAGGAACCGTGGGGAGTCGATCTTCGTGCCGTCGGACAGGACCGCGAAGTGCGTGAGGCCAAGGTCGATGCCGATGGTGCCGTCGGTGGCGGGCATCCGGTCGGCATCCGCCTGTGGGTCGGTGTCGATGACGAAGGAGGCGAAGTACCGCCCGGCGGAGTCTTTGATGACGGTGACCGAGGTGGGGGTGGTGGGCAGGCTACGGGACCACTTCACCTTCACTGCACCGATCTTCGGCAGGGTCAGCCGTCCGCTGTCGGTGATCTTCCAGCGGGCGTTGGCGGTGAACCGGATCGACTGGCGGGTGTCCTTGCGGGACTTGAACCGCGGCGCACGCGTCCCGGGCCCCTTGCGGGTGCCGTTGAGGGAGGCGAAGAAGTTGCGGTAGGCGGTCTCGGCGTCGCGCAGGGACTGCTGGAGAACGACCGCGGAGACCTCGCCCAGCCAGGACCGCTCCACGGTCTGCTTCGCGTGGGTGATCAGCCGTGTGGACAGCTCGCCGATCTTCGGAAACGGCTTCCCAGCCTTGCGGGCGCTCTCGCGGGCGTACACGGCGTCGTTGAACACGACGCGGGCGCACCCGAACGCCTTCGCCAACGCGGTCTGCTGGCCGGGGTCCGGGTACAACCTGAAGGCGTACCTGAGCTGCATGACGGCCACGCTACATAATTGGGTTATGGGTGAGATGCAGAAGATCAGAACTGGCCGGCACTGTGTTTTCGTGATGCATGTCCACTTGGTCTTCGTGACCAAGTTCCGGCACAGAGTGTTCACCGATGTTCATCTGACGCGCATGGAGGAGATCATGCGGTCGGTGTGCGCGGACTTCGAGTGCGAGCTGGTCGAGTTCAACGGCGAGACCAACCACGTCCACCTCCTGGTGAACTTCCCGCCCAAAGTCGCCGTCACCAAGCTCGTCAACTCCCTCAAGGGCGTCTCCTCCCGCCGCCTGCGCCAGGAGTTCCCCGACCTGGTACGCCACTACTGGCGGGCCAACAAGCTCTGGTCCGGGTCCTACTTCGCCGGCACCGTCGGCGGCGCCCCGCTCACCGTGGTCAGGCAGTACATCGAGCAGCAGAACCGGCCGGCATGAGCGTTCCCCGGCTCCGCCGGGACCAGCGATCACGACGCTCCGCGCCACGGGTGGTGAACACGCCATGTCCGGCTCCGCCGGACCAGACGCGGCGACGCTCCGCGTCGCAACCATCAGATTCGCTTCACCACCGGGCTGAAGCCCGATGCACTGCGAATGAATCCCGGTAGCCGACCGGGGCGTCGGGGCCGATCTCCGGGAGTCGTTGGGGGTGGTCCAGGGTGGATTGCCATTCCGGTATGGCGCGTTCAGCCAGGTGGGCGTTGTAGCGGACGACGACGGGGCCTTCCGGTTCGCCCGCGGACCGCGCTCGGTAGAGCTCGGCGATCTCCTGGTCGTCGTACGGCGTGCGGGGGCGGTCGCCGTGGCCCGGGGCGTCGATGCAGGCGACGTGGAAGCCGCCCTGGGTGACGAGGAGGTGGGCACGGCCCGTCATCGCCGGCCACCTCTTGTGGGTGCCGCCGCCATGGCCCAGGAGGACGAGGGGGGCTCGGTCGGGGGCGGACGCGGGGGACCAGAGGACGCCGGGGACCTCACCTACGGTGAAGTCGCGTTCGAGGATGTCGTCGGTCATCGGTGTGGCCTTTCGGGAGTGCCTTTGTCGAGGCGCTCCCGGCGACACCTGATGTCAGTCGCCGGACCGTGAAGCCGAGGGGAGCACCCACAGGGATACAGCGTTCATGGGTCTCACCTCCTTGGGGTGACGTCACGGTCTCGGTCGTAAGTTAGCAATGCGGGCGCCGTAACGCCCGTCATTTTCCGCTCACTTGGGTGCGTGAGTGACGGCGTAGATCATGACGAACGCCACGATGTGGATGCCGAAGAGGAAGTAGGCGAGCCACCACCACATCTGGCGTTCGTCGTGAGGGTCCTTCCGGTCCTTCTTGGGCGGGGTCACAGGTCTCGGTGGACCTTCGTGTTGGAGGCCTGGGCGCGGGGGCGCAGGACCAGGAGGTCGACGTTGACGTGGCTGGGGCGGGTGACCGCCCAGGTGATGGTGTC
>Ga0307508_10004414_pt1 | contig 13766 bp, 15 predicted proteins | sample 9_EM_MG_FD_203089 | JGI IMG/M metagenome (GOLD analysis project Ga0307508, IMG submission 203089) | Populus trichocarpa ectomycorrhiza microbial communities from riparian zone in the Pacific Northwest, United States - 9_EM | ecosystem: Host-associated > Plants > Roots > Unclassified | place... | reverse complement strand
TTTGAAATTGATGCTGTTGACTTGGAATAGAAAACTAAAATGGGTTTGTAGTATAAAACTTGTACTTTTAAAATCCAATCCGGCCTGCTGGGTTGACTTGGGATTCGGCTGATCCGGTGTTGGAACCGGACTGAGTTAAAAAAAACAAGGAAAGTCAAAAACTCGAGTGACTTGACAGGTTAACTCGGTGACTCGGTTGATCCAGCAAGACTTGATCAAAAAACTCAACTGTAATCCTTTGATTTTTTAAAAAATCAAAATGATATTGTTTTAATTTATAAAAATATTGAAGTTGACCCGAGTGATCTGATGACCCGATTAAAATCTGATAAGCCATATAAAACTCGTGATTAAATCCTGTGCTGGATGAACCATGGACTGGGTTTAAATTTTTTGATCAAAGCTTACCTGCCATCATTAATTTGATATCTGGCAAATTATTAATAACCATATAGGTTGTGTCTAGAGCCCACATTCTTTGAAATTTTTTTTTTTAAAAAAAATATAAAGGGCTTGCACAGACAGTAGAGAACTGATAATATTATTTTAATGTATTTTTTTTTTAAATAATCTCTGCTACTGTATCGAACAACTTGGTTCCGTGCCGGCTGGGTATACACTGTTTTGAATGTTTTACAGGCCAGGCTTGGAATTTGTAATTTAAACTGCGTGGAAGATGGATTATTTCTAATAATCCTATTTATTTGGGCTATATTCTTTTATATTATGCCCGAGGCCCATATAAAATGAAAACACCCTCTTTTAAGGTAAGTAAAAAAACTGAAAAACCGATTAAACTGAGAAAATAAAAAAATAACTGAAAAAATCAAACCGTGAAAAAACCAAACTGAATAAAAAATAATTACCCGTACCTCCTCCTCTAGTTTGAAAACTCGATGCATCATCTTAGAGAAAGATAGCTTGATGAGCATTTTTTTTTTCCTATTAAACCACGCCCGTTATTAGAATTAATAATAATAACAACAATAATAATTAAGTAATTAAATGGCTTTTATTTACTTAATTGAAACAAAAGAGATGTAGATAATGATTCGAAATTCATTATAAAATTATTTTAAAAATAAATTTACTTGATATCTTTATTTCTTAAACCAAAACATATCAACTTAGCCAATTCTAACAATGGTCGAAAGAAATGGGTGCAGTCTAGCTTGGGCCAATACGTGTTCGATTTGTGGACATCTCAGGCTTTAGTGCAAGGTAAGCCCATAACACTTTGGGCTTATCCGAATCTTTTGCTGATGTTATTTATCTTGGGCGAATGCTTTTGCTTAGGATTGTCAAGCAAAAGCTCCGACGGGTTACTGGCCGACTTTCTTGGTTTGCTTCGCTGTACGGCACCAGCTTTTTAAGGAGCAGATCTCGCCTTCCAAGGTGGCCGGGGAGTTGGTGGAGTTGAAAAGGAAAGGCTGCGTATACTTTTCTGCTTGACACGCGACATAGCAAAAGAGTCAGACGATCGACTAACTGTAACAATGGATACAAATCCAAAGGGATGCAGCAATAAAAATATGTTGCGTAATTTTATCCCGAACAAGTTTTTATATCAATTTTGTCTTTAATAATTTTAATTTTTTTATTAATTTGTTTTTTTTAAAAAAACATGTGGTACGGCTTAAAAGCTTACGGTTTCATATTTCTCATCCAAAAGTATTTAGCTTTGTTGAATTAAAAATATATTAAAATAATTTTTGTTTATATTTGTTTTTTAAATATTCATACATTAAAATTATAAAAAAATATTTAAAAATAAATTAATTTGATTTTTTTCAAATAAAAAATATCTTAAAAAACTTGATAAACCGAAAAAACAAATTCACGCGCATGGCCGAGAGAGGCATCCCTTTTCCCACCAACGGACACTGACAGGAGTGCGGAAGGTACGCTCTCCACGAGGGATCAAAAGAATATTATAGAGTTGGTCCAAATAAAGGAAATAAAAAATAAATAAACACCAAACAAACGCGGGGCCCATTCTCTGCTACACCGCTCATTCATCCACTTAATTCCTTCCCTTCCCTAAAACAAACTCCACCTCTCCCCTTCTTCTTCCGCCAACCCTACGTTCCGTTCTTTCCCTCCCTTCATGTTCTAGGTATTCTCTCCCCCTCTCTCTCGTTCACTTTTTCTTTTTTTTAGTAACGATGTTTCTCCTACACAGAAACTAAGTTGCAAATCCCTTTGTAGATTCAGCTCCAAAGTTGTAGGATCTGCTTGCTTATCATTAATTATTATTACTATTAATTAGCGATCGAGCCTGCTCATTGCTAGTTTTACTTTTTGACGAACATGCTGCGAATAATCCCATATGAGTGTGGAATTTGAGATTTGCAGTTCTCTCATCGCTTCGCTGCTCTGTTCTGATTGCGGGTGTTTTTTTTTGAGTAGTGGAAATTAATATGGCTCTGTGTTCGTCGACTTCGTTGGAACTGAAAAATCCTTTTATTGAGGGCACGAAAGGGAAAATAGCGACATCCAAGTCTTTTCTAAGAGTTGGTTATGTTGCCAAGAATGAGAAATCTTGTTGCTGTAATGGTAGAAAGGTGGCGGTATCCAGTCATTTGATGCCCGGACATTTAGAAGGGTCGTTCATGGGAAAGAAACGGCTGGAGGAGCCTAGCCAGAAAATGGATTTTGTGAGGACATTGTTGATTGACAACTATGATAGTTATACCTATAATATTTACCAAGAGCTATCTGTCGTTAATGGGGGTATGTATTTTTTGTTTTGGTTTTCTCTGTATTTTCGGTTACTGTTCTTGTCTCTCTCTGTTTGTTTTTTTTTTTTCAATTTTATTTGGAAGTCAATTCAACTGTATTGTGATATATATGTGGAGAGAGAGAGAGAGAGAGACTGTTCTTTGAAATTGTCTCATTTGGTTTTGTTGATGCCATTTCAGTGCCTCCTGTGGTCATCCAAAATGATGAGTGGACATGGGAGGATGCGTGCCATTACTTGTATGAAAAGAGAGCTTTTGATAATATTGTTATCTCACCTGGACCTGGTTCTCCAACATGCGCAGCGGATATAGGTAAGATCGAGGATGGAGTTTCTGTCATTTGCATGCTTGTGGACTGTATTAGTTCAATTATACCCACTTCTCATTCACGGACACAAGATGTAGGATCCACCAATCCATGCGTAGAAGTCTACCCTGTTTCACGTGTCTCAATGCAATTAAACTCATGAATGTCAATATAAACATTATTATTATGTCAGTTATTTGATATAAACATTATTGTTGGGGTCTTGTTAAGCCATAAAGTTGTCGTGTAAGCTTAAGCTGGATCATTAGAAAAGTTCTGTGTGCTGGCAGGATAGTGGGATATTTGTTTGTCACAGGCTCACTTCGCTTACGATGATGATACGGTTCAGTTTATTTTCTGTTTGACATATTTTATCATTTTTATTAGAGTGGATTTCATCACATTACGTTTCAGAATCTATTTAAATCTTACAGGAATATGTCTTCGACTGCTGCTCGAGTGCAGGGACATTCCTATTCTGGGTGTTTGCCTTGGACACCAGGTATTTTGGTTCATGTTCAATGTCATATTCCATGTTGGCTGAATTTATCTTGATCAATTACTACTTGTTTTTATGTTTCTATAAATTAACATGTTTACACCCAAGTTAAATCAAGTTTTTAAGTGTTTTTTAGTCTTTGTTCGATGCAGTATTCTCTTCCGATATTGCGTGTAAATGTAACTTTTCCTTCAACTAGACAGATCTTTTATCACGATCTGCTTTCTACTAACGAATTGAATGGCTTTTCTTATGACAGGCCTTGGGTTATGTCAATGGTGCCAGAATTGTCCATGCATCTGAACCAGTCCATGGACGCTTAAGGTATATTTTGAACATAATTTCAAGGTTTTCTTATATCGTCCTGGTGTTCTTGGGTAAAATATTTTTCCATTTTATTGTATGTAGTTTAGTCACCATAATATCATTAGTATCTATTTTTTGGATGTTGTTGTGTCTATCATGGTAAAAGCATGACCTTATTTTGTGATAAATGACTTGCTAATACTCGCAAAATGGTCTTTCATGCTCTTGATCCCCCCTCCACTAACTTTATCAATGGTGTTGTGCCTTACAGTGAAATCGAACATAATGGAAGCAGACTGTTTGATAACATCCCTTCTGGCAGAAAATCTGGTTTTAAGGTCCATTCTGATGCTTTATGGATGTAAATTTACTTGTGGCCTTTATACTGTGTGTATTAGGGACCATGGTGTATGAGTGTTTCATTTACCACTACTTTTCTCTTGATTGTTGCAGGTGGTACGGTATCATTCTCTCATCATAGATTCAGAAGCACTGCCAAAGGAACTTATACCGACTGCTTGGACTTCTAGCAGCACTCATTCTTTCCTTGAGTCTCCGAATTCTGGTCTTAACCTTGATGCGTGCAAGAATCAGATTAGGCCAAGCACATCTTCTGATACTTTTTCAACAGGATCACACAATGGAGCTTCTTGGTCTTTTAGCCACCCTGGAAGAATGCAAGGGGGAAAAGTTCTCATGGGCATTATGCATTCTACTAGGCCGCACTATGGCTTACAGGTTTGTTGATCATCTTTGTGCTGCAGTTATTCTCTGATTTGCTTTTCCGTGCTTTACATTCTTGATTGTCTTGACCTTCAGTTTCATCCAGAAAGTATTGCAACCTGTCACGGAAGGCAAATATTTGAGAATTTTAGAGAGATTACAGAGGATTATTGGCAGAGACTGAGGCCAAGGTCAACATTTATTAACGAGAGAAATGTTCATTATACTGGTAAAGATTACCAATTAATTTTTCTCATCAGTGGATCTATTTTGTACCATCTTTCTTTATGTATATGCATGAGTGTTTGAAAATTATAGAATTATGCTATGCCTGTGCAGCAATTTATACTCCAATGGGAGTTCCCTTGTGCGATACGGAATAGGCCTCTTGTGTGTTGTTAGAGAACTTGGCATTAAGTTTGCGGTTTGACCAATCAACAAAGTATTTTAAGAGAAACTTTCAATGAGTATAGGGAGCATGGTGTCAACATTTAGTGAATATGTCTGGTCCAACCTCCTTCTGCATGCTCTTTCATTCTGAAACTGTATCACGCCATCTGTGATGCCTAAAAGTTTACCTCATGAATAACTCTATTTCTCTAATGTTATGCATCTGCATAGCTAGTAATTTCCCCCGAGCAGTAAACTTTTTTTAGCATGCATGCAGGTGCATGTTGCTAGTCAGCTGTTTAGAGTTCCTAGAATTGGATCATTAGTACACAAGGAAGATGCTCAACCATTCAAAGAAGCTTTTAGAAGAAGCCAATTACTTGGAAATGCCAACGTGAATTGTCTCAGCATTTCCAGTGCATTGAAGTTTCCAGAATCAAGCATCAACGTTAGGCATTTAAAGTTGAAATGGAGGAAATTTGATAAATTAGCAGCCCGAGTTGGGGGAGCAAGAAACATATTTAACGAACTGTTTGGGGTTTGTAAGGCTGAAAATACGTTTTGGCTGGACAGTTCCTCAGTAGAAAAGGTCTTACTCTTAAATTTTTATAGCACTTTGTTGTCATGTTTATTATTTTTAACCTTCCCTTTTAGGGATTTTGACATCCTTTATTTTTTCCTGCTTTTGAACATTTAGAAAAGAGCACGCTTTTCATTTATGGGGGGTAAAGACGGACCACTTTGGAGGCAAATGACATTTAGATTGTCAGATCAAAGGTTTTGTTAACTCAGACATTTTATTCTTCTTCTTGAATTATAGTCATTCACATATCCCTTCAATTGTTTGTTTGGTTTATTCTCGTCACTTTTTTTTGCTTTATTTATGTTTTTAACTAGTTGTTTAGAGTGATGTTTTGCTGAGTCAGGTGCAAGATTGGGTTTCTTTTTTTGATAGATAAGATTGTGTGATTTTCTAGTTTTCACGTGATCCTTTACAGAAAATAATTTGTACTGCACTTATTTTTCAGTGATATGGATTTTAAAGGTGGAGGTTACTTATCAATCAAAGATACTCAAGGATCCACCGAAAGCATGTTTTTGGAAAAAGGTTTTCTTGATTTTTTGAACCAGGTATAATTGTATAGACTTTACTGGTTGTTTTTGTCAATCAAATCATGACAACATTACAAGTATAAATTACGCTTAAATTGTAGTTTCCTTTTTGGGATTTGGGGAGGGGGGGCAATCGAGTTGAGTCTGCATGGAAATATTGACACATTATAGAAAACATTTGAAGTTCATTTGCCTCTGACGAATATGACAGGGCTTTTAGTGCTTGACTAAAAGTTGATGCATGGAAACAGACTCAAATGCCACTTGTCTAATATGTGTTTAGGATGAATAAAAATTTATATTCATGCTTTCAATCAGATCGCTAGATCCAGTCTGATAGATGTTTTTGGTTGCTTGATCTGGTTTCTAGGAGCTACTATCATTTACTTACGATGAAGAAGATTTTGAAGAACTGCCATTTGACTTTCATGGTGGTTATATTGGTTACTTCGGGTAAATTCTCTCTCCCTCCATGTGTAGGTTAATTTTGTTTGAATGGGTAACATAAAGTCATCAAGCTATTTTAGCATTGCATGAAATTCCTCTTCATTCAAACCTCCATAAATACCAGGCATTAATCTCTAAATGTGCCATGTCTCAGTTCCACACACATCACAGACCCATTCAATTACTCCTTGCTGCTTGCTTGGATCTTGTGTTGTAGGTAGTCAAATACTTTACACGGATCCATTTATCATCAAGAATTATCTTGTTTGGATTTTTTAGAAATGAATATTTTTATCCTTGCATCCTTTTTGAAAGGACTTGGAAATGCAAAGGAATGAAGTAAAATAAATTAAAACATGAACAGGCTAATTTACTGAAGTTCAACTGGAAATATCATATCCCTTGGAGCATCCTTTTTATGCAACATCCTGGCTGAATCTGGTATTGCGATTTTTTGACAATATATCTCTCATATTGCAGGTATAGCCTCAAAGTTGAATGTGGCATGTTATCCAACCGTCACAAATCTACGACTCCAGATGCTTGCTTTTTCTTTGCAGATAATTTTGTAGTCATCGATCATCTTAATGACAATGTTTATATATTGTCTTTACATGAGGAAAGCACAACCAGCATTCCATGGTTGGATGACACGGAAAATAAGTTGCTTTGCTTAGAAGCTTCTACCACAAGGAAATTAGGGGAGCAGGCTTCCCCTACTGCAACAGTTTCCCCATACAAGGCAGGTTTTCTTGGTGAGAAATCTAGAGAGCAGTATATTAAAGATGTTAGTAAGTGTCTAGAATACATTAAAGATGGGGAAAGCTACGAGTTATGTCTCACTTCTCAGATGAGAAAAACAGTTGGAGAGATAGATTCCTTGGGACTTTACCTTCACCTCAGAGAGAAAAATCCAGCACCATATGCTGCGTGGCTTAATTTTTCAAATGAAGATTTGTGCATCTGCTGTTCTTCTCCTGAGAGATTCCTATGCTTGGACAGAAATGGTATATTAGAAGCAAAGCCGATTAAAGGTACCATAGCTCGTGGGGTGACCCTGGAGGAAGATGAAGAGCTTAAATTGAAACTGCAGTACAGGTAAATTTGAATCTGGTCTTCAAATTGAAACTTTGATAGCTTATCATGTGATTTTACGTTCATGCTAGACATGAGAAATCATTCTTGTTAATGTTCACATGCTATAAAAATGAATGTAAATAATATTGAACAGACTAGTTTTACCTTTGAAATACCTTGGCCGTGTAAATCATATTGAACAGAATAAATGCATTTTGAGTGCAAGAATTGCTCTATTTTTCTTTTTTCTATGAACTGACCTCTCTCTCTCTCTCTCTCTAGTGAAAAGGATCAAGCTGAAAATCTTATGATTGTCGATCTTTTGAGGAACGATCTTGGTCGTGTCTGTGAGCCTGGTTCTGTTCATGTCCCACATCTTATGGAAGTAGAGTCGTATGCAACTGTGCATACTATGGTGAGTACAATTCGAGGAAAGAAGAGGTCAAATGTAAGTGCAGTTGACTGTGTCAGGGCTGCATTTCCTGGTGGCTCAATGACAGGTGCACCAAAATTGAGATCAATGGAGCTTCTCGATTCTCTTGAAAGCAGTTCTCGTGGGATCTACTCAGGTTCCATTGGATTTTTCTCATATAATCAGACATTTGATCTGAATATAGTGATAAGAACAATAGTTATTCATGACGGTGAAGCTTCTATAGGTGCAGGAGGAGCTATTGTTGCTCTATCAAATCCTGAAGACGAATACGATGAAATGTTACTGAAAACACGAGCACCAGCAAGCGCAGTGATAGAATTTCAGTAGGATCAGAACCAGATGTTCACATTATAGAATAGCAACACTGTTGTATTTTCTTTTCCACAACTTTTTTCCCCCCAGAAATTGTCATTCTTGCTGCACACAAGCACAGATAGCCCTGTAGAGATCAGGGGCAACGCAGCTTCACAGTTTTTTCTTCTTTGTAGCGGTCTTTAGATCCAATTATATATAAACATTGACTCTTGCATTTGTATTCGATTGTTACAATTTACCATTATAAAAAATTCCATACAAGTGTATCATTATTATTTTCCCCTCGCTTTTTGTATTCGATTGGCATCTCTTGCATTTGCGCTTTGAATGGGTTCTCTCGCATTCTTTTCTTCTCGCAGTCTAAAAATTTAAGAGTTTTTGTGAGTCGAAAAACATGAGCAGTTTCTTGGTAATAGCTAGCTAGCTAGCATCTTCGTAGAACGATCTTTTAGCAGTGCGGTCTTTGATTAAAATGTTGTAAAACAACCAAACTGGTGGTCGGTGTAAAAGAAGGAGCCACCGTATAATGTATGAATTGACCAAGTCGTATTTTTGTTCAAGTATGGACAAATTATAGGTTGGTGGCAGTTCTTTCCAAATTATTCTTATTTCACTCCACCACCTACCAAGTTTGTATGATATCCAAGCAAAGATTGGGCCATCGCCTTCCCATTCTCCACACTACCTGCCTAGTCAGTGCTTACCTACCCATAAAATTGAAAAAAAAAAAAGAAAAAAAAAGGGGGAAATTCTCTCACACACAGACGAGGAGAAGAGGGGGGTAGGTGGTTCCAGACAAGCTACAACAGCAACTACACCACCACTAGACATCTCAAAGTTAAAACCCCACGCAATTTGCTTTATTAAATAAAACCAAACCAATCTCTCCCAGCCTACTCTCTCTCCTCATCTCTCTCTATCGATTTTCATTAGAGAGATCAATGGCTTCTTCTACTCTTACCTCCAAGTCCTTTCTCGGTTCCTCAAGAATCGACGGTGCTTCAATATCCTCCGACCTCCGTAAACTCTCAATATCCTCCGTTCAGATCTCCTTCCGCTCACGTATTCCAAAGAAACTCCGTAAGTGTCCTTCTCTTTTTAACAATTCATTTATCTTCTTGCATAATCTCTCGCATTTTAGATATTGAATTTAGGTTTACTCAGCTTGACTTATGTTTTTTTATTTAATATAGAAATAAATGCGGCGGGAAGCACATTTGGGACTAATTTTAGAGTAACTACATTTGGTGAGTCACACGGAGGTGGTGTTGGTTGTATAATTGATGGATGTCCTCCGCGCATCCCCCTATCCGAAGCTGATATGCAATTTGATCTAGATAGAAGGTTATTTCTTCTTTTTTTTCAAAGAATTACTTTTGTGATTTGTTTTGTGCCTCAAGGTGTATTGTATTGATTAATATTTTGTGTGTGCAGGAGGCCAGGTCAGAGCCGAATTACGACTCCGAGAAAAGAGACGGATACCTGCAAAATATCTTCCGGTGTTTCTGAAGGTTTTTTCTTCTTCTTCTTCTTTTATTGTTAATGGGTTGTTGCTGATGGTGTTGGTTTTTGATGTGCTGATATGGTGGTGGTGGTGTGTTAACTGCAGGACTGACTACTGGGACGCCGATTCATGTATTTGTACCAAATACTGATCAGAGAGGATTAGTGAGTATTTAATGCTAGAGGCATGTGTGATACTTGGCATATATAAGGAGGTCAATTTAGCTGAAAACGGGCTTACAGTATGTTTTTAGCAAATTTTGTTGATGGAAAATGATTTTGCCTAGTCTTTACTTTCCATTTTAGATTAGTTTGCAGTGTTTGCCTAAAGAATATTTCCTAGGGTTTTCAAAATAATATAGTTCTGTTATCCACTATGATGGTGACTGCATGTACATTCGATTGCTAAAATTTTAGGATATGAATTTGATTTGAAAATTGTGGAACAAGATAAATAATGGGGTGTCTGTTTACTAGGGAAAGGCACACGTAATTGGGCAACGATATACTTGGATGGTATTGTTTTGTATTTTCTAAGCAGTTGAGAAAGTCTCATTCTTATTTTGTTGAATTTCAGGATTACAGTGAAATGTCAGTTGCTTACAGGCCTTCACATGCAGACGCAACTTATGACATGAAGTATGGTGTTAGATCAGTTCAGGTAGTTTATTTAACCAATAAGCACTCTGATTATAAAGATACTGTTGGCTTTATTATGAAATGCAAGTATGACATGGTTTATTTGAATTCTAACTGAAGGGTGGGGGTAGATCTTCAGCAAGAGAAACAATTGGAAGAGTTGCTGCTGGAGGTGTTGCTAAGAAAATTCTCAAACTATATGCAGGAACTGAGGTGTGTTTATTAAGACCTGGGTGTAGAGAAATCCATTCTTGTGATTTTTTGTCTCCATTACCATTTGTGGACAAAATCCTTTATCTTTTGGAGTGTTTGGTCTGTGCATGTTTGATTTTTGTTTACTTGTATGGATATGCTCTGTTATCCCATGTAAGTCTTCCTATCTGAGACGCTTAATTCTGTTTCCAATTCTGTATGTTGGATGGAAATAGATTTTAAACTTTTTTAAACAAGTTTCCTTGTAATGATTTTATCCATCTTATCATGAAAAAAAAATATAAGAGTAACGTGACAGCTCCTTTTAGTGCTGGATTTTTTTCTGTTTTTTAATTATCCTTTGCCTTAATGTTTGTTTTGCTTTCAGATTCTTGCTTATGTCTCTCAAGTCCACAAGGTTGTACTTCCAGAAGGTGTGGTTGATCACGACTCTCTTACACTTGATCAGGTACGAGAGGGTGTTTCTGAAGAACATTTATTTCGGGATTCAGTTTAGCCATGTGAGAAGCTAACTAAGAAGTTGCGATGTATTTTTGGGATGTCAGTTTTGTGGCAAGAACCTCTCACAAATCTGAGTGCCTTGATCCTGCATGAAGTTTTACAACACTTCAACAACCATAAAATTATATTTTGACTTGTAAAAGTTTGACTGAGAAGAAATAATATTTTATAAATCTGAAAGTCAAATTCCCTTTGCTGGAGATTTTTCCTAATTGTTTTTCTTTAGTTTTTGGCTCACTTATTATTTGCCCCTAGTCTGACCCTGCTATGCATGCCACCTTAACAGATGGAGAGCAATATTGTCAGATGTCCAGATCCTGAATATGCAGAGAAGATGATAGCTGCCATTGATGCTGTCCGAGTGAAAGGGGATTCTGTTGGTGGTGTTGTCACTTGTATTGTAAGGAATGCACCGCGTGTAAGTATTGATTGTCTCTGTCTCCCTGTGCAATGTGCATGTATTGATTTGTACATGATGTTTCGTCATCAGATTTTGGATTGTTCAAAGAAGTTTCTAGATCCTGAACATACAAAGCTTATTCTTATGGCTTGTTATTGTGCATTCTTTTCCTGGATTAAATCTATAATTGCATTCCAGGGGCTTGGTTCACCAGTCTTTGACAAACTTGAAGCTGAGCTTGCTAAAGCTGCTATGTCACTACCTGCAACAAAGGGCTTTGAATTTGGGAGTGGATTTGCAGGTTGATAACTTTAGCGCATTTTAGAGTACATTTGGCACCCAAGTTTTTCAATTAAGTTTGGTGATTGACACGCTTAGGATGCTATCATCTGCTCTGTATTTCTTTATTGCTATATATTAAGCCTCAATTCTAAGTCTTAATCAATGATGAAAATCATTGCAGGCACTCTCTTGACTGGGAGTGAACATAATGACGAGTTCTACACAGACAAACATGGAAGAATCCGAACAAGAACAAATCGTTCTGGTGGAATACAGGTGCTTGTTTGATTCATGATCCTCTTTCTAATTTTAGTACTTTGGTATGATATCCCTGGTTGAACATCAGTTTTGATATTTTCCTCTTTTGACGAGCAGGGAGGAATATCAAATGGTGAAATTATAAACATGAGAATAGCTTTCAAGCCAACATCTACAATAGGAGTAAGTTTGATCTATCTACGTATCAATATTAGTGCATGCATTTATTTGTATGCCTAGTTATTTGTTTTTAAGATGATGTAAAGATCATGTCTGTGATGAGCTTGCTCTCTTTCAGATCATTTCTTAAGATCTGCTAGGAACTATCAGATTGTTTTCCACATTATGTATCTACTGCTCTTGTTGGTTTATTAAGCTCCGCTTGCATATTTGACAAATATTTGCATGTGTTTTATTCTGGATTTTATATATATATATATATTTGGTGTACTGGTGCGCAGAAGAAGCAACATACAGTTACTAGAGATAAAAAGGAGACAGATCTAATTGCTCGCGGTCGCCATGATCCCTGTGTTGTCCCACGAGGTATGTCCTTGTATGATAGGTCGATTCTTCAAATGATTGAAATATCTTTTAGAATTTTGATGATTGATGCAATTTGGAGTGGGCTTATAGTATCATCGTTGGTGAAAATTGAAGAGAACCAATATTAATCATGCATGCTTGCTCGTTTGAATGTGAAAGAAAAGATAACTTCTCTCTAAGAGTATGCTTGTTTGGGATGGTAATGCAGCGGTACCAATGGTGGAAGCTATGGTGGCCTTGGTGCTCATGGACCAGTTGATGGCACAATACTCGCAATGCTATCTGCTTCCCATCAATTCAGAGCTACAAGAACCCTTGATAATGCCAAGACTTGAGGCAGCCAATGCGTCTGTATGAAAGATGGAGTCGCTGTAACACAATTTTCAGCTGTCTATAAGTGATACTTATGTCCACGACAGTTTTCTTGCTGAGACATTTGGCTACAAGTTCAGATTTTTTTTTCTTTCTTCCAAGTATTCTGTTGTTGTTGTAATCTCTGAAATTGTTCACGCTCCTTTTCGCCCTCTCTCTCATGGCATAATGTGAGCAGATATCTGATATTATTCATCAATAAAAAAAATTGTAGAAGCAAAAGAGGTAGTGAACGTGCGCCTCTCTATTTATTTATTTTCTCGTATAAATTGAAGCTCTCTCAGAGATCAGCTGAGAGGACCAAGCTGCAGTCATATTTTTCTTCTCTCTGGATGTAGTTAAGCGATTATCTCCTAATGAGATGTTGATTAAGAGATTGGGTTCTGTGATCTTTCATTTAAATGTTCTTGCAGGACCAAAAATGGTCAGAGGTGGAATTAAAACCCTGAGCCCGTTGGGGCAGGTTCTGTTTGCTATCTATCGATCAGGAACAAAATTAAAACTTCTGCACTTTACCCTAAAAGAAATTCATATATTTGAAATGCCTTTTGAATTTGGGCTTACGAATATCAATCAGATATCTTGATAAAAATAAAAATTAAAAAAAATCATGGTCGTTTTGCCCTTGTATGCCTCCATGGAGTACTCTCGATCTGTCTCAGTGATTCATTTAATTTTAGACCACCTGCTCTACATCA
>Ga0307508_10004413_pt1 | contig 13766 bp, 17 predicted proteins | sample 9_EM_MG_FD_203089 | JGI IMG/M metagenome (GOLD analysis project Ga0307508, IMG submission 203089) | Populus trichocarpa ectomycorrhiza microbial communities from riparian zone in the Pacific Northwest, United States - 9_EM | ecosystem: Host-associated > Plants > Roots > Unclassified | place... | reverse complement strand
TGTTGCGGTGCACTCGCTAGCACTCGTTTTTGTGGAGGAAAGTGGAGTGATTGGGGTGGTGTCGGCGCTGCTAGCTTTTTCTTTGGTCGTCTAGTTCTTTTCCTTCTTTCTTTTACATAGTCTTCGTGGTGGATACTGGAGAATACAACGACTCTTTCCCCACTTTCTTCCGGTTCCTTTTTCCCCTTCTTTCTCCGCCTTCTTTGGTGAGCGCCCATCTCGTCCTGCTGCAGTGCGTACTGGAGAGGAGAGTGGCCCCAACCCATTCCTCCTTTCATCCTTTCTCTTCAGCCTGGGAACAGCCAGCGACGAACCTCCTCTCTCCACCCCCGGAAAAGTGCAAAGTACGATTTAACGTAATGACTTTAAACCTCAAGCAGCAATGGTCAATTAAATAGGTATTGTTACGTATGATGTGGTGATGGAGTATGAAATGATCATAACGGTCACCCAGCACCCTTTCTCACTCGGGCTGCACTGACAACAAAACGAATGGCTATAGTCAAGAAGAAGAATGACTGGAGTCATGTATAGAAACGCGAGTCAATAAATCGGATGACTTGAGTGAAAAATAAAATTACTCAAGCCCGGGGGCCGGTTCGATTCCCACTGCCCTTCGGCCACAATGCTCCCCTCAAAATACCTAGTTATTCCCAGTACTCCCCATGGTGACGTATAATTTAGCAGCAAACGTCTAAAATGCCATAGTTTTGGGGAAAAAAGTCTAAGATGCCATATTTTTATCTCTGGACAGGGTTGGCCTTGACGGCACCTCAATTCAATGCGGTTACAATAATGGGGTAAACAGCAGTCGACAGGAGTGAATCAATCCATTTGAAACTGCCCTCTATTCCACAGGGTATACAATTGGAAGCTGACAGGACTTCATCGCAAGTGGTGCTGTTGTGTCCTGCATTACCCCACTGGGTCCAGCGCTGGGAGCGCTCATTGTCCGCCATTTGCGCTCAGACCCCGTGTTTTTTTTCTCAACTTTTCTGATCCTTCTCTCCTTGCGTCCACTACGTGTGCCCCTTGCTGATATAGGGATCGATAGAGATGAATATAGTTGATTGGATTAAAGATACACAGTCGTAGGCGGAACATTATTTCTATAGCAACAAACAGCAGCAGAGGAGAAAACGTTGAATCCCAGTATACTTGGATGCCTCGTTAAAACTCATAACCGTGTAAAAAAAAAACCTCATGGGAAAGTCACAGACATAGGAGAAAGAGTGCATCCACCAAAGTAAGAAAGGAGAGGGAAAGAAAACCTGTTTAACCATGCGACACGTGCTTCACCAGAAGCGTCCCCTGGATACCAGGCCAATTCCGAGGACGATCCATATGAAAATCTGTCCATTGTCAGCATTGAGCATACATAGTAAGGCACCCGCGACTGCTCTGGAATGGGGGAGCCGCAGCAGCTCCCGCATTAGCAAGCGCGCACAGCAATCACATCCATCAGGAAAAAATTAAAAATTTACCCCTGCACGTCGGTAACCCGTGTCTGCGTCCGATGCTCCGGTACCTTCCCTAGCTCCGGTAAGCTTCCCTAGCTCCGGTAAGCTTCCCAAGCTCCGGTAAGACTGGTCATACTCCCGTAAGGTTTTCTAAGTACCGGCAAATGGTACAGTTGGTATCGTGACTCCCATGAATCGTCAGTGCAATTGTCACAATCCGATGGTTTTGTTTTCCAGACGCATACATTCACAACTTTCGGGAGCTACAGAAGAAGCGAATGTGCACTGCGAGGGGTTTCGTATCTGCAATTACTACTGTTACAATGCTACTACACCCAGTTGGCTATCTTCTTCGATTACACAAAATAACTATTATTTTATTTAAAATATATATATACATTATAATACAAAGTCCAACATCCCAAATCTAGTCGCGACCTACAGGGCAAATACGGCGGCACATAAGGGCAGACGAGCAACGCGTACAAGATGTAGACCAGCGAGGAGAATAAGGGCAGGCGAGCAACTCGTACAAGATATAGGCCAGCGAGGAGAATGAGGGTAGACGAGCAACGCATACGAGCAGTAGGTAAGGAAGAATGAGAGCAGACGAGGAACGCGTACGAGCAGTAGGCCAGCATAGAGAATGAGGGCCGACAAGCAACAGGTACGAGATGTTGGCCAACAAGGAGAATGAGGGCAGATGAGCAACGCGTACGAGCAGTAGGTAAGGGAGAATGAGAGCAGATGCGGAACGCGTAGGAAAGGTAGGCCAGCAAGGAGAAGGAGGACAAACGAGCAACACGTATGAGATGTAGGCCACCAATGCCAAACACGGCATTTCTGCCACACGTCCGAATGTAAGTCAGCAAAAATGAGGTCAAACGACCAATGCGTAGGAGCAGTAGGCCAGCGTGGAGAATGAGGGCCGACGAGCAACCGGTACGAGATGTTGGCCAACAAAGAGAATGAGGGCAGATGAGCAACAAGTACGAGTAGGCCAGCGCAGCGAATAAGGACAAACGAGCAACACATACGAGATGTAGGCCACCGATGCCTAACACGGTGTTTCTGCCAAACTTGCGAATGTAAGTCAGCAAAAATGAGGTCAAACGAGCAATGCGTAGGAGCAGTAGGCCTGCGTGGAGAATGACTGCTGACGAGGAACCGGTACGAGATGTTGGCCAACAAGGAGAATGAGGGCAGACGAGCAACACGTACGAGTAGACCATCCTGGCGAATGAGGACAAACGAGCAACGCGTACGAGATGGAGACCAGCGAGGAGATTGATGGCAGACGAGCAACGACTACGAGGTGTAAGTCAGCGAGGAGAATGAGGACAGACGAAAAACGCGTACGAGAAGTAGGCCAGCGTGGAGAATGAAGGCCGACGAGCAGCCGCTACGAGATGTTGGCCAACAAGGAGAATGAGGGCAGACAAGCAACGTGTACGAGTAGGCCAGTGCGGCGAATAAGAACAAACAAGCAACTCGTCAAACCAACACTGTCTTAATTTTCACCAGACAGGAGACAATTTTACGGCGTTGGGTTACGGACCACTTAATTCCAAGACCTTAGCAGCAGCATTTCAATTATTTACTGTCGACCCGGCTTGTGAACTTACTTCTACTCAACTTTCGGTGCTATTGTTTAGATATAGGCTTAGACATCTTGAAGCTCAATGAACTGACTGTATCCTGCTCGTTGATGTCAAGTTTAATCGCCGCAAAAAAAACCGGTCACATGATAACCGCAACCTACGAAGCTGAGTGCCCCCCCCGTCAGTTGGTTTTTCTCCTAAGTGCTTGCCAGCACAACCAACGCTATCCAAGTCATTACGAGTCACACCACCAGCCTACCCACAGCTCACCTATCTTAGTATTACACACCACCAGCATACCCACAGCTCACATATCATCGTACACGTTACAGAAACGCACTGTTACACATTACTGGCCTGCCTTCATTCTCCTTGCTGGCCTCCATCTCGTACGCGTTGCTCATCTGCCCTCATTCTCCTTGTTAGCCAACATCTCGTACCGGTTGCTCGTCTGCAGTCATTTCTTTCACTGGCCTACTTCTCATACGCATTGCTTGTTTCCTATCATTCTCCTTTCTGGCCTCCATCTCGTACGGGTTGCTCGTTTGTCCTCATTCGCCACGCTGGCCTACTCGTACGCGTTGGTCGTCTGCCCTCATTCTCCTAGTTGGCCAACATCTCGTAGCGGTTGCTCGTCGGCCCTCATTCTCCACGCTGGCCTACTTCTCGTATGTGTTTCTCGTCTGTCCTCATTCTCCTCGCTGACTTACACCTCGTAGTCATTGCTCATCTGCCGTCAATCTCCTCGCTGGTCTCCATCTCGTACGCGTTGCTCGTTTGTCCTCATTCGCCGCAATGGCCTACTCGTACGCGTTGCTAGTCTACCCTCATTCTCGTTGTTGGCCAACATCTCGTACCAGTTCCTCATCGGTAGTCATTCTCCACGTAGGCCTACTGCTCCTACGCGTCGCTCGTTTGACCTCATTTTTGCTGACTTACATTCGGACGTTTGGCAGAAACACCGTGTTAGGCATCGGTGGCCTACATCTAGTACGAGTTGCTCGTTTGTCCTCATTCACCACACTGGCCCACTCGTAAGCGTTGCTTGTCTGCCCTCATTCTCCTCGTTGGCCACCATATCGTACCGGTTGCTCATCGGCCCTTATTCTCCACAATGTCCTAATTCTGCGACGCGATGCTCGTTTGACCTCCATTTTGCTAACTTACGTTCAGACATGTGGCAGAAACGCTGTGTTAGGCATCAGTGGCCTACATCTCGTATGAGTTGCTCGTTTGTCCTCATTCGCCGCCCTAGCCTACTCTTACACATTGCTCATCTGCCCTGATTCTCCACGCTGGCGTACTGCTCCTACTCGTTTCTCGTTTGACCTCGTTTTTGCCGACTTAGATTCGGACGTGTGGCAGAAACACAGTGTTAGGCATCGGTGGCCTACATCTTGTACACGTTGCTCGTTTGTCCTCATTCGCCGCGCTGGCCTACTCTTACGCGTTGCTCATCTGCCCTCATTCTCCACACTGGCGTACTGCTCCAACGCGTTTCTCGTTTGACCTCGTTTTTGCTGACTTACATTCGAACGTGTGGTAGAAACGCCGTGTTAGGCATCGGTGGCCTACATCTCGTACATGTAGCTCGTTTCTCCGCATTCGCCATACTGGCCTACTCGTATGCGTTGCTCGTCCGCCCTCATTCTCCTTGTTGGCCAACATCTCGTACCAGTCGCTCGTCGGCCCTCCTTCTCCACGCTGGCTTGCAGTTCCTACGCATCACTCGTCGACACTCATTCTCCACACAGGCCTACTGCTCCTACGCGTCGCTCGTTTGAACTCATTTTTGCTGACTTACATTCGGACGTTTGGCAGAAACACCGTGTTAGGCATCGGTGGCCTAGATCTTGTACGTGTTGCTCGTCTGCCCTCATTCTCCTTGTTGGCCAACATCTCGTACCGGTTGTTCGTCGGCCCTCATTCTCCACGCTGGCCTACTGCTCCTACGGGTTGCTCGTTTGACCTCGTTTTTGCTGACTTACATTCGGACCTGTGGCAGAAACGCCATGTTTGGCATCAGTGGCCTACATCTCGTACGTGTTGCTCCTTTGTCCTCAGTTGCCGCGCTGGCCCACTTGTATGCATTGCTCATCTTCCCTCATTCTCCTTGCTGGCCTACCTCTCCTACGCGTTCCGTATCTGCTCTTATTCTCCCTTACCTACTGCTCGTAAGCGCTGCTCATCTGCCCTCATTCTCCTTGTTGGCCAACATCTCGTACCTGTTTCTCGTCGGACCTCATTCTCTACACTGGCCTACTGCTCGTATGCGTTCCACATCTGCTCTCATTCTCCCTTACCTACTGCTCGTGTGTGTTGCTCGTTTGCCCTTATTCTCCTCGCTGGCTACATCTTGTACGCGTTGCTCGTCTTCCCTTATGCGCCGCCGTATGTGCCCCGTACGTCGCGACTAGATTTGGGATGTTGGACTTTGTATCATAAGGTATATATATTTTTTAAATAAAATAATAGTTATTATGTGTAATCAAAGAACATAGCCAACTGTGTGTAGTAGCATTGCAACAGTAGTAATTGTAGATACAAAACCCCTCGCAGTGCACACTCGCTTCTTCTGTAGCTCCCGTAAGGTGGTTGTTGCGTCGGTAAGGTTGGTGGTTCGTCAGTAGCGTCGCTAAGCTTCACTAGCCTAGCGAAGAACAAAGTTATATTTCACTCCCGGTGCTCTGGTAAGCTTCGCTAGCTCCTGTAGCTCCTGTAAGCTGGTGGGTGCACCTAAGGCATGCCAAGCGAGGATCCGGCCGGGTGAAGGCATGGTTACCAAAGCCTGCACCACAGTAGGTGCAATTCGGGAGGCTGTAGCCCGTACCTGCACCAACTGTTTTTCAGCCCCCTACCCCAACCACAACCACATAATTTAAAAATTGTTGCAACATTAGGAACACTAGATAACTATCTTGATTTTCAATTTCTAAAGTCAGATTAAAAAAAAAGGGGTTTTTGGTTGCGTGGCGAGCGGCACTGTGGGTGGAGCCATTTTCACCTCAGTTTTCACGACAAGCCGGCGGACTAAAATTCCGCAACAATGGGAAGCGCCGCAAATAATTAAATCTAGAGACACTTTATTGGCCAGAGGGCAGCCAAAAGAGGCTGGTGTTCTCTAATCGCTATTTAGCGAGTCTGGTAATTTTATCTGTTGGCTTCATTCACTCAATTTCTTGAATCAAGCAATTTTGTTTATTGACTCAAGTCAATAGAAGAGATGGCTCAAGTCAATAAAATAGAATGACTGGAGTAAATGAAAGGGATTGATGCGAATCAATGAAATACAATGACTTGTTAATAAAATGGAATGACTCGAGCTGTCTTAAAATAAGATGACCCCAGTCGAAAGAAAAGATGATGCGAGTAAATGAAAGGTAATGACTTGAGTCAATAAAAGGGAATGACTTGAGTCAATAAATGGGAATGACTCGAGTCAATAAAAGGGAATGACTCCAGTCAATGAAATAAGATGACTCGAGTCAATGTGAAAGATGACTCAAGTCAATGAAATGGAATGACTTGAGTCAATAAAATAAGATTTTTTGAGTCAATAAAATGGAATGACTCGAGCCAATAAAAGGGAATGACTCAGTCAATAAAATAAGATGACTCACGTCAACGGAAAAGATGATTCAAGTCAATAAAATGAGATGTTTTGAGTCAATAAAATGGAATTACTGGACTCAATAAAATAAGATCACTTGAGTCAATAGAAAGGCTGACTCTAGTCAACAAAAGGGAATGACACAAGTCAATAAAAGTAAATGACTCGAATCAATAAAAGGGAATGACTCGAGTCAATAAAATAGAATGACTTGATTGGTGACGTGGAAGTGTAGTGGTCACATATCTCTCCAAATTGTAGCCAGGCCTGGGCGGAGGGCAAAGGGGAGCTTGCAATGTGCCGCCACCGCGCGGACTGCGGACAGGGGAACCGGGCACAATGACGCCACCATGATCTATATAGGTCGAATGCGAGTATGATTAAACAAAAAAAAAACCTCCAAGTTGTAACCACATGGCACCAGTAGCATTGAACTTGCCAAAACACTGAATCAATCGGTGGTCAGCAGAACGGACTTATATCTGTCAGAGCAATAGACCCCTCCGGCAGCCAACGGACCAGACGCCGGTGGGGCCAAGTAGTTTGGCTATGCAGACTGGTCGGAAAGGCGACCCATGCCCTTACCAGGTCCCTCACCAGCATCTGGCAGGAGACCTGCAAGAGGTGGGCCGAGGCGCGGAGCTGACCTGCAGGCCAGATCGCAGTGAAGAGGTGGATCGAACAAGGACAGAATGAGCTCGGGTGGATGGTCTGGGGAGAGGGGCTGCATGCGAGCTTGCGAGCCATGGCCAGCCCACATCATTAGTGAGTCACTTTACATCAGCAGTGGGGGTATTGAGGGGCGGCCATCGGATAAGACTGGGATGATGATGCTTCATTGATCGCCCGCGGCCCTGTTGGGTCATGGCAATATTATTTACAGTACTCTTCCGTTTACTGTCCACCGCAACCTCTCGCAGTCTGTCAGTGGCCTGCTGCTACTCCGTGTCCCCGCCTGACCTGTCCCAATAGGGAAAGTGAAGGAAATCACTCAAAAAGACCGAAACAATGGAAAGAAGGAAACTGAAGCTGCTGTATTAAGGAGAGCAGAACCAAGAAAAAGATCTCTGTCTTCCCCTACTCATCTCCTGCACCCCACTCGCCCTCCCCTTGTTCTTATTTGGCTTCAGTGATGCTCCTTGCGGCCCAGTCCTGCGCCCCACCTCTGTTGTGCACAGGGGGTCCAGTATTGACTGGGTGCACCACTCATCAGCTAGCCGGTTTCGGATATTGTGGTGGTTTTTCCCCATCCCGCCTCCTTCTGCACCTCAGTCTACAGGATCTTCTGCTGCATTTTCCTGCATCTGCAATGCTTAAGCAGATGCTCCTGCATCTGCACCTTGTACTTGCACCATCTGCACTCTGCCGTTTCCTTGTTCCTCGTTCACTTCAAATACTGTCCCGTGACAGTGGCCCATTCTGATGTGGTGGAAACATCCCACCAGCCGCCCAAGGCCGCTCCACTTCTCGGCTCGTACGCTTCTGCATCCTATACTTCTTTCCCCGAAGTCTCTCCTGCGTCCAGCTATGTGCTTCATTCCACGCCATCCACCTCCCGTGGCGAGCGGCTTTAATTGAGAGGCGGGGGATATTGAGCACTGGCCATCGGGTAAAGACTGAGTGAGCGCGAGGGTCAGGTCCGGAGGAGTACGAGCCATAGCCATCCTCCTCCTCTCTTACAACAGAGGTAGGAATATCAAGTGGTGGCCGTCGGATAAGAGTGGGTGCTTACAAGCCGCAGACAGCCATCAACCTTGCTCCGGTGGGTGACTCTTCTTGAGCGGCAGCCTCGGATAAGATGGGGAGCTTGTGAGCCATGGCAGTCCTACTCCCTTTGATAAGTGACTTTACATGAGCAGCCGCCTTGGATATGACTAAGAGCTAGCGAGCCACAGCCATCCTCCTGCCCACCGAGTAGCTTTACATGACTGGCGGCAGATATCGGGCGACGCCCGGTGGATAAAGACTGGGAGCTTGCGAGTCTCGGCCATCATCCTCCCTCCGGTGGCGGTGAGTGTCTTTACATGTGCAGCGGCCTCAGATATAACTGAGAGCTTGCGAGCCACAGCCATACTCCTCACCTCGCTGGTGGCTTCACATGACTGGCGAAGGATACCGAGCAGCGCCCATCGGATAAAGACTGGGAGCTTGCGAGTCTCGGCCACTACCCTTCCTCTGGTAAGTGTCTTTGCATGAGCGGTGGCCTCGGATATGACTGGGAGCTTGGGAGCCACGGCCATCCTTCTCACCTCACCGGGTGGCTTCACATGACAGGCGACGGATGTCAAGCGGCGCCCTCGGATAAAGACTGGGAGCTTACGAGCGCATCCTCCTTTCGCTGAGTGACTTTACATGAGCGGCAGCTTCGGATATGACTGGGAGCTTGCGCGCCACGGCCATCATCCTCACTCCGGTGCTACGGTGAGTGACACAGCACGAGTGGTGGCCTCTGATATGACTGAGAGCTTGCGAGACTCGGCCATCCTCCTCGCTCCGGTGAGTGATTTTACACGAGCGGCGGCCTCAGATATGTTTGGGAGCTTGCGTGCCATCGAAATTCTCCTCCATCGAGTGACACTACTTGTGCAGCCAGGATATTGATGATGATGATGATGCTTCATTGATCGTGTGCAACCCTATTAGATCATGACGATATTATATACAGTCCTTTCCCGTTCGCCGTCAGCTGCGCCCTTGAACAGTCTGCCAGCGGCTCACAGCGACTCCCCCTGCCCCCGCCCGGCCTGTCCCAAGATAAGAAGGAAAGAGAGAAAGACAGTAGGAAAGGAAAGAGAAAGGAAAGAGAGAAAGACAGTAGGAAAGGAAAGAGGAAGGAAAGAGAGAAAGACAGTAGGAAAGGAAAGAGGAAGGAAAGAGAGAAAGACAGAAAGAAAGCGTAACTAAGGACACTGTATATCTCCATCCTCCCTCTCCCCCGCCGGGTCTGGTGGCCCCGTCCTCGCCCCCACCCTCGTCGTTCTAAAGAAATCCAGAACCGCTCACGTGCACTGCCCCTCCGCGAACATTTCCCTGATCGTGAACCAGCAGCGGGGATATTAATGGGCGGCCGTCGGATAAGACTGAGAGCTTGCGAGTCACGGCCACCCTTCTAACCTGTGATTGGCATCACCTGACCGGCGGTGGATGTCGATTTTGTTTCCTGTTTTTTTGTTTTATTTATTAGTCGGGTGCGACCTATGGAGATCATGGCGAGATCATGTACAGTCCGGTTCCTGTCCACTGCCCATCCAGTGGCAGCACCCCAGGCCTGTCCCGGATAATGTGATGTGTGGCAGCGGATGTCGAGCGGTGCCCATCGGATTAAAACTGCGAGGTTGCGAGCCACGGCCACCATCCTCCCTCTGGTGAGTATATTTACATGAGCGGTGGCCTCGGATATAAATGTGAGCTTGCGAGCAGCGGCCATCCTTCTCCATCTGGTGAGTGACTTTACATGAGCGGCTCCCTCGGATATAAATGGGAGCTTGCGAGCCACAGCAATTCTTCTCGCCTCGCCGAGTGGCTTCATACGACTGGTGGCATATGTCGAGCGGCACCCGTCGGATGCAGACTGGGAGGTTGCGAGCCATAGCAATCCTTCTCACCTGGCTGAGTGGCTTCACATAACTGGCGGCGGATGTCGAGTGGCGCCCATCAGATAAAGACTGGGAGGTTGTGAGCCATACAATCCTTCTCACCTCGCCGAGTGGCTTTACATGACTGGCGGCGGATGTCGAGCGGCGCCCGTCGGAAGAAGATTGGGAGGTTGCGAACCACGGCCACCATCCTTCCTCCAGTGAGTATCTTTACATGAGCGGCGGCCTCGGATATGAATGTGAGCTTGCGAGCCGCAGCCACCATCCTCCCTCTGGTGAGTATCTTTACATAAGTGGCGGCCTCGGATATGAATGGGAGCTTGCGAGCCGCAGCAATTCTTCTCGCCTCGCCGAGTGGCTTCATACGACTGGTGGCGGATGTCAAGTGGCGCCCATCGGATAAAGACTGGCAGGTTGCGAGCCATACAATCCTTCTCACCTCACCGAATGGCTTCACATGACTGGCGGCGGATGTCGAGCGGCGCCTGTCAGAAGAAGACTTGGAGGTTGTGAGCCACGGCCACCATCCTCCCTCCGGTGAGTACCTTTACATAAGCAGCGGCCTCGGATATAAATGGGAGCTTGCAAACCACAGCAATTCTTCTCGCCTTGCCGAGTGGCTTCATATGACTGAGGGCGGATGTCGAGCGGCGCACGTCGGATAAAGACTGGGAGGTTGCGAGCCGTAGCAATCCTTCTCACCTGGCTGAGTGGCTTCACATAACCGGCAGCGGATGTCGAGTGGTGCCCATCGGATAAAGACTGGGAGGTTGCAAGCCATACAATCCTTCTGACCTCGCCGAGTGGCTTCACATGACCGGCGGCGGATGTCGAGCGGTGCCCGTCGGAAGAAGACTGAGAGGTTGCGAGCCATGGCCACCATCCTCCCTCCGGTGAGTATCTTGACATGAGCGGCGGCCTAGGATATAAATGTAAGCTTGCAAGCTGCGGCCATCCGCCTCCCTCTGGTGAGTGACTTTACATGAGCTACGGCCTCGGATATAAATGGGATCTTGTGAGCCACAGCAATTCTTCTTGGCTCGCCGAGTGGCTTCATACGACTGGCGGCGGATGTCGAGCAGCACCCGTTGGATAAAGACTGGGAGGTTGCGAGCCGTAGTATTCCTTCTCACCTGGCTGAGTGGCTTCACATAACCGGCGGCGGATGTCGAGTGGCACCCATCGGATAAAGACTGGGAGGTTGCGAGCCATACAATCGTTCTGACCTCGCCGAGTGGCTTCACATGACCGGCGACGGATGTCGAGCGGCACACGTCGGAAGAAGACTGGGAGGATGCGAGCCACGGCCACCATCCTCCCTCCGGTGAGTATCTTTAGATGAGAGGTGGCCTCGGATATGAATGTGAGCTTGCGAGCCGCGGCCACCATCCTTCCTCCAGTGAATATCTTTACATGAGTGGTGGCCTCGGATATGAATGGGAGCTTGCGCGCCACAGCAATTCTTCTCGCCTCGCGGAGTGGCTTCATACGACTGGCGGCGGATGTCGAGTGGCGACCGTCGGATAAAGACTGGGAGGTTGCAAGCCATAAAATCCTTGTCACCTCACCGAGTGGCTTCACATGACCGGCGGCAGATGTCGAGCGGTGCCCGTCGGAAGAAGACTGGGAGGTTGCGAGCCACAGCCACCATCCTCCCTCCGGTGAGTATCTTTACATAAGCGGCGGCCTCAGATATAAATGGGAGCTTGCGAGCCACGGCAATTGTTCTCGCCTCGCCCAGTGACTTCATACGACTGGCGGCAGATATCGAGCGGCACCCGTCGGATAAAGACTGGGAGGTTGCAAGCCATAGCAATCCTTCTCACCTGGCTAAGTGGCTTCACATAACCGGCGGTGGATGTCAAGTGGCGCACGTCGGATAAAGACTGGGGGGTTGCGAGCCATACAATCCTTCTCACCTCGCCAAGTGGCTTCACATGACCGGCGGCAGATGTCGAGCGGCGCCCGTTGGAAGACGACTGGGAGGTTGCGAGCCACGGCCACCATCCTCCCTCAGGTGAGTATCTTTACATGAGCGGCGGCCTCGGATATGAATGTGAGCTTGCGAGCCACGGCCATCCTCCTCCCTCTGGTGAGTGACTTTACACGAGCAGCAGCCTCGGATATAAATGTGAGGTTGCGAGCCGCGGCCACCATCTTCCCTCCGGTGAGTATCTTTACATGAGCGGCGGCCTCGGATATGAATGTGAGCTTGCGAGCCCCGGCCATCCTCCTCCCTCTGGTGAGTGACTTTACATGAGCGGCGGCCTCGGATATAAATGGGAGCTTGCGAGCCACGGCCATCCTCCTCCCCTCGCCGTGGTGCTTTACATCATGGGCGGCCGATATCCGGCAGAGCCCATCGGATAAATACTGCAAGTTTGCGAGAAGAAGCCCTCCTCTCCCCCGGGGGGAATGACTACAGATGATGGGCGCTGACAGATGTCCGGGGGTTTATCACGTTGCGTTTGTATTACATTTCATTGTTAACAAAGATTGACAATGAAAAGGATTTCGAGCTGTGCACCCCTTCTCCCACACGGACGTTTACTTTTTTGAACGACTCTATCAATCCGCTACAGCTGCACCTCTACCTCCCCAGCTACTTCGTTTTGTAGCTCTTCCGCCAATGCGCGCATGACAACCTCCCCCATTTCCTCCTCTTCAATGTCATCTCTATCCTCCTCCTCACCCACCCCCTCGCCCTCCTGCTCATCTTCATCCTCATCCACATTGATGCCTTCAGGCTCACGTGGCCCCACTACTGCACCACCCACCTGTACTGCAGCTAACACTGCCCGAATTCTCCCCTCAACACCAAGGAGTTGCTTGTGGTCACCGATATCCAGGAGGAAGGAGTTTGCCCTGTCGAGCATTGACTGTACAGTCCGAAACCTTGAAAACAACAGCAGTTCCAGGCACTTACGCGTGTATCCTATGGCAGGATATACATGCTGTCCTTCCAGTATCCGAAGAAGTATCTCAGATTGTCGGCCGGCCCATCGACAAACTCGGTGAATCTGGAAGAGCAGTTTCGCCTGCTCTTCTTCGGCACGCTTGATGCGATGTTGTGCTTCTATACCCTCTCGCACAAACTTGTGAACAGCACAATCCGAACTGCACATCAGACTATTGATATCCCAGATCTCACCATCATAGTCGCCGATACCATCATCCTTCAGTACCCATAGCGCGAGGGGACTTAGTCTCCCCTGGAACACAGGTTTTGCAACTTGGATGTTGTATTTCGACACCAGCCATTCGAGAGGTTTCCACCATCTGTTGAGTCGATTGGTGAATGTCCTAGCCATTTTTCCACTTTGGACGCGGTGATGTAGGACATCCAGTTCTACTCGATGTTCTGTGACCTTCTGTTACACCTGAGGAAATCACGGGTCGGTACGTATCCTTAGAGAGGTACGTACCAGGGAAAGATAGGCGCCGGTAGTTAGCTATTTCTGGAAAGATCGGCTCAGAGAGTCTAGGCGGGAGATAAGGG
>Ga0307508_10004410_pt1 | contig 13773 bp, 13 predicted proteins | sample 9_EM_MG_FD_203089 | JGI IMG/M metagenome (GOLD analysis project Ga0307508, IMG submission 203089) | Populus trichocarpa ectomycorrhiza microbial communities from riparian zone in the Pacific Northwest, United States - 9_EM | ecosystem: Host-associated > Plants > Roots > Unclassified | place... | reverse complement strand
ACCCACGAAAGGACCGGAACATGGCGCAGCCAACTCCACAACGGGTGAAGCTCGACATCGAGGAGCGGCGCTACGAAAAAGGCGTGCGCTGGAAGGCACGCGACCGCGAGGTCGTGGTGGCCAACGTGCGCGTCGCCCGCGTCAACGGCAGGTGCGACACCTGGCGGCTGACGGAGGCCATCGCGGAGCACTTCCACGTCGACGAGGACGCGGTCGAGTACCGGGCTGGACCAAAGCCGAATCCGGCCCGGTTCGCGCTCGGCCAGGCATGGGTGACGTTGCCACCAACAACGCCGGAACCACCGACGTGCGAGCACCTGGTCGGCGATGACGCGTGCGAACTGGCCACCTGCGACGGCACCCCAGCGGTGACCACGGTGCTCGACCGCGACGTCGAACCCATCTCCGCCGAACCGTCCGCCGGTGAAGTCGGGACGCTTACCAGCGGCCGGGACGTGATCAATCGGGTCGCCCGCGAGACCGGGCTGCCGGTGGTCGACGGTTTCGTCGGGAGCACCGCCTGGTCCGAGCGGCCGGGGGTGCGGCGGATCGACGGGTGGTGGTTCACCGTCGGCGAGTTCGCGGTGCGGTGGCTGGCGTACGAGTCGCGGGAGTCGAAGATGACCAGCCAGGCCGGGTACACGGCCATTTTCGTGGACCATGACTGCGTGATGCGGCAGCGGTATCCCCGGCTCGGCGAGATCGTCGGGGCGATCAGCGAGGCCGTGGTCGCCAGGCACGACGGGCGGGTCATGAGCAGGCCACCGCAGACCGGGTGGTGGCAGCTGAAGAATCCGCCGGTCGGGTTCACGGTGGAGCACCCCGAGCACGGGCTCGTCGAGGTCCACGAGGAATCCACCAACGACGGGGGGACGTTGCGGGTGGTCGACGCCGCCGGAACGTACCGTTTCGTCGACCGGCGCCGCGACGAGTTCTGGACGGCCGCGTACGGCGGCGCGGCGATCGGCGGCCACGACGGCTGGGAGCGCTACCAGCGGCGGGTCGCGTACTCGGCGACGGTGATCGCTTACCGCCACCGGGCGCACCAACACGGCGGACCGCCTGAGCAGTGCCCGCTGTGCCCCGGCGAGGTGGCCGGCCCTCGGGCCGGCACGACCAGGCACTGGTGGGGCCGCTACGTCGTGCTGCCGTTCTGCCCACAGTGCGGGCTACCGCGCGACGAATGGGAGAACTCCGACGAGGTCGGTCGGTGCCCCGGGCCGCCGCGGTATCCCGACGCGGGCCCGGACGGTGCACCAACCACCACCTCGACCACGGCGGCGCTTCCCGTTCCGGCAGATGCGCAGGAGGGCCCGCCGCCGGTCGGCCGGTTCCACGTCCGGGCGGGATACCCGGTTCTGGTCGACCTCGGCAGCGGGCGGGAGGGGATGGCCAACCCCTGCTGGTGCGGTCGGATCAACCTGCCCGAGGGTGACCGGTCGGCCCACGTGTACGGACTCACGCCGGATCGGGTCACCTGCCCGGTGTGCTTCCACTTCCTCACCTGCCCGTGGGCGCAGCTGAAGGCCAGCGAGGACCGGGCAGCCCTGTGCGCGGTGTGCGCCCACATCGAGTCGTGTGTGAACCCGGCGTGCAACCCGAACGACCACCCGGGGATCGTGCCGCCGCCCGACCCGACCTTCGACGACACCGCCAGCGCGGCCGCGCTGGTCGACCGCATCCACCAGGCGGTACGCGACGGTGACGTGGACCTTGCCGAAAAGCTGGTCCGGGCGGGCGAGAATTACAAACCCGACCACACAATCACCGATCACCTCGACGGCTGGGACGGACTGAGCCTGTCCGTCTGGCGACTGCGCAGGCACCCGCAGCAGGCCGCGGACGCCCCCGTCCCGCCGGGCGCAGCGCAGGACGAGGCGACCGTTGACACCCCGGGCGCAGCGCAGGACGACGCCATCGCGGGCTGGTCACGCCTGTTCGTGGAACTCGGCATCTGAGCCAGGCGCACGAGCGCACACCCGCAGGCACACGCCCGCCGCACATACCCACGTGCACACAGCGTGCGCTACGCAAGGCAGACCCCTTCTGACCTGGGGTTTTTGACCCCGGAAACCGTCCTGACCTAGATTCTGTCCGGTCCGACCGGACACTCCTCGTGGTGTCCCCGGACTCCGGCACACCTGCGCCACACCCCTGCACGCACCACCCGGCAGATCGCCGGGCGGTCAACCATGCCCACCTGCACGAAAGGACACTCCTAATGTCGATCGCCACCGCCCCCGCCACCACCCTCGCCGCCCCGTCCAGGGACACCGCCGAGATCGAGGTTCCCGGCTACGGCGACTGCTTCCTGCGGGTCACGGTCGACGGCGAGGCCGTGACCATCCGGATCAACCCGCACTGGCTGAGGCTGCACGAGCAGAGCGTCACCGACGAGGCCGAGCGGCTCCTGCAGCGGCACGCCGGGTACCGCACCACGACCGGATGGGCCACCGACGAGCGCGGCCGGATGACGGCGACCGTCGCGGAGATCTCCGGCCGGTGCAGCACCTGCGTCCACGGCTGCGGCTGCGCGATCGACGGCCCCGGCTGCGGCCACTACCAGTGCCCGGCCGCCAGCCCCGAGATCGCCCACACCTGCGACGGCGCCGCTCTCGCCGTCAACGCCAAACGGCCCGCCCTGCCGCGCCGCCCCCGCAACACCCGCCGCTGACCAGCACCAACATCTCTCGACCGCAGCACCCGGCGCCCGGCCGCGACCTCATCCGAGGTCGCGGCCGGTCCGCTTTCACCCCGCCACCACCCGCGTACGAAAGGGCCACGTCTTGCTGGAGACGATCCAGGTACTGCCGCACCTGACCGCCGACGACATCACGGTCACCCGCGACTGGGCCGACCGGGACGTGATCGTCGTCCCCGACGCGGTCGCCGTCGAGATGAACCGCCAGGTCAACGACGGGTGGTTCGAGTACGTCGGCGACGCGTGGGGGGAATCCCGCCCCTTCCGCGTCGGCACGTGGATGTTCCAGGCCGTCCACACCTTGATGGCCGCGTTCGCCGCCAGCGCCATCCCCGATGACGTGACCGGCAAGGACCGCGAACGGGCCGTCGGTGAGCGGTTGGCCGCCGGCGCGCGGTGGCACCTGTGGCCGAGCATCGTCGGCGCCAGCGACTGGGATCCCGACGCCCGCACCTGGCGCGACCGCGTCGCCAACCGCCACCTGCACATCAAAGGCACCCCCAGCGCCTGCCCGCAGGACAACGCGTTCCAGTTCGCCGGATGACCACGCCCATCTCCGCCATCTCCTCGCGTACGAAGGGAAACGTCATGCCCACCTCGATGGCTGACCGGTACGACGCGGTCAAGAACGCCGGGTTCATGGTCCTCTACGCCGACCCGGCGCAGGCGTACCGGGACGGCCGCGCATACCTGTCAGGGTCCGACCTCAACTCCTTCCGCACCTACCACGAAGACATGCCGTTCATCCAGATCGATGCCAGGGACGAGTGCTTCTACGGCCAGTCGCCCTTCGTCGAGCAGAGCAACTTCCGCTGCCTGCTGCGCGACCACGGCCGGATGTTCGTCCAGGTCGGCTACCGCAACGTCAACACCCTTGGCGTCTTCCTGCACAGCGCGTCCGACCGCGTGCTCGACATCGTCATCGGCCTACGCGAAGGCTGGCCGATCTACAACGAGTTCGACCTGTCCGAGCTGGAGTCCGAGGCCGTGACCGGATCGTGGAAGACGCTTTCGCAGGACCTGTACCGCGACCTGCCGGAGGCGTTGCAGGACCTGTACTTCGAGTGCGGAGAAGACGCGGTCCGCGACGAGTTCTGGTCGCTGGTCAGCGCAGCCGACTATTACCCAGAGTGCGCGGGCAGCGAGGTGCGCTGGGACATGGACCGCGCCCGCGTCTTCCTGATCACCGCGATCCGGAACCTCAAGCGCGCCACCCTTGGCCGTGCGCCGCTGACCGTGTGCTTGTCCCGGATCCAACACGCCGACCGCTCTTCGGCACGGGCGTACCGCCGGAGACGGAGCACATCGCCCTCATCGACCACGACCGAAGGAGGATGCGCGGCTTGACGGCGGCGGATCGCACCCGCGTCGACAACCTTCTCGCCCACCTGCGAACGGTCGGCGCAGCCGACAAGCGCGCTGGCCGGTCGGCCAGCGACAGCGCCCTGACCGAGATCGCCCGAGCGTACGACCGGGCCACCAGCACCGGCCCGGATCTGATCGGCCGGGACGTCACCGGTGACATGCTCCAGCGGATGCGGGCCGCGTACCTGGCCGGCCGCGGACCGCAGCACATCGCATCGGTGCCACCCCTGCGCGGCCGCTGCTACGGCGACTTCGACGGCCGGTACCGGTCATGGACCCACGCCCACGGCTTGCAGTTCGACGACGTGCCCAGTCACGAACACGGCGGCCCCGTGCTCGTCGGCAACGGCTGGGACTGCTCGATCGGGCCCCACGACGACGAAGTCACGCTGCGGGCCTCCCGTGGTCAGGCCAGGGCGCGGGAGACGCACCCGCTCGACGGACACCGCTTCCCCACTGTCCGCGACGCGCAACGAGCCGCGTACGCGGCCGGGCTGCTCGCCTACCAGGTCTACGAACGCCACGCCGCCGCCTACGGCCTGCCGACCGGCCCAGCCCCGCCGCAGCACCCCCACACCAACCGTCCACAAAGGATACGACAAATCGGAGACACCTGCATGGCGATCACGATGTGGCTCTTCGACAGGATCGCGGCCCTGGGCGACCGGCTCGCCGAACGATTCGACAGCCGCCGCTACACCATGGCCCGCGAACTCGCCGAGACCGTCGCCCAGGGCCACGGCGACTTCGGCGCGCTGTTCTGCTACGAGGTGAACGCGCTGGCCCGGCTGTTGGCTGCGTTCGGCTTCGACCGCGTCGCTGTGAACGGGATCCTTGCGCACAGCGAGGACGACCACCCCGACGACACCCACGGCCACATCAGCGACTGGGACACGGCCGAGGTCTACCTCAAGCGGCTCATGGGTGACGGCACAGCGCAGCCCCGCGACGCTGCCGACAAACGCGCCGAACTGGCCATCCTGCTGGCCGCCCGTGACGGCGACGGCACCTTCGACCTCGACGACCAGGAACGGCTCGTCCAACTGCGCCTGGAACTCGGCCAGGACCCCGACGACGAGCCGGCGCACGAAAGCGACTGCTGCTGATCGGTGCTGCCCGGTGCCCACCATCTCGCCGCCAGGAGGTGGTGGGTCGCCGAGTGGCACTGAGCAAGCGGCTCGGGCCAAGGAGAGGAGAACACCATCACCGACCCCACGATCCGCAGCGACTACATCACGGCGTTCTACCAGGAGGGCGACACGCTGCTGTCCGGCCACGCCGTCGGGTTCCGGCAGGCCGGCGTGCGGCTCATCGGCGACATCGAACTGACCGGCTCGCCCGAGGACCTGGCCAACCTCGGCCAGGTGCTCGTCGACCGGTTCCGGACCAGCCAGTTCGTGCTGGTGACCGGCGACCTGAGCAGCGGCCTCACGTTCCACGGCCCGACCGCGCCCGGCGAGGACGGCGCCGACCATGAGATCTCCGGCCTGCACGACGTGACGTGGGACTTCTACGAACTCGTGCCGGTCAGCGCCGAACCCGCCCGCCCGCACAACAGCGACCAGGGCTCGCTCGCCGACCGGATCGCCCGATTCCGGACAGCGGCTGCCGTGATGGCAGCGCAGGACGAGAAGGCGACCGCCCTGCTCGACGAGACGATCGACACCGGCGAGACGAACCACGAGGCCGACGTCCGCCAGGACGCCGACGACGCGGCACGGGAGGCGGTGCGGCTGGCCTACCGGATCCTCACCGGTAGCCACCTCGACGAGGCGAGCGAGGCGATGGAGGCCCTGGAGCTGCGCAGCCGGGTGGCCAAGGCGTTGTCGGCGACGCTCAACCTCTGGCAGCCGCCGTTCGCCGCCGCGATGTACGGGGTCGCGACGGCGCTGGTCAACGGACACCTGACGGAGGATGCCCTGGCCGAGTACCCGGTCGACCACCACTCGGAGCCGCTGTCACGTGCCATCGCCCGCACGGCGGGCCTGGCCTACGACACCGACGAGCCCGCATACGACGACGACGACGGTTTCCGGATCGATGTCACCGCCGAGCACGTGGGAACGGCCATCGACGCGCTGCGGGCGGTCCTGGCCGGGGACGCCGCCATCGAGGACGGCACCACGCTGACCGATGCGGCCCACCTGGTCCCGGCCGGGTTCGCGCGGTCCCGCTGATCGCCGGTGCCCGCACCAGTGGCGGCCCGGCCGACGCTGCGGTCGGGCCGTTGCCGCACAGGGGTCCGGGCATCTCAAGCCGGCCCGAGCGGGCGGCAGCGCCCCCATCCATCTCGCAACCACTAAGAGGTCGCGCGGATAGGTCAAGATCATGGGCGGCGGGCGGGGCGGTCATCCCATCGATAGAGAGTCCATGCCTGCCGGATCAGGCTACGTAGGGTGATGACGGCATCGGCGAGGTCGAAGAACGCGTCAATGACCTGTTCTTTGCGTTCGTAGCAGCGTTGCAGCCGATTGAAGGCGTTGTGCCAGGCGTTGGTGCGCTCGACATGCCACCTTTGCCCCGCTTGGATAGGAGCCTTGTCGCCTTTATGGGCGATTTCGCCGTGTAGTTCGCGGGCTTCGAGGAGGTCTCGGGTGACCTGCGAGTCGTAGCCGGCGTCCAGGTGCACCGTCACTTTGTCGGGCAGCGGGCCGAACGCGTCCAGCTTGTCCAGGGTTGGACCCAGCAAGGGTGAATCGTGACGGTTCGCGCCGGCGAGAACCCGGTCGAGTGGGATTCCCTTGCCGTCTACCATGTTCGACCGCTTCATCCCACCCTTGCCCCGGTCGACCGGGGACCGGCCGGCAACCTCGCCACCACCGGGCGCCTTGGTGATGCACCCGTCGATCGAGATGTCCTCCAGCAACAGGCCGACGATCCGGTCATAAGCCTCCAAAACAATCATCTTGAGTCGCTCGAACACGCCCAACGCGATCCACTCGTCCCGCCGGTTCCGGATCGTCGTCGCCGAGCAGCTACTGTCCGCGATCGACTCGTACGCGCATCCGAACCGCAACACCTGCAACAACTTCTCGAACACGAGGCGATCCGCCACCCGCGGACGGTGACAACCCAACGGATGCAACGGATCGACAACCGGACGTACGGGTAACAGCGCGGCGAACTGGTCCCACAACGGGGTCATCAACCATGATGGAACAACGGGCATGGACATTCCTGTCGATCACGAAGCGTTAGCACCTTCATGATCATGGATGTCCATGCCCGCCTCGTACCCGGGCCAACCCGTCTGACCTATTTGCGCGGCCTCTAACACCATGTGACGGCAGGACTCGCATTGACCGACGAGATCATCGACTTTCTGCGCCAGCAGCACCTGCACGGCAACAGCCCCGCCGGAACGGCCAGGGATGCGGCCTGGCGTGTCGGCTGGCGGGATCGGCTGCGCGACGCGGCGGAACAGGCCGGATGGGAATACGCGGAAGAGTGCGTGCGGGTGGTGTTCGACGTCCTCCGGGAGACGTACGAGACCGCAGCCTGGCTGGTGGTCAACCGTGGTGTCGACGGCGACGGTGACCGCGAGATGACCCTGCTGGCGGTTCGCGGCACCGACGATGCGCTGCTGTGGTGGCACACCTGCCACAGCGACGCCCCGGACGCGCTGGCCACCGGCCGTGAACGTCCGGAGCGTGATCTGGACGACGACACGGTCGTCGACCTGGAGGGCCATCTGCGGGACGCCTACCGGCAGCCCGGCCCGTACGTGTTCGACCCCGCCGGTGAGAGCGACTACCGCGGACTGCCGACCTGGTCTCCGTGGAGTCTGCTGGAGGTCCGCGACCCCGGACCGCCGCGCGTGCCGGTCCGGGAAACCCTCGAGCGCAACCTCCAGGTGCTGGGGATCAGCGAGGAGCAGTTCTACGGCGTCGCCGCCCTGCTGAAGCTGCCGAAGTCATGGTTCGGCCGGTTCAAGGGCCGCCCCGGGGAACTGCGCGACGTCGACTTCAGCGACGCGCCCTGCGAACTTGGCGACCAGTTCGACCTGGTGCTGAACTACGTCCGCGAGCTGGGCCTCGCACACGTCGTCAGCGTATGCACGACCAGGGGGTACCGGGCGGTGACCCGCTGACCGCCACCACGCAGACCCCCGGATTCTTCGTGATCCGCGCCGAGCAGGGCCCGTTCGGCGAGGCCTAGTGGCCGCGCCTGCGGTACTGGAACGCGGCGACCCGCGAGTGGGGCGACTACCGCTGCGCCACCCGCTTCGGATTCCCCCACCCGCACACACCGCGCGGCCCGTTGCCGACCAGCACGCTCGACGTCGTGCGAGCGTTCCCGCAGGACGCCGACGGCTATCCGTACCACGTCGACGAGCACATCGGCGCGATCCGCCTGACGCATTGCTGCGGTGCGGCGACCTCGTGCAACGAGCATTGCTTCTGCTGCAAGTCGTGCTTCTGCGAGACCAGCGGCTTCTACGAGTTGCCCGCCCGACTGGACCTCGATCAGATCGCGGGGGTCGGGCGCGCCGCCATCTTCTGCCTCACCTGATCGCGGTGCCGCCGCGGTGAACGCGGCCGCGCATCCCCAAACCCGTACTCACCATCTCCGGGAGGTTCCCTTCGTGCCCGCGGCAGACGAACGCCCACAAGCTCCGGCCAACACCGACATGAGAGGACGCACGGCGAGCGCGCCCGCGCACACACCGCAGCCCACCGGGGAGCCGGACGACAAGACCGGCTGCGAGGACACCGACGGCAACGTCTACCTGGTTGACCTGCACGAACACGCTGCCGTGATCGTCTTCCGCGCCGAGGACGGCCAGCGCGTTGCCAGCTACAGCTTCGGCACGTTCGCCGGCGTCGAGAACGCGCTCGCCCTGGACCTGGGACGCGGCATCGTTCTCGACGCGGTCACCGTCGCCGAGGTGCAGCAGTGGGCCACCCTCGACGCGTTCGGCCTGCGCGAGCGCCTCCGGCAGGAGTGCGACGTCGTGGGTCCGGCAGCCTCGACCTGTACCGCGTCACCCCTCTCGCGGCCATGCTGGCCGCCCTCGAAGAGCCCGGCCGGTGAACGCCTGCCCCTGGTGCGCCGGGGACCTGGCCGACGACATCGACCCGGGCGTGCTGTGCCGGTCGCATCTGGCTGAGCACGAGGGCTTGTCCGAGTGGCAGCTGGACCTCATGGAGGCGGTGCAGGCCGCCGAGTACGCGGACGCGTTCGACCAGTGACCTCAACGCGGCCGGGCCGTACGGGGAGGCACCCCCTGGGCCCGGCCGCTTTCCAAGAGGTTCCCAAACATCCTGGAGACCCCATCTTGCATCAGGCAGACCAACAGACGCGAGCCGCCCTCGCCGCAGCCGACATCTTCGCTTATCGAGTGGACATCACCGAGCGCATCGACCCGGAGCTGTGGAAAGCCGTGGTCAAGGTTCTCACCCTCCTCGGCGGCAGCCACCAGACCCGCCGCAGCGCCTTCACCTTCGGCTACGACTGCCGCGCCGCCGTCCAACGGGTGATCACCACCGGGGAATGCCGGAGTCCTGCGAAGGCCGAGGGCTACGTGCCCACGCCGGACGACCTCGCCGAGGAACTGACCACAGCCCCGTTCAGCGACCTCGCGCGGATGCCGGCCGGATCGCGGGTGCTGGAGCCGTCGTTCGGGGACGGGCAGCTGGTGCGGGCGATCCTGGAAGCCAACGACGAGATTCACGTCGTCGCAGTCGAGCCGAACCATCAGCGGGCGGAGCGGCTGGGTGACCACGGCGGCCGTGTCACGGTCATCGACACCAGCTTCGAGGAGTACGCCGCCGGGCCGGGCAAGGGCCAACTGTTCGACGCGGTGGTGATGAATCCACCGTTCGCAGTGCCGGGCCAGCCGTCGATCTGGATCGACCACGTGACGATGGCATGGAACATGCTCGAACCGGGTGGGCGCCTGGTCGCCGTCGTGCCGAGCGGCTTCACGTTCCGCGAGGACCGGTGCCACCGCGACCTGCGGCAGCTGGCCACCGACTTCGGTGGTTGGCAGACGCTGCCGAGGGACACCTTCTCGAGCGGGATGCACACGTGCGTGATCTGGCTGGTCCGGCCGGTACCCGGGCAGGAGGGCCGCCCGTCCTGGCTGTTCCGGCACTACCCGGACGCGATCGAGCCGGTCCGGGTGAGGTACCCGTGGTTGACCACCCGAGCGGTGCGCGAAGCCCCGGTGCAGGTCTGGCACGACGGCTCGTATGGGCAGGATCGGGTGTTCAGGTACCGGGCGCAGTGCTGGCGGTGTGGGTGGCTTCTGTGGGAGTTCGATGACACCAACGACCAGGCGCTGGGTAATCACGCCACCCACTCGTGCCTGGAGGCGGCGACCTACGACCAGGCCGGTCTGACGGTCGGGCTGTGCTTCACCTGCTTCAACGACCGGGAGTCCAACGACGGCGCGTTCGCTGCCGCCCAGCAGGTGTGGCGCACGCCGCCACCGAAGGCGGCCGCGACCTCCGTGTGGAACCTGCTGCTCAACCGTGGCGGGATGATCCCCGTTGACGACCTGGAACGTGAGCGCTATGCCCGGGTGCAGGCCGCCCTGCGGGTGGTCGCCGGCGTGGACGAGGACGCCACCGAGGCGCAGCTGATCGAGGCGCGGCCGGCGCGCGGTGGCCCGGACCGGATTGCCGCGAAGTACCTCCGGGCGTACGCCGACCGGCTCGACCCGGCGGCGGACCTCGACGATGCCGACCGCGCCGCGCTGGTGTGGCGCAGCGACCCGCACGCGCTGGCCATCGAGGTCGCCGGTGAGCCCGACCCGTGGGGTGCCGTGATCGCGCAGCTGGAGGCGGAACTCCACCTGGCGTCGTAACGGCTCATCACCGCCGCCTGCGCGCCCGACCGCGGCGGGTAGGCGTGCCTGCGGGATGCGCGCGCCTTGCAGGCACACCTACCCGCCCAGCGCGCTCGTGCAGGCAGCGTGCGCCGCGCCAGGCAAACCCCTTCCGAACTGGGGAAATTGACCTGGCCAGCAGTCCGCCATACATTGTTTGTCCGGTCTGACCGGACAACGTTTTCTGGTGTCCGGAACCCCGGCGCACGTGCGCTATCCACCCCTTCACGCCATGCCGCCCGGCTTACCCGGGCGGCGTTTCTCGTTTGGAGGCACACACCCGTGATCAGCAACGACATTCCCGGATACGAACCCGTTTTCGCGCCGAACCACCAGGAGATCGTGCCTGGCCGGTTCACCGACTGCGACGTGCGCGTCCGGCACGACGTCACCGCTCACACCGTGGCCCTTGCGTCGAATCGCTGGTACCTGTCGGCCGAGGGGTTCATCGAGCGAGCTGCGCTGCCGCAGGACCTGCGGCTACCGCCCAGCGGGCTCGGATCGGGGCGGGCGCTGGGGATTGCCGCAGATGCGTCGTCTCGACGGACCGATCATGGGCGGTTGCCCGTCGCTCGGTGAACCGGCCGTCGGCGAGGTGCTGCGACGGCACGCACCGAGGCTGCACGACGATGCGTCGGCAAAGCGCGGGCGGTTCCAGGGCTGGCTGGACGGCCTGGAGAGTCTCGGCTACACCACGCGCCCCGCCATCAAGCGGTCGACGCCGCCAGGAACCGCCGTACGCCGCCCGCTCCCTCCGGCGACCCTGGCCCGCATCGAGGCCGGACTTCGTCGGTACGAGGAACGGATCAGCCTCCTTGGCAGTGACAACCCCCGCCGTGTCGCGCCGCTCCGGTCCCCGGACCTGTGGGCACTGCTCGCCGCCTTCGCCGACCGATTCAACCGCGACGGGAACTGAGCACGGTCCGCGCCTCCCGTCCAACCCCTTCGACACCACCGCCTTCCTGCCGTTTCCCCGACTCTGCCTGACGTTTCGCCCTTCGCCGCCCGGAGATTCTCCGGGCGGCTTTCTTGTTGGAGGCAACCAACACTTGCCCGCGACAACGCTCGCCACCAAGCCCCTCAGCAAGACCGCAACCCGCCGCACCGAAGCCAACCAGTTCAACCCAAATGCCGCCAACGACCGGTTCCGCGCCGCCCAGGCCAAGGCCCGCCGCGAAGAACAACGCCTCAACTACCTCGTCACCGGCGGTCGGCTGTGGACACCCAAACGCAGCAACGGCCTGAGGTTCGTCGACATCTTCTGCGGCGCGGGCGGCTCCTCGATCGGCCTGGCCGCCGCCGGATACGAGCTACTCCTCGCGGCGAACCACTGGCCGACCGCGATCGACACCCACGCGGCCAACTTCCGCGACGCCGAGCATCTGTGCGCCGACGTCAACAACTACGACTTCCGGTACCTGCCCCGGGGCGCCGACGTGCTCTGGGCATCACCGATCTGCACCGAGCTCAGCCCCGCGGGCGGCAACGGCGGCCCGAAGCGCTCCGACGACGGCTTCGACACGGTCCAGATGCTCGGCCACGTCAGCGAGAAGGGCCGCGAACGCACCCGGGCCACGTTCATGGACGTGATCCGGGCCTGCGAGGTCTGGCGGTTCAAGGCCGTCCTGATCGAGAATGTCCCCGACGTCGCCGAACGCTGGGAACTGTTCGACTGGTGGCTGGCCGGGATGGCGCGGCTGGGCTACACCTACCAGCTGGTCAGCGTGAACAGCGCCCACGTCGGCGGCGACGGCATCCCGCACGCTCCACAGTGGCGTGACCGGCTGTACATCGTGTTCGTCCGCAGGGACATCGGCCGCAGCCCCGACGTCGAACCCCGCCCGATCTCGCGCTGCTTCAGCTGCGAGACCGACGTGCGCGGCGTGCAGACGTGGCTGCCGCAGATGGCCGAGCGCAAGTTCCAGGTCGGCCGCTACCGGCGCAACCCGATCTCCTCCTACGGGCAGTACTGGTACACCTGCCCGGCCAGCGGCTGCGGGCAGCGGGTCGAGCCGTACGTCCTGCCCGCCGCGACCGCCATCGACTGGTCCGACCTCGGCGTGCGCATCGGTGACCTGCCCCGCACCGACCGCAAGCCGGAAGGGCTGGCGCCCAAGACGATGGCCCGTATCCGGGCCGGGATGCGCAAGTACGGCCATCGGCGGATGGTGGCCACGGTCGCCGGGAACACCTTCGAGCGTCCCGGCTACCTGCCGGCGTGGCCGGCCGACCAGATGCCACTGTCCACCGCTCAGTGCTCGCCGACGCTGGGCACCGTCGTCCCGCCGGGCGCGTTCTACGTCAAGAACTTCACCGACGACCAGGACCCCGGCCGCATGTGCAAGGCCGTGGGCGACGAGCCGTTGGGCGCCATCACCACGATCGACCACCACGGCATCCTCTCCCCGCCGCCGGGGGCGTTCCGGGTCAACAGCAACCACGACAACGACCGCATCCATCCCCTCGACGGCGTTCCGCTCGCGGCGTGCACCACGAAGATGGGCGACGGCATCGTCTTCCCGCCCATGTCCGTGCCGGTCGGCGGCACCTGGGCCGAGGACCCGATCGACCTGACCGGCGGGCCCGGCCGCACCGTGATGGCCAACGAGAAGGGCTGCGAAGCCCTGGTCACCCCCTACCCCGGGGCGTTCACCGACGTGCAGCGCAACCACGCCGACGGGCTGCCGGTCGAGGGCCCGATGGCGACCATCACGACCGCCCGCCACAACGCCCTGGTCGTGCCGTACTACTCGACCGGCGCGGCCAGCACCACCGGCGAGCCGATCGGCACCGTCTCCACCCGCGACCGATTCGCGATGATCACCGCCGAGGAACTGGCCGCCCGCGCCGAGGCCGACGTCTTCGACGCCTTCTA
>Ga0307508_10004409_pt1 | contig 13775 bp, 22 predicted proteins | sample 9_EM_MG_FD_203089 | JGI IMG/M metagenome (GOLD analysis project Ga0307508, IMG submission 203089) | Populus trichocarpa ectomycorrhiza microbial communities from riparian zone in the Pacific Northwest, United States - 9_EM | ecosystem: Host-associated > Plants > Roots > Unclassified | place... | reverse complement strand
TTGCTCAAGCTGGAACTTCTCCACATCTCGATTTTTATTTATTTTCAGAGCTGATTCATCGATGTCGTACTGCCTGTATGAATACCAATTTCTTTTCAGGAATAGCAATGTTGTGCGGCGGTCACACTTTGGAGGGACGCTTTGGACAAATATATTGTTCTTTTTTCTTCTCAAAAATAATCATTTCCGGGAGAAAAAGTTCAAGTCTTGTGAAATAAAACGGTCACATGATCAAAAATTTCCAATCATGTGATTAAAAAAAACTGCATCTAATTTTAAATTTGCTTCATATTATTAGATTCGTATAAGGTTTTTCAATTTTGACTTTGCAAGTTCACTTCATAAAGACTCGGAGGGGAGGCTCGATGCCCCCAACTGAAACCTGTCAAACGTCAGCCGATGATAACCGCCGGGTCTTGCGAAGTGCGTTGATTTTCTGAACGTAGCCTATGATATGTTCCAACCTCACGCCAAATCTTCCCCTCAAAAATGCACATGTGCAGCTTAGCACCAATCTTCCGCTGGTGCTCACAGCCCAACCTCTGTGGATCCTCCACCTCTGTGACCTTCCGCGGTTGAAAACCAGGAATGTCTGCCCTCAGTTATTTTCTTAGTCAACAAAAGCACTCATCACGGTACTGAGCCACCAACCCTGACACAGCTCCATAATGCGTCTCGAGAATCTCAGAAAAGTAAGTGATATTTTCGTCTTCAATCCCAAACAACCACTTATGATCGTTTTATAAAGCCCTTCAACCCAAGAAGCATTCGACATTGAGGACAACGCAGATGACGAAGGTGAAGAGGTTATGAGTGAGATGACAGGGTTATTATTGGAAGGATGGCTCGAGAGCCTACATCAAGTGATGGTGCGTCTGCCCACAGCGTTAGAACATTCTTGCATTCTGAACTGACCTGTTCAATAGATGTGTAGTCCTCACAGCCGAGGAGTATGCCAACGCTTTACTACCACCCTTGTATTTTCTTCTGCCAGTGGTTACCCCACGTTTCTGTGGAGGATCTCTTTTGTCCACACTGTGTCTTGAAGGTTCTCGAGAAGAATGGCGCACTCCCTCCTCGACGTATTAGGGATGTGGATGACAACTACTTGGGCTTACTACTGTTGGAAGGGATGCTTTCCTGGCTGGAGTCCGACACTCATCAAATCACTCCCTCACTACCTGCAGCTTGCCTTCCCAGCCATGCTCTTGCGCAAAGGCAGCCTCTTGCATCGCATTATCAAGTGGGAAACCGGCACAAGATGAGTGCCAGTGGTGTACGATCCCTTTTACTCGAGACAACTATGCTGTAATTCAAGCACGTTTCTGCAGTGCATCTTTGAGGCGATCATTGGTCATGAGGATGGAAAGGGATGGCGAACTACAAACTCGCGGCTTTCCCGAAGAATGACGAACTGCACTCGATCTGGGATCCAAACTTTCGTTGGACATATTGGTTGCTTCTCGTGCACCTTAGTGAACTTCGTACGTGTTTCCGTGAGGGGACATCCTTCTAGTCTTCCAGAATTGGCCAGGAAAGTTAAAGCCGAATACTGTGAGCTTCTTCCTGTCCAACCAACCAATCGAACTTCGAGTCGGGTGTACATTTACTGCAGGGCACTGTATGTCAAGCAACTCCGACAAGAATACTTCATTTTTGACCTAAAGCTTGAAAAATTCTTGCAAGGGAAAACACGATTAGACACCCTGAAGGCGAACTGAGTGTCTACAAGCGAGCTTATGCCGTCCTCGACGCAGAGCGCCAACGTTTCGAAAAGCTAAATAAGGAGCATATGCAAATGAAATCATTGTAGGTTTAACCCCTCTTGACGTAAAGCCCTGTCTAAGTCTCCTGTCTCAAGGCCCATCACATTGTCGCCCTACGGGACTTTACATATGTTCTCAGTAGCATTATTGAAATACGAAATTAGGCTCACTGGCAGCACCCTTTTTGGACGTATGCGCAATCTAGCAAGCGTACACTGAATAACATTTGGATATCGTTTGAGAGAACAGCCTCCGATGAGATGTACAGTCGCATTCAACAACCTAAACTCCTCTTGGTCCGCCCTACCTTCATGCGTGTGCCATGATTCTGGAGGACTAATACCAGTTCAAGAATTCGATTGTAGCCTTTCTTCTTCCCTCCTCGTGCTTGTTCCATTATTCTTATTGTGTTTCTTATCGGTGGGTATCTCCACATGTGTTATCCTGCGTGCCCTTTATGCTGAGCAACCCTTCGAAGTTTGATAGTCATAGGCAGGCTTCTTGTGATGACGCATTTTTGATGTTCTGTACTTATAGTACCCATGCTGGGATCCAGTGCCCATTCCATAACTCGCGTCCATGGACTTAGGAATACCATCGATTGTTCCTATACCCTTAGACACTATCCGGCGCACCTTCCGCGAGCTCGGCCAGCTTGTCAACAGAGATCTCCTCACACAGGTAGGAGATGCAGCACGACTTGGAGAGAGAAAGCGAGAATGCTTGAATTTCTTACACTTAGTTCGTCAGGTGTGTTAATGGCATTGCCAGCCTTGGCCTCAACGATATCTGAGAACTTATATATCTATATAGCACACTCAAAATATCCCGTCCGAAGAGTTCAATATAATGTGTACTAGCATCCAGTACATGACTGAGTGCTTAGACGCAGCAACCCAACAGTCTAATGACGAGCCTGACACTACGATATTTCCACCATCACTGGTGGTACGCACTGGCAGGCCTGGTCGACCTCGAATCGAGATCAACCCTGCATGGTTGGAAACTGCTCTTGATATTCGGGGGGGAACAACCTCACTTGGCAGCATCTTCCAGTGTGCCCCACGAACAGTGCGAAGACGTGCACTTGAGCTTGGACTAGTGGAACCGGGACCACCTGTTTATGTCGATTACATTGCCCCAGACGGCAGCACCACTCGGGTTTATCGTTCATCTACAAGAGCCGCCTCAGATGTCAGTGATCAAGAACTCGACGAAATAATGGCTTCAATTCTGCGAGTCTTTCCCTCTCTTGGTCGCCGAATGATTGACGGGCATTTGCGCTACCTTGGTCATTATATTCCGCGACCTCGACTGCAGGCATCATATTCTCGCGTGCATGGTGCACCCTCTACTGGGTTTGGCCAACGCCGGATTCAGCGCCGTGTATATAATGTTGCCGGACCAAATTCATTATGGCATCATGACGGACAACATGGTAAGAGACGAGATTTGTGATCTTTCATATTCTGATTCAGTCTGGATATGTCGCAGGTCTTATTCGTTGGAAAATTGTATTCCACTGTTTCATCGATGGATATTCTCGGTTGATAACAGGCATCCGAGCCAGCAACAATAATCGAGCTCAGACTGTGGTAGAAATTTTCGAAGCTGCGATTGCTGTCCATGGAGTACCAAGCCGTGTTCGTGGTGACCATGGGACCGAAAATGTCCTTGTGCGTCAACTTATGGATCTGTTGAGAGGAAGCGAGCGCGGTTCATATATTCTTGGCAGGTATGGCTATCAACTTGGCTATCAACCTCATGTTGCTCATCTCTAAAACCTAATTGCAGAAGTGTGCATAATATACGGATTGAGCGCCTCTGGCGTGATCTCACCCTGATGTTCGGTGCAAAGTGGAAAATATTTTTCCAAGGGCTCGAACTTCATGACCGGTTAAACCCTGATTTGGACGCACATATATGGCTCCTCCATTTCCTTTTTCTTGGTCCTATTAATCAAGACGCAATTGAATGGGCGGAGGCTTGGAACAGCCATGTCATTGCCCAGCGTGGGCGCCGCCATGCAAGCCCCCGTGATCTCTTTTTCTTTGGAATGCTTGAGAATGGAGTGCGGGGATTCACAGTGGATGATGGCGAAATTGAAGACCTTGATTCCTACGGCATTGATTGGGAGGATTATGAGGTCCCAGAAATCCAGGCACACCATAACGAAGGGAATCCCCTTTCCATCTATGCCAACGACAATCCTTTTGTCATCCAAACTCCTATACATTACAGCCATGTTGAGGTGGAGGTACCCGACAGCCCCCTTTCTACCGAGCAGCTGACCTATCTTCAGAACCAACTCCAATCTCTTTCTTTCTTTGGCTCTCGGGATATGGACAGCTATCGTCTCCTTTGGATATCTGCATTACAAATTTGTGAATCTTTCTTCGTATAACTAATATTATGCCAGTGCTACTAGATACAAGTTGCGGCGTTCCAGCTTTAAGCACTTCAAAATAAGGCGTGGTGCGCGCGATTTAGGGCACATGATCAGGTTGATTGGTCGTTTAACGTTTAGCGCTTAGCATCTATTGTTGCCATCGAGGTGAGTAGAAACGCCTGTTCTCCAAGTTTCTCTCTAAGAGTCTTCAGGAAAAACAATTGGCATCTCCAAACCACTTCCTTATTGGCAGTTGGGAAGCCTTTGCAGTTGAAAACGAGTTCTGTGAGTGGTTCCTGTCCATTCTGAAAAGTTTTTAACTGAACTCTTAAAGTCCTTTCACACAGCCCTCTCAACATCGTCATGGAAGAGGATGAATCGAGGACGCTGTTCCCAAGATGCCGGTCAAAGTTCAGAAAGCTCCCCAGACTCTCTCAAACTAACGTTCGGTGACCCCTCCAAATTCCCTTGTCCACCCTCGGCTTCGCCAGCACCCTCGGTTTCCGAGCTGTCCTCGAATCCCAAGCGCCTCTCCAAGAGTTTGTCAGTCGACTCCTTGAACGACTCCGAGCGTCCAGAATCCATGCTCCTTAATTCGGAGTTCGAGACCACGACAGTACAACCGCGAGATGGCCAAGCTTATCCGTCCCCTCGCAGTAACAACAACCGAATTAATTCCGAGTTCGAGACCCTGTCTCCTCCATCAAGACGTCGCATATCTGGCTCCTATTCCTCCAGACGATAGCCGCGATACCATCTATCCCCAACGACGTTGAGCAGCCGACCTCTCAATGTCATCATGGAAGACAAATTGAGGACGCTGTCTCCGAGTACAAGTCACCTTGGGTTGAAGGCCAGACGCCGACATGCGATGGCCAATATCAGAGTCATAGCGACGAGTCCTTTGGCTTGGACAGCACTTTCTTGTGCCCCAGACCAGCACCTCGTCCGTGTTCTGGCGGTCAAAGTCCGGAAAGCTCCCCAGACTCTCTCAAACTGACGTTCAGTGACCTCTTTAAATTCCCTTGTCCACCCTCGGCTTCGCCAGCACCCTCAGTTTCCGAGTTGTCGTCGAGTCCCGGTTCCCAATCAATCTGCATGCTCGACTTCAGATGATGATGACTTCGTGCTGCCATTTCCCTGTTTCAATCCCAGACGAGCGGCCATGCAGCCCTTTTTCATCCAAAAAATCCCTTCTTTCCTTCGCCTCTCCAAGAGTTCGTCAGTCGATTCCTTGAACGACTCCGAGTCAGAATCGGATTGGGAGTGGTACAACCCAAGCTTATCTCTCTACCTTCTACTGCACCTTCCGTTCCCTCGCAACAACAACAACCCTCCTGTCCAGAATCCATGTTCATCAATTCCGAGTTCGAGACCCTATTCCTCCAGACGTGACAGCCGCGATACCATCTAACCCCAACGAAGAAGAACGCGCAATATCACGATTCCCAAATGTCCGCCTCCTCCCTCCAATTTCAGCGATCCTTCTCACACCTTCGCCCACACTCTCCCAGTCGCCGTCACCTTGTGTGCTGTTTGACATTTCATGACCTCCCCGATCCAGTTTGCCCTCGATCTCTATATGGATGGTACTGAAGGTGACACCGAGTCTGATGGTTTGTCTGCCTTCTCATTTACGATCTACGACATCGATTTCGGTGAACGAGAAATTGAGCGCCCTCTTTCTCCAACTCCCAGCAGCGCTTTCTCTCGGTCTTCGTTCGCTACACAAGGCCAGGAGCTTGAACTTGACGATGCAACATTTGAACTCGACTACCAGTTCCGGTTGCCATTATCCATCCCAGGAACACCTCTCGACCTCGAGACAGATATTGTAATGGGTTTGGAGAAATCGAGAGAGGAAGAAGATGAGGATATCGAGATTTCTCAGTCCGATGTCGAGCAAACTCAAGATATCCCACCAACCGCGAATTCCGACAGTTCTCATGATTCAGTGCCCCAGGACCTCGTCAATCGTCTCTATATGCCCACCATCTCTTCCTTCTCATTCTCACCTCCTCCTTCGCCAGTACCATGTCGAGAGCAAGAGAACGTAGCCCCCAAGTTCTTTCAACGAAAAGCGGGTCCTTATATCCAAATGGAGCTCATCGACCCTCGGTTCCATTCACGAAGACCACGGACGCAGGCACAGGAGCACCTCCGCTAAACTTCGACTCTACTTCAGCAATGGTGGTGGCCATTCAGGGAAAGGGGCCTCTGGTTACTCGAAGAACTCCCCTGCAAAGGTACCTCCTACGCCCACATCACCCTTATCTCCTTACCTTTTACCACACCAAATTCTGTCCCCTCACAACAACAACAACCGTCCACGTTCAATAATTCCGAGTTCGAGACCCCGTCTCCTCCTTCATCAAGACGTTGCTTCTATTTTTCCCGATGAAAATGGCCAATTACTTGTTTATCACTCGAAGATAAATGTTTAATGGTTCGTGGAGAGACTAAATATGGCAATCATGTGATTCATCAAGCACACTTGGACGAATTCGACAGATAGACTCATTTAAAATATATTTTCTCGGTAAATACTCACTTTGAATAACCAATTCCGTTTCAAAGTGCATCACCATATGTTGTGGTGCAGGAATGGGAGCAATTTCTACGAGTGCCGGCTCCGAATATCTGTCTGCAGCCCTGACAGGTGAAGATATAGAAGCATATATTAGTAAGAGATTTTCTTCATATAAAAGCAAACTTCCCTTCGATACTGCACATCCGCCCACATACGACACCTCGCCGCTGACGAAGAGTTTTGTTTGGCTTAGACTACGTGCTCACCTTCACGGTGACCTGGCAGATTTCATTTGTCAGAATGTTGCCTTGCCGAATGTCATGTAGATGCCGCGACTTCCAGGCACGCCCCGATGGCGCATGTTACTGTACACATCCTCGCTCTGGTCATGGACTTGTTTCAGTCGAGATCCCTGCTCGTGGACGGAATCCTGAAACGGATTGTTTGTCTTTCAGTCGCGATGTAAGCATAATTCTCGGATCTCTAACTCTACATTCATATAAAATTGCGTTTTCCAATCAGTCTGCCTTTGAAGGACAAGACTTTGAAGTCAACCAACTTTGTATTTGCGGAACGTCATGGTTGGAGCATACCGCTCCATCTGGTCCATTTACGTGGGTATATTTCAACCAAGGACGTTACACTGATTCACAATTCTTTTTTAGTTCTTTACCGATGCAGGTTGCTACACAGGCACCTGTGACGCCATGGCTTCCGAGCCAAAGATCTTCAGCAATAATGCCAGGAAGTCATGTAAGGTTTAATATTATCCGCTTTTCTTATTTACTAACCAATCTGTCAGGCTTCACTTAATCCTCCGTCGTCGAGTTCCGTTACTCTAGGTCGTATGGCTAACAACACAGCCTCATGGAGACCTAGTACATCGTCAACGTCAATGTCCCCTGGTTTCAGCCAGGTTACTCCGTCTCCAGGGATACCTAGTGGCATTTTTCCCTCGCTTTTCTCACAGGCAAGTAATCCATCACGACGCCTCAACACCCAACGTGGATCTTTGCGACACCGGCCATATGGATCCCCACAATTTTCATCCACAAACTCATCTGTGGGACCTCGCCAATTCACATTAGCCTTTGTTCCTTATGCGGTAACTCATAGCAATTTTTCATTCTACAAATTTGCTTATAGGATATCTGTAGCCGGGTTCGACTCTCAATGTTGATAGTGCCGATAATCCAGACCTGCGACTCTTTCGCGATACTATTCACAATTTTTTCGAACGTCTTGAGACGCGCGACCTGCTGCGCACTATCACCTTACAACCGACAAATATCCGGGAACAACTACACACACATATATGTAATCTAATGGTTGACAACAACCTTTCGATTCCAAATCGTACCATCTCGCAAAGTCTGGCAGCAAACGAAGAAGCTTTCTGGGACATTCTGCAAGGGGGAAACCGCACACGTCAGGGACAGTTGATCAAGCCGGCCGATATTCTTCCTTCTGACCTGGCAAATTTTACCAAGCTTGATCAGATTACGCCGAAGCTACGAAGCCCTCTTGGTGCCTTACCTGTTATTATTGTCTGTAAGTTGTGGTCTAACTATCCAAGGGTCGGGATCTGATTTTTTAAATAGCCGCTAAGTCCCGCGTCAATGGTCCAATTATCCCTGGTTCATCTGAAGGGCATGCGTGTTATGCGTCTCGAGTTTTTTGGGGACTTTTTGCACCCCCGCTTGATGGTGCTGATGACCCTTCTCCGCATTGCTTTCCTGATCAGTGTCCGATCTCTGGTCATCTTTCATCTGCTGCCTCTGTTCCATCAACACCTGCTTCGTCTACTTCTACTTTACCATCTCCAGCAAGATCATTTTCAGCATTGCCTTACTCTAATTCTGCTTCTGTTTCATCTTCGATGGCATCGACTAGTACAACAACACTGCAAGACTTATCTATCCCAACTTGTGGCTTTTCCATTCAAGTTTCTCGATCGTCGGTGAGCTATTAATAATATCAATTCAAAGTTCGAATCGCTGATACTGAGTTTTTTTAACCTTAGCCGTTTGAAAGTAATTATCCTTCAGTTCTGCCACAGCTTCCACCTCGTGCATCATCTCCATCACCTGCTACCAATAATCTTTCTGTTCGATCGTCGGTGAGCTATTAATAATATCAACTCAAAGTTCATGTCGCTGATACGATTTTTTTATACCTTAGCTATTTGAAAGTAATTATCCTCTGGTTCTACCACAACTTCCTCCTCGTGCACCATCTCCGTCACCTGCTACCAATAGGCCTATAGGAGATTTACGACAACTGAGGCCTAGGCAGACTACACGACGCGAATCTATTGTGGCGGCTCCCCCAACGTCTAATGCCAATGAAATTTCATCGCTGGATGTACGCCAGTGGTTTCAGCAACTGCAACGGCTACTGGGTGATTCCCCAAGGCAGGGTTTGAGTATATCTGTGGGCCCGCCCCATTCAGACCCCGAGACAATTGCTGCCCAAACTTTTATAGATGTGTTACTTGCCTACCATCTTGAAGGCAGTCTGCCCGAACCTTCCACTTTTATCGATTTCTTTTGTTATGAGGATCTCGCAATCGGAGAGAAAAGGGTTTATCTGTATGTATTCTCCTTTTACATTTTGAATAAACCTGACATTGAAAGCCTAGTGGAGCATCGGTTGGTGATGGTCCCATTCGGGCAATGTATGAGCGCACATTATTGCTCCTCACCAAAGACCCCTCGGTCTGGAAGCCATCGAGAAATGGCACATTTACATGGAATGTACGAGCCATTCCTACGAATTCTGTGCGGCTTGCAAAGGCACGGACAGCAGGAACTCTTCTTGCTCTCGGCTTCACATGGTTTGCTCGTTCATTCCATCCTATTTCCTTCTGGCTATCTGCGCTTTGTGTTGCCCCGTCGTTCGAAGATCTCAAGTGTATCAACTATATTGGTCAGATTGACGAGGAGCTAGGAAACTCCCTTGGGGCTTGGCCGTTGGACCCTAGCATCCCACTCATCACCAGTCCTTCACTTACAACACTACTCACAACCTATCTTAACACGACTGTGAGTTTGAACTCTATTACACATATTTTTACTAATGTACCGTAGTATTTGGAGGTTCAGAACTGTGGTCCTGAAGAACGCCTTTACTACCGTGACGAGCTTTTAGCACAAGCTCTGTTCCAAACATCAGCTGGCTCCATTCAGTCAGACCCAGAGTTAAACGCAATGAGAGAGGCCTTCAATATCACACTTACATCCAATGTCCGACTGCGCGAGGTACTATGTTATTCCAGTTTTTTGGTGCTTTTTCTTATAATTTTCGATTATTAGATGTTTGGTATATCTCCCCTCAACCTTTTGTCGAAGATGTATGGCCAGCTTCTGCATAGCGTAGAAACTCTTATCCAACATCTCGAGTTCCAACCACTATCACTCCAATCACCCTTCACGGAAGACGATCTTGACATATATCACATGAAGCTGGCACGCTATCTTCGTGGCGTCGGCCATCCGTCCAATATAGCCGAGGACATCCTTCCTTCTGCGATGAGAGAGGAGATGGCCAACGACAAACTGTACCGTGCAAGACGTTTTCTCAAGTGCTCAACTGGCTTGAGCACTGTTCCTACTAATGCTGATTGGAAAATTATGGTTCGTTCAAGACTTATTTGATTACTCTATCTATCTAATGTCTTGAAGATCACCCTAATGGATGAAGTTCCTGGTGAATACCAGTTCCGACAGCCCACAAATGCTGGTGTAAATTGGCAGGTAATTGCTTCGATTAGTAACTTTTATATTCATTTACAAACGATTGATACAGCCCGAAGTCCCTGCATTTATATTTCATACTTGCGCCCAAGATGTTCACGTTTGCTATAGTTCAACTTTAAAAGAATACCTTCAGATGGTAGACCCAGAAAATGATATGGATCCTACGCCTTTCGACGCCTGGGTCCATCAGCACTTGATAGAGACTAGAGATGGAGATGGGTGGAATGTTCTGTAGAATGCGTTTGACCGTTAATATTGCACTTATCACATATGATCCAAAATTGCAGTGACCAATATATTTGCATCGAGCTTTAGTACCACACTACATGTGCCCAGGATGAGAAGACTTGGGAAATTTTCTTCGCAATTCATTTATTGAAGGAGCAACTTATCTACTGTACAAAATGGCTGAAAGTGTCCGAAATGAGAGGGATTCGACAAGGATTGATATCCTTCCTACACATGTCACTTAGAATTTCAAAAAGAAAATAGACCCAGAACTTACGTTGGAGAGGACTATTAGAAGATAAATGGGAGGACGCCGAAACCGAATTGATGAAATGCCCTACAGTAGTGTATGGTTGGAACAACTTTTGGAGGATCACAATGCCAGTGCACTGAGAAAATGTGAGACAGTCAGCTCGTCGTGTTCACGTACAGCACGTACTTCTTTGTTGATGGCGCGTATATACGGGAGGCGCTGTTCATCTTCAGCTGATAGCCAATAACCTCGGCCGATTACTGTATCAAGCTCGGTGTGCGCCTTGGCCTGGACATCAGGGTATGAAGAAATGAGGGCAAGGAACCACTGAATGACGCCGGAAGTCTATTAGTGAGGAATTGATCAACTTAGTAGTCAACTTGAAGGAATAACCAGGTCATACGGAATGAACACCCCCCAGGGTGAATACGGCCGAGAGCATACACAAATCTTCCCAGTCAAGCTTCTCCTTTTCTTGTGTTAAAAGCAGCGTCTTGACGAGGCAGTCAGGCACAGCCTCTCCCGCGTCCATACGGGCCTTGACTCGCATAATCATGGCCACGTAAACCTCCACGATGCCGTCGTGAAGTCGTCGACCAACCCAGGTAGTACGGTAACCACCCTGTCTTGCGTATCACTCGGAGTTGATTAATGACTAGCGGAATTATAACCACTAAACCGACGACGATAGCACCGCTTCGTTTCTTTAAATCAGAAACCAACAGGCGGCTTAGAGGTAGCTGCTCGAAAGTTAAGTTGTTCAGGATGCCAACCCAAAATGCAGAAAGATACAGAAAGCATGATTCAAGTAGTGCGTTGGCGAAGACCGGTAGCACAAAACGGAAGGAAAGTCTCCACAATGCGTAGGAGATGAATAAAACCGGAAGGAACGTCCCAAAAGTGATGTCAAGCGCTGGGGGAGTGCCTCGAGGCCGAGAGAAAAGGGCAACGTGCCAAAACCCGACGCACACAAGACACCAGTAAAGAACGATGGGTTTCGGCCTAAGAAGGATGAAAAGCGCACAAGTTATGAGAACATTAAAAGCGAGTGCTGCATCACGAATGTCGGTGCAGTGCTCTGTCAATCGCGACGTTTCGCCAAATTGAAAAGCGACAGGGAAGGTGGTTGGAAACCCAATTGAGGTTAGTCCGTTTGCGGTGTACGGGAGGAAATCAGTGAAATTGAACGCGAGCGAGACGCTACCACAACTGCCTTTTTGACTAGTGATAATACCGCTGAATAAATTGATAGGGTCAGGCAAGCAAAAATAGGTGTACAACAGAAGGCATTACGCTTGAACTGCTGCTGGAAAAATGAAGCTGTCGCCTCGATAAGTTCAATTTGAATCCCCTCCTCCTACAATTAAAGGGGCGAAAACAATTGTCAGATCATCGGTATCCTACGGTCATCTAGCGTGTTCCGAGTCAGTGTGATCTGCTTATGCGCTGAGTCAAAGGAAAAACTTAATTGGGAAAGGCAATGAAAAAGGATGCAGCCGCAGAGCCACGTTTGTCGATTAGCGAGGGTCATCCAAGCACCGAGAGGTGGCTTAAACTGGATCCTGTAATTGTGTTTCTGGTAATGCTTGAATCTCTAGTTGGATTGACTACAGGCTCTTCCTCTCGTGGTGGCTTCAGCCCTTCCAGCCGACAATAAATTTAATGAAATACATTTTCCCCTAGACTATATGGTAAATACTGCTAAAGGCGTTTCAAATCGCATTGGGTTAATCTGGCCGTACACAAATGGCAGCAGCTCCTTAGTTGCGCGCGCCTCTCTATGGAAATTATCATGTGACTCCAGCAGCGCGTCGCGTCACCGCAAATCTTTGGTTGTATATACTGATACAAGTACCAGCCAGATGCCAGAGAGTTTAGTTGTCTGTTTCATTGACAGGGAAATCCGTAATCCTCCGCCAGTAGTTGGATCCAGGGACAAAACTATGTTTTCTCAGAAACTGGTGAGCACTGTAGTATCTTGGGATTTAAGATGTCAATTATTGGAAATGTTTTTCAGGAAAATTCGTCGTTCATCCTGAGTGTTGCGCACAATTGGACGGTAACCGACAGACTGTAACACTGCATCGATGCAAGCCGGAAGACCCTCTTTTTGCAATGTTGCCTATGCCAGCTCAACGCCCCAAAAAGGCCTCAAAGACCACTAAATCGAAGCCTTTCGATCCTTATAAATGTCAATTGTGTTCGGATATTCCTTCAGATGTGAGCTGAATTTTGGTTTTATACATCAAAGCCTATTTGACTAGCTTACCCTAGAGGAAACACAGGACTTACCTGAATTACGTCGTGCAGTGGATCAAGCTTTCACTATGGACTCTGGAGTAGACTCGGATGCAGGCCCTGACCTGCGTTTGGTAAGTTCTCAAATAGTTCCCAGAAGATTTGGCCTGAAAGTTGTCCTAGAACGAGTATTCTCATTTGAAAGGCAAGGCGGGCCCAGACATCGTCAACGGCTTGGGCATTTAAAACTCATAATAACTTTATTTCCAGCCTGTGACGCTTCTTGCAACACCTGCTTCGAAACATCGACATTTTGCAGTAACAACCAGCTTGCATCGAACGGCAAATGCGTTTCTACTTGTCCTTCCGGGACATTCTCTTCCACTGGTGTTTGCATCCCCTGTCACCCAGATTGTGCTTCTTGTTCAGACGGAGGTGCATTCAAGCGATGCACATCTTGCCCTCCAAGTCGACCAGTCCTCTCTGCCGGACGATGTCTGTCAACTTGCGCCAAGAACCAGTTCTTCGATAAGACTGGCGGGACGTGTCAAAAGTGCGACCATACCTGCTCAAGCTGTTCGGGTGCAGGTCCCTCAAACTGTTTGGCCTGCTC
>Ga0307508_10004408_pt1 | contig 13775 bp, 9 predicted proteins | sample 9_EM_MG_FD_203089 | JGI IMG/M metagenome (GOLD analysis project Ga0307508, IMG submission 203089) | Populus trichocarpa ectomycorrhiza microbial communities from riparian zone in the Pacific Northwest, United States - 9_EM | ecosystem: Host-associated > Plants > Roots > Unclassified | place... | reverse complement strand
AGCTTGAGACAGATTCAAAGATTCTTTTGGAGAAAGCTGAAATGGCTCTTAAAAAGTACAGAATGCATATGGTTGTTGCAAATGAGCTTTCGACTCGCAAAGAGGAAGTTACAGTTGTCACTGGTAATGAAAAGATTCTCGTGTGTCGTGACAAGACGCAGGCTGATTCTGATGTGGAAGAACCCCTCATTGAATTAATTGTGGGCAGGCATTCAGCTTATGTTAAGGATTCTGATTTATGACTTTTTAGCTAAACAGCATCAGATACGCAACACATACACAAAACACTTTTCTCACTCTCTCTGAAGTGAAGCTAAAAGACTTGTTTGGCATTGCCAAAGTGCCTTTTCTCTTCTTTTTTAATTTCTGTTCAAGTTGATCAACAGAAGATATTGAATAGTTCTGTATCATGTAACCAATCCTTGTTTGAAATGAATAAAGATAAATGTCTGTGACCTCCCCCTCCCCGGTAATGTTTTCCAGTCCGGAAGAAACGCTGAACAGCAACTGTACTCCAAATGTATACTTTCTTATTCCAAACTAATTCTGCAACTAGTAGGTTCATGTGCTTCATTTCACATGGTTTTAGTGGTCACCAGTGCTGGTGGCGCAAACAAGTCATCATGTTTCTTTGCCTTTTTCTGATTGGAGGATAATATTCAGCTGCTGGTGCCGTGGCATTATCCGTCAAGGCATGCTGTTTCCCAGTGTCTTCAGCCTTCAGGTAACACCTTGGAACCAATTTTACACTAGAACTGATTTCCATTACTTAATTAGATTGAATTCATGTTTGAAATAGGTTTATTGCGGAATATATCATTATTGAAAATTGAAAATTGAAAATTGAGGAATTTATTTGAACAAAATTATTGAAAATATATCATTTACCGCTTATACTGTCATTTCTATCTAACTTGTATTTTGTTCTTTGAACTTCAACCAAACCACCGGCTAAATTTCTACATGCCAAACACTTCATCAGATTTTTCTTTTCTTTATTTATTTTGGAAAACTCAATTACGATCCAACAAAATAAAATTAGCATTGTCACAAGTGAAAATAAAATAAAATCATGTTCCACGTGCCTCTAACATTAACGAAAGTCAATAAACCAATTGTCTTGGGATTGAAAAGCAAGCCAACAAATCGACTCAAAACACTGACCATCTCCACCAGTAAACCAAGATGATATTTGACTAATTTTCTTCAACTCATCTTAGTTATCAGATTATGGGTATTTTATTGCTAGTATAGAGGATGAGATTTTGAAGATCAAAGAATTTTTCAAGCAGGGGAGAGAGTTGGGGTGAATTTTTTTATGGTGAATTCTGAAGTCGTTTTCCTTAGGTTGCGATTTAGAATCGTACGGAAATCACTTTATTTAATGGATTGTAGAATTCGTTTCTGTTGCTTTGAGCATTCTAAACGTTGGAATTGGGCTAACAGTGCTGGGTTGATTTCATTATTGCTAAATTCTTAATCGTGGGGCAACCATACCTTGCCAATCCTGCAACTATTTGGTCACTCAGGCGGTGCCTTGCACAATCACAACCGCCGTCAACAAGGTAGTCCATAATCTGGACTTGCCTTTTATCAACAATTTAACCCACTGGATACCTTTTTTATGGAGGTGCCACCCCTCGCCCAACAAACAAAAACGAGAAAAAAGAGAGAAACCGCATAACTCATGTGCAGGGGAGGTTAATGTTGTCGTACTGGCTCTGGCTCACAAAGATGTTTCCAACAGCTCTAGAATGGGGACAACGATCTTCGAAGACCTATACATCATTCACGCTCTACAGTATGCTACTAACTGCCTCGAGCAACCTTCTAAGCGGCAACCAATGTACCATAAGAAAGTCTTCTTAAAAAAATGAAAATAAATGAATAAAAAAATATAAAGGGAAAAGAAATGAGAAAGATACTATTTGAGATAAGAGTTTTTCCGAGGTAAGTGCCAACTTGTCATTCATTTCTTACTCGGAAAAGTAATCATATGTACAGTTTACTTTTGTACAAGTAGAATACGTGCTGCAATGCAGCTAGTAGACTAACTGTATTGTATCTCTACAGTGTTTCATCAGCATCTGTGTCCAGCTCAAGCCCTTCTGCAGCTAAAAGCTGGCTAATGGACCGTTTTTTTTCCTCTGCTTTCTTTCGCATCAAATCCCTTTTCTTCAATACAAGTGTGTGACGCTTCATTGTGCTGGAAAAGTATTCCATGGATGCCTTTTTCTCTTTTGCTAGAATCCGTCTCTCTTCATCAGGGTCAGTCTAAACTTCCAAAAAAGGACAAGTTTTAGAGCGACACAAGAAAGAAGTAATTGATTGAACAGTTGGCAAATCATCCAAGGAAAGGAGTTTTATAAAAACTTTTAAAGATTTCAACGAAAAGAAAAGGATTGGTAAACCCCGCCGATGAAAAAAGCAAACATAACATAATATTTAAATGGTGCCACTTGTTTCAGCCAACAGCGAAAATAATGCAACAGAAGTGTAATTGAAGCTGCTGATTGCAGCTTTGATTACCAAATACAGCGGTAGCAAAATTGACACCAACAGATAAAGTTCCGTTGATGCTTGCTAGTGGTACAAGATAAGTTCTGTTGAAGCTTGCTAAGGTTCCATCAATTGTTTACTATGAATGATATTTCAATCAGATCTCATCGACCAGAACAATATGATTCATATGGCTAACTACAGACTATAATATGATTATTAAATCCATTGAATTTCACCTATGAATTGCAAATTTTGAATAAAGAAATATATAGATGATGATAAAGGAGCTCCAGTGCAAGACACTTGAGAAAGAACAGAATTACTCAAATACCTTTGTACGAGAAAGACGGCGCACACGGAGATTCATCTCACGCTGCTGTTGCTCAGCCCAAGCCATGATCGCCATATCACCCCGTTGATCAAAAGCTGTTCTTTTTTTCATAAGCCACTCCATCCATGCTTGTGAGGCCTGGAAGAAGAGAAATTGTAATTCATTAAGGGGATATGCCTGACACTAATACCACATTGGCACGGCTATAACAGTAAGTAGTACCTTCATTGGATTGACTCTGTTATCCATATCGTATTGTCTTCGCTTCTCATCATCCATTAGCAACTCATATGCAGCTTGAATCTTGATGAATCTAGCTTCAGCTGTTTCTCCTTCCTCAAGAGTGCCTCTTCCGTCATAAACTTAACATGGAAAAAATGAAGAGATAAGGTCCAGCACAGAGTAGTTAAAGAGACACGAGTGGATTTTCTAGCAGCACAGCAGATACAAGAAATTATGCTGCAAAAACTGCCTATAACTCATCATAAAACTAAATACAACCATTTAATACAAGAAGCAGCACCAGAAGTTAACTAATATACAGATCCATTCAACAATAACGACAATACTTCTTCTTCTTCTCATGAGGCATTGGTCCAGTGTTTAAGGCCGAAACCCCTGGGATTAAAGTGTCCAGATTCAGGTCTCCAATTCCAAATAACAAATAGACGAACACCCACAAAACAACAGCAATACTAGTAGCAAGTTTCAACTAAATAAAATATTATTGATATGGGAAAATCAAAACTAATATTTTACTATAATAAAGAAGAGTAAGGTGACTCACCATCTGGATGATAATATTTGGCCAACCGTCTATAAGCAACCTTTATATCCTCTTCATCAGCATCCCTTTCCAATTCTGCGCTCGAAAAATATAAAATATAAATGACGTCTGACATGAGTTTCTCCTTTTTGCATCGATTTTCTCAGCAACCAAACAAGAGAGCAATAGAGAAGAGGAAAATACCATACCTAGGGTTTCGTATGGAGATTTAGGCTCGGTCCAGGCACGAACTATAGTTCTCTTGTGATTAACGCGGAACCAGGGGTCGTTGTTATTGGTGTGAATAAGCCAAGGAGAGAAGAAAGAGGAATGACGCTTGTTGCAATCAGGGGGGGTTCGAAAGGAAACCCTAATTCTGGATCGAGGTTGGTGCCTGCTACTGCTACTGCACGTGAATGACGTTAAAACTGTGTGAGGCCTACATGCCGTTCTCAAACTGCTGCTGCTGCTGCTGCTCATTTTAACGAACCTCGATCAACAGAAATGAAAAGGGAGAAATTCAATTCGAGAGGGGAATTCAATAATTGATTGTTGGAGACGTGAAGGAAATGAATTATTATTAGGAACCTCACCAACGGAATCTGAGTGAATCTCCCTGGTAGTTTGCCCCGCTTTTTCTTTCTTTCTTTTTTCTTTTTTTTTCTTTTTTTTTTTTGCTTTTGACTTTTACTGCCACCTTTGCGGACGTCCACAGCTTCATGTTCCCGTGACAGCTTGGATAATGGACATTTAACCATTTTACTTTTACCCATTTTACTTTTACCTCCTCCTTTTTAATTTTTTTTTTAATGTGCAAGTATTGTGGGCCTAATAGCTTAAATAAACCCATTCTAACCCATATTACAATAATTACAAGGATTTGATTCGTGTTTCACCGAATAATTTTTTTTTAATAAAAAATAAATAAATATACAAGATTTTTCAAAATATTATTTGATATAAAAAAATCTTAATCATAAATGAAAATTTTTGTGCATATATTTAATAAAATAAATACTAAATTATTAAAGATAATTAAATACTAAATTGAAAAAAATCAAATAATAGATATATATCAAAATATTTGATCTCACAACATGTGTTATTTAATCGGTTGTATTTAATGAATTTATTTATTATAATTATTTTTTTATTTAACCAAATGATTAGACACCCATATGAAATTGATTAATTAAAATCAAAGTGAAAAAAAATATTATGCAAGGTTATATATATTAAAAAAAAATGTTATCATTTTATGTGAAAAACCAAGTAAAAACCATACGATATTTAACCAAATAATAAATTGAAAAGTTGAAAGATAGAAAAGGACGTAAATATTTGATATAAAAGGATGTAGATATTTGATATTGAAACATAGACCATTAACTCGATTGTATTTAATAAAATTATTTATTGAAAATAATATTTTATTTTATAATTTAAAAAAACACGCATAGAAAAGTTAACAAAAGAATAAATTGGAAAGTTGAGAGGTAGAAGTGGATGTAAATATATGATATTTAAACATGAACCATAAACTCGATTGTATTTAATAAAAATATTTCTTGGAACTAATATTTTATTTGATAAAAAAAACATGCTTAGAAAAGTGATTCAATAAAATAAAAGAGAAAAAAATTAAGTAAGGTTGAATAGAAAAAATATATCTTTTAAAATAAGAAAAGAAAAAATTGAAAGCGTATTCGTAAACTTGAATACACTAAGTAAAAATTAAATAACACTTTATTGAAAAATCATATATAAAAAAACAAAAGAAAAGCCAATAAAAACATCCAATAAAAAAATTAAAGAATGAAATTAGAAGAAAAAAAAAAGAAAAGCAAAAAAATTAATTGACCCAAAATAAAGTCTAGGCGTGTAGGCCTGACTTAAGTGGCCCGATGCATCTAGACTTATAAAAAAAAGAGGCTAGGTGAGTGGGCTTTCCATCCCAAGCCCACGTGTTTGGGCTGAGTTTATTTTCTTTAATGAGTGGACGACCTGTTGTTCACCCCTTATGTTTTTGGAAAAAAAATCAAGTAATATATCACTTGTTGGCCCAAAACAACCAAAAGGTTACTGGAAATTCAAATTAGGAGTTTTTTTTATGAAAAAACTTTTTTTTTAACCCAAAACATTTTATACACATTGACAAATCTATCAATAGCCTCAGATAACCCAAATAACAACTCAAAAATCTAAAATCAACTCGAAATAAAAAAATTTCTTGAGTTCAAATTTATTACGATGGTAAGGATAGAAAAAACACTTAGATAAGACTCTCCTCATAAAAAAAAAACTCATCAACACCAATATCGACTTTTTTCATAGCCTAAATCGGTGCCAACCGAGACTTTTCTCTCTACCAATATTGGAATCCAATAATTCTCTCTTCTCTCTCAAACGAGGGACTAAAAGTGAGAAAAATGAAGTTCTTGATCAAAATTAAAATCTCTAAAACCAAAAGGACCAGAAAAATAAACAAATTGAAAAGTATAAGGGCAAAAATGATCTTTTTCACACAAATTTTGAAGGTGTCACCAAGTTTTGCCACCTTTTCCACTTTTATTCCTTATCTTTCAAATTTACTGTTTTTCAACAAATTAGAGCTAATTAGCCATCAATTTAGCCACAAAATACCTGAATCAATGAGGAAAAAACTTTGATGATCAAAGTGAAAAACAATTCATCATGGCAATTCATGATGAATTGTGAAAGGTGAATTGTGGTGTGGGGAACAATATTTCCCCCATGTCATTTAGTGTTTTTTATAACAAGAAGTACAAAACCCATAGCCCCACTACATTTCCATATCTTAGTTGCTACTAGATTATTGACCCCTGTGATGTGATGTAAGTCGGATCAATTTATTTTTAATATAAAAAAATATTGAAGCGTTGCTACCATATTTTATAATAAAAGAAATTAATAATGAACTTTAAAAAATTGATGCATATTGGAAAACATATTTTTAAAAATATTAAGACGAAGACATATTGGATGATATTTGTTTTTCAAATATTGAGATAATGACATGTTGGATCGACCCGGGTTAACCTGTCAAATCTGCAACTGTGTCATGAGACCGTGATAAACCTATAGAAAGCAAATCAAAATAAATTATGAAAACAAATTCCTAGTCAACCCATTATGAAAGGATGAAATTGAAAATAAAATGTTAAATTAAAAAATGACAAAGAAACTACCTGAGTTAACTTAGAAATTAAGTCAAAAAAATCATAAAGCTTGATTTCCAACCAACTTAATGTTGAAAGATAAAATAACAAAAATAACAAATAAAAAAATACCTAAAAAAATACCCAGTTTAATTTAGGATAACCTGTTAAATTTACGATTTAAGTTATGAGACTATAATAACTTCATAAAAGAAAAAAAAATTACTGAACTTCATTTCCAACAGATTCAATGTTAAAGGTTGAAATTGAGAAGAAAAAACAAAATCCATGAGATCGATATGTAACATAACAGAAAAAATAATAAAAAATATTATAAAGTATAATTTTTAATATCATCTAATATTAAAGGATGATATTGAAAAAAATTATTGGGTTTTCGAAGGGTGAAAATTAAAAAAATAAAAAATAAAAAAAAGCAAGAAATAAAAAAAAAACTATTCTAATTAATAATATTATGTGAATGTGGGTATAGTGATTTAGCCACACTTTTTTATTGTTTTTAATAAGAAAGGAATCAGTGAATATAATCGGAAACATACATTTTCTTTGAAGACAGCCGGCACTTAGCATAAGAAATGAAGGAGAAATTTAATTCCGCAAAGCCATGGTTTTTTAAAAAAAGCCCAGGGAGTTTTGTGATTCTTCTACTTTAAATTATTATTTTTTTATCACATTGATATTAAAAATAAATTTTAAAAAATAAAAAAAAATACCATACATGTATCATTTCCTGTCAAAAAGTGTAATAATTTTAAAAAGTGCAATAAAAAATAGTTTTTATTTGAAAATATATTAAAATAATAATTTTATTATTATTTATAAATTTATTTTTAACGTGAATATATCAAAACAATAAAATAACACAAAAAATAATTTAAAACTAAAAAAATTAAAATTTTTAAAATCACAATCCTAGTCACCACCTAAATGTTCTGTCCACGGTAATCGGAGAACAATTTTCAATATCAAGAAAATCAACTGTCAATTTCAGCATTTGGAGTATATTTTAATCAGACGTGGGTGGTTTTCTAGTTTCTCACTTGTGCCTGTCGTTCAAGAAATTTGATGATCCTACCTCCTTCGCCCACTGAGCCAGCATATTAATCTTGACAGATATTGACGATTCAAGAACGGCAAGGAATTTGGCTAAACAACACGCGTATTCCTACACAAGTAGCCAAGGAGTACAAACATAGCCTACATTTCAAATGAAACTTTCTAACACTTTTAACTATACATCCTGCACCGAGTATCAACTTAATTACCTAAATTTGCTGCTTCAGACACAAATCATTACGATTCATATTTACATCTGCTTTGGAAAAACATATAACTGGATCGAATACTTGTCCGTATTACAAATGCCACAAGAACCCGTTCCCCTGCAGAGGGCACAAGTGCTGGTGGGGATCAATATAGATATAGTGGTTTTCTAGGGTCATACCTCTGCTGACTAGGCAGGTTCACAAGGACGAGCAGCCCATAGAGAACTGAGAGTACGAAGACGGTGGAAGTACTCTCCTAATGCAAGTAAACCTCGGGCTGCTTGGCGTATTGTTAAGATCCGAGACATGTGGTGCAGAGTTTGTTGCCGAAGGTGATCAGCCTGTTTTAAGAAAGAGTATATCATGATCCAGTTACAAATATGAAGTCAAGGGATAAGTTGTCGAGTGCTCATAATTAATTAATATTATCATTCAACATTCTCAACCGTGATATTTGTTTATTATGTATGATTATGACTTGGTTTTGTTTTTCTTTGTTCAAAATAGTTAAGCATGCTATGACACGAGGAAAGAATTCGTGAAACATGAGTGAATTCAGCTTTCAAGTGCACAATAACTAACTAGATGACTGCTAAGAAATTATTACCTGGTTCACAAATCCCTCAAGCTCGTCAGCCATCTTATCCCCATAACCCCCATCACCCATTACATCAGCTGCTATGCTTTGGGACAGAGTCTGCTGGAGTTTATCAATTCCTTGAGTTAGAGCATCTTCAGCTTGCTGAGAAGATTGACGAAGGTTACAGACATCCGCAAGCTGTTGATCAGTCAAAGGCTCAAGTTGTGACATGAGAACCTGCAGTGGGGATTTAGAAGTGTGATGTATAAAATCAAGATAGCAATAGTAAAATATTCACCAAAAAGAAAAACAAGACAGTGAAATAAGAGTTTATGCATGTGTTCTAAAGATATGTCAGGCGAATTGTGATAGGATTAACTCCTCCGGGACAGGAACCAATAAAGCGTAAAGCAAGCTGAGGCACATTGTCTTCTTTATATGCTACTATTAAGAGCCACAATCCTATAGTTACGATATATAATGCTAGAAAGGTAGCTTTATGTCAAGCGTTAAAAAGAACTGAAAAAATCATATACAGAGCCCACTGGTATTATCAGGGACACAGGGACATCAATACCTAAGCAATTTTCAAACGATAGATTATACGGAACTAAGCCTTACATTTAGAAGTTCTGATGGGCGGAATCCTCCGATCCACAGAAAGAAGCGTTCTACTGATGTTCTCCATTTTCCAGAAATCAGATAGAAGACATCAGCCTTCGCAGCATCTGTTTTCATGCGGAAAAGATTGTTATAGTGATTCAAGCCATTCTCAACTAGGATCCGGAGCTCAATATCAGTTATACGAGCTTGCAATGCATTCCTAAGTTCAGAAACTTGTTTGAGTTGTTCTTCAACCCAATGTCCATATTCCATCTCAAATGCAGCAATTCCTGAGAATTCATAATCAGAACCATTAGATGACAGCACAGATCAGAGCTTAAAGGAACAAATGCAATCACAATGATGAGTATGCAAAACAGTTTCAAGGGATAATTAGGCAATTAAAGGCCAAAACTTCCCAGCTTCCTTGAATAGATATTAAATACACATAAAAATAATCTACATGGAGAGTTAAGGAAACAAATTTGGAAATTGTAGGTGGAGTATTTAGTGTCTAGTTTGTTAACTGCATGGATGCATCCAGCAGTATTTTGCAGTAAAAACTGAAAAGACGAGAGAACAGGACCTATGATGCTTTACAAACATGAGCTGTAGCACAGAACAGTTAACAAAAACTTTTTGAGCATCCTTCTGATCTGTATCCAGCAAGAAAAAATGAGGAGAGGCATATGGAACCCATGTTTTCAGATGGATCTCTATAAGAGAGAAGCCATCAAGGCAGGTCAGTTTCTGCATATAGTCCTAAAAGTATACTGTTCTGTCTTCAAAATTCCTTCATGGGTGCTTTTGCCTATGTCAAGAGTTACTATGATTTTCCATGCCATACAAGTATCATCAAGTTAACCTACAAGCACATAAATAAAAAGAACCTGGATTTCCTGTTCCTGAAAATCCCAAATGACTAGAATCTGATGCACTGCCTCCTATGTAAGCACCCTGCAGTAAGGCATTCACAGAGCTGTTAGAGGAGACAATTTGCTGTTCCAGGCAATCCTCGCTAGTATTTTAATCAGTGCCTGATAATTAGGGAAATGCATCTAAATAAATGGTGAAACATAATAGAGAGAATAGAATTCTCGTCTCACCTGGTGCCTAGCTCTTTCAAGTTCCTGCTCCAACTGGGCCAACTTCAAACGGCTGGATTCTAATTGTTGAACATAGGCCTAAGAAACAATTTTGAAATATAAATCTTCTGCACTACAATCTCAAAACACCTCCATCAGCATATACTTGTATAAGAATGCATTAAATTATACCTTTTTCCGCAAGCGACTTTTGCGAGCAGCTTCACGATTTTGTGCCAATCGTCTTTGTATCTGCAGTTCGATTTGTGCAAATTTCAAGTGTCTTTTAGTCAGCTATTCGTTGGCTTTTCACTTTTTCAAAAAAGAGAAATAGAACAGGCACTTCCATTGAGTTTAATCATGTTTAAGCAATGTCGCTAATAACTCAAACATTTACAAACTCATTATCCTTGATACCATATTCTTCATGTGAGAGACACGATAGATTTCCATTTGTGGATTTTATTGAAGCAGATTTTTCATTCAGTTTTCAGAGGGTTCAAAATTTACACGATCTTCATGAAAGTTAATATAAGTTCATAAGAAATTGAAGATTAATAGCTGATATGTTTTTAATTAATTGGGAGAGCAGGAGGGAGTTTCATGACCTTATCAGCAGGTTTGTGCGCTTCTTGATCACTTCTGGATGGTTCCATTGATTCTTGTGAAACATGTTCAGTCTAGACAAAGTCAGTCAGAAAGGTCAGGCCACCTGGTAAGCAGAGGTAACTCTGACATTCACTAACTAGAAGGAAAATATCATTAATCATAACCTTGTTGTCTAGCCCAGCATCCACCTGTACAATTGTGGATGGACCAATGTTTAGGCTACCATCATCTCTATAGGCATGTCCCCATGAGCTAATCTGGTGAAAGGGCTCATAAAAACCCATTCCTCTCATTGCAGCAATTTGAGTTGATGTAGAGCCCATGCTCTAACAAATGGAACAAAAAACAGAAAAACAAAACAGAAAACAGGCACATTTAATAAGCTGCAGCATGACAACAGTGCAGTAATAAAATTGCATGAAGCTTGCCATTCTTAAGCAAAGAAATCAATAGAATAGAAACAAAAAGGGAAAGAGAATTGTGGTCAAACTGATGCTCATCCATGGACAGTGCTCAAAAGGATATCTACTTATAATTGACATTTCAAAAAACTCCTGCCAAGTTTTCATGAATTGTTGTGCCATCCAGGTGACAAACATACAAAAGAAAACCTGTAACTCTTAGTCATTCAGACCAGGTAGACTCGCAAAGCTAAGAGATCAAACACTCACAAAGGTTAAACTATAATGCTCAGACACACTCCACTGACATGGCAATGTCAGTTATTCCTGTTCATTCAAGCAGGCAAAAACTAAACACTTGAAAAAATTGTTGATTAAGAGTGGCAGCATTAGCAACATCAATAAGGAAGACAAAAATTAGGGGGAAGTAAGGCAGCCTTGTTGTGGACATGAAACAATGAACCATATCATATTTACTTTGCCAGAGGAAGTAGGAACATGGGAGAGAGTAGACAGACAAATTTTTCAGGGTAACATGCAACATTGATTCTCTCACAGCACTCCCATGTTAGAGATTCCTCCTAGTATATTGAGCTAAATCAGCAACGATGACCTCATGTCTTGCTTAAGATAACTTTGGCTTGCTAATTAACATTTTCTACAGTTTTTTCACTGGTTTTGATTCTAGAAACCTCTTTACCATGTGAAGACATGCTATAGACTGACAGTGAATCGAAGACCATTCAGTGTGGAACCTCAAATCAGAATAAATCTTTTCAAAAAGCTTCAAGACTTGTTTTTCTTAAAATAACTGGAATATGGACTATGAACTACTAATAAATATAGTATCGGCAAGATTGACAGAGGACAAATAGTCCAAGATCAGCTATAAATTACGTGGCAATTGCCTCCAGAAACCTATTTAGTTTCATGCAACAGGAAGGTCAACGAACATTATAGCCTAAATCCATCTCAAGTTTATCCTTTTTGAAGTTAGGCTTCAGGAGATCATTATTTTTTCCACAAAATTCAATCGCTCAAAGCAAACCATGCAAAACAAGAAAAATTAAAAACAGAATCGATGGTGAATTAGACTCAATCTTAATCAATCAGGATTTTCTTAAATATAGCATCAAACACACAAACCATTGCTTGAACATAAAGAGAACATCCAAAAGAAAGAACCCCTTGTCTAGCCCAACACACAAACTCAGAAACGACCATCAAACACAGAAAAGCATAGCAAGTGTGCTGCTTTTTATACACTACCAATACTGTGTAACTTCAGCTTCCAATTAGTCCGAACATAATTTTAAACAAAAACAGATCTAGCTAATACTAATTAAGTCAGTCATCAGCCTTTACTTACCTCTTTACATCATGCTTCAATGGGTCATTAATTTGCAAAAATGGCGCGAAAAGTCTCAACTTTCCTGGCTAGCAAAAAAGAAATTAAACGTGTCCCCCGCGAAGGGAAATAAAAACAGTAAAATAAATTAACGAAGTTTGCTTCCTTTTCTCTATCTGCGTGTAACTTGGTTCTTCCTACCAAAATCTCTCAAGCAATTGAATTCCAGCAGGTCCAAGAAATTAAACCCAGAAAATTTAACACTAGTTCACTGTCCTTAATACTAGTTAGTATCAGGAATCAACATCACCGCCATCCATTCCCTAAAAGCAATCAAAACCCAAAAGAGACACCCCTCAGAGAATCAAAAAATTTAATCTAATAAAAGACTCTTCCTTTTATTTATTTTTTTCCTCCTTCTTTGAACGTTACTACAGTCAACCCGTTAACGTCGCTATATTCATAAAATGCGCACCCTCGTCACTTTAACGTACGCACGCCCAACACTCCCAAGTACTTACCTAATACATTTAAACACTCCTTCTCGCATATATATGTTATGTCATGTTGACAACAAAGCGTGGTTAGCTGACGTAATTTTGCGGCGAAGTGGGGTGGCCGGCGATAAATAAAGTGCTACGTGGGGATTAATGAATGGCTGGTGAGTTGAGTGGCGGGTATCACTTATACTACTAATAATAATTATGAATTTGCTTTTTTGTGTTTGTTTCTTTTCTCTTTTTTTTCTTAATTGGTTCTAAATAAAGCAGGAGAGAATGGAAAGAAGGGGATGGTGACTGGGGTAGGGATAGAAGAGAGAGAGAGAGAGGGGCTCACAAGTTAAGACACGTAAGGAAGTGCGTGTCAGTTATCGGGGCAAAAGACCCACATGCCTGTGATGTGTCTGATATTTTCTGGAGACAGTTTGCTTTTCGCTCCTGTGGCTATTGGTAAGGAGAGGATCCACATGTATCTCTCCTTTTAATTTATTTTTTTATTTAATAAATATACTAAAACTACTAGGTGATTCACCGTTACCCCTCACATTTTCTATTCACCAATAAAGTGCGGTGATTTTTTGATCA
>Ga0307508_10004407_pt1 | contig 13776 bp, 12 predicted proteins | sample 9_EM_MG_FD_203089 | JGI IMG/M metagenome (GOLD analysis project Ga0307508, IMG submission 203089) | Populus trichocarpa ectomycorrhiza microbial communities from riparian zone in the Pacific Northwest, United States - 9_EM | ecosystem: Host-associated > Plants > Roots > Unclassified | place... | reverse complement strand
CAATGGTGCCTGTCAGAAAACCACCACCCTCTTGCATGGGAACAAGATGGCTGAAGCCCATGTTCTCCCTCTGCCCATGCAGCATCAAATTACAAAACAACAAAACCATATTTGTCCATGCTGGATTAATCACGAGTTGGAATGACTCATCCCAGCAGTTAACTGGATGGCTGACTTTTTCGATGGTTTCCAGTGATAGCTGATGTACCAACTAATTTGGCCAATTTTTGAATTTACAGGCAATGGTAAGCCACTTTTTTGCTCGCTGCATGCTTCCAGTACAAGCCTAGCCACAATGAAAAGTGAAACAAACAGCCTTTCAGAAAAAGGTTTAGCCACAGTTCTATAGATCATTTCATATGCATTTTCCATCAGCAAGAGTTACAATATCGAGTCATGTACTTTGGATAACTCATCAGTTGGAGAATAACAGCTGTACCAAGTACCAACCTCATACTCATAGAAAGGGATCAATGAATGCACTCCTGTACCAAATGTTTTTCTAGCTATACAGGGAACAATGAGCATCCACTGAGATATAAGCTAATAGTTTATACAGAGTTATCTAGGATTGAGGTTGAATCAAGTACATGTATCACACGAAAAAAAACCACCATGGCATATGGATAAGTTGTATTTGACAGTGATAGGGCATATTTCATCCAAGCTAATATATCATAAAGCTTTAGCAAAGAAAATGTTAGTGGTGTGGGTCCATGCAAGTTTCAAACCCAAAAAGCTTTCACTTAAGGGGTATGTTAGAGAATTATATAAATTATATTTTAGGGCTCCACTTAACAACTTAAGCTTTTAGGTTTAGATAGTTCTTTGACAGAAAAGATGAATGGTAATACAATACATTACCATTGTGTGACTTTCTGAACTACTCTTTTCTAGTGTCCACATCATCAGCTTCTTCAAGTTCTGATTCATCCACATCATCAATAGGAATTTCTTCACTATTATGAACAAAAGAACCTGCATATTTGTAAAATTGGTTCAGAATCAGGAGATAAGAAACACCTCTCAGTTGCCAGACAGCAATGAACTGAGCAGTATAAATAACAAAGAATCAAATCTGAAATTATATAGGCACATAATAGTCTGTATATATCAGCTGATGAATCCAAATACTGGCAGAATCACGAAGTCACAGACATCTATAAATGAGAAAAAGGGCAGGCAAATTAGTCAAAATTGTGAGCTTCAACAAGGATATAAAAACCTTTTCCTTTTTTAGCAAAGGTAGCAGCTATCTACAATTATGCTAAACAATTAAAACTCCTTTAATAATTTCCTTCTCACAGAACCCTTCAAGGATTAAGATATGCAGGATAGGATCAACTTTTCTTTTGGCATAATGTAGCCTCTCTTGATACTATTGGCTTGAAAACATGAGACCAATGCATGTGACAACCTCAAAAAGTCACCTGAGATAGGACTGGCTTAAAGAAGAAAATCAGCCTAAACAACACAGCACAAGAATCCTTAAAGGAGTTGCTCTTATATGGGGTTCTATACCCTCTAACAAGAACTATGAAAGTATGAATAGCATAAATGATCCATGTGAAAATCATGACATTGTACATCAAATTCAAACGCTTCAGTATCCTAGGAGGTAGTGGAAGGACTAGACAATGTCTCTAGCCTTGAATTTGTTAGGCATTTTCAGCTCCCATAATGGCACATTGGGCAAGCATACAAACTGCAGGGATAGGGAGTCTAAATCCATGAATAGGTACCGGCAAAGTGACAATATTTACCAAAAATCCATTTGATGTAAAGATTTAGTCAACTACTGCTTTGGTTTCACAAAAAGCTTTGGTCAAACAGTTCTTCACTTTCTTCTGGTAAGGCAGACAGATTAAAATTAGCATTATGAGAGGGGGTTACACTTTAAATGCATCTGCTATAGGAAAGTTTGAGCAGTTAAAGAAATATACGAGGTAAAGGAAACCAAAGGATAACCCCTTGTTTCACATGAGAAGGCTAAGATTTCAAAGCAGATCCCAAGTTGGGAGCCATCCAAAACTTATTAGCACAACAACATTGACAAGGAAAAGCAAGATTACACATTCAAGGTGTCTAAATGTAAGGGTATTTCACATCGTCAATCCAAGACATAATAATAATTTTACCTCTCTGAATTAACTGGGAAGCACTAGGACTATATCTTCCTTCTCTTGATTCTGATGTGCTGTCCAAAAGATATGGAAGTTCCAGAAGCTGCAACAATGATTCTGTTTGAGGATTCCTTGGACATCCTGCAGTAAATTTAGAAACAAAAAGTTCAAACAGAATCAACCAGCCATATGACAAGACCATATGCGTCTTGATCATTGCATGTTGAACTACAGATGGACAAGCCCATATTATCTACTTATCTAACAGAAATGCAAGTCAATCAGAGACAATTACAACCTGAAAAGTATAATGCTCAATGCCATCAACTTGAGAAAGAAGATTTGGACCAGAAACAGAAAGGTCCATTAGGACATAAATTGCAAATCACTTGAAAGTACAAAGCTAAAGAGTTAAAGCAAAAGAACATGGACTTGGTGCACAACCACATTGACTCCAAGCATATATGTGTAGACTTTAATCACAAATTAAAGCACTTCTAAGTATCAAATTATGAACCTGGCACACAAAAACATGGATTCAGATCACAAATGCAACTTAGCTTGTACATGGAACACAAAAAAGGCCTAAACTTCAATTCATTTGTTAAATCTAGTCATGGAAACACTACTGTACTAATTGATGTGGTCCCAATAATTGGTCAACAAATGTTATTGCTCTATAGGGTCCATATTTAAGATGCTAAAATTAAGATGAGTTTATATGGATGATATGTAATAATAAATCACCATTACCAGAAAAGGAACCATTTGGGCCTGATTGAGTGGGATCAAAAGGTGGAGCAGTCTGTGTAAATTCAAATGGTTTGGTCCCTCTTTCTTGTAGCCTGCTACTGACAAATTGCCGACAATCTTCCATTTCAAGCTGCGTAGCCCTATCATATCAAAACATAGAGTTAAGTGTGCAAAAAGATGGGGAAAACAGGAAGTGAGAGAGATATCAAGCTAAATCATAATAAAGAGAATTTATATGTAATACGCACCCAAAATTTGCATTTTTAAACGTTAATGGAAAGATAGAGTTGAACTTCCTTGTTATGGCCAGCCATTCTTCATCATATTGAATTTCATAAGGTCCAGGTTCCGATTCTATTTCAATAACCTGCAAAATCATTGGAAGCCAGAACCAGTGAAGTAAGGTTCCCACTATAATAACAAAGAAAGACACTGTAGACAACAATCACAGATTACAATAAGTACCTGTAAAAATTTGCGACGCGGAAGACACTTGTCAAGTGCAAGAAATTTTGTCAAGGGGCCACCTTCACCATGCTGAACAACAGCGGCAAATTTGCAGTGCAGATGAGCAGAAAACCAATATGCAGGTCTCAATTTTTCCAGCAGTTGAGCAGCAGCTTTACTTCCAAGAGATTTTTCTTGAATCTGAAATATTACCAACCACATAAGCAACCACCATCAGTTTGAGCAATCAAAACATGTTTATGGATGATGAAAACAAGCTTGCACTAAAAGTAAAAAAAAACCCTCCTTTAATACATCTACTAGATTGAGTGCTTATGTCAGCAATTTTAATCTTTTAACCACAAGAAACATTTTCAAGTTTTTTTTCTCATTTCATTCAGAAAATCCCATGACTTGATATAAACCAACAAACTCCAACAATGTAACACTAAAAAACACATCAATAGTCAATCAAATTATAGAACAACACCCACCTCTTTCTCAAAATGAGGTTTATACCGAACAAGCTGCTTCCAATTCCCACAATCAGTTATCCCAACAGGCCAATCATGTGAAAGAAAAATATCAATCGGTTCCTCAACTTGCATCAGTTTATGCACATCATACTCACGAACATGATACACTGATCTTATACTGCTCTCATTGTATGGCGCCCTCTCATGATGTCCTGCTCACACAATACTTCACTCAAATCAAACACTAAAAACACAATAACCCCTACTCAAAATCTATCATCCTCACAACAACTCATCAAAAAAACACAATTATAACAACCAAACAATACACAATTACACGTAAACATTACATTCTTTACCTGTACGATAATTACGTGCATTATAAATACCGGAAAGTCCACCAATTCTAATATTCCCAAACTTAATCACACCAGCAAATCCCAAAAAATATATATTAGGCGCCGCATATCCTCCATAACACCTAAAAAAAATACAAACAATTACACATATACTAATTATTAAACTAAACTAAATATAATTAAAGCTAATTAATTATGCTTACAATTCCCATAAGTAATTAGAAGCTTCATGATTTCCACCGATAAATATCGTAGGAACGGGAGCAATTTCTCGGCCTGAATAGTACTTCCAAAACGACTTCATCTCCCGATATTTTAACGGCACGTTCAAGCTCTCCATGTCTCTCTCGTTTCTCACTGCCTAATTAACAAAAACAAGGAAGAATAAGAAGAAAAGTGTTCTGTTTTGGTGGAAATTAGGGTTTAGGAAATTGCTTTAGTACCTGAAAATCGCCGCAGCAGAGGAGGAGGTCGATCTTGGTTCCGTTTTGAGATTCGATGAGTTTGAGTGTTTGGTAGACTTTGTCTAGGTCGCCATGCATGCATCCTTCTATTGCTATCTTCATGCTTCTCACTCTCTGATTTTGAATTTGTTGTTAACGGGAAAATTAAGCTCAATCCCTAGGGTTTGGTTGAAGGTGACTGACTGACGGATAGTTATTTTGTTTGTACATTGTGGTCCTTCTTGTTTTAAGAACGTTGCGTTATAGGATATGAACTTTCCCACATATCATGTTTATGTCCTTTCTACGGAGTATTTCGTGTCCGTTTTATCTACCATTTAGGTGATAATAGTCATACTTCTAAGATACCATATGTTTTTATGTTTATAACTATATATAATTTTCTTAACTTAAAAATATTAAATTAATATTTTTTAATATTTTTTTTATTTTTTTAATTGTTAATATTAAAAATTAAAAAAATATTTTAATATATTTATAAGTAAAAAATACTTTTAAAAAACACCATGAATCACAATAGCAAGCACGTATTTAAACTCATTTAGATACTTAACCCGACAAAAAACCTAAATTATTTAATTATAGGATCAAGTTACAAGATAATTTTTTTTCTATTAAAATATCATTTTATTTTTCTTTTGAATTCATTAAATTGTAACTCAACTAAATTTAATTTGAATTCAGATCATTTCAGCTAAATTTAACTAGATTAAAGTTAAAACTAGTTGTTTAAGTTAAAACCTGATTTTAACCAAGCTCTGACTCATATATTTTTTAATATTAAATAATCTCAACAATTAATTTAAGTAATTAAAAAAAATACCAAATTGACAAATAATTCTAATAAAAAATAAATTGATAAACAACAAGGACCGTCCTGATACTTTGCCTTCTCTCTCTCTCGCTCTCCGTTTCTTCCATTTCGGCCCAATCCATCTTTTACCCCATCACCAAAGCCCAACAAAGACAAATCAGTAATGGCACATTCGTAAATTCCAGCCCGTTCATCTCATCAGCCAAAAACCCTAAAATGCACGGACACTTACCTCTCCCACTCCTTCCCCGTCTTCTACAGCAAGCTGTGCAAAGCCCTCCCCCCTCTCTATCTCCTAAGCCTCCTCTCAGTTTCTCTCTCTAGAATCTAGAGAGAGAAATATCGATTAAACGACATCAAGAAATGGGAGAAATATCACTGAACGAATTAGAAGCGAGAGCCGATGCCGCTGGTATCGATCTCTCGCAAATTGACCTCGATTCAATCCAACTTCCTCCTGGCGATGATTTTGGCATTATTAGGTCAGTTTTTATGATAAAATAGCTGTATCAACTTTTCTTTGTGTTTTGTTAAGTTTTGTTTGGCTGCTTAGAAAATCTAGGAAAAGAAAGCAAAAAGTTAGTTTTTTTTTTCATTATTTGTTTAGTTTTGATTGATTATGAGAAGACTTATTAATTAATTAATTTTTTGTTTTATTGGGGGAATCTAGGTTTGGATATTGTGACTATGTAGTTTGTGCTTTGATTATGATTTGTTATTTTACTATTTGGGTAGTGATGATGAAGATGTCTATCAAGAAGAACAGATGGATTTTGACTATGGGTTAGGGAACACTATTGTAGTCGATAATCTTCCAGTTGTTCCAAAGGAAAAGTTTGATAAGCTTGAAGGAGTTGTCCGTAAGATCTATAGTCAGATTGGTGTTATTAAGGAGGATGGCCTTTGGATGCCTGTTGATCCTGACACTCATAAAACTTTGGGATACTGTTTCATCGAATACAACACTCCACAGGTACTTTCAATATGTATGAGTGTATGCATTTACTTCCATTTCCTTGAATTTTCGGATGATTGTTAGTCACTTTACTTTTCCTGTGTCCATACGATCAAATGTGGTTTTGTGTGGCTGACTAGTAATTATGTCACAGTAGAAATGTGAAGTAGCATAGTTAGTGAGTAAATGTACCTGACATGCTAATATAGAGCACACGTAGGGTATCTATGCTAATAAGTGGTTAGTGAGTAAATGTACCTGACATGCTAATATAGAGCACACGTAGGGTATCTATGCTAATAAGTGCTGGCTTTTGAAGTCTTGGATAGGTAGCAAGTATCGTGCCTAGCATACTATACATAGCGTACTTAGGGCCTTGGATCTTGTCTGGATGAATGAAAGTACTGGCTTTTGAAGGCTTGATTGCAATTAGAATAAGTTCTTCATTTTTCTGGTAGAAAATTTTCTTTGCTGACGAAACATACTTAGGTTTGTGCCTAGCATGTCTGAGGTCGACAGTCAAACAGGTTTTTTTAATCATTACCAATTTATTTGGTTATGATTGCAGGAAGCTGAGCTAGCTAAGGAGAAGACAAATGGGTACAAGCTTGACAGAGCCCATATTTTTGCTGTCAACATGATTGAAGATTTCAACAGATTTATGAAAGTTCCTGATGAATGGGCACCTCCAGAGATAAGGCCATATGTTCCTGGGGTAATTAGTTCAGTCACATTCATCTCATCCTTTCCCATTTTCTTTTCTGCTATCAACAATGCTGGATGATCTGATTCTCTATTCTTTCAAGCTTATCAACTTATGTTCCTAACAGAGAAAGATATAACAACTTAGACCATAGACATGGTGTTCTTTTGAACTTTCTGGAGTCTATTTTGTATTAAATATTCTGCGACTCTTGTGTCATAAACAGGAGAATCTTCAAAACTGGCTCACTGATGAAAAGGCTCGAGATCAGTTTGTGATTCGTGCTGGCTCAGATACCGAGGTGTTCTGGAATGATGCAAGACATTTGAAGCCTGACCCTGTTTACAAGCGTGCTGTGAGTGCTTTCTTTTCTTTTGATAATCTGACAAGTTTCTTTTTTTTTCTCATGGCTTAGAAAATGCACAGACTATATGAATGACTTTACATGTTTATCTATACAGTATTGGACCGAGAGTTATGTGCAGTGGTCCCCCCTTGGGACATACCTGGCAACAGTTCATAGGCAGGGTGCTGCAGTTTGGGGTGGTGCGAGTACCTTTAATCGGCTAATGCGTTATGCTCATCCTCAGGTTTTTTTTCGCGTTTCTTTCCTGTAATTTGACTTGGAATTTTGTTTTTCTGTTTAACAATACCCATTCTGATGATATCATTTGCAGGTTAAACTCATTGATTTTTCCCCTGGTGAGAAATATTTGGTAACCTACAGCAGCCATGAACCAAGCAATCCTCGTGATGCTAATGTGAGTTTTTTCTCTTTTCTTTTTTTCTCCTTGCGGTGTTGTCAGCTTACTTCTCCATGGTGCTGGGACTAATGTGCTTTTCTTTTTTCAGAGGGTTGTGATAAATATTTTTGATGTGAGAACTGGCAAAGCAATGAGAGATTTTAAGGGCAGTGCTGATGAATTTGCTATTGGAGGAACTGGTGGCGTTGCAGGAGTGTCTTGGCCTGTTTTCAAGTGATTTTCTTTTTCCACAATATCCGCAATCCTTATAAAGCTTCTTGTTTTCTTTCAAAACTAATTTGTCCACTTTCAGTATTGATCACAAGGTCTGATTTGATATTTTATGCTTTCCAGGTGGGGTGGTGGGAAGGATGACAAATATTTTGCCAAAATTGGGAAGAACATGATTTCTGTGTATGAAACTGAGTCATTCAGCCTTGTAGACAAAAAATCCTTGAAGGCTGAAAGTGTGGTGGACTTTAGTTGGTCACCAACAGATCCAATTCTTGCTCTCTTTGTTCCTGAACTTGGTGGCGGGAATCAACCTGCCAGGGTGAGTATTTAGGTGTTAAATGGATGGGCTGTTTTATTTTGCAAATAAAAGATCTGACTTGTGTTCTGTATTCTCACCAAATTTATAGGTGAGCCTCATTCAAATTCCAAGTAAAGAGGAATTGCGACAAAAGAATCTTTTCAGTGTCAGCGACTGTAAGCTGTATTGGCAGAGTAATGGGGACTACCTTGCTGTGAAGGTGGATAGGTATACAAAGACTAAGAAAAGCACATATACAGGATTTGAGCTTTTCCGTATAAAAGAGCGGGACATACCAATTGAGGTATTGGAACTAGACAACAAGAACGACAAGATTATTGCCTTTGCTTGGGAGCCAAAGGGCCATAGATTTGCTGTCATTCATGGTGACAGCCCCAGGCCTGATGTAAGCTTTTACTCAATGAGGAGTGCTCATAATACTGGTCGGGTTTCAAAGCTCACTACTCTAAAGGGCAAACAAGCAAATGCTCTTTTCTGGTCACCGTCTGGTCGTTACATAATACTTGCAGGACTTAAAGGTTTCAATGGTCAGTTGGAATTCTACAATGTTGATGAGCTTGAGACAATGGCAACAGCTGAGCATTTTACGGCAACAGATATTGAATGGGATCCCACTGGAAGGTAGTGTTTGATAGCATTGACGAGGTGGCTATTTGGGCAATCATAATATTTTTGTTTTCCAGCAAGCAAATGAAATTGCAGTAATCATATTTGCAGTGTTCGATATGTTTCTTTGTTGATAGCTTGAATCAAGTTGATCCATTGTTGTTGAACATGTACTAAGATTGTCATAACTGTCCTGTATGTAGGTATGTTGCAACTTCAGTGACTTCAGTTCATCATGAAATGGAAAATGGCTTCAACATTTGGTCTTTCAATGGAAAGCTACTTTATCGGATACTGAAGGATCATTTCTTCCAGGTAAGATCAGTTATTGTTCCGTCAGAGTCAAGATTTTATCTTGGCAGTGAAAACTGATTGCCTTTATTATCAACTTTAATTGGCTGGAGGTATTTATGCATACAATACCAATATTATCTTAGTGTCACCTTGGTGTTATCATCATTTCAGCAGCAGTATATGTTGAACAAGTGTGCATATCCTGGAGTCTGAACCTTTTTTTAATTATTATAAAAGGAGAGGATTGAAAATGAGATCTCTTAGGAGGCAGGGAGGGGGCAATTGATTCAGAAGGCTCATTAGCACCTTGTTGTTATTATACCACTTTGATAGTATCATTGGTCGGTTCTTACTTCAGATTGATCGAGAACTTGAAACATTATGTCACATCATTCTGATTCATCTGCTTCTAATCATTTGCTTTCCTGTTGATTTTATATCATTTATGACAGTTCTTGTGGCGCCCAAGGCCAGCATCCTTCTTGAGTCCAGAAAAGGAGGAAGAGATTGCTAAGAATTTGAAGAAGTATAGCAAGAAGTATGAGGCAGAGGACCAGGATGTGTCTTTGTTATTGAGTGAGCAGGACCGTGAGAAGAGGAGGATGTTGAAGGATGAATGGGAGAAGTGGGTGAGTGAATGGAAGAGGTTGCATGAAGAGGAAAAATTGCTGAGGCAGATGTTAAGGGATGGAGAAGCTAGTGATGAAGAGGAAGAGTATGAGGCAAAAGAAGTTGAAGTTGAAGAATTGTTAGATGTTTCCGAGGAAGTTCTTTTTGAATTCGGACAGGAGTAAGCGCTAGTGATATATTCAGAGGCTGTTTTCTACTTCACGCAACCTTTGCTGATACAAAAAAAAAAAAAAAGGCTTGGCTTCCAGGTCAACATTTAAGTTAAGTTTTTTATTTTTTATTATTTTTTTAATTTTCTGGTAGAGAGTTATTGTTTGGTGTTTTTTCTTGGATTTTGTTAGTCCTGGTAAGGGCATCACTTAATTTTTTTTTAAAATGCTTCTTATTATGGAACTAGCCTGTCAGATACACCCAATTTTGTTAGATCTTTTTTTTTTTAATTATTATTATTATTGAAAAGAATCAATACTGGATGGTATTTTGATTTTCTTATATCATTCGGGAAATACAATATCACAAAAATGGTGAAATAGAATGAATCAACTACATAATTGATCCTGCAAATTACTAATGAATTTCATTAAGATATTGAATGAAAATTACTAATGATTTCTTATGTCATTTTGGAAATACATATTCATTTTGATTTTAGTCTACCTTAACTCTGTTTTATATCTATTTTTTTAAAGTATTTTTTATATGGAAATATATTAAAATAATATTTTTTTTAATTTTTAAAATTTATTTTTGAAACTAGAACTTTTAAATGATAAAACACAAAAAATTAAAGCAAAGAAAAAAAAGAATTTCAATTATTTTTTAAAAACTTTTAAAATGTGAAAACAAAAAGGCTTTTAATATTTTAAATTTGATTTGTATTCTTCTTAATTTTGCCAGCAGTGTTTTCTTCACAAAATTGCTTGAAGCATGTGCTTTTTGAATCCAATAGTAGATGTTGTGGTAGTAATCCCTATGTTTCTTTTTTCTATTAGCCTATGGCAAGTTGCTGCAAGTTTTTGATGAAATTCGTAATGCTGTCCTATAATAGAAATTATAATAATCGATAATATCAAATAAGTGGCCTTTAATTCCAACATTGAAGCTAATATTGTATGAACATGAAAAACCTAGATTACCTACCTCATCTTGCTTTGAGCTTCTTCTTCTTTTCATTCCATTAAAAGAAACTTATTTTTAAAGACTTTGACTCTTCTTACAAATGAATTTAGAAAAATCCTTTTTTATTTTGAGAAATTTCTAGAAACCACTTTATTTCTTGGTGTCAGTAGAGAATTTTTTTTTTTTTTAATCCTGGAGATTGTCTAATTCTTACTCTCAAATTCTTTGTTTACATGGTTGTAATATTCTCTCTTTTTTTCATCTTTGAATCTTTATTTAATGATCCATGGTGTAATGGCGTGATCTTGGACGTGAAGAATAAAAAAAAATAAGGTCTTTTCCTTGCTTGATTTTTATTTTCATTTAATATTTTTAGAATTTTACTTATTCGACATCTTAACTATGAGAAAATAAGTAAAGAAAAAGACTTGAAAAAATAAATCCAAGTCATCCATGGAAAGCGGGGGGTTCAAACCCTCAGTATGAACGCCCAAGTCCACTCAACTATTTCTTCCCATTGAGAAAATATAATTTTTCTATAAAGAAAAAGACTTGAAAAAAAAATTCAAGTCATCCATGGAAAGCAGATGGTTCAAACCCTAGACAACAATACAGTAATACACAGCACAAGTAGGGCTTGAAAAACAAAAATCCTTTTAAAGAAAAGCTCAGAATGAGTCAGGCTGCGCATGGCTCCTACCTATCAAGAACAAACATGTGACCTCAGCTTTGTCTTGTGCTCATTGTTCATATATAAATAAAGCATCATAAAAAACCCTGTTTCTTTTAAAATTTTCAGCTAATTTCATCTTCCATGTCTATTTTTCTTTTATCATGTTGGCCAACATCATTTTAATCATTTCACTCGGCATCATCATAAATTATCTAGGCATGAGAAAAAGAAGAAAAGAAAAGATTGTTCATCCTGCAAGTTGATTGCACAGTGACACTGACTCCAAGGTTGTAGCTTGTACAGTGTTGGTGCTTGTGCAAGTTTGAACAGTCAAATTTTACAATAATTAGCTTAATCATGCAAGAAAACACTAGTTGACACAATTATTTAGCAGCTGCTCAGGATAGAATTTGCCCCTTTTCGTTACATGGAAACACAAGAATGGATAGATCCATGAACAGAGAGGAGCCGCACAGAGAAGTGAAGCATAGCCCTCAGCATCTCACTTGACACAGTACTCGACAGAAAATAGACCCGTGTTGATGGCATGCTTGCGTCTCTCTGAAGAATCATTTTATTGAGGTGATATCTTTTGACTGTTGAGTTGAAATCTTCGAAAGGGACAGAGCTGAAAAGAAGCTTGAAGTAGTTTGTGAAGTAGAAGGACAAGAAGTGTGAACCTCCATAACAAAATAATTGATGCTCATTGCCTTCAAAAAGCATCGATCACGCATTCATACTAATAGCTAGAAAAGTGAAGACAAACACCAAACTGCATGTGATTGGATTTGTCTGTCCTATCCCCTTCGAAGATCAAACCTCCTTTTGGTTTGATTATACCTGTCTGCAGACTCTGCACTATGTTGTGTGCTTACATTTATTAGAACTACAATTTTATGGCCCTTCCTTGGAGTTCAATCCCAATCGATGAGATGAGAAAAATGAGAAGTATATTCACTTTACCAATAAGTTGGAGTTGAAGACGAATTAAGAATAATACAAATCATCTTTTTTTAATCTTATCTAATAGCTTAAACTAGATTCTTAGCCCGTACAATACCACGATCGAGTTAGACAATTCTTTTCTAATCTTAAAAAAATTGTAAAAATGTAAAGAAGTAAAAAACAATCGATGCATACTGAATGAAAATACTTTTAAAATATTAAAATTGTAATATATTGGATAATATTTTTTTTTAAAAAAATTATTGAGATAATGACACATTGGCTCGACTCGAGCCAATCATTAATTGTTAACTCGTGAAACTTGTAATCTGGTGTATGAGATATTGATAACCTCATGAAACCCAAATCAAAATAAAATAGAGAGTCTAATTTTAGTCAACTGAATATTAAAGGATAAAAATAAAATAAAAAAATATAATTAAAAAAAAGGTCAAAAATAGTTATATTTAAAAAAAAATATCATGAAATAAGCATAGCATGCTTATATTTAAACAATTGATTTAATTTAATTTAAAACTAGGTTTTCTTTTTGAAAAAAGTTAAATATAATAAAGAACAAATTGATACCAAACAAGAGAAAATCATGCTATAAAAAAAAATAAAGGCAAGGTAAGGAAAACCATCCTGAAAGTACAAATAAACCTCTACAGGCAAGGTAAGAAAAAGTTTTAATATAAGAGCAATATAGTTATTTTACTATGTTATTAAATGTTAAATATCAAAAAAGCCCATGGATCTAAGTTCATATATTTTTTGTTTTCGAGGGAAATTAAGTAATTATATTGTATTATGAGAAGAACGAGATGCTATTAATCAAATCTAAAATGACAAATAGACCCCCTTAAAAGACCCAATTATCCTTTAAAGACAACTTTTTTTTGTCCATAACTAAAATGTTTTTGATTGGTCCACGTGTAAAAAAATAACCAACAAATTCAGTATCAGTTGATCGGTTGCTATTAAATTAGATATAAAAAAAAAGAATTAGAAGATAATCACAGATTCAAATCTCACAAGAGAGATGATTGTTCAAATATTATTATGCATGGAGGGTGAGAGCATGGATGATTTCTTATGGTTCAAAGGAAGCCCATGGTG
>Ga0307508_10004402_pt1 | contig 13778 bp, 23 predicted proteins | sample 9_EM_MG_FD_203089 | JGI IMG/M metagenome (GOLD analysis project Ga0307508, IMG submission 203089) | Populus trichocarpa ectomycorrhiza microbial communities from riparian zone in the Pacific Northwest, United States - 9_EM | ecosystem: Host-associated > Plants > Roots > Unclassified | place... | reverse complement strand
ATTTTTTTTTTATAAAAAAAATAAATTAATTTTCGCCTTTGTCCTTTGTTTTTATTTTGCCCCCCCCCCCCCCCCCCCCCCCCCCCCCCCGGTCCACCCGCTCACCCTCAACCGCTTCCCCCCGGCAGGAGAGCGCTGCTGCGGTACGCTGACGCAAAGAGTTCAGAAAATGTGCATATTTCCCTCGTGCCACAAACTCGTCCCCCCATGCCCGGCAGAGTCCCCGCGCCTGCGCAGCCGACGGGCGCCATCGAGTCCACGTGTTGGATACGGGGCCCCTGGGTTGCACGGGCACTGCCACGCGCATGCTCTTCGTCGTCTACGGAGGGCAGTGGCTGCTGTGCCTTCGTGCTCGGCTGGCTGTCCGCCCCACATCGTCCGTTGCGGTCTCTCCCGTCCCAGATACGTGCCTGATCTGGGGCGAGAGCCCCGATCCGATGCCGAAAGCGCCGGTCCGCGCGGCGTTTCCTTCGGGCCCCGAGCTGGGAGCTTGCGAGGCTGATAGGTGTTGCTGCGGCCGGAGCGAGTGATGCGTCGTGAGGGGCGCGTTTCCGTTAACCCCCCCCGCACGGGGAGGAGTCAGTACGAGCGAAGACGTGCCGTTTTTTTTTTTTTTTGGATGTGGGAAACCGAAGGAGTATCTAGCTCACCTGTTCTCTTCCGGGTGTAGTTACTTACTTAAACATGTCTCGAAAAAAAGGATTAAAAAAAAATGCAAAAGAATACCCAGGTTGTCTGGGGGAAACCACCCGGTGCTACACCGTTTTCATACCGTTTTTTTCTTTTCTTTTCTTTTCTTTTTTTCTCGACCATTGGAGAGCACGCAAAGAAACCCGTAGTTGATCGAGGGCTCGATAAGTACTCCAAAGTCCGAGCGATCGTGATGAGCAGAGGAAGTACAATGTATGTAGGTGGACTGCAACAACGGGTATCTTAGCGATGCTTCATCCTCACGATCCACAACGAGAAATCACGAGGGTCGCAAACAAGTGGTTCTATGTACAGTAGTTACTTATGTATGTATAACGTCGACTACGACTCGCTTCGCTATCCACGACAACCCTGTGAGGACATATTCTTCCCTCGAAACCGATATGATAAGCCCGCTTGAGCTGGAACTCGGTGTTTCGGAGAGAGAGAGAGAATTGGGTCGTCAGCCATAGGCCGGGGAGTATATGGATGGTACAATGGCTTCTACTTATGTACAAGTAAAAAAAAAAAAAAAAAAAAATCAGCCGTCGAACAACAAGTATATGTACTTGCGCGTATATATATACGTCCCAAGCAGAAATCGCTCTTCACGGCTCTCTACGATCGATCATCTGCTAGATTGTACTTACTTAAGTATGTACATAGAAAAAAAAAAGAAATGGTCGTAAAGCGCCAAAAGAAAAACGGTTCAGCCTTCTCTACCGTTGAAAGCACTCGCAAACATACATACAGACTACAAACCACTTGTATGATGCACGAGATGCAGCCCGAGTACGAGCAGAGCATCATTAAAAAAAAAAGGTGCATTTGCATAGTACTTATCTACTGTTTTTTCATTCATTCATTCATTCTTTCTTTCGGAATTATTTAAAGATGTGAACTTGTTAAGTAGCCGCGAGGACGCTTATCTAACCAAAGAAATTGTCGTGCGATGGTTTCTCAACCGACACCGCATGTTCTTTTTTTTTTTTTTTTTTTTTTTAAAAAAAAAAAGACCCCCTTTTCTTCCGCTTGGAATGGTTTTGCGGGCACACCGTTTGCGGCGTTCCGGTCAGCAAGCCGGCGCCCCGCCTGCTGTCTGCCTGCCCGCCTGCCTATGTACATTCCCACCTTGTGCAGCAGCTCGGAGAGTATGTATGCAGATATCTCGCACCGGCAAGCCACAGCACCCGGCGCACATTTGTCTCTCCCGAGCTCCTGCAGAACTTTCGCCTCGATCTTGTGGAGGGGAGCACACTAAGATCCCGAGCGAGCAACGCACGCACGCCCTACAGAGTCTACAGGGTCTACATTCTGCGTACAGACTGTCCCCGACGTGGAGTTCACAAGCCCTAGCCAAGTAAAGTCGGCACATATGTAGTAGCCCACCGCAATTGTATGCCTCTCGTTGCTTGCTTCCCCCTCCCCCAGTGCTTCCAGGGTGCGAGTACGCATGCCAAGGGCCGGTGTCTGGCGGGGAAAAAAAACAACACAAGAAAAAAAAAACCCGCCGAGAGCGAACGCCTGAGAAGCGGGACATCTACAGATATGCGGAGTGTGTTGTGTGCGGTAGAGTACACACCGAACGGATGACCGATGGGGGGCGTTTGCCACCAGCACTGGCCAGCTTGCGCCCCGCCAGCTTGTTCGTCCGTTGAGATGCGGGGGCTGGGCCGAAGAGCAAGAGCGGGAGCGGGAGGAGGGGGGAGATAAGCGGACGCCTCAGCATCGACGGGCATGGCAAGGTGTGTGCGTGTGTGCGTGTAGATATGGGCGGCATGGATGGGATCCGATGAATGAGGGGTTAAGCAGCGAGTGGGATCTGTCCGGACACATCCACTCCCCCCCAAACGAACCTGGAACTGGGGATTCCGGCTACATAGCCTCCGGGGGGGGGACTGGCACCATGCGGGGAGAGTGGGACAGGTCTTCGGAGGTTTCCCTTGCCTGTGTGTCCGGGTGTTGTCGAACCGTACGCACATATGTAGTATGTATGTACCTACACTCGAACTCAATCTAAATCTGCTAGATAGGCTTTTTTGTCGGCGGGAGGGATCCGCCGTGGGCGTGCAGAGGTTCGAGGGGAGCGATGGAAGCCCTCGGAACGAAGAATGGAAGGAACGGCGGAAAAACATGCCTGCCCCGCGCGTCTCTGCGGAAGCATCTCAGGGAAGCCTATCTACGTTTCGGCTTCTCTTCGTCTGGGGTCCGCGGGGGGGGGGGGGGGCGACCGGGGAGGGGCCTGGCTGGGACGTGCAGTTGCATGCTGGCGGGAAGAATTCGTTCGACTGGATCCGTAGCCGTCGTCCCGTCCCGGAAGCCACGCCGGAAGCCCAACGTCAGCCAGTTGTCCAATATCCCCCCGACCGCTGCTGCCTGCTGGGTGCCTAGTCTACACGGCTCTGCGGCCCTGCCCTTGTCCAGGAGAACCTTCCGCCGCTCATCCCCGGGCGGAGCCAGCACCCACTTGGACCGCCCAGCGGTACATCCGGCGCCGGAAGGGATGGAAGCCTGCCGAATGTCTGTCTGTACATACATAGACACCTGCCTGCGCGCAAAAGGTCAGCACCGGGTTCGGATGTGGGTATGTGTGTATCTAAGTGCTCTATGTACATACCGTGTGATTCTTGGCAGAAACGGGGTCTAGATAGAATGTGAGCGAATAGAAATGCCCGCAACCCAAGTACTTGCGACCCAGATGCAGAAACTGCCGGCCCTAGGATGCATGTGGTTCAGAGATTATGCAAACACGCTCGCCTCCCTGCTGCCTCGAAATATACAGCTGGCGAGCCAGCCAGGTGGCCAGAACGGGAGTTTGCGACTGGTCGTTTCTTTGGCATCCCGGCGGAGTCAGCTCGATGTTGGCGGTCGTTGCCGAGCGAGTAAGGAATAAACAAAAAAGAAAAAAGAAAGAAAAAAAAAGAAGAAGAAGAAGAAGAAGAAGAGGGAGAAGACGGTCGTTGTCGGTGTCGGTGTTGTCGTCGTCGGCGGCGGCGGAGAGGTGGCTGCTCAGACGTTTATCCGCGCGCCGGGGTTGGGCGGAGGAGGGTAGAGTATGTAGGATGGAGTTGATAGATATCCCACGGGCGAATGCGCCGTGTGATGATGACCAACACCGGCAGAGATTATGTACGCTGATGTTATGGCGCATCGCGCATACATATACGCCCTCTTCTGCAGACGCAGATCTAGCAACGGATGTGTCCTGCCGCCCCGCGCTCGAATCTGTGCTTCTCCGCTCGGACGACTGCTGATGACGATGACGGCAAACCCACAATCTGTAGCAACGCCACCTTCCGTCTCCGCAAGCAGGCAGTAGCACCCCCTCCAGCCGACTGCGGACGTTTCGTCGAGAGAGAGAGAGAGAGAGGCAAGAGAGCTGTAATCATGAATATATTGTCTCTGCAGCGTCCCAACTCCCCCCGCAATCTCCGCGAGCCCAGTGGGCCCGCCGCCATTCCTCGCCTCTCCCCACCCAGCTCCCCCATCCGTCCGTCCGTTCGTTCTCGCTCTTATGTAAGTCCAATGCAGGGCAGAGATTACCGCACACGTTTGTTGGTCGTTGAGCGAACATGAGGGGCTGGGACAACGGAGAAAAAAAAACACGCATCCCCACCGTCAAAATCAGCACCGTCGCAAGAGCCCTACCGATAGCGGTCTCTGTGTCATCGCCAATCGATCCGCATGCCCCACCACCGCCACCGTGGCCAGAGACGGAGAGAGTATTGTCCGTAGTTTTTTCTGCACCCGACGCCCGGCGTCTCGCGATATCTGCCGGAACGCGGACCCAGCGACCAGCGATCGCGGACTCGAACTCATTCCTGCAGGCTGGCCGGATAGAGGGGTCGCGGCGAGCATCACATCCCCGAGAGCATCAGCAGACGTTTGCCAAATGCCAGTGGATATATCGACAGCCCTCCCCCGCCTGCGAGCCCCGAGAACGCATCGTTGTGTGTGTGTGTGCGTGTGTGTGTGTGAGTGAGAGAGAAAGAGGGAGCAAGGTGGGTTGGAGTTGGAGTTGTGTGCGTCGAACAACAGAGGAACGAAACACCGATATCCATATAGTAGCGATCGTGCGCAAGACGCAGTGGTGACCATGGATGTGATTGCTGGGAGCGTCGAGGCGCCATTGGACCGTTGTCCGTCGCACACAGGTCCACCACCACCACCGCCGGTATGTAGGCTGCAGTGCGTTGTTCGGTGAAGCGGAGCCCTTCCCCGGTACGCAGCCAATGGCGATACCAGGTGTTTTGCATCGGAGTATGTAGGGCAGAAGAGGCGATAAGTGAACGGAGGACGGGGGCCAGTGCGGAGAAGAAATTCGAGCCCCACCCACCCGATGACGGGTGATTGGAGCCGATTTTTTTTATTTTATTTTTTATCATTAAAAAATAATAATTCGGATTCTCTTGGCACAAGATCCGCCCTCTTTGAGTAGCCCCCACGCAGACGCGCAAGATACCAATTCGGAAGTGTCGTATGCGCCGCGCGCCCCATATTAGACGGAAGGACATCTGCCCCACGCGCGGAAGCGATGGAATCGGTGAGTTCTCGTGAGTTCTCGAGTGATGCGGGGTGAACCGCCAACAACACGGAGTGTGATAGATACTAGAGGAGACCCCCCCTTTACTGCGGGGGAGACTCTTTTTTTTCCCCCCTCTCTCTCGCTCAGTCGAGGGGGTGGCGGGCCATAGTATAGTGTCCGGATCGGATGACAGCTGCCACGAAAGCTGTTTCCGCACACTACTGCCCTGCGAATCCGGGCGTCCAGTTTCACGTTGGCGGGCCAGCGCTACTCTAGCCTTATATGAAGTCCCGATTGTCGGACCACCGATGTGGTTCGACCGCCGGTGGGGCCACTGTCGGGACGGTCAGTTGGCCGTCCATCCCATCCATGCCCGCTACTATTACACGTTGCCGCCTCTGGCGCTTGCTGGCCGACGAAGGAAACGGAGCACGAGCACGAGCACGCCGTGTTCGCGAGAGTGTTCGTGAGGGAAATAATAACGGAAAGAACCGAGAAGAAAGAAAGAAAGAGAGAAAGAAAGAAAGAGAGAAAGAGAGAAAGAGAGAAAGAAAGAAAGAAAGAAAGAAGAACGGGGAGAAAGAAAAGAAAAGCGAGAGAGAGAGAGAAAAAAAAACCATGTGCCGTCCTGCAGGCCGTGGCGTGCGTCCATACATACGCGCCCCCCTCCAGCCTCGAGAGAGCTCGACAGGAGCAAGAGCGAGGTAGGGGGGGGGGGGGGGGGGCACGACACCGACCCGGGATATGGAGAGAGTGGGAAGGCAGAATTCCCTCAAGGAACACGAGGAAACGGCGAAACCAAGAAGCATCTACTCTCGAGCGGAGAGTGATAGATGATAGATATCTGGGGCGACTCGGTCTCCGGTTGGATGGCGCGTTGGCGGGAGAGAAGCACACGGAGGTTGGTGTGGACCTTCTTACTCGAGCTCGCCCCGAACGACGGCGCAGCACAGGAAAGAGAGGAAGGCAGCCGGACGGGTGGCTCGTTCCGGCTGCTCTTTCTTTTCTTTCTCTTCCCGTCACGTTCATCATCCCTCACACCGGCAATCACGAACGGGCGGGCGTGGGGGGGGAGAGCGACGCGGCGACGGAGACGGACCGCAGACAGCAGGGAAGGGAAGAAGGGAAGGAGGGAAGGAGGAAAGGAGGGAAGGAGGCGGCAGAGGCTGACTCGCGGCGCGATGGACGGCCTGCAAGTCCATGTCGTCAGATTCCGTCTCTGATGTCATGATGCGCTGGTGGGATGTAGGGGGGGCACGACAAGATGTGCACGGAGAAGTGGGGTTCCTTTTTATTTCTTTCCTTTTTTTTTCTTTCCTTCCCTTTTCCCCCTATTTTCTTTTTTCTTCCTTTTTTTTCTTTTCTTTTTTCCTCCTTCTTTCGTTTTTTTTTTCCCTTCTTGCAGTCCGGGGGAGGTGGCGAGACACGGCGACTCTGCCCGACTATCTCGCAGCCATCTACCGGTCGCAGCCCTTCGTCGCGCATACATATGCGCCCCGTTCTCTTCTCGCATGTCTCACGCCTCGCGCCCGCTGCCTGCGGAGCCCAGCGACGGATCCAAACGGGGAGGGGGGGGGTCTAGACATGCCGTCCGCCTGCCGGGGGGGCCGCGCAGCACGGGGATGGATACCACAGCGGGACGGCGGAGATAGCTATCCCCGGAGGCGCCACATGTGTTCGTCTATCGCTCTTGCGAACCACGGCGGGCCCAGATGGCCCCCACCGTCTCCGGTTCTGCTGCTGCGGAGGAATGGGAGAAACCACGCCGAGCACCTGCATGTGAACAATAATGCGCGGCGGCACCCGCACACGCTCGAACGGAAGATGCAAGCCGCGCGAGCGTGGACGCCACTGGCGCTCCGGCGACGGCTCCCCGTCCGGATCGGGGTGCTGCTGGTGGTGACGGCCGACGACCCGTGCTCCCGCCCAGCCCAACCCCGCCACCACCGGCACCGCCGCCGCCCGCCTGCCCGCCTGCCCGCCTGCCCGCCTGATTGCCCGCCTCCACTGCATATGATCTAATCGACACACGGGGGAGCAAGGGACTCCCTGCTTCGCGTGCAGCCGAAACGAGCGGTGTGTGTGTCACCGGCCGCCTCGCACTGGCCGGATACAGACAGAGCGACCCAGCTCGCGCTGGCGGGCGGCGGGCCACACACACGCACACACACACACACAAATTGTTACATATCCACACGCCAGCGGAGCATCCATGTCCCCGCCCCCCATACACTCTCTCTCTCGCTGTCTCACGCCGCAGCCACCGCCAATTTTCTCTGCGAGCCCCCCACTCTTTGCGCTCCTGCCCATCGCTGCACTCTGCACATGCATAACCGCGCTGTAGATATCTATGCGTGGTGCTGCGCGAAAGCGGACGCGCCACACCCACCCACGTTGTCTTCGAGACTCGACGGCCGTCCCGAATGCGAGACTCTCCCCCGGTCCGAGGAGGTTGGCCTCGACGGGCGGAGCGAGTACGACTGTGCGTGCGTGCGTGCATCGCATATCTGCATACATACGCGGCGGGCACCATGCGGGCGGTGTCGGCTTCTCCCGCACCGCACCGCACCCCGCTCCGGGGAGAAGGATTCGCGCCGGAGGAGGTCGAGAGCATGTATTTTTATGTACGTACCGCATGTATGCAGAGTGCGGAGTGCGCAGTGCGGAGGGCTGCTGTGCGGATCGGCCGGCACGGCGCAGGCGTGAGAACGGCTGCGTCCGCTGCTACGGGCCGGCCGTTCACTCGCGATCATTCGGCGTCCGCGGCGCGAGCAAACAGCACCCGCGCGGTCCGTCCCGCGTCTGCTGTGCCGACGCGACATGCTGCGGGCCGCCGTGGATCCGAGCAGTCGCCGCGGACATGTCGAATGTCGAATGCCCCCAGCTGCGGACTGCAGGGTGCGAGCAGGACTTCATCGTGCAGCACTCGATGTGATCGACAGATATGCAGAACAGTAGCCGGATACGATACACGTGCGTGCGCCAGCCAGCCACTGCCCCCCCAACGGGGCCTGCGCCACAGTCACAGCCACCGACTAGCGCGGTCGAGGGCGGGCTCTGAGAAGAGTGCAGATATCTATGTCCTGGTACTCTCTATGTACGTAGGGGTGGTCGATCATCGTAGACTGTATGTATGTATGTATGTATGTATGTATGTATGTATGTATGGTACTCTGCCTCCAGCTCTGCTGTGGATACATGGCGCTACACTGATAGATATATATCCAGTCTATGTATACACACGGGTACATACATATGTGCCCTTTTCTTTTTTGCTTTCCCTCACTGGACGGGAGTGGGTGGGCGTTTGGAGTTTTGCGGGGGTTGCGAACCGGGAGCCCAGCCTATCACGTCGCCTCGTCGATGGTTGCATGCATACATCATCATCATACACACGCGGTGCGCATCCCCCTCCCTTTGACCGGCGCAACCAGAAACATCCCCGACACACACACAACTTACGGATGGGCGCACAGGGGGGGGGGGGAACCGACCCCGTCGAGTGCACGCTATCTATGATACACGCTTAGCAACGGGAACGGCGGTTTTTTTTTAAATGTTTTTTTCTTCTATTTTTTCTATTTTTTCTATTCTTTTTTGATCGCGTGGTTTTCTGAAAGGAGGAGGAGGAGGAGGAGGAGGCCGATACGGTTGATTCCACGGAGGGGAGTGTGGCCTCGGCCTCTCTCGCGCACGTTCTCTGCGGAAACAAACGAGATGGGGAATCCACGTCGAGTCGTCCGTGCAGAGCCACTCTGCTCTGCCCACCGGCAGTCATCTAGCCTGCATCTCCAAGGGAAGTCTGCAGCCAGCCAGCCAGCCAGCAGTCGGGGTACATATCTCGCAGCGATATGTATGATGATGTCCACGTTCCGCAGGCTGTTTCCACCGGACAGGTTCGTTTATCACTCAGAGCCCGACGACTGACGACGGACGACGGACGACGGACGACGGACGACGGACGACGGCGGCGGCGGCGGCGGCGGCGGCGGCGGAGCCGGACGAAGAGCGTCAGTCTCTGCGATTGGCAGCCTTGCGCGGACGGTGGGGAATGGCGGATCATGAGGGCGCAGCTCGCGGGCAATAGGACATGGCGATCCGCGGCCTTGGGCAGAGTGGATGACCGGACGAGACCGGGGATCGGACAGTGTCGCAGACCACAAGATCACATGGCCGCGTGTAGTGCTGAGGCTTGGTGGCGACTGCGGAAGAAGAAGAGGGAGGAGGCAGGAGGGAGGAAGGAAGGAAGGAAGGAAGGAACTGAACAGGAGCAGGAGCAGGATGGGAATGCTACGGCGGTCCGATGCGGGCTGGCAGCGACGATGATGCCGAGATGGTGACGGGGAGAGACGCAACGCAACGCAACGCGACTGTTCCGCCGAAGTCGTTTACGGGGAGATGCACCGGGCGTGGATATCTATCTACTCTAGAGTATCTATCCAGCTCGAGGACGCACGCCAGACTATCTACAGTATCCACCGCCAAGAGCCCCATGGAGCTATGTACCGGGCGGATGGACGCTCTGCTCCATGGAGAAGGCCGCAGGAATCCGACGGGTACAGTGGCAGAGTGCATCGAGCTACATATCGCCTGGGAGGGATGCTGCTAGGCCGGGTATGTATGCGGAGCGCTCACCATCGCGCTCTCGCTGGATTCCTGCTTCCCAGCTGCGCAACAGCGTTACCGCCGCCGCCGTCGTCTCCACCTCCCACTTCTCCTGCAATCCCCTTCCACCACGCACAACCTTCAGCCCCCTGTCCCCCCCCCCCGCCAGCCGTGCCCAGATTCTCCAGCAGTGCCCAGATTCTCCAGCAGTGTCCAGATTCTCCAGCAGTGTCCAGATTCTCCAGCAGTGTCCAGATTTTCCAGTAGTGCGAAGAGACAGAGCGCAGAGAACCCGCTCGGGGTGGAGGTGGAGAGCAGAGCAAGCAAATCCGAAAGTGGCCGGGAAGTCCTCAAGACCCACTGCAAATCCTCAACTATACCACCCCTCCCCACCCCGCCCTCCCTTCATAGATCCTTTCCTCCACCATCCACCGTCCGCTGTCCACTGTCCACCATCCATCCACACTCCCCAACCGCCCCGACAGCGTGGCCCTCTCCGAGAGATAACGTGGAGCGCCGCCGTACGGGTCCTGTACATACCGTACATACCGAACATACCATACATACCGCTCTCGCATCCGCACCCACACCCACACATCCCCTCCACACTCTCGCTCCCCACATCCTCGCCGCCCTCGTCTTCCTGAGATACACGCTTGCTTGCGACTGCACGCTCGACATAGTGCTTTCCTTAGCTGCGGCCCTGTCTTCCCCTACCGAGCTTCTCACAAAAACGAATTTTTATTTTGTTTTTTATTTCTTTTCAAAAAAAAAAAAAAAAAAAAAAAAAAAAAGAGATTCTGTCTTGCTGCTCCGCCTGCCTGCCTGCCTGCCGCCAACAACTGCGAAAGGGCAGACACTCTTTGCTATATCCGGATCCTACGTTATATACCACCCACCTCCGGCCCCGTCCCTCTACGATCTCTGCGATCTCTCGATCTACCTTCACTTCCCAACCTTCATTGGGATATTGACAAGTGTGCTTCTGTCCACTCTATCCTTGATGCAGCTCCAGATGCAAAGTCAACGTTATGATAGACAGCAGCAACACCAACACCAACAACACCAACACCACCACCACCACCACCACCAGCGCACAGAACGAAGCCCCGAACGAACTCCTTCCCTGAACCCGGACTACGGCTTCGAGTTTACCACCGACATCCAAGCACGATACCAGCCCTCACACTCGCAGCACCAGTGTCAGTTCCAGACCCCAAGCCAGAACCAGCACCAACAGCACAGGCCCAGAGACAGGAACGACATGTCGATGGCGGGTGCGTGCAGGATGTTGGCGAACGCGGGCAGCACGAATAGTACCACCACAAAAGACCCATTTCGCGGGCGAGACGACGGACGCCAGCTCCATTCCCCCCCTTCGTCGCCGCGGCTGCTGCCGACGACGTCGACACTCGCCGCATCCACCTGCACCTCCACCGCCCAGAGCGCGAACACCACACCACCCCGAACAACCGCACCGCGGAGCGGAAGAACCGAACATCGATTGACCCTGCCGATTTCGGGCCGATTGCTACGGAGCGACTGGGTGAATCTGGAGGGTCTGATTCGGTGTGCCTCGGCATGTCTCGGAAAGGAGGAATGCACTGGGATAAGCGAGCTCGGTACGTTCCATTTTTTTTTCTCCTTTCCTTCCTTTATCGTTGCAACATCTCATTTGCTTTGGTTGGAAATTTCCGCCCGTTTTATCTTACCCGATCACATTATCTGTGAGGTCTGGGGTGTACTTAATCGTGCTTTACTCGTGTTGGCGTAATAGTTCATCTGTCACGATAACCGGTTGTGCGGATGGGAAGGGAGTGTCTTGCGTTGGGGGGTTGGCAGGTGGATGCACACAGAAAGTGGGGAAATGTTTCGGGCACTGGCTTGCAGCGATCGGCGTCCGAAACAAAGTACTTGTGTACCTAACATCCTGTCGTCCATCGCCTCATCCTCCTTCATTCCATTCCCTTCTTGTTCCTCTTGCTCTTCTTCAACTTCACATTAATCGACGGGGTGAAGGGGAGCAGCTGCATCAGAGACTGTGCAAGGCCTATAGCCGAGTTCTCTGGGGAGCCAGAGCCAGAGCCTGAGCCAAAGTGTCGGGTTTTCTTGACTAGACGCCCCCCCCCCCCGCTCCCCCAGCCTTGCGTCTCCTTTCATCTATTCACCTCCCCTCATGTCTTGGTCTCGCGCGCTGGAATCGGGGGCGATAGGATAATACTCTCAGCAATGCGCAGAAAAAATGCATCGTCTCTCATTGCTGCAGATTTCTGCCTTTTTCTGCCTCGTCATCGATTGAAGGGCTGGCTTTGCCTGTCATCTGCATTCATCTCATGACATTCGGCAATAAATTCACAGCTAACTGGTTTCATTTCAGGCCGTGGATCGCATAACTCGCTATACGAGATTCGGTTCTCCGATGGCACCTCCTGCGCGGCTTCGGTATCGAATTCGCCGCCCCAGTTCTTCTCGGCGGATGCGAAGAGGTCGGAGATAGCCACCATGCGATACATATACTCCTCGCCGCTGTACAACATCCCGATACCGCGAATATACGGCTGGGATCTGACGTTCGATAATCCCGTCGGCGCGCCGTACATCCTTCGCGAGTGTGTCAAAGGAACGAACCTTTCGACTGACGGGCGCTTTTACGGGCTGAGCCCCAGCAAGAGAATGCAGGTTATCAAGGAGCTCGCATTCGTGCAGGCCGAGCTCTCCAAGCCGTCGGAGTTCAAACAGCTCGGATACATCTACCAGCGGGAGGACAACGAGGACGAGTTTTACGTTGGAAAGGTCGCTGCTCTGCCGTCGGGATGTCCCGAGGAGGATGCGCGGCGGCAGCCCTTCCTTGGACCGTACGATTCGCTGCCCGAGCTTTGGGAAGCCCGGATAGATAGGGAGACGTTGTCCGCTATCGGAAACTGGTCTCAGCTGCCATCGGATTCCTCGCTCCCTCCCCACCTCGGTCCTCCGTCGAAAGCGAACCCCCAGGAATTCGGCGAGCTCCTGCAGTTGTTGGCTGGATTGACGAACCTATTCAACCCCCCCGCGGAATTGTCGACTCTATGCATTCACCACTCCGATTTTGCGCTCCGCAACGTGCTGTTTGATGAGGAGACGATGAAGATTTCCGGAGTCATCGATTGGGAGTTTGCATCGGTGATGCCGCTATGCATCACCGGAAGGTTTCCGAACGATCTTGGCTGGGAGGGAAACGAGTTTGCGAAATCGATGGGGAAACTAGGGAAGGAAGCCGATATGTTCAACCACCATTACTACGACTGGACCTCTCTGAGCGGGGTTGCGCCGCCACCCAGGGCTTGCGGAGATATCCCGAGCCCACCCGCGTCTCCCGCCCACCCGAGCATGCGAGATGAAGATTATCTGACGTCTCCGAATGCTTCGGCGAACGGATGCGTAGCCCGGCTTCCCGATCCGGAGTTCTTTGGAGAGGAGGGTGTGCCGTCGCCGCCGTCGCCGCCGTTGCCGGCCCCACCGACCTATGAAACCTCGCAGCAAGAGGTCGAGACACGCGCTTCGAACCTGATCCAGCTCTATTACTACCGGAAGTACTATGCGTCTCGGGTTGCGTTCCGCGATTTCACCCTGACGCGAATGTTCATGGACTCGGTGGCGTACATCAAGTTTAACGAGATTGTGACGGGGGGTGCCGAGAAATGGTTCGGGGCAGCCGATTGGATCAAGGAGGTGTATTTCAGGTTCCAGGCTCTGGACAGCAGCGTCAGGGACGACCTCGTGGCGGGCAAGGGGATTGTCCGGGTGCCCGAGCGGTTCGAGTACGAACGGAGGGTTGATGTAGACCTGGGAGAGTTGGAGAAACGTCCCATGTGCCTCCGGTAGCGGGGCAGCAGCAGGGCGATGATGGCGTCTTACGAAGGGATGTAAACGATGAATTTTTTTGCTTACGGCGTCGCAAACATACGGTCCGGGCGGGTGG
>Ga0307508_10004401_pt1 | contig 13781 bp, 19 predicted proteins | sample 9_EM_MG_FD_203089 | JGI IMG/M metagenome (GOLD analysis project Ga0307508, IMG submission 203089) | Populus trichocarpa ectomycorrhiza microbial communities from riparian zone in the Pacific Northwest, United States - 9_EM | ecosystem: Host-associated > Plants > Roots > Unclassified | place... | reverse complement strand
TTCCCACGGTTCAAATGCTTAGTAATTTGAGGGCAAGATAGTTCTTAGTATAAACTACCATCCCCTAATTTTCCATATTATTCCATCTATTGGTTGTGGAGAAATTAAATGTTTTCTCTCAACTATATCTTCGTTATTACCCATAACTACTTAGCAGAATCTTTCTTTAATATTTCTGTAAGTACAGATCTCTTAGCTAAGAGTCAGAGAGAGAAGTGAGCATGTGACTCCTAGAAGCTCACATGACTCAGCTCACATGACCTTGCACAGCATGAGTCAAAATGAGTCACATCTCAAAGTGGCAAGTTTGACCATGTGACCTGCATAACATAAGTCACAGTGGTTCAAGACAAGTTATTTCTGAGAATTTCCCTATAAGGCAACTTGACAGAAAGACTCAGAACTGTCTCCATGGCAACACATAGTTAATTTCCAATGTTGCTTCAAACATCAAAAAGAAGCACTTTGGGATCGTAACCATGGTAACACACAGCCACAGCACAGCTGCCTCCCAAACATGGAAATGCAACTCTTAGGAGTTGTTTCCAAGGTGATGTGCAGTTACATGTACATTACAGCCCTCTCTTTGACATGAGAATAAATGACCATATCTGGCTATGCACAGCATGACTCATAGTGAGTCAGCATGAGTCAGTATGAGTCATAGTGAGTCATAGTGAGTCATCATGAGTCATTGCCAAGACCTACTCTATAAGGCAACTTGACATAGGAATTTGCAATTCCTCTCATAATGAAGCATAGCTTTCCCCTTGACATGAGAACCAGTACCCATACTTAGTAATATGCTGTGCTAGAATTAGTCAGCATTAGTCAGTGGCACAGCCCTGCACAGCCCCTGTAAATATGTATAAAAAGAGGGCAGTTTCAAGCCTCAAAGAGAGAATCACTCAATCTATTGAGTATTGAGAATTCAGATCTCATCTCATCTGAGAACTGAGAGCATCTGAGCAGAGCCTCAGAGGCAGCTGAACAAGTAGACAGAAGAACATCTTGAGTCAAAGTCACTCAAGGAGAGTACAGTAGATAAGGTTAGGCAACTTGTGTGGAAATACCTCTTTTAGGAAACCATTAGAGGCCCTGAGAGGAATAAGGTTCCCACAAGAGAGCTGATTAGGGAAGTAGTTGCTAGGAGCAAAAGACTTGTACCCAAGAGAGGACAAGTGTAATAGGACACCTTGTGGGAGAAAACCCCAACACAGGCAACACAAGGGAATAGATCCCCAGTGACTAGCTTACTATTAGTTCTATTGACCTAACAAGTCACAAGCTTGTCTCTCACCCCCAACTAACCACTTTAGGAGATAAGAGTTAGTTCGGTGTCTACCAGCCATACCAGTCCCTCCTTAGTTGTGCAATAAGATTGTGTTACGAGAACCTATCTGAGTGAACTAAGTGAGCAAATACACCATAGTCAGGCTTCTGTTCTAGATGTACCATTCCTAAGAACACCCTCGGCTACCTCTTTCCTAACCCTTTGCCTAATTGGTGTACCTAATCATAGGAACCAATTGGAAGATCATTGAAAGCGCCTCTTAGAGAATTAACTCTAGTTGCTATTGGCATTTCCCCAAATCCACATTAACATGAACTCACAGGTGTGCAACCACACACCTACCTTACTAACCAGACACCTTTCTAGTGAAGCTTTCCTTACTTTTGATCCCCTCAATCTCGTTGAGAATCAATGAACAAACCACGTTACTGACCAGACTAAACCTTTGAATCAACTTGGTGCTAGCTCTCTAGCCATCATTTTGTCTAGGCTGAATTTTATATTCCCTAGCTTATAGTCTGTCATCCGTGGAGGCAAGAATAGTTGTCTGGGAGATTTGCTTATTAGATCTTATCATTCTTGCCTAGAAAGACGACATCAGGTTCCCAGGTATCTTCAGCACGGGAGTATCCTTTCCAAGAGACCAGATACCTCTATGGGTACTAATGGTGTCCACCTCGTATTCTTCTTCTCCTTCGATGAGCGTGCTAGGTTGCAGAATGAAGTTGGGACCAAACTCAGGAGTCTCTTTGTACAGGGAAAGGAGCGATGCATGGGAGACGCCATGCATTTTCCAAGTCAGTGGGAGACGAAGATGATAGGTGTAAGGGGAGATGACCTGAGAGATCTTGAAAGGGCCTTTTCGTCGAGGGGCTAGTTTTTGGGAAGGGAAATTGATCTTCAGGTTGCGAGAATCTAGCCAGACCTTTGCTCCTACCTTCCATGGGGTGAACTTAGCTCCAATCCGTTCTTTGACTGCCTGAGTGGCTTTAGCGTGGGCGGCGGTAGCCTCTTTGCAAGCAGCATCAAGGAGTTCAAGTCGTTTATCAAGTGCAGGGAAGAATGCCTTCCTGATTGGCGGGTAAGCCCTGGGTTCGAAACCCATCATGAGCGAGAATGGCATTTGGTTGGTAACAGAGTGAGTAGCGGAGTTGTGCAAAAACTCAGCCATAGGCAATAGGTCCAACCATTTGGTAGGTTGACCTTGGCAAAAGATCTGGAGATACATTTCAAGTTCTTGGTTAACCCATTCAGACTCGCCATCAGTCTGTGGGTGGTAAGTGGTGAAGAGTGCCAAGTCATATTCGAGAAGTCGGGCCAGCTCCTTCGCAAAGGCAGAGGCAAATTGAGGACCGCGGTCCGAGATAACTTTGTTGTGAAGACCAAAGCGGGTGAAAACATGTTTGAAAAATAAGGTGGCAATGCTGGCGGTGTCGATTGCTTTGTAACAAGGGATGAAAATCACCCCCTTCGTAAGCCCATGGTCAACCATGACCAGAACAGAGTCAAAACCAGAAGAAAGTGGCAGATCTGTGATCATGTCACATGAGATTTGTTGGAACGGGCAGGAGGCGGAGGAAGAGATAGGACAGAGCCCTGGAACAGTGGGGTGAGTGTTAACCTTGTTGGCCTGGCAAGTAGTGCAGCCAGCCACAAATTGATGAACAAAGGTGGTAAGACCGGGCCACCAGTAGTCACATTGAACCAAGTGAATGGTGCGGAAGTAACCGCCATGCCCTCCCGCCGGGGAGCAATGCAGGGAACAGACCAGATCCTGTTGAGCTGGTTCGGGGATGTAGAGACAGCTTCTGTAGTACAGAGCACCATCCAGAAAGGTCCAGTCATCGCGGGCTGTGCGAGGAAAAAGAGAGGAATGCTTAGCCATGGCATTGGTAGCATCCTTAATCAGTGGATCGGTTGCAGTGAAGTTGGCAATTCATTCAGCCAACTGCACATCAAGGGCACGTATCAAAACATCAGAGACAGTGGGCAGCATGGTAATAGCAGTGTTGTCGAGCGAGGTATTGACCTCGTTGCAGCGCGAAAGCGCATCGGCTGGACCCACTTGAGAACTGGGACGATTGTCCCACACAAGGTCATAGTCTTGCATAAACATAGACCAGCGAGCCTGTCGTTGGGAGAAATTTTGAGGAGACTTGAAGTATGTCAAGTTCCAATGATCTGTGATAATGGTGACAGGGTGTCGTGTACCAGTCAAATACTGGTGCCACTCTTTGAGTGCCTGTATGACCGTGAGCAGTTCGTGATCATAGATATCGTAGTTTCGCTCAGCTGGAGCAAAGGTCTTAGAATAATAGGCGCAGGGGTGGAGATCCCCGTTGCCGTCTTTTTGCATCAGCACCGCCCCAGAGGCAACAAGCGAGGCGTCAGTTATGATGAAGAAGGGAAGATCGGTGTCAGGGTAGTGAAGGATGGGTCGTTTCAGGAAAGCCTCCTTTAGCTTCAGGAAAGAGGATTGACAATCTGGAAGCCATTGCCATGTGGCATTCTTCTTCATTAGGGAGATGAGGGGTTGTACGATGTTGGAGAAGTCAGGGATGAACTTTCGATAGAAATTACAGAAGCCCATGAACAAGCATACTGCACCGACAGAGGTCAGCGACTTCCAGTTGTTGATGGCCATTAGTTTGACAAGGTCCATCGAGATCTGACCTTCACCAACAATCAACCCGAGGTATTCTGCCTGGGGTGTGCAAAAGATGCATTTCTCCAGTTTTACACCAAGCTTGTGTTCGTGCAAACGCTGAAGAACCAATCAAACACGTGAGATGTGTTCCTCCAGATCGACCGAGTGCACCATAAGGTCGTCCATATAGATGATGAGCCAACCTTCTGCGAAGTAGTCTGCAAAAATATGGTTCATGAATGCCTGGAAAGTTGGCGGAGAATTGCACTGGCCAAAGAACATCACCATTGGTTCGTAAAGCCCATAAGGAGTAGTGAAAGCAGCCTTCCACTGGTCAGTCTCCTTGATTTGAATATTGTTATATCCCCATCGGATATTGAGTTTCGTGAAGTAACGAGAGTGTGTCAGGGAGTCAACAAGGTCAGAGATACGAGGAAGGGGATAAGCATTCTTGACGGTATGGGAGTTGATATAACAATAGTCTTGACAGGGATGGAACATTCCATCCTTCTTAGGGACAAAGAAGAAGGGGGGTGCCTGTGGGGACTTTGAAGGAAGAATCTTACCCTCCTTGAGGTTTTCATCAATAAATGCTTTCAAAGCCTCCATTTCCTTTGAGTTAAGCGAATAGTTCTTCGCTCGTCGTGGAACGAAGGAGTCATCGAGTTCGATTGTGTGGTCAAAGGGGCAATGGGGAGGAAGAGGAACTTTGGGCTTTGTGAACACATCTGCGAAATTAGCAAATTCGGGGGGTAGAACGATCAGCTCTTTCTCCTTCTCAGCAGCTAGAGCAGTGGAGATCGTAGTGTGACACACATCCTCCGGATTATTGTATTGTTCTTCATATCATTCGGCAGTGACATAGTCTTCACATCTGCCATTGTATCATTTGAAATAACGCTGCATTATAGCGTCCTCCAATGGTCGACTCAGCTTTGCATCAGGGAGCTCGACCGTGCCAGACATGCAGTCAATAATGGGGTTGGCTTCACGTAACCAGGAAAGTCCTAGGATTCCTCATTCCCGCATTGGATGACGTAGAAATTGCGACGCTCATCCTTGTCTCCTATTCGCAGAGTAAGAGACACAGTAAGTCGTATGAGACCATTTTCATTCGTGGTCCCATCTACATTGTAGGCTGTCCTTGGAACAGCCAATCGGGTGGTTTGCCAGCCCAAACGAGTAACAAGGGCTGTATTGACGAAACATCCCAAAGCTCCACAGTCGACAAGAGCAATGGTTTCAGCGGTTTTGCGGTTTGCACCAGTGAGTGAGATGGGAATTTGGATTGACTTTGACTCTCTTCTGGCTACAAATATAGGTGCAATCATTTGAGAAGGAGACACAGATGCTGATGCTGTTCTCCTATTTAAAAATCCACACGAGCCACCACTTCTTCGATAGATCCAGACTCAGCTATGGTTCCATCCTGATTAAGTTCCCCGTAGACAATTCCTAGGGAATGGATGGCTTCTTTCTCCAAAATATTGAGTTGCCGGGCATAGGCAAGGAGTGGGTTGTCCTCCGATGAGTCAGGAACAACAGTGGCTCTAATGAAGGAGGAGGAAGTGGGAGCGGGAGGACAAGTCATCGTCTTGTTGCCAGGGCGAGGGTGTTTGTTAGAATGGCATCTGACTTTATGACATATGAAGCACTTATTGTTACGCATGTGCTCCACACGTTGGGTGGGGGAAAGTCAGAGGACATCTACGTCCATGGCGTTCGGGTCGCGATGAGAGGTCAAGAACGACCTATATCCTCCAGAGGGAACATAGGTGTGGCTCCCGGAACGCAGCTTTTTGAGTCGCTGGGTGACATCGTAAAATTTACCAGCTTTCGTCAGCCAGTCCTTGTATGTCTTCAGCTCGTTTTCCAAAGATGTCATCTTGAAGGCCAAGTCAGTCAACACTGCTTGCCTTAGTAAGTCCTTCAGGACATTCTCATCTTCTACCCCACTCTTCCCAGCTTCTAGCTCAAAAGAGGAGCGGAATCCGCGGAAGTCCCCTTTGAAAGGCGGACCTTCCATTTGGAGGTCGGCTAAGGCTGCCCGGGCCCTGCTAGTTTTATCTGTTGGTAGAAAGACTTTCTCAAAGTCATGTACAATGAGTTCCTTAGATTTGTGTTCCTCTGGTATGGTATCATCAGCAATCTTGGAGAGCCAACCTTCCAAAAAGTCGGCACCTCATCCCTTGCTCATCTTATTGAGAAGAATGTGCTTCATTTGTTTCTCAGTGTACCGGGGTCCACACATATCGAAGTATGCGCTCATCGCGAGGATCCATCACCTGGCATCCTCATTTCTTCTGAAGAAGTCTTCCGGAAGACCAGCCTTTACGTCTACAAGGGCAGTAGTAGTAGACATGTCGTCGTCGTCGTCAAGAAAAATAACAGAGTGTTCTGAACCATGATCTGAGTCAAAGGGGTCAGGGTTGGGTGGATTAGGAGGGGAACTACGGGCGGCAACCAAGGCTCTTTGGAAGGCTTGGGTGTTTGGAGATGTCGGTGTTGAGGGGACACAGGGAGCAGAAGAGATAGAGTGGGAAGGGCACACTAGTGGTAATGATGGGGCAGCGGGTGTTCGGGAGGAGCCAGGTACATGCCTGCTCAGGTTCTGATCACTAAGACCTGAAGACGAGCTAGGATAAAGCGGGTGACATGGAGACTGGTGAGTAACAGGTGCAGTCTGAGAGGAATCACTGGGGGTTGGTTGGGCTCTATCTTGCTCTTCGGGAGGGGACGGGTTATCTCTTCTTGACGCAAAGATGAGATCATTGAAGTTGATCCAATTCGTGGTGGGGATAGTCTCATCCTACTACCAGACGGTAGGGACGGAAGGCAGTTAGTTCTTTTGTTAACGCTGAGTATTGAACCTAGCCTGTGAATGCATGGGAACCTAGCCTGTGAATGCAGGGGAACCTAGCCTCAGGATGCTACTGAGGTGACGACGCACGAGTACGATAACGAAGGGTGCTCGAGCCCTGAATATGAGTGCTACTAAGTTTGAGATCCCATCACACGCCAGTGAGAGGGAAGAATGAAGTGAAGCACGAGCAGCACAGAGAAGTCTCTCAAGGGGCAGTTCCCTTCAAGGATGAGGTAGATACAACGCTGGATTGCATAGAACTAACTAAAGAGACATTACAGTGAGAGGCGCTGTATATATAGTGTGTTTAGAACTCTGATGTGGAGTCCATAATGGAATAAGGGCAGGCTCAAGGAATGAAGAGCCAATCGGAGAATAGTGTCCGCAGTCAGCACAGTATGCGCAGCAAGAAGAGAAGCATATGCAGCAAGGTACTGGAATAGTTGGAGGTCCAATGGGACCATCAACATGAGATGACAACGAGGCATTCCGCAGTAGAAGAGCAGAACCGACAAGGTGGAACGCTGAGGAAGGCGAGGCATAGGATCTAAGAAGAAAAGAAGACAGCATCGGAAGCAACAGAAGAGAAAACGGACTCAAAGGATTCAGGCTCGTACCAGTCACCTAATAACGAGAGTAGCTCCCGTTTGCTGCTTGCATCCATGAAGGGGATTTCTGTAACACCCAATGTCCGCACTGCCCCACACCACCTCCAGGTCCCACCTATGATACCTCTGCATATGACTGGCCTGCATGTACCGTAAATACTACCACTCTCCCTCTTCCTGTACCTACATGAATGACCCACAACACCTCGAACAAACCTAACTACATAACACAAGAAAATGGTGATGTAATCAGTCCTAACAAAGAAGTGACTGACATGTACTTGATGCACAAACTAGGAAAACCAATCATCACACGATCCAGCAATCCATTCCTCGCAATGCCATGCCTACAGGGCCCAGAAGGAGAGCGAGTACGTTTCCTTGCAGTGGTCAACAATGGAGCAATGATCAATGCAATGGATACTGCTGCATACATGCGCATCACTCAAAGACTCTCCCCACTAAGTCCATCCTCCCAAAAGCTCCAGATGGCTAACAGATTGGTTATCCTTTCAACAGGAGTCTGGGTAGGCAATCTAAAATGGGGCCTGCTCACAATTCAGACCACATTCAAAGTATTTCCCAGCGGAGGGTCATGGCGTATGCTCATAGGCAAACCACTACTAGAGCAAGTGAAAGCAACTCACGACTATGGCACTGATTCCATCACCATCCCCACGAACACCTCCCACCACTGCGTACATAATTTTATACCCTGTCACATCCTACCCACCCTGTCCCTCCCCACTGTGGTCTCGCTCCCAGTCCACATGCATTTTCCCACCAGAGCCACCCCTACTTCCCCCGATACTGGTGATTTGGAAGAACATGCAAATGTACAACACATCACTACCACCACCCCAAGTACCCCACCTGCACTGGAACACACACTCGGTGACATACCACCTCTACCCCCATACAATGGAATCTTCACCAGATTAACAGATGAAGGACCCTTTCACCCCCCTGAGAGTAGATGTGATCATAAACATGGTACAAATTGGTGATGATATCTCACCTGATGAGACAACAAGAGTATGTGACCTACTATGTGAATTTGCTGACATCTTCGCTCTCTCCATAAAGGAAGTGAAACCCCTGTCATCCATCAAATACCACCTAAACATTCCTGAGGGTTTGACATTTTCAGTCAAAGCAAACCAGCAACCATTGAACCAAGCGCAAAAGAACTTTTATTTTTCCAAACTGACAGAATTCGTAGATGCCAGGGTCCTGAAACTGATACACGTCAGCCAAGTAAAAGCATTACACCCGATGGTCCTAGCACAGAAGGCACATGAGACACCAGGACTGACCATTGACGAAATATGTCAGGAAGTAAACAAACAATGTATCCTACTTGGTGAGCAACCAGACCCAAATGTACTGTGGTGCACTGGCCCCCCCATGACACAGGTCATGCACCCCCAGACAAACTCAAAGAAACCAAAGTGGCATATTATGCAGAACTTCAGTCAACTCAGCCGTGTCTGCAAATCAGCCCAAATGCCACAAGGTGACCTATGGGTAAAACAACAGCACCTCGCCGGCAACCACTTTCTATGTGTCATTGACTTTGCCTCAGGATTTTATGCTCTAGAAGTTGACAAAAGTAGTCAACCCTACCTATGCATCTACACAGAGGGCATCAGATATCATGCCTATGCCCGCATGCCAATGGGGATAGCAGATGCACTGTCGTGGTTCTGCGACACAATGGCACGTGCACTTCATGACCTAATAACTAAAATACAGCTAGAAATCTTCGTAGATGACAATGCCATAGCAGGCAACAACTTCTCCAATGTTCTCCAACGCCTACAGACATTCTTCAAATGATGCTGAGAATGTCACCTATCAGTCTTACCCCAAAAGACACGCTTGTTCATGCGAGAGACTGTCTTTGAAGGATCATGCATGGGGCAAGATGGTATACATCCTGACATTGCTAAACTCGAAGTGGTAGCTAAGTGGCCCATGCCTCGTAACCTGCTAGATTTAATGAGATTCTTGGGCCTAACAGGCTACTTCTGATCCCTTATCCAAGACTATGTGCACATAGCAGCACCACTGACAAACCTACAGCACAACCTAGAAATACCGCAACCAGAGCAATGCAAAGGGAAATGGAAACATTGCCAATTCCTATGTGACAGCAACCTAGCACAATACTGGACAGCAAAACATACCAAAGCATTTGCCAAACTCAAATACATACTCCTAGAAGAACGTGTGCTATGAGCACCAAAGTTTGATGGTACGCCCTTCATTCTAATCACAGATGCTTCCAAGGATGGGTTCAGGGCAGTACTTGCCCAATGCTTCACCACAGACCTTCCAAATGGTGAAACAGAGACTGAAATCCACCCTATCAGGTATGCATACAAGCGCACAGCCCCAGCAGGAGAACATTACAAACCCTACGTTCTGGAATTCACCACGCTGAAGTTCAGACTGGACCACTTTAGCAACACCATATGGGGGTTTCCTGTAGAAATAGAAACCGACTGGAGAGCAATGAAAGATACACTCTGCAATGACATCATGAACCTCCACCATGCAAGATGGAAAGATGGCATCCAAGGCTACCATATCATAGCCATCCGACACCGCTCAGGTGTGTCCAACAAAGCCGCAGACGCACTAAGCCGCATGTACACAGGGAAAGAACGTACCACAGAGGATGGCAGTACCTGGCTGGTCTGTGAGGACTGGGAAACATCAAGAGGCATTGTTAACAACCTCTTCAGGGTCTATACTGACGAAGTAATCTCCTCTTTGCATGAACGCTTCACTAACGAGCCCCTATTCCTAGAGGTTGTCCAAGCCATCATCAACCGCGACGACCACCGAAACGAACGGGAGCACAATCACGCATGGCACAGAGCTGAGGGATACGAGATAGCAGATGGGAAGCTTTGGCACATTGCAGATGGTAAATCCATCTGTGCCAAACCACGACTAGAATGTGTGTTGCAATCGGAGGCAATTGAACTTGTAAAACATGAACATGCCACTAACAGGCACTGGGGATGTGACCTAACCAAACTATAGTTAATGGACAGAGTCTACAGCCCATGACTAGACCAGTCCATTACTATCATGTTGCTCCAGTGCCCCCAATGTAAAAACTTTGGCTCATCCCATCTCCACGCACTAATGTACCTAATTCCTTGCCGACATCCCTTCGAGCTACTTGTCGCAGATTACCTGTCCCTTCCCAAAGGCAAAGGAGGGTACCACACAGTCTTACTTGTCCTTGACACATACTCCTGCTTCACATGGGGTTTCAAGCTGAGAACCAGCAGAATGGCGAAAACTATCCTCGATGGACTCAAAACCGTCACTCATATGTTCCGCCCCCCAGAAACATTCATGATGGATGGTGGCTCTCACTTTAACAATGGGGACGTCCACACGTGGTGTGAAGCCCAAGGAACCATGCACCATGTCGTCACAGCATATGCTCCATGGGTCAATGGCCTGGTAGAAAACACCAATGGAAAACTGCTCAGACAAAAGCATCATCCTCATCCTTGATGTCATCATCAGAGAAAGCTGTGATAATAAGTGGTGGGTTGTCCATCTCACTCTCACTGTCTTCAGGTTCTACAATCTCACACTCAACATCAAGCTGATCTAACGCATGGTGATGCTCTTGCTCTAGGAAGCATACATTTATCAGCAAGTGAGTTAAAATATAAGCAACTCAGTAAACATACGGAGTCCATAGCCATTGCCTACACCACCCATGTACTTGCTGTTATTGTTGGGCAGGTCCTACTGGTCTGACATCAGTTTGAGCTCTTCAGAGGCAGCTCCCTTGGAGCTGCAGAATGTCAGAATTTGAGGGATCTCTGCATACCCCCAAACAGCCGAGAGAATGTTGTGGTAGACACTCCATGTGGAGCCACGTTCAAGGGAAGAATGCCCTAGATGATCATAACAACCCTTGAGGAAGTTGCCAAGGAGCTGAGGAATGAGATTGAACACAGGATGAACAGTGTTGATGTAGAGCCCACAGACAGTGTCAATAATGGTATAATCAATGGTGACCTGTTTATATGTTGGACACAAATGAACATCATGATGAAATGAGGGAGCACATACTTTGAAATCAAGGGCACTGTAACTGGAAGAATTTAGGAATATGAGCTTGGGCACACCATGTGGAAGTATCTTGATGGATGCTGTCAGTGGCAATTTAATGTATGAAATCAGATCTGACATACCTTGTTGTGATCACATCATTTTATTGTATTATTGATGTGGTATTGATAGTGGTCAAGTTCTGCCTGGAGCCAAGGAATGAATAACCACCAAAACATCATACTAATGAAACATTAGCTTCAGTGAGTTCATGATGGATGGTACTTACAGCTGAAGTGTATTATCAGGGTTGTACCATCCATTGTCTACTCCTTGTTGTAGGATGGCCTCAAAGCCAGGTGTGAATCATCAGCACAACTGCAACCATGCAATCTCCAGCATAATATTTTTTTTAAGCACATCCAGTGGTGTTGGATGAACCCTGCCAAGGACAGGTCAAGCATCTGATGCAGTGTTGTTTGGGCATTAGCAACACCGAAGTTTTCGGTTCCCAGGTCACTCTGCATGATGGGGGGAATGTCTAGATACAGTGAAGTGCAAAACCATTGCAATGCCTAACCCCAAACTGGGGAGCAAAGCACCCTGCAATCAATCGTGGGAATTTCACTTTGCTTTGGTGGGAACAAATGAAGTACAAACCCTTGGCTACAACTTTGTCCCCAGGGTCATGCGATTTCACTTACATACTACAAAGATACATCCACTTCAAAACACCAATACCATTGCAACAGTTTTGCACCTTTTGCTTTCCAGGATATATTAGTACTTGGTATAACCTCCCTTTGCCTTGATGACTGCTTCAATCCTTCTAGGCATTCTCTCTATCAATGTCTGACACTCCTCCACTGGTATCCCCTTCCAATCAACCTGAACTCTCTCCCACAGTTCATGAATCCTCTTGGGAGAGAATTCATGATCTGCTAGTCTTCTTTTGAGGTAACCCCAGAGGTGCTCAATAGGGTTTAGGTCAGGGGACTGTGCAGGCCAGACCATAGTATGGAAATCCTGCTCCTAAAGTCAATCCTTCACCTTTTTGCAAGTGTGCTTGGGATCATTGTCTTGCTGAAAGATAATGTCAGGAGAATCAAGACCATAAAACTGCAAAGAATTGAGCAGTTCATCCTTCAAAATCTAAAGGTAAATGTCTCCATCCATCCTACCATCAATCTTGGTAGCATAGCTAACTCTCTGCCAAGTCATATACCCCCACATCATTAAAGAACCTCCTCTAACCTTCACTGTACCTTCTACCAGCCTATCACTGAGCCCTTCCCCTGCCTTTTTTCACATCCACTTGTGCCCATTTGACCCTAGGCGATTGATTTTGGTCTCATCAGACCATACTACCTTCTTCCAGTCCTCCAGAGTCCAATCTTTATGAGCATAGGCAAAGTCCAGACAAGCCTTGCAATGCTTGGCTGAAAGAAGAGGCTGTTTGGACTTGACCACAGCTTTCATACCTGTCTTCCTCAACTGTCTGTGCACTGTGGAGATAGAGAGAGGCTGGTTGACTATATTGGTGAGTGCCTTGGTCACCTGGACAGCATTCTCTGCCTTTCCAGAGGAGATGAGACAAATGGCATGCCAGACATTGACAGAGGAAAGCTTGGATGGACAATCCCCAGTAGCTTTTTGAAGCTTAAAACGCTCTTTAAACTGTTGCAATGGTATTGGTGTTTTGAAATGGATGTATCTTTGTAGTATGTAAGCAAAATCACATGACCCTGGGGACAACATTGTAGCCAAGGGTTTGTACTTTATTTGTTCCCACCAAAGCAAAGTGACATTCCCATGATTGATTGCAGGGTGCTTCGTGCCCCAGTTTGGGGTTAGGTATTGCAATGGTTTTGCACCCCACTGTAGATTGAGGCTTTTGAGCATCATAACAATGGAGTAACATGTACTTACATCTGAGCTGTTTGGCGGTTTCGAGGTAATACAACATGATTAACTGGGGATTGTGGTTAGAGTGCCATATCTTCATCCAGAAAATGCAGCCAGAAAATGGCTCAATCCCTGTGTGGAGAGCTAAATCAAAGCAGAGCCATTTGTCATGTTGATTGATGGCCCAGATATCATTGACATCCACAGCCCAAAACTGACACTGTTGAAGCCAATTGGCCTTGCACTGATGCACAAGTTTAGGTTCATATGCATGGAAATACTGCTGGATGATTCTTCTGAAATGGATGGTCAGGTACACTTCAAGTTGGTCAGGAGAATTGAATGCTCACCTTGAGACGCTCATGCTATGTTCAT
>Ga0307508_10004400_pt1 | contig 13782 bp, 12 predicted proteins | sample 9_EM_MG_FD_203089 | JGI IMG/M metagenome (GOLD analysis project Ga0307508, IMG submission 203089) | Populus trichocarpa ectomycorrhiza microbial communities from riparian zone in the Pacific Northwest, United States - 9_EM | ecosystem: Host-associated > Plants > Roots > Unclassified | place... | reverse complement strand
TTGCCCGTCCGGCCTCGGTGCAGTGGCCGGTTGAGGTCGGAGCGGGCGCGCAGGGCGAGCTGGACCGCGGTGCCCGTGCGGGCCTGCCCGGTCCTCGACTCGGTGATCCGCCAGTAGGCCCAGGCCGCGCCCGCGTTCACCACGATCGCGGCGGCCGCGGCGGCGCTGAGGATCACCCGTGTCCGGCCGTCCAATCGGCGCCGGCGGGGCGCGCCGGGATGGCGTACCTCCCAGGTCGGCTCCTCGTGGTCGGCCGGGGCGAGCTCGATGTGGAGATCCTTCTCGGGCTCGCTGTTCCGGCCACCGGACAGCGCGTTGCGGATCACGACGAGGCCTCGAGGGTCGCGGCGAGCCGGCTGCTCGGCGTTCGCATACGGCGCGTTCCTCCTCAAGGACAGGATGGGGGACTGCACATATAACGTTCCCCGCTCGAACTGGATCCTGTGATCGGGATTCCGTCCGCCGTTGTGCGCGCATAAATCGCACAGGTACGCCTGTCCGGCTTAATCCGGACGGGGGAATCCGTGTACGCCGCCGACCAGGGTCGCTGACCTGCTATTTTCCGCCGGAACCGGCCCATCCTGCGGAAATGGCGAGTTAGCACCGGCGACCGGAAGCGCCAAATCAACCATGTTGACGCCGGGCCGCCCCCTCATCCGAGCGTTCGCCATCTTGGAGCATCCAACCAGGACCGCACGACGACGGTACTAATCCGATCGTGTTTCCGGGCGTCGTTGCCGACACGTCGACCCGTTCGGGTCGGCGATGTGGGGGAGCCGCCGCACGACCCGGATCGCTATGAGCTGGGGAGCCTTCGCGGGCTGGACACCAGGGTGGCGCGGACCAGCTCGCCGGGCTGCCGTCCGGCACGGGCCTGCTCGCTGCCGTCCGGCGCCCAGATGCCGGAGCGGCCGGCGGTCTGCGGGTAGCCGCCTCCGGTCGGCCCGGCGAACCCGGCGAACGCCACCCACACCCCGAAGGTCGTGCTCACCTGCCGGGCCCGTTCGGCCATCACGACGTCGTCCGCCGGGTGGTCGGTGGCGCCGGCCACGTACGCGTCGATGCCCAGCGCCGCGGTGTCGGCCCTGTGCCGGCGGATGCCGGTGTCCCGGCAGATGGCGAGCCCGAGCCGCCAGCCGTCCACCTCGATCACCTCGGGGCAGGGCCCGGCCAGGAAGCGCCGGGTCTCGGCGCCGCCTGGGTTCTGCTTGAGGTAGGCGACCCGCGCGCCGTCCTCGTCGATCGCCAGGGTCGCGATGTACGGGCCCTGCACCGGCGCCCCGGCCAGCGCGATCGTGCCGGTCTCGGCGCAGGCGGCGATCAGCGGGTCGAGGCGCGGATCGTCCTCGGACAGCACCGGGGCGTCCAGCTCGTAGCCGGTCAGCGACATTTCGGGGAAGACCACGACCCGGGCGCCGGCCGTGCGGACGGCCTCGGCGTGGGCCAGCGCGTTGGCGGCGACGTCGAGGGCGGCGCAGGGCGGCTGCGCAACACATATGATCAAGGAGCGCATAGACCAGTCTCGCACCTATCGCTTGGGTGGACGCGTCGCTTCGACGAGGAATCGGTGGGCGGCGACGGTGAACTCGCCCCGGGCGCGGATCACCGCGGCCAGCCGGCGTAGCTCCCGGTCGTAGCGCTGCGGGGTGAAGTCGCGGATCTGCCACGGCGAGACGCTGAGCAGGCCCACGACCTCCTCGATCGCGTGGAAGGTGACCGGCGGGCGCTCCTCGCGTACGTCGGTGACCTCGAGACCCGCGGCCTGGAGCGCCGCGACCGCGACCGTCGCGTCCCAGCGCTGCAGGTGCGGCGGAGCCGCGCCGAGCGCGACGTTGAGCGCGGCCAGGTCGTCGCTGCCGACCTGCTGGCTGAGCAGGCGTCCGCCGGGCCGCAGCAGGCGGGCGATGTCGGCCGCCGGCAACCGGCCGTGGCGGCTCAGGACGACGTCGAACTCCTCCTCGCCGCCGGGCAGTTCGGTGAGCACGGGCACGCCGAAGGGCGCCAGCCGGTCGCGGGCGACCGGCGTGTTGTGCGCCCAGCTCTCCACGGCGACGGTGTGCGCAGGCAGGGGGGCCAGCTCGGCGAGCAACTCGCCGCTGCCGGTGTCCAGGTCGAGCAGGCCGATGGCGCGCCGCAGCAGCGCGCGGGCGAGAACCGGGTACGACCAGGACGGCTGGGACCCGACGGCGCGGCCGTCCAGCCAGGCGAACTCCCAGCCGGTGCCGTGCACGCCCGAGGCCTTGCCGACCAGATCGTCGTACCGCCCACTGCGCACACGAAGACGGTAGCCACCGGGCCCGGCGTCGAGCACCCTCTGTGATGCGGTTCAAGCCCTCCCAGGTTCTCGACACCTCCGAATACATGCAGGTCAGGCCGGCATTGCGCCCGCGAGGAGGCGGAGAATCGTTGGCCATCCGTTACCCGTGCGGCCGGCGCGGTCCTAGAGCAGCCCGGCCAGCACGGCGGCGATGGCGGACGCGTGGTGGCGGAGGGTGGCGCTGCCGACGGCCAGCTCCAGCCGCGCCACGTCGGGGTCCGCGGTCGCGGCGGCGCGCGGCCACACCCACAGCTTGTCGGACTCGGCCAGGCGCTTGGCGTTCTCGGCGTAGCGCTCCGGGGTGGTCGACAGCAGCAGGTGCATCATCGGCGTCTGCGGGGTCTCGGGCACGACGCGGATGCCCGGCGTGGCGGTGAGGGCGGCGGCGATCGCCCGGGCGTGCGCCATCCGCGCGGGCATCTCGGCGAGCGCGCCCGGCAGCAGCGCTCGGGCCGACGCCGCCGCCGGCCAGAGCGCGAACAGCGTGCCGCCCAGCCGCTTGCGCCACTCCTTGACCTGGGCGACCTCCGCCGCGGCGCCGGCGACACAGCACCCGGGCAGCGCGCCGACCCCCTTGTAGAACGACACGTAGACGGTGTCGAAGAGGCCGGCGATCTCGGCGGGCGAGCGGTGGTACCCGGCCGACGCCTCCCACAGCCGGGCGCCGTCGAGATGTGTCGCGGCGCCGCGCCGGCGGGCCCAGTCGACCTGCGCGGCCAACTCCTCGAAGGAGGGCAGCTGGCCGCCGAGGTCCCGCTGCGGGAGCTCGATCAGCAGGGCGGCGATCGGCTCGGCGACCCCGTTCAGGTCGTCGACGGTCAGTAACTGGTGCAGATCGCCCACCGCGCGCCCGAGCAGGCCGTGCACTCGGGCGTACGCCTCGCGCTCGTGCAGGGCCAGATGGCAGTGGGGATGCCAGAGCACCGTCCGCGTGGCGCGCGCGTCGGCGTGCACCCGCAGCGTCGCGGCCTGGGCCATCGTGCCGCTGGGCAGGAAGACCGCGGCCGGCTTACCGAGCAGCTCCGCCACCTCGCGTTCCAGATCGGCGACGACGCCGCCCTCGCCGTAGAGGTCGGGCTCGACGTCGCCGCCGATCGAGGCGAGCAACTCGGCGGGCCGGCCCAGCCCGTTGCCGATGAAGGTGTCGGTGCAGGCGGCTCGGCGAGCGGCAATCTCATCCACCCGGGTAAGTCTCGCAGAGCCGAGCAGAGCTCGCGGGCCGGACAGTTGTCAGTGGCGGACGGGCATGAGGATCGAGAAGCGGGAGTCGTCGCCGGGGATGCGGACCGCGAGCGGCTTGAACGGTCCGTCCAGCTCCAGCACGAGCTGACCGGCGCCGCCGGCGTCCAGCGCCTGCAGCAGGAACTCGCTGTTCACCGCCGTGTGCGCCTCGGCGTCGGCCGCCCACTCGCTCTCGGGGACCAGGCGCAGGCTCCCGGCGGGACCGACCCGCAGGACCGAAACCTCGTACGCGACCCCGTCGTGCACCCGGCTCGACGCGGGCTCGGCCGTGACCATCTCGCGCAGCGCCCCGGCGTCGACCGTGACCCGCCGCGCCGGCTCGCCCCCGCCCGGAAGCAGGCGCCGGTGGTCGGGGAAGTCCACGTCCAGCGGCTTGCCCTCGACCGGCTCGCCGCCCACGTCGGCCCGCGCCCGCTCGGCCGACAGGTCGAGGGCGACCTCTCCGGCGAGCAGCGGACGTAGTTCGTCCACGAAGGACAGCGGGAGCACCAGCCGGACCGGCGGCCCCTCGGCGGCGACCGGCGTCGAGGCCACGGCGAGCCGGTAGCGGTCGGTCGCCACCAGGGTCAACGTGTCCCCGTCCGCCTCGAAGAGCACGCCGCCGAGCATCGGCAGGGACGGGTCCGTGGTGGCGGCGAAGCGCACCGCGTCGAGGGTGGCGGCGAGCGCGGCGGCCGGCAGGGTGATTCGGGTCATCAGGTTCTCCTCGAGGTCGAGCAGGGCGTGGATGCGCAGGAGCTCACGCTTGGCATCGGCGAGCCCGTCCTCGAGTCGCCGTCGGTGGTCGTCCAGCCGGCGGCGGACCGCGGCGGGGTCGTCCAGGTCGCGGACCGTCCGCGCGATCTCGGCGACCGGCATGCCCACCCGGCGCAGCCCGGCGATCAGCCGGGCGGCCCGCACCTGCGGCTCGGTGTAGCGGCGGTAGCCGGTCGCCGGATCGACCTCGGCCGGCACGAGCACGCCCGCGCCGTCGTAGAAGCGCAGCGCGCTCACGCTGAGCCCGCTGGCCCGTGCCACCTCGCCGATGCCTCGCATGTCTCCTGCCACGTCGTCGACCTTGGGCCCTCAACCTGCTGGAGGGTCAAGCCCGGCCTATCCGAGCAGCAGGTTCGCGGCGACTCCCAGCATGATGAGCGCTATCAGGCCGTCCAGGAAGCGCCAGGCCGTGGGGCGGGCGAGCAGCGGGGCGAGGCGGCGCGCGCCGACGCCCAGGGCGGTGAACCAGGTCAGGCTAGCGGCGGCGGCGCCCGCGCCGAACAGCCAACGGTGGGGGTACCGCTGGGCCACCGAGCCGAGCAGCAGCACGGTGTCGAGGTAGACGTGCGGGTTCAGGTAGGTCAGGGCCAGGCAGGTCAGCAGCGTGGCGCGCAGGGTCGCGGGCGCGCGGCCGGCGGGATCGAGCGCCGCCGGCCGCAGCGCCCGGCGGGTGGCCAGCACGGCGTAGCCCAGCAGGAACGCGGCGCCGACCCAGCGGATCACGGTCACCGTGCCGGGCCGGGCGCTCACCACGGCGCCGAGGCCCGCTATGCCGGCGAGGATCAGCAGCAGGTCGGAGACGGCGCAGGTCAGGACCACGGGCAGGACGTGCTCCCGGCGCAGTCCCTGGCGCAGGACGAAGGCGTTCTGCGCCCCGATCGCGACGATCAGGACGGCGGAGGCGGCGAAACCGGCGAGCGCGGAGGTGAGCACGCGGTTGACGCTAGGCGGTGCTCAACGCGTACTCCAGCTAAAGATTTTTACGTTGGTTTAGAATTTTTCAGGTGGACTCGGTGCAGCTGGCGACCTTCCAGGCGGTCGTGGACTCGGGCAGTTTCGAGGCGGCCGCGCGGGCGCTGCGCGTGACGCCCTCGGCGGTGAGTCAGCGGATCAAGGCGCTCGAACGCTCGGTCGGCCAGGTCCTGGTGCGCCGGGCGAAACCGTGCGTGGCGACCGCCGCCGGGCAGGCGCTGGTCCGGTTCGCCGGGCAGGTCGCCCTGCTCGAGCGGGAGGCGCTCGACCAGGCCCGGGACGGCACCCGCGTGACGATCGTGGTCAACGCCGACTCGCTCGACACCTGGGTGCTGCCCGCGCTGGCCCGGGTGCCGGGCCCGAGCTACGAGCTGCACACCGACGATCAGGACTACACCGCCGACCTGCTGCGGGCCGGCACGGCGATGGCCGCGGTCACGGCGGACAACGTCGTGGTGCAGGGTTGCCGCCTGGAGAAACTCGGCGCGATGCGCTATCTGGCGGTCGGCCGCGTGGCCGACCCGCGGACCGCGCCGATGATCGTCTACAACCGCAAGGACCGGCTGCAGCACCGGTTCCTCGAGTCGGTCGGCGCCCCGCCGCTCGACCTGCCGGTTCACTATGTGCCGGCGACGTCGGCCTTCGTCGAGGCGATCCGGCTCGGCCTGGGCTGGGGCATGGTGCCCGAGCGGATCGCCGGGCCGGACATCGAGGCCGGCCGCTACCGGCGGCTCTTCCCCGGCCGCCACCTCGACGTGCCGCTCTACTGGCAGTATTGGAAGATCGAGTCGACCGTGCTCGGCGACCTGACAACCGCCGTGAAAGAGGCGGCCGCCGCGGCGCTCAGGTGAAGGTCAGTCGTTGGCGTGCAGGGCGGCGTTCAGCTCGATGCCGGTGCCCGAGCGTGGGCGGGCCTCCAGCGCGCCGGTCACCGAGTTGCGCCAGAAGAGCAGGTTGGGCACGCCGGAGAGCTCACGCGCCTTGACCACCCGTCCGTCCGGCAGGGTGAGTTTCGACCCCGCGGTGATGTAGCAGCCCGCCTCGACCACGCAGTCGTCGCCGAGCGAGATGCCGATGCCCGCGTTGGCGCCGAGCAGGCAGCGCTCGCCGATGCGGACCTTGTCCTTGCCGCCGCCGGAGAGCGTGCCCATGATGGACGACCCGGCGCCGATGTCCGAGTTGTCGCCGACCACGACGCCCTGCACGATGCGGCCCTCGACCATCGACGTGCCGAGCGTGCCCGCGTTGAAGTTGCAGAAGCCCTCGTGCATCACAGTCGTGCCGGCGGCGAGGTGGGCGCCGAGCCGCACCCGGTCTGCGTCGGCGATCCGCACGCCGGCGGGCACCACGTAGTCGGTCATCCGCGGGAACTTGTCGACGCCGTACACGGCGAGGTGGCGGCCGGCGGCGCGCTCCAGCAGGCGCAACTCGCCGACCCGGTCCGGCGGGCAGGGGCCCGCCGACGTCCAGGCCACGTTCGCCAGCTTGCCGAAGACGCCGTCGAGGTTGAGCGAGTTGGGCACGGTCAGGCGGTGCGAGAGCAGGTGCAACCTCAGGTACGCGTCGGACGCGTCCACGATCGGGTCGGCTAGCGACTTGATCGTGGTGCGGACCTCGACGGTCGACAGGCCGCTCAGCATCCGCGGACCGGTCAGCCCGGCGGGCAGCACCGGCGCCTCGGCCGGCTCGTCGCCCAACCCCAGGTAGCCCTCCGGAAACCAGGTGTCGAGCACCTGGCCCTCCGCGGTGACGGTGGCGAGGCCGATGCCCCAGGCGGGCGAGGTCGAGAGCGCAGTTTCCACGGCACCGACCCTACTAAAGGCCGTGCCGCCCGGCGATTTCGACGCCGCCGACCCCGTTACATTGATCAGTGTCGTTGCCTTGAAGCGAGCGGCCACCCGCCGTGGGACGCAACCGGCGCGACGGTTCATCGGGTGCCGGTATGGTGCGCCCTATGGCCAACCCGCTTACCCCGGACGTGCTGGTCGACCCCGTCGTGCTCACCCGCACGCTGGTCGACGTCGAGTCCGTTTCCCGCAACGAAAAGGTGATCGCCGACTTCGTGGCGGAGGTCCTCCACCGGACGCCTCACCTGAGCGTGGACCGGCTCGGCAACACGCTGATGGCCCGCACCGATCTGGGGCGCGAACAGCGGGTGGTGCTCGCGGGGCACCTGGACACCGTCCCGCTCAACGGCAATTTCCCGTCCACGGTTGTCGACGATCTCATCTACGGCTGCGGCACGGCGGACATGAAGTCCGGCGTCGCCCTCGCGCTGCACCTCGCGGCGACCCTGCCCGACCCGGCCTACGACGTGACCTATCTCTTCTACGAGGCCGAGGAGATCGAGTCCAAGTACAACGGCCTGCGCCTGGTGTCGGAGACCCACCCCGAGTGGCTGCTCGCCGACTTCGCGGTGCTGCTGGAGCCGACCTACGGCGTGGTCGAGGCCGGCTGTCAGGGCACGCTGCGCGCGCTGGTGCGCACCACCGGCCGGCGGGCGCACACCGCCCGCGCCTGGCGCGGGGTCAACGCGATCCACGCGGCGGGCGAGATCCTGCGGCGTCTCACGGATTACCGCCCGCGCACGGTCACGATCGACGGCTGTACGTATCGGGAAGGCCTGAGCGCGGTCCGGATCTCCGGCGGCGTGGCCGGCAACGTGGTGCCGGACGAGTGCACGGTCGAGGTCAACCTGCGGTTCGCCCCCGACCGCACGGAGAAGCAGGCGCTCGAGGTCGTGCACGAGGTGTTCGACGGCTTCGCGGTGGAGTTGACCGACTCGGCGCCGGGGGCGCTGCCCGGACTGGGCGCCGCGCCGGCCCGGGAGTTCCTGGCCGCGGTCGGCGAGGAGCCCGCCGCGAAGCTCGGCTGGACGGACGTCGCCCGGTTCGCGGCGCTCGGCATCCCGGCGCTCAATTACGGGCCGGGCGACCCGCTGCTCGCGCACGCTCCGGACGAGCACGTCGAGATCGGCAAGATCCGCGACGGCGCCGCGACGCTGCACCGGTGGCTGGCGTCGTACCCGACGTGATCCTTTCCGCCGGCGCCGTCAGGCCGACCTGACGGTCACCCGGCCGATCGCGCGCAGCGAGGACTGTGCCGGTATCTCGATCGTGGCCTCCGGGTCGACGGCCTGCTCGGCGTGGTTGTCCGGCCGGGCCAGCGACAGGCGCCGCTCCTCGACCACCAGCTGAATGCGCTGCTGCATGCGGCGCTGCAGCATCCGTTCGTATCGCGTCGTCACGTGGCTCCTTAAGCCAGAGGAGCCCGGCCGGAGCCGGGCGCCGTGCGTGCCGTGGAAAGAACTCGGTCACCGTACGGACGCCTCGGAGCTACCGTCCGTTGCTTCAATCTGGCAAAAAGGTCGGCGTACCGCAATCCTCTTACCGAAACCCACCCGGTTGTTCACCGTGTTACTGACCGTCCGCACTACCTTTTAGACATGACGGACAGCACCAACGGACGACGGGCGGCGGCCCCGGAGCGTCATCGCGGGGCGGTCACCCTCCGCCGCGAATCGATCCCGCCGAGCACCGCCGATGAAAGGCTGCTCGACTCGCATCACCGAGGCGAGTGGAAGACCAAGGACGCCTGGCGGGCGCTGCGCATCCTCTCCGAGTTCGTGGAGGGCTTCGACACGCTCGCCGACCTGCCGCCGGCGGTGAGCGTCTTCGGCTCGGCGCGCAGCAGACCGGACAGCCCCGAGTGCGAGCTCGCCGCCAACCTGGGTGCGGCCCTGGCCGAGGCGGGTTACGCGGTGATCACCGGCGGCGGGCCGGGCGTGATGGAGGCGACCAACCGCGGCGCCACCGAGGCCGGTGGCATGTCCGTCGGGCTCGGCATCGAGCTCCCGTTCGAGCAGGGCCTCAACGACTGGGTCGACATCGGCATCGACTTCCGCTATTTCTTCGTCCGCAAGACCATGTTCGTCAAGTACGCGCAGGCCTTCGTCGTGCTGCCGGGCGGCTTCGGCACGCTGGACGAGCTGTTCGAGGCGATCACGCTGGTACAGACCAAGAAGGTGACCCGGTTCCCGGTCATCCTGATGGGCTCGGCGTACTGGGCGGGCCTGCTCGACTGGATCAAGCAGACGCTGCTGGGCGACGGCAAGGTCAGCGAGGCCGACCTGGAGCTCATCCAGGTCACCGACGACGTGGACGAGGCCGTCCAGATCATCGTGGACGCCGACGCGGCGCTCGCCGAGTCCAACGGGAAGCGGTGACGTGGCGGCGATCTGCGTCTTCTGCGCCTCTTCGAGCAAGCTCGAGCAGCGGTGGCTCGACCTGGCGATGCGAACCGGCGCCGAGCTCGCCGCGCGGGGGCACACCCTGGTGTCCGGCGGCGGCTGCGTCGGCATGATGGGCGCGGTCGGCCGGGGCGCCCGGGCCGGCGGGGCACACACCCTCGGCATCATCCCGCAGTCCCTGGTGGACCTCGAGGTCGCCGACACCGACTCCGACGAGCTGATCGTCACGGCCGACATGGGCGCCCGGAAGGACCTCATGATCGAGCGGTCCGACGCCTTCATCACGCTGCCCGGCGGTCTCGGAACGCTGGACGAGCTCTTCGAGGTCTGGACCACCGCGACCCTCGACCTGCACGACAAGCCGATCGTCCTGCTCGACCCGGACGGCTTCTACGACGGCCTGTTCGCCTGGTTGGAGGGGCTCGCCGACACGGCGTTCGTGCGTCACGCCGCACTCGAACGGGTGACGCTGACCAAATCGATCGCCGCCGCCATGGACGTCATCGAGGACCATCTGTCCGGGCGCTGACCGGCGGGCCGGACCAGAGCGACCCGGAGCGGCCGGGCGGCGTCAAGAGTCGTCGATCGGCAGTCGCCGGTCACCCGGGAGGGCGTTCGTCGATCAAGGACCTCCTGGTAGCGGCGGGGATCGGCGTGGAACACTTCCCACCATGCCCACGCAACGGGCGACTCTGCTCCAGGTCGCACACCGCGCCGGTGTCTCCCGCAGCACCGCATCCTTCGTCCTGGCCGGGCGACACGTGGACATGAGGATCTCCGAGGACGCCCGCCAACGGGTGCTGCGCGCGGCCCAGGAACTCGACTACCGGCCCAACCTCATGGCACGCAGCCTGCGTACGAAGGTCACCAGGACGATCGCGCTGGTCTCCGACACGATCGCCTCCGATCCGTACGCCGGTCAGGCCATCCACGGCAGCCTGGCCGCGGCCGTCGCGCATGGCCACCTGCTGTTCATCGGCGAGACCGAGGGCGACCCGGTCGTCGAGGAGAGGCTCATCTCCGACTTCCTCGACCGGCAGGTCGACGCGTTCATCTACGCCAGCATGTTCACCCGCTACGTCCGGCTCCCGAAGCTGCTTCGGGGCCGCCCCGTGGTGCTGCTCAACTGCCTGACCCGCGGGGCCCGGCAGGCCCAGCACGCGATCATCCCGGACGAGGTCGCGGCCGGGTGGAGCGCCGCGAAGACGCTGCTCGACGCGGGTCACCGGCAGGGCATCCACCTGGTCGGGGTTTCGGGCGAGCGGGTGTTCGCGGGGCGGGAACGGCTGGCCGGCATTCGCGAGGGGCTCGGCGCGGCCGGCGCGAGGCTCGCCGGGACGATCGAGTGCGACTGGTGGCCCGACTCCGCGTACGAGGCGGTGAGCCGTGCCCTGGAAGGCGGCCTGGAGCCGCGGGCGTTGATCTGCCTCAACGACCGCATCGCGTTCGGCGCCTACCAGGCGCTGCGCGAGGCCGGCCGGGTCATCCCGGACGACGTGTCGGTGCTGTCGTTCGACGACTCGGATCTCGCCGCCTGGCTACGGCCGCAGCTGACCAGCATTTCGCTGCCGCACTACCAGCTCGGCTGGCAGGCGGTGGAGAGGCTGCTCGGCCCGCGCTGCGACCCGGCCGTGCTGCGGGTGCCCATGCCGGTGCGGCGGCGGGCATCGGTCGCCGGGCCGGCCGTCGGTTAACGTCGTACCCCCGTGGTCTCATTGATGCCGTGAGCGCGCCGGCCTCCTCCTCCCCAGCGGTGCGCCGGCCGGCGTACCGTCTGGTCCGGCGCCCGCCGTCCGCCGCGCCACCGCTCGCCGGCGATCCTCTGCAGCGATATGTGGCCGAGCATCGCGACGGCCCGCTGCTGGTGATCGGTGGGCCGGGCACGGGCAAGACGACCGTGCTCGTCGAGGCGGTCGCCGCGCGCATCGCCGAGGGCGTCGACCCCGAGCGCGTCCTGGTGCTGACCTTCGGCCGCCGCGGCGCGGTGGCCCTGCGCGACCGGATCGAGGCGCGGATCGCCGGCGACCCCGGGCGCATCGTGCACGAGCCGCTGGTGCGCACCTTCCACGCCTACGCGTTCGGCCTGCTGCGCCGCGCCGCGGCGGAGCGGGGCGAGCCGTCCCCGCGGCTGCTCACCGGCCCCGAGCAGGACCTGATCATTCGCGAGCTGCTCTCCGCGGTCGGCGACGACGACGTGCCCGACGCGATCGGCTGGCCCGACGCGCTGCGGTCGGCGATTCCCACCCGGGCGTTCGCCCAGCAGCTGCGCGACCTGATGCAGCGGGCGGCCGAGCGCGGCATCGGCCCGGTCGAGCTGGCCCGGCTCGGCGAGCGGCTGGGCCGCGACGACTGGCCGGCCGCGGCGCGCTTCCTCCGGGAGTACGTGGCGGTTCTAGCCCTGCGCGACGTCACCACGCGAGGCTCCGCGGCCTACGACCCGGCCGAGCTGGTCCGGGCTGCGTCCGGCCTGCTCGCCGACGACCCCGGGCTGCTGGCGGCCGAGCGGCGCCGGCTGGAGTTCGTCTACGTCGACGAGCTCGCCGACACCGACCCCGCCCAGATCGAGCTGTTGTCGCAGGTCGCGGGCGGTGGCAAGGCGCTGGTCGCGTTCGGCGACCCGGATTCGTCGGTGTTCGGCTTCCGCGGCGCCGACCCGGCGGCGGTGGCCGCGTTCCCGATGAGGTTCCGGACGGCCTCCGGCGCCCTGGCCGAGACCATCACCCTGCACACCAACTACCGCGCGGGCGCGTCGCTGCTGTCGGCCACCGCCCGAGTCGCCCGCCGCATGCGAGGCCCGATCACCCACCGCCCCATGCACGTGCCGGCCCCGGCTGGTGTGCCGGCCCCGGCTGGTGTACCGGGTCCGGCTGGTGTGCCGGTCCCCGCAGCCGTGCCGGGTCCCGCGGACCGGTCAGTCCCGGTCGCCAAGCCGGCTTCGGCAGCCCCGCCTGTCCTGGCGGGCCGGTCGGCTGTCGCGCCCGAGGCGGCGGCGGTCGGCGACGGGCTCGCCGGGGGTGCGGTCGTGCGGACATTCCGGTCGCCGACGAGCGAGACCGCCTATGTGGCGCACGCGCTGCGCGAAGCGCACCTGCTCCACGGGGTGCCCTGGTCGCGGATGGCCGTGCTGCTGCGCTCGACCTCGCTGCAGCTGCCGTCGTTGCAGCGGGCGCTGGCCTCGGCCGGGGTGCCCACGGTCACCCACGCCGAGGACCTTCCGCTGCACCTGCAGCCGGCCGTGGCGCCGTTTCTGCTGCTTCTGCGGTGCGCGCTCACCCCCGAGCTGCTCGACGAGGAGGCGGCCGTCGCGCTGCTGCACTCCCCGCTGGGCGGGGCCGACCCGCTTGCCGAGCGCCGCCTGCGCCAAGGGCTGCGGGCCCTCGCGCTCGCCGCGGGCGACCGGCGGCCGTCGGGTGAGCTGCTGGTCGACGCGGTGCGCGACCCGACCGGGCTGGACATGGTCGAGCGCCGCTGGGCGGCGCCGGCGCAGGCCGTGGCGCGGCTGCTGGCGACCGCCCGGGAGGCCGCGGCCAGGCCGGGCGCCAGCGCCGAGCAGGTGCTGTGGACGGTGTGGCGGGACAGCGGGCTGGCCGACCGGTGGTTCGGCCTGAGCACCCGCAGCGGTCCGGCGCCCGACAACGCCGAGGCCGGCCGGGCCCGGCAATGGCGTGCGGAGGCGGCCGACCGCGATCTCGACTCGATGGTCGTGCTCTTCGACGCGGCGGCGCGCTTCGTCGACCGGTTGCCCGGGGCGCGCACCGAGGTCTTCCTCGACCACGTCCTCGGCCAAGAGCTGCCGGCCGACTCGATCGCGCCGAGCGCCGACCGCGGCGAGGCCGTGCGGCTGCTCACCGCGCACGCCGCCAAGGGGCTGGAGTGGGATGTCGTGGTGCTGGCGGGCGTGCAGGAGGGCATCTGGCCCGACCTGCGGTTGCGCGGCAGCCTGCTCGGCTCGGAGCGGCTGGTCGACCTGCTGGCCGGCCGCGCGGCCGCGGGCGTCGCCGCGGTGGTCGGCGAGACGTCGGCGCTGCTCGACGAGGAGCGCCGACTGTTCTATGTGGCCACGACCCGCGCCCGGCGCCGCCTGATCGTCACGGCGGTCGCCTCGGCCGGCGTCGGCGGCTCCGACGGCGAGGAGCAGCCCAGCCGTTTCCTCGCCGAACTGGCCTTCCCCGACACCCGCCCGCCCGACCAGCCCGAGCCGCCTGACCCGCCCGAGCCGCCTGACCCGCCCGAGCCGCCTGACCCG
>Ga0307508_10004399_pt1 | contig 13785 bp, 14 predicted proteins | sample 9_EM_MG_FD_203089 | JGI IMG/M metagenome (GOLD analysis project Ga0307508, IMG submission 203089) | Populus trichocarpa ectomycorrhiza microbial communities from riparian zone in the Pacific Northwest, United States - 9_EM | ecosystem: Host-associated > Plants > Roots > Unclassified | place... | reverse complement strand
TTGACATTAAGACGTGCCAATGGATGAAGCCATTGGCCTTTATGCATGCGCAGACTGATTGTGTGTTATTTGTTCTGCACCTTCAAGTTCCTTCCCCTTTCTTGAGGTCTTTCAAGCTGCCTGAACCGCGAGCGCTTTGGTACATGTGCATCTCAATCAGCGCAGCAAGACATCAACAACACCACCGCAACTAGCGGTATGGGTCACGAAATGCCGCAGTGGGCCCTACATCAATATACAAAACAGCGTCCGACAGTGAACACTCTGGATGAAATCCACGTGACACTTGTGCTAGTGAATCGCTGAAGATGCTAGCGGTTGAAAGCGTCGCCTAGACCTCAATCAAGGACGGCTCGTGCAAGTTACTTATCTGCGTGAATTGGCGCCGCTACCAACAATCGTCAACACGACGTCACCTTCCCACGACCCCCGACGAGGCTATTGGCCCTTCCCTAGAATCTAGGGGCACCAAGCTAGGAGCCTACATTTTTGATCCTGACGGCACTAGCCAGCCTAGGCCAATAATGTCTACTACTCAAGAGACAGGGGATGAACGAGCGCCTTTGCTCCCCACTTCATCGCCCACTGGCGACACTGTCCCCCAGACAAATCAGCCAGACAGAGTCATGGAAGCCGAAGACCCTGTGGCAATAGCGGTGAACAAGGAACTCACGACAGCCGATATCGCATGGCGCATCATCTTCATCACCTTCGGCGGGCTCCTTGCAGCCATAACTATCAAGGCCGTCGTTGATACCGGGCATACAGATGTTCGTTCGGTTTCCCTTTGGCATATGTTGGGGCTGCACTTTTGATGTGAATGTTGAATTCATATCTTCCTGGCGACGCGTGTCTTTAGTTCGATTTGGGTAAGGCTCTTAAGAGCGCACTTGGAGGTGGGGTTAGTGGAGCAGCAGGTGCGATATCCCTACGGTTGTTGTCTCTCCGGATTGGCGTTACTCATAGGGCTCGTCGATGCGAATTTTGAAGCGATGATCCTTCAAGTGGCTACCCTCATGCCCATGAGGACCATCATGAACTATCAAGTACGCACGCCGCGTTCCGCATTTTCTCGATCGATTGACATCTCATTGTTTTCGTGAATTCAAGTATCGCTTCGGTCACACCTTTAAAGAAGCTGCCCGTATTTTGTACGTAGACGGAGGCTATGGACGGTATTATCAGGGCGTGGGAGCCGCACTCATCCAAGGCACCTAATTCCTCTTCTTCTACAAACAAACCTCTCATCTGGATATTTCGAAACTCTCAGGACCCGTCGCCCGATTCGGCGACACGGCAGCGAATGCTGGCATATTAGCCTTACTCGCATCAAATCCTGTACTGAGGAAGCTGCCATCGCATATTCAAACCATCTTCGCCTCACTTTTAGCTGCCCTTTTCCGTATGGTTCTCACGCCGATAGACACAGTGAAGACCACCTTACAGGCACAGGGCAAACCTGGATGGGCAATCCTACGTCGAAGAATCAAAATTTATGGTTTCAGCACCCTTTTCTATGGCGCCGTGGCTACTGCAGCCGCTACATTTGTAGGGCATTACCCTTGGTTTAGCACGGTAGGTTGCCTCTGCAAGGGATTATCACATTGACTTGACAATGTTGTTCCTCCTTTACACGAACATAGTATAATTTCCTCCAGAATAACCTGCCGGAAGCACACGGAATCTTTCAGACTCTCGTGCGCCAAGCCTTTATTGGGTTCTGCGCCTCGTTGGTTTCCGATTCGATTTCAAACTCTTTACGCGTCGTGAAGACCTATAGACAAGTGAACGATACGAGGATATCCTATAGTTGAGTAGAACAACTTCCTCATCCGGTATGCGGTATAGCTGAGCAGACTTTGTTCCTTGAACAGCTGAAGCAGCAAAGAGAGTAATCGCGTTGGAAGGATTCGTTGGTTTCCTCACGAGAGGACTTGGAACACGAATCCTCGCGAACAGCCTTCAAAGCATCATGTTCTCAATTTTGTGGAAGCTTTTCCTGGATCTGTGCGTCTCTTTTCGCCTTTTCTCCTCGATGCCATGAGTATTGACAACGGTTATATTCAAGATGGAATGAAAAGACGAAGTCGGAAGCTTTGAGCGGGGGCGGGAAATTGCTTTAGCAGCATCGTCTTAGCGGATCCCTTTCTGGAATTTTTTGCGTTGCTTTGAATTTGCTTTCGGTTGCGTTTAGATAAGGCGTAGCTTGCATAGACGCTGGTAGTTGATCAATGGTTCATGAGTGACTGGGAACATGGCACTAGACTGGGCCGCCTAGAAATGTCAATGATTAAAAACTGTACACCATTCGTAATTCAACAACAAAAGCGAAATTAACATCAAAATATCATCATCAGTACAAGCAGCCACAGCACAATAATGACAACATCGGCTTGAGTGCAGTAAGTCCTTACGCCAAAAGTCCCAAGAAAAAGTGAAGTATCACAACAAACAACGCTCGACCACAAATTGGGAAACCCACAAATCTAAAGCTAAAAGCGATAACATCCAAGTGTCCCAAACCGAAAAACCTCTGGAAAACTTCTCACATTACCTGATACAGCAATTCATGATTGGACTTCAGGCAAACCAACCCACCCTGGAGGGCCACCACCCGAACCCGCCAGTCCAGGGGAAGAATTTCTACCAGTATCGTGAGGGGGTGTTCGAGCATATCGCAGACTTGTCCCAGGTTCTCCGCCCGTGCCGTCTGAAACTGTCAACACGGGAGGATTAATGGGCGACGGGAAACCTGGACTAGCGCCGGAGACGGAGCGACTGTGGTTGGGAGGAATGGAGTGCGACTGCCCGGGATGGAGGACTCCACCGGCATCTCCACCGGCGGCACCGGTAACAGCGAAAGCAGCGCCCGCAGCCTGAGGACCATAAGGCATGCTCTGCGGTTGTTGTGGACCACTAGGATAAGCCACTGACGTGGGACAATTGCCGTCTGTACCAGGTGGGGATGCAGATGCGGGTATGAAATGGTGAGTGTCGCCTTGATTGTGGTCTTGAACTTGGTAGTACGCTCCAGCACCAGCACCAGCCCCAGCTGAATACCCGGCGGCACCTACGTAAGCATGGTTGAACCCTTCTCCGCCTCTACCCCCTCCAGCTCCAGGTAGTTGAGGCGTTGAAGGATTTTCGCGTACGCCCACACCGTGGACACCACCTCCGACGTTAGCACCGGCACCAGCATCCGGAGTATATTCGCCATCAAGCGGACCAACGCTTGGAAAAGCCAGTTCACGGGTCGGCTTCTCCCCTTGTCCACCCCCTCTCTCTCCATAGTCGTAGTTGTTCTTCTCCGCCTCAGTGACACCTCTGTTGACAAAGAAAAATGCCAATAAAGCAATGAGCGCCAACCCCACAACGCCTCCTGCGACTCCTCCAGTTACAGCAGCCACATTCGTTGAACTCTTTTTACCATCGCCGCCTCCGCTAGGGGTTTGGTTCGGTTGTGAGGAAGTGGTTGTGCTCGCCCTACTTGAAGGACCGGGTTCGGAACTCCCTCCACGAGTTGTGGATGGGGGAGTGGTGGTTGTATCAGTAGGGGAAGAATCTGGGCTCGATGAGGTGGGCTGGACGGAAGAGCTAAGGGATGCGATGGAGTTGACAGACGCGACTGACATCGTGAACTAATTGAGTCCATTATGCGGCATGGCAATGACACGGACACGCGACGGAGAGGGACAAAAAGGACAATCGTTAATAGAGCAAAAGCATGACTCGTAATTGAAAGCGACTCACTAGCACAGAAAGTGAGGATTCGCTAGAATCCCCATTCTCCTAAATAGCAGCGTTACATACAACAAAATAGCAAAAATCAGCAGTCGCAGGATGGTAAAGACATTCGAGGACGAAGGCATAAAATAATAGCAATCTTACTTGAACGGTGACTCGATCACTAGTCACTTTCACGCCGTTCAAGTCGATGACTTGGAAGACGACCTGGGTGCCTGCATTCATTTCAGGGGTCCAATCTTGGTTCGGGTCAGACCCGGTGTAATTCCAGTAATAATTTGTTTGCTGCGGTGATTGGGTTAAAAACTATAGCTCCATACGTTAATATTACTTGGAGTGGGGGCACGAACATCTGGGTTCAAAACATAGGCCGTATAAGGCGACTGTAATGTAAAAAATGATGTGGATATTTAGAAAAGCAACCGCACAGACAGGGACTTTGACAACGTACCACACCACCACCCCACTGTATATTGGCCGAAACGCCAGCCTGTGGATTGCTCGGGTACTGGAGATTGAGTGTCGCAATGACAGTGATAGTAGGACTCGTCACGACAAGTTCCCCTGAATCTTGGCACTAAATTGTGGGACAGTCAGTGATTCAACGAACATAAGGCAAGAAGGAAATTTTTTTGGCGCCGTACTTGAAAGGCGACCTCCGTCCCGACATCCAGAGGAAAATCACTGAAGGAAGCATTTCGATCGGTGAATAAATCGCGTGGCATGACCTGCTTACTAGGTAGTTGACACGTCACTCCCTTCGTATTTGTAGTGGCACGTCGTAAGCTATGAGAGATATAGATATGGAGAGAACGCATCAGCTTGCGCACGAAAAACACGTTAATGCTCGAGGGGACACACATCAGGAGTAAGCACGCAGACCGTGTACTATGAGGCATCGGGTAAAAAAAAAAGGCGAGTCGATCAAAAGAAACATCGTTCGGAGATGGTTAGTGCCGGAGGTGTGCCACCAGACCAAGTCAAGGGGAATTTGACATTAGCCTCAGGATATTCGGGCCAAGTGAATGTCAGCGTTTGCGCCGAAATGACATTTGCGAAAGCGAGGGCGACGACGAAGGCGCCAAGTAGCGGCCGCGAGGGGGACAGCACCGTGGTTGGGAGTAAGGAACAGAGGGGGCTTGGCTAGTACCAAGCCTGGCGCCTTGGGCTTAGGGATCGGCAGCGCCTTGGATTTTCCATCAAGTGAGCTGATGGCCTTGTGATATCATGATGCTGAGGGATTTGATTTTTAGGCATCAGCCAAATTTCCGCCATGTTGGAGTCTTGAACTGCTGAGGAGGGCCGAAGCAGAGGCATGTCACATGTAAGCCTTAAGAATACCGAAAACTGCATGGCAGAAACTAGCCAAGTGCAGTGAGCGTGCAAGGGTTTAAATAATCCTTTTTCGACAGCTCAACCGGTATTGGCACGGCTATCTGTCTGTTGTGGCACCTGACAGGGTTTGCCCTTCTCTTTGGGCCGATAGAATGTGCCATGCAAGTAGTAGTCTGCAACTCGCTAAGGGCTCCGTGGAAGGTCTGGTACAAGCGCGGAAGGCGGATGAAGATGTTGGAAACGTAGGGCCCGGGAAGTGAGACGAACGCGCATGCTGTAAACCGGAATCTAACAAAGTGTCGCGTCACACTCGTATGGGGACACTCGAGGGGTTAATCGCGATTGTCGAAGGCTGACGCGTCAGCGGGCACTGAATTGTTTGCCGGGCCCACGAAAAGGAAAACCTTCCCCAGGTTCAACGGCGCGCGCATTACCTGGTAGGTACGACGCCTGCACTTGCGGCTTGTCCGGCATTGTCGCAACCGCAGAGCACTGGCAAACCATGCCAGTACAAGTTCCTTATTTGGAACCTGCACATTGAATTTGCGCCCGCCGCCGATCACAACCACAAGCATTGTGACGTTGACTGGACAATATTAATGGTGTGCTTTTGTCCCTTGGATGAATATAGTATAATTTCCCCATGGAAGGTTATTTGCTGCTGGCATCGTGAGTGCTGGTGGGTGGTGATCATAATATCATCCCGTTTTCTCCTCGCCAGGGCCCTCTAAGAATGTCGACATGCGGTTTTGAAGGATTTGAAAGACCAGGACCTATAGCCAGAGCCGAAGCCGGAACTGGAGCCGGAAGGGAGGAAGGGGGTACTCAGGCTGTCCAGGATGTATATGGGAACTCCGAGTCCACCACTGTTGCCGCTATCAGCAATAACATTGGATAAGCCACTGACATGGGGCAATTGCCATCTGAGGGTGGAGGTGTGCATCGGGTATCCTTCCATACCATTTCTTCAAAAGGTATGAAATAAATATGCTACTGGCAATATATGCAGGTTGAATACGACTAACATGATCCAAACAAAGGTCAAAAATGGGAGAACAGAACGTTGGGGAATCGGGACAGCCCATGCAGAGATAAGAGATTGACCGCATCAGAGACGCCAACAATGAAAATTGGACGGTGGAGAGTCAAAGCACCGTGCACAGATTATACTTCCGGCATGCCGGAATACCCCATTGCTTGATTGCCTTGTGGACCGACAGGACTCATAGGACCGTTGTGCACTTGAGGCTGTAATTGCCGTTGCACCGGTGCTGCTGGTGTGGTGATATACTGCATTTGCACATCGGGCGTGGGGGGAACCTCGCCAACACCGGCACCGTGAATGTCGCCTTGAGCACCACCTTGGAATGCGGCGCCGCGTGCGGCGGCACCTGCACTTCCACTTCCACTTCCACTTCCACCCGCACCAACGCCACTGCCAGCATTCGCGCCACCAATACTGGAGCCGGCGCCGAGATCGCCACCAATGTCCAGTAAAGCGGTTTCACGCTTCGCCGCCTGCCCTCCTTGCCCTCCACCGTCATGAAAGCCTGCACGGCTATTGTCTACCATCCGAGTGTCGCTGTGTCCCATACCTCCTCGGTGTGCAATGAAGAATCCCAATGCACCGACTAGCACTAACCCAGCAACTCCTCCGGCCACTCCTCCGGCAATAGCCGCTGTATTGGTCTTCTTACCACCGCCACCACTGTCCCCAGTAGGTCGACTTGGGTTTCCAGAAGTAGTTGTGTTTGCCCTCCTACTGGGACCGTTGGTTCCGCCTGAACTAGTGATGGAGTGGATGGAGTGGACGGAGTTGACAGATGCCACCGACATGGTGGACTAACGCGTTCACGCGTCGTGGCAATTACGCGAAAATGAAAAAATAAATATGCATGAGGTTTCCTCAAAAGAGCGCGAGAGAAATCAGTACTCACCAGTACGGAAAGTACAGAGTCGCTAGACAATGCCGCATTCGCCTAAACGGGTGCATTGAGCATACAACAATTCGCAAATATCAGCAATTCCGACTTCTGGAGAGCGAATTCCTATCATCTCACTGACCTGAACGGTGACTATGTCACTAGTTACTTTAACGCCATTTAAGTCGATAACCCGAAAAACGACTTCTGTACCAGCAGCCATGTCGGGCGTCCACTCCTGATTAGTGCCAGACCCCGTGTACTTCCAATAATATTTTGTTTGCTGCAAACGAGATGTATTTTATTAAACTGCACTAATTGATAGAAGTGAGGACACATACATCCGAAGTTAAGACGTACACCGTGTAAGGCGACTAAGATTAAAAAGTGATAAGAAAAGTATCAGCACAACTATGAGAATTTGGCAACACACCAAGCCTCCGCCCCATTGTATATTAGTTTGGACCCCTGTCTGGGGATCGTTGGGGGGCTGAAGGTACAGAGTCGCGATGACGGTGACTGTTGGAGTCGTAGCGATAAGTTCGCCGCTATCGCGGCACTGAACAATCAGTCATTCAGTGGAGGGGACAAGGAATAGAATACGTTTTAATATCGTACTTGATACGCAACCTCCGTCCCGACAGACAAAGCAAAATCGCTACAAAAGTTTCGATTTCAGCACAGAAGGTTTTCGCCACAGCGCGAACAAAATGCGCAACTTGGCGCACGCACTAAGTTGTTGACAGGTTGCTTCCCACGTACTTGTAATAGTACTTAGTGAGCTAGGAAATATGAAGAGATTATTAGCCTAGGTGCAATTGATGCATTGTTCTTAACTAGACGCGGAAGAGTACCCACATCGGGGGTAAGCACATAAACCGTATACTACGAGGCAGGGTAGAGAAATGGGCTCGATTATCAACGACAAGATCGCTCAAAGACGCTTATCGGGACGCACTGGAGGTGTACCACCTGACCAAGTCAAGTAGAAGTTGACATTAGCCTCAGGATACTTGGGCCCGGTCACTGTCAGTTGTGCGGAAACAATATTGGTGAAAGCGAGGACGGCGACGAAAGTCCGAAGCAGTGGCCACGGCGAGGGCGACATCATCGTGCGCGGTGGTGGTGGTGCGGGACAGAGATCGAGCCGTGCTTTCAGCTCGCATTTGATTTTATGATTGCAGTGCACCTCATTTCAATGGATAGACGCCAGGCGGGCACGCACCAGTGAAGCGTCATGGATGTGCGATGCACCGGAAAAAAACAGCGACTTGCATAAACACTAAAACAGTTCGCAAGGTCAGCATGCTCATTCAGCGAGCAAACCAGAGGTCGAGGGACGGGGCCGCTCACCGGCACTACAGCTCACTATACCTATTTCAGCAGTATTACTGTAGGAAGTAGTCGCAGGCTTCGGCAGTACCCGATTCTAGCGTGCGAATCATGCCTGGACTTGTCGCTTGAATTTGTGGCTGTAAATAATTTAAAATCCATCTGAATGTTCCATATTTCTTAATCATTCTTTTAATGAAGAAATAATGCCAATTTAAGGCTGAAATTGACGTGAATAAAATACTTAGGCCCCAAAAACAGATATTCTGACACCGTCAATTCATCGGAACAGCCTACATTAGGTGCCATAAGAAGTGAGCGCAAATTCACCACAACTTGCACAAGCGTGTCAGAAGCTTACAAACAGTATAAGTGGCATCAGCAATCAACTGTATATGGCGGTCAAATATATTCATACATTTTTGAGCAGGTTGAACCAGCCTGCAGCTCTAAACCTTTAACAGCCATATTGTGGAGGCAAGTGAGCAGATAATAACGCTACTGTACATATTGCATCAGAAATATCAAGGGGCATTTGTTGCCGGATTTTTTTTTAATTGAAATCGGGTAGTTTCGTGAGTGTCAGATATATATATATATTATGGGTATATTGACGAAGAAAGAACTCTCCAACGACATGCAAACTGCTGTAGCTAGTCAGTGCAGCCACACAACAATGATCGGCATGAGTACAAGTGAGTGCTTCCGCTGCGCAATTAAGTTAAGTTCCAAGAAATAGTGAAGTATTACAATAGGTAACGTTGACGAGCGCCAAATTGGAAACCTTGCGGCCCAAAATGGGAAACCGGAAACGCCCAAGTGCTGTCCCAAGAAAATCTTCTCATGAACCCATCATCCTACTCATGATTGGACTTCAGGCAAACCAGCCCACCCTGGTGTACGCGGCGACTGCATCTGCGACGGTCCATAACTACCTGGACGCCCACCACCACCTGAACTCCCCATGGAAGGATATTCGCTGCTGACATCGTGAGCGCCGGCGGGTGATCGAGTATACGGTAAACTCGTCTCGTTTTCAGAACCGAAGCCGGAGCTGGGGCCGGAGCCGTAGTTGGGGGTAGGAGGAAGGGAGTACGGCTGGGACTGTCCGGGATGCATATGGGGGACTCCACCACTGCTGCTGCTATCGGTAACAGCAAAAGCAGCGCCCGAAGCCTGGGGGTTGTAGGAGACACTCTGCGGAAGTGGTTGCTGTACTAGGCCACTAGGATAAGCCGCCGACATGGGGCGATTGCCGTCTGTACCAGGTGGGGATACTGATGCGGGTATGGAATAGCGAGTGTCACCTTGATTGTGGTCTTGAACTTGGTAGTACGCTCCAGCACCAGCACCGCCCCCAGCGGAATACCCGGCTGCACCTGCATAAGCAGGGTTGAAACCTTCTCCGCCTCCGCCCCCTCCAGGGTACGCAGCTTCAGGCGTGAAAGGATTTTCGCCTACACCCACACCGTGGACATCACCTCCGACGTTAGCACCGGCACCAGCATCCGGAGTATATTCGCCATCAAGCGGACCAACGCTCGGTTCACCGGTCGGCCTCTCCCCTTGTCCACCACCTCTCTCTCCATAGTCATAGTTGTTCTTCTCCGCCTTAGCGACACCTCTGTTGACAAAGAAAAATGCCAAAAAAGCAATGAGCGCTAACCCCACAACGCCTCCTCCAACTCCTCCAGCTATAGCGGCCACATTGGTTGAACTCTTTTTACCATTGCTGCCTCCGCTAGGGGATCCAGCAGTTTGGTTCGGTTGTGAGGAAGTGGTTGTGGTTGTGCTCGCCCTACTTGAAGGGCCGCCTTTGACAGGTCCAGAACTCCTGCCGCCAGTGGCAGTGGTAGGCGTCTCACCCGGAGCCGTTGATGGGGGAGTGGTGGTTGTATCAGTAGGAGAAGAATATGGGTTCGAAGAAGTGGGCTGGACGGAAGAGCTAAGGGATGCGATGGAGTTGACAGACGCGACTGACATCGTGGACTAATGCACGGACACGCGACGGAGAGGGACAAAAAGGACAATTGTCAACGAAGCGAAAAGCATAACTCGTAATTGAAAGAGACTCACCAGCACAGAAAGTGAGGATTCGCTAGAATCCCCATTCCCCTAAACAGCGGCGTCACATACAACAAAATAGCGAAAATCAGCAGTTGCAGCATAGTAAAGACATTCGAGGACGAAGGCATAAAATAATAGTAGTCTTACTTGAACGGTGACTGGATCACTAGTCACTTTCACGCCGTTCAAGTCGATGACTTGGAAGACGACCTGGGTGCCTGCATTCATTTCAGGGGTCCAATCTTGGTTCGTGTCAGACCCAGTGTACTTCTAATACTTTGTTTGCTGCGGTGGTGTGGGTTAAAAACTATAGCTCCATACGTTAATATTACTGAGAGCGAGGGCACGAACATCCGGGGTCAAAACATAGGCCGTATAAGGAGACTGTATCAAAAAAACGATCAGAAAAGCAACCGCACAGAACAGAGACTTTCACAACGTACCACACCACCACCCCACTGTATATTGGCTGAAACTCCAGTCTGTGGATTGCTCGGGTACTGGAGATTGAGTGTCGCAATGACAGTGATAGTAGGGCTTGTTACGACAAGTTCCGCTGAATCACGGCACTAAATTGTAGGAACAGTAAGTGATTCAGCAAACATAGGCAGGAGTCAAGATTTTTGGGTGTCGTACTTGAAAGGCGACCTTCGTCCCGACATTCAGAGGAAAATCACTGAAGAAAGCATTTCGACACGCGGATAAATGGCGTGATATGACCTGCTTACTAGGTAGTTGACGCGTCGCTCCCTTGGTATTTGTAGTAGTATTTCGTAAGCTATGAGAGGTATGAAGAGAGTGCATCAGCTTGCGTACGGAAAACGCGTTAACATTCGTTCAAGGACGCTCGAGCGGACACACATCAGGAGTAAGCACATAGACCGTGTACTGAGGCATCGGGCCAAAAAAAAAAAAGAGCGTGTCAATGAAAAGAAAGATAGTTCAGAGATGGTCAGTGCCACGCACCGGAGGTGTGCCACCGGACCAAGTCAAGGGGAAGTCGACACTACTGTACTAATACGACCATACGTTCCCACCACATGACGCGTGACACGGTTCGCATTCAAATCACATAAGTTCATTCATTCAGTTAAGTTCACGCGCCCAGCGTGACATAAAATTTTCTATTGGATGCACCCATTTTAGGAAATTTATATTGAATAAGCGCCCGCCGACGCCTCGCCATGACGCGTGACGGACTTAACTAGGTTCCGTTCAACGGCGAGCGTGATCCGTGACTGAACGTATGGTCGTATTAGTACAGTAGCCTCAGGATATTTGGGCCAAGTGAACGTCAGCGTTTGTGACGAAACGACACTTGCGAGAGCAAGAACGACAGCGAAAGCACTAAGCAATGACCACGAGGATGACAGCAACATCATGGCTGGGAGCAAGGAGCCGCTGAGGCTTGGCCTGGCGCTTGTCAGTGGGGTTTTCCTAATCAGGTCATCAACCAAAACCGGTGCCGTGAGAATCAACTAGAATGCCGCCTTAGAATTGAATTTTCAGGCACCGCTCGGTTCCCAACTTGATGACATAAGCGGCCCCCACACGACGTGATATAAAACAGGAAGACAATCATAACAGTACATGTACAGGATGTGTTTTTGAGAAACGCCACATTGACAGACAAAAAAAACTATGACAACCAACCGCACAGTTATGGGCTGATTACAATCATGCAAGCAAACCTGGCTCAAAACCGAACAAAACCAAACCTATATGAAATCCATACTAACATTTCGTCACATTTTCAATGTTGGATTTCAGGCGCACCATTCCATCCCGCTACAGAGGCCCGTCTGGCATAAGGATTATCGGAAGCGGTGGGGCTTGGTGGAGAATGTCCGGATCCATCGCGAGCATAAGGTAAACTTGTCCCGGTTCCACCGCTCGTTTCATCCGCGACGGTCGGCATATGCCAGTCAGTAGGGGAAGTGCCGGAACCAGAGCCAGAGCGACGGGCGCCAGCAGCAGCGGCAGCGATGACATGAGGACCATATGAGACGCTCTGTGGGAGCTGGAATGTTTCACCAGGAGGGGGCGTCTCTTGATTTTGCTCTCGATAGTACCCAGTGGCAGCCACGGCTCCAGCCCCAGCTGCAACCACGGCTCCACCAGCGTACGCAGGATTGAACCCGCCGCCGCCCCACGGCATCTGCATCTCGGGCGTGAAGGGATCCTCACCAACACCTGCACCGTGAAAGCCACCTTGAGATCCCTGAACACCGCCTTGGAATCCTTGGGTGCCGCCTTGGAATCCATGGACGCCACCTTGGAAGCCTGGAGCACCACCCTGGAATCCTTGAGGACCACCCTGGAATCCTTGAGTACCTCCTGGGAAGCCTTGGGCACCACCTTGGAATGCGGCACCCTTTGCAGCGGCACCTGCACTTCCACTTGCACCCGCACCAGTGCCAGCATTCGCACCACCAAGACTAGTGCCGGCGCCGATATTCGGAGCGTACCCACCACCAATGTCTGGTAAAGTGGGTTGATGCATCGGCGCCTGCCCTCCTTGCCCTCCACCGCCGCCATGAAAGCCTGCATGGCTACTGTCTGCTATCCGAGCGACACCATGGCCCGCAGCTCCTGCCGCAACTCCTGCTCGGTGTGCAAAGAATAATCCCAATGCACCGACTAGCGCTAACCCAGCAACTCCTCCTGCCACTCCTCCGGCAATAGCACCTGTACTGGTCTTCTTACCACCGCCACCACCGCCCCCGGTAGGTCCACCCGGGCCCCCAGAAGTAGTTGTGCTTGATCCACCACCGTGACCATTGGCTCCGCCTGGACCATGGCCGCCAGTTTCAGTGTGTATTCCGTTTGAAGTGGTGGTGGGAGGTACAGTGGGTGAGGTGGGCGAGTCGGGTGTGGTAGTTGTGGTGGGCGAGTCGGGTGTGGTAGTCGTGGTGGGTGAGTCAGGTGTGGTAGTCGTGGTGGGTGAGTCAGGTGTGGTAGTCGTGGTGGGCGAGTCGGGTGTGGTAGTCGTGGTGGGCGAGTCAGGTGTGGTAGTCGTGGTGGGCGTGGTGGTGGAAGTGGAAGTGGTGGTGCTAGTCGATGCTGCATTCGCCTAAACGGGTGCATTGAGCACACAACAATGCGCAAATATCAGCAATTCCGGAGAGCGAATCCCTATCATCTCACTGACCTGAACGGTGACTATGTCACTAGTTACTTTAACGCCATTTAGGTCGATAACCTGAAAAACGACTTCTGTACCAGCAGCCATGTCGGGCGTCCACTCCTGACTAGTTTCAGACCCCGTGTACTTCCAATAATATTTTGTTTGCTGCAAACGAGATGTATTCATAAACTGCACTAAGTGATAGAAGTGAGGACACATACATCCGAAGTTAAGACGTATACCGTGTAAGGTGACTAA
>Ga0307508_10004398_pt1 | contig 13789 bp, 3 predicted proteins | sample 9_EM_MG_FD_203089 | JGI IMG/M metagenome (GOLD analysis project Ga0307508, IMG submission 203089) | Populus trichocarpa ectomycorrhiza microbial communities from riparian zone in the Pacific Northwest, United States - 9_EM | ecosystem: Host-associated > Plants > Roots > Unclassified | place... | reverse complement strand
GGCTCCTCGTTGCCGGGCCAGGCGGCCTATGTCATCTACACGTCGGGCTCGACGGGGCGACCCAAGGGGGTGCTCAACAGCCACGCCGGCGTGCTCGGCTTCCTGGAGGCTGCGTGGTCGCGATTCGGAATCACCGTCGAAGACGTCTGGACGCAGTTCCACTCCTTCGTGTTCGACTTCTCGGTGTGGGAGATCTTCGGCTCCCTGCTCTCCGGCGGCAGGCTGGTGATCGTCCCCCGCGAGGTGGCCCGCTCGGCGCGCAGCTTCCGCGACCTGCTCGCCCGGGAAGGCGTGACGGTGCTCAACCAGACCCCGGCGGCGCTCTACCAGCTCGCGGCCGAGCCCCCGGCTCCGGCACCGCTCGCGGTGCGCGCCGTGCTGATCGGCGGCGAGACGTTGGACCTGCGGCGGCTCGCCGCCTGGAGGGACGCGCACGGCGACCAGTTCGACCTGTTCAATGTCTACGGCATCACCGAGACGACGGTCCTCTCCACCTCGCGCCGGAGTGCGCGCGGGGAGCTCGCGACCGGGCCGCGGATCGGCCGGCCGTTCCCCGGCACCTCCCTGCATCTCCTCGGGCCGCACGGCGAAACGGTCCCGTTGGATGTCGCCGGCGAGATCCACCTCGGCGGCTCGGGCCTCGCGCGCGGCTACCTCGGACGGCCGGAGCTGACCGCGGAGCGGTTCGTCCCCAATCCCTTCTCGGCTTTGCCGGGCGCGCGTCTGTACCGCAGTGGCGACCTGGCGCGCCGCTTTCCGGATGGCGATCTCGAATACCTCGGCCGCATCGACCGGCAGGTCAAGGTGAGAGGCTTCCGCATCGAGCTGGGCGAGATCGAGGCGGCGCTGGTGCGCCACCCCGCCATCCACGCCTGCGCGGCGGACCTCCGCGAGGTGGCTCCCGGCGACCGCGGGATCGCGGCCTGGATTGTGCCGGCCGATCCCTCCCGGTCCTCCCAGCCGGCGCCCGAGCCGGCGGAGCTGCGCGCCTTCCTGGAGACGATCCTGCCGGCGCACATGATCCCCGCGGTCTTCGTGCCGCTCGCCGCCCTTCCCCTGTCGCCGGGCGGCAAGGTCGACCGCAAGGCGTTGCCGGCGCCGGAGCGCAACGGCGCTCCGGGCGGTGGGCAGGGCGCGGAGAAAGCCCCGCCGCGCACCCCTCTGGAAGAGAGCCTGGTGGAGCTTTGGCGTGAGCTGCTCGGTGTCGAACCCATCGGGCGCGACGATGATTTCTTTGCGCTGGGCGGGCATTCCCTGCTCGCCACGCGGCTGACCTCCCGGCTGCGCGACCGTCTCCAGGTGGAGGTGCCGCCGCAGTTGGTATTTCAGGTCCCGCGGCTCGCCGCCCTGGCCGAGGCCCTCGAACAGGTCCGCGAGGACGGAATCCGGCCGCAGGCACCGGCCCTCACCGCAACGCCCCGCCGGGCACGGCGCGCCGTCTGAAAAGCCCAGGAGACCAGATGCCTGACTCGATGTCTGAAACCCAGGAGATGCCGGACGCCGGAGCGGAGCTTTTCGTCGCTCCCGCCTCGTTCGCCCAGTGGCGTCTCTGGCTGCTCGACCGTGTCCACCCGGGGTCGACCGCCTACAACGTCCCCCTGGGGCTGCGCGTCCATGGCCCGCTCAACCTCACGGCCCTGGCCGACACCCTGGCCGGGCTGGTGGCGCGCCATGAGACGTTGCGCACCGCCTTCGACGAAGAAGAGGGCGAGCCGGTGCAGGTGATCAACCCGGTGACGAGCCTGGAGCTGCAACCGGAGCTGCCGGTGATCGACCTGCGCCGCGAGCCGGACCCCGAAGCCGCGGCGCGGCGACTCAGCGCGGAAGACGCCGCGCGCCCCTTCGATCTGCGCCGCGCGCCGCTGTTCCGCGTCCAGCTTCTCCGCCTGGCGGACGAGGAGCATCTGCTCGTCATCAACCTGCATCACATCATCACCGATGGCTGGTCGCTCGGCATCCTGGTGCGCGAGCTGTCCGTCCTCTATACCGCGTTCTGCGCCGGGCAACCCTCTCCCCTCCCCGACCTGCCGATCCAGTACGCCGACTTCGCCGACTGGCAGCGGCAGTGGCTCCAGGGCGAGGTGCTGGAGCAGAAGGTGCGCCCGTGGCGGCAACGGCTGGCCGGCGCGCCGGCGGACCTCGGGCTCCCAACCGACCGGCCACGCTCCACCGGCCCGTCCGAAGGCCGCTGCGGCTTCGTCCCGCTGGCGCTCGGTGCCCCCCTGTCGGCGACCCTCCGCCAGACGGCGCGCGGCGCGGGGGCGACCGTGTACATGACCCTCCTCGCCGGTTTCCAGGTCCTGCTCTACCGCCACAGCGGCTTGGTGGACGTGGTGGTGGGCTCGCCGGTGGCCAACCGCAACCGCACCGAGGTCGAAGGGCTGATCGGCGTCTTTGTCAATCTCCTCGCCCAACGCGGCGACCTCTCCGGCGATCCGAGCTTCGAGCAGTTCCTGGAGCGCGTGCGCACGGTGACCGTCGAGGCGCTCGCCAATGAGGACCTGCCGTTCGAGAAGCTGGTCGAAGAGCTGCGCCCGGACCGCCGGTTGCAGCATTCCCCCCTCTTCTCGGCACTCTTCGCGCTGCAACAGCCGCAGCCGGCGCCGGCGACCGGCGCGGGCTTGCGCTGGGAGCTGGCGGAGGTCCATCCGGCGACCGCCAAGTACGAGCTGAGTCTCCAACTCTCCGACGAGCCCGCGGAGATCCGCGGCTTCTGGGACTACGACGCAGACATCTTCGACGCCTCCACCATCGCCCGCCTCGGCCGGCATCTGGCCACCCTGCTGGCCGACGCGGTCGCCCATCCCCAACGGCGCATCGCCGAGCTGGCCCTCCTCGAAGCGAGCGAATGGCACCAGATCGCCGCGGAGTGGAACGACGCCGCGAGCGTCTATCCGCGGCAGGAGACGGTGTACGGTCTGATCGCCGCGCGAGCCGAACGGACGCCGGACGCGCCGGCGCTGCTGTCGGGGGAAGCGGCGGATCAGGCGGTGACCTACGGCGAGCTGCTGCGGCGGGCACGCCTCCTCGCCCGCCACTTGCGCGCGCTCGGCGTCCGGAGGGAGAGCCTGGTGGGGATCTTCCTCGAACGCGGCCCGGAGATGATCGTGGCCTGGCTCGGCACTCTGATCGCGGGTGGTGCCTACCTGCCGCTCGATCCCTCCTACCCGGCCGAGCGCATCGCGTTCATGCTGCAAGACGCCGGGGTCGCCTGCGTGGTGTCGCGGGGTGAGCTCATCGAGAGCCTTCCTCCCGGTGCCTCCAGCGGGGTGCCGCTGCTCGACCTGGAGAATCTGACGGAACCGGCGGATCTGTCAGATCTGCCCGCGAGCAAAACGGGTCCGGACAACCTGGCCTATGTTGTCTACACCTCGGGATCGACCGGCAACCCCAAGGGCGTCGCAGTGAGCCACCGCTCCATCCTTCGGCTCGTCTGCAACACCAACTTCCTGGGCTACGACCCCGCGGACCGCATGGCGCAGCTCGCCAGCGTCTCGTTCGACCTCGCCGTGTTCGAAACCTGGGGCGCGCTGATCAACGGCGCACCGCTCGTCCTCTTCGACCGCGAGACCGCCGTCTCGCCGGAGGCGCTCTTCCGGGCTCTCCAGGAGCGGAGGATCGGCATCACCTTTCTCACCTCGACCCTCTTCCACCGCATGGCAAGCCTCGATGCCGCGGGCTTCCGCGGTATCCCGAACCTGCTGGTGGGCGGCGAAACGGTCGATCCGAGCCGCGCCGCCGAGGTCCTGGCCGCCGGACCGCCGGTGCGTTTGGTCAACGCCTACGGACCGACCGAGTGCACCGTCTTCGCGGTCTGCCAGGCAGTGCGCGAGGTACCTCCCGGCGCCGCCACGGTGCCGATCGGCCGGCCGATCGCGAACACCACCGCGATCGTGCTCGACGCCGGCCTGCAACCGGCGCCGGCCGGCGTCACCGGCGAGCTCTACCTCGGCGGCGACGGCCTCGCCCGCGGCTATCTGGGCCGCCCGGAGCTCACTGCGGAGCGGTTCGTGCCGGCGCCTTGCGCGCTGGGCGGCACGGTCGACCCCGGCGCCCGCCTGTACCGCACCGGCGACCTGGCACGCCTCCGAGCGGACGGCAGCATCGACTGCCTGGGCCGCGCCGACAACCAGGTCAAGATCCGCGGCGTGCGCATCGAGCCGGGCGAGGTGGAGGCCGTGCTCGCCGCCCATCCGGGAGTCGCGGAGTGCGCCGTGGCCGCGCGGCGCGGTGTCTCCAACAGGTCCGGCGAGTTGGCCCTCACCGCCTGGATCGTCTCCCGCCGCCAGCCGGCGCCCACGGCACAGGAGCTGCGCGAGCACCTGCAGAGCAAGCTCCCCGATTCCATGCTGCCCGCCGCTTTCGTGCAGGTCGCGGAGCTGCCGCGCACCCCCAACGGCAAGCTCGACCGCGCCGCGCTGCCCGACCCCGGGGCGGCGAGCGCGGACGGCCCCGGATTCGTGCCGCCACGCACGCCGGTCGAGGAGGTCCTCGCCGGCATCTTCGCGTCCGTCCTGCGGCGGGACCAGCTCGGCCGGCCCGGCCAGACGGATGCGGCGGAGCGCGCCAATTCGATCGGCCTGATCGGCGCCTTCGACAATTTCTTCGACCTCGGCGGCCACTCGCTGACCGCTACGGCGGTGACCTCGCTGGTGCGCTCGACGTTCCAGGTCGAGCTGCCCACGCGGGCGATCTTCAAGGAGCCGACGCTCGAAGCCCTGGCGCAGCAGATCGAGACGCTTCTCCTCGCCCGCGAGGGGCTGGAGCTGCCGGCCATCACCCCGGTGCCGCGCGGCGCCGATCTGCCGCTCTCGTTCGCCCAGCAACGCCTCTGGTTCCTCGATGAGCTGGCCGGCGGCGAAACGCCGTTCCACAACATCAGCGCGGCGCTCCGTCTGCGCGGCCGGCTCGACGCCGCAGCGCTGGCCGGCGCCTTCGACGAGATCGTGCGCCGTCACGAGGCGCTGCGCACCACGTTCCGCACCGGCCCGGCCGGTACTCCGGTGCAGACCATCCATCCGCACCAACCCTTCCCACTGCCGCTGGCCGATCTGACCGGTCTGCCGCCGGAGCTGCGGGAGCCCGAGGCGCGCCGTCTCGGGATCTTGAGCGCGGCGCATCCCTTTGCGCTCACCCGCGGGCCTCTCCTCCGCGCCACCCTGCTCCGCCTCGGTGCCGGAATTCAGGGCGGAAATCAAGGCGAGCAGCACGCCGTGCTCCTCGCCATGCACCACATCGTCTCAGACGGCTGGTCGCTGGAGGTCTTCGTGCGCGAGCTGGGGACGCTGTACCGAGCCTTCTCCGCCGGCCAGCCGTCTCCCCTGCCGCCGCTCCCCGTGCAGTACGCCGACTTCGCGGCCTGGCAGCGGCGGTGGCTCGCCGGCCCCGCCCTCAAGACCCAACTGGGCTTCTGGCGGCAGCAGCTCGCGGACCTCCCCCTGGTTCTCGACCTCGCCACCGACCGCCCGCGCCCGGCTCTCCAGAGCTATACCGGCGAGATTCTGCCGATCAGCTTTCCCGCCTCGCTGGCCGACAACCTGCGCACGCTGGCTCGCCAGCACCGCGCCACTCTGTTCATGGCGCTCCTCACCGCGTTCTCGGTGCTCCTGCGCCGCTACACCGGCCACCGCGACATCCTCGTCGGCAGCCCGATCGCCAACCGCAACCGCTCCGAGACCTCCGGCCTCATCGGCTTCTTCGTCAACCTGCTCGCCCTGCGCGCCGATCTCTCCGGCAATCCGGGTTACGGCGAGGCGCTCGACCGCGTGCGCGAGATGGCGCTCGGCGCCTACGCTCACCAGGACCTGCCGTTCGAGCGCCTGGTCGAAGATCTGGAGCGGGCGCGCGACCTGTCGCGGCATCCGCTGTTCCAGGTCTCGTTCGCGACCACCACCACACCCTGGCACGCCTTCGACATCCCGGGCCTCGATCTGAGCTTCTTCGATGTCGCGACGCCGTACGAGCTCTACGACATCACGCTCCAGACGTTCGAGACGTCGCAAGGTCTCCGGGCTCTCTTCTCGTACAACACGGATCTTTTCGACGCCGCGACGGTCGCGCGCATGGGGCAGCACCTGGAGATCCTGCTCGGCGCCCTCACCCACGATCCGAGCCGGCCGGTGGACGCCATTGCGCTGCTGCGCGAAGAAGAGCGCCGGCAGCTCCTGGAAAATCGGCCGGCGGAAGCGCCGTCTCTTCCTCTCGTCACCGAGCTGTTCGCCCAGCAGGCCGCCCGGCAGCCGGCGGCCCCGGCTCTCCTCTGGGAAGGCGGCGAGCTGTCCTACGAGGAGCTCGACCGCCGCGCCAACCGTCTGGCCCGGCATCTGGGCTCGCTCGGCGCCGGTCTCGAGACCCCGGTGGCTCTCTGTCTCGACCGCGCCGCCGACTTTGCCGTCGCGCTCCTGGCGGTGTGGAAGGCGGGCGCCGCCGCCCTGCCGCTCGATGCGGAGGCGCCCGCCGAGCGGCTGCGCCGGCTGTTGGCGGACAGCGGCGCGCGGGTGCTGGTGACGCGCTCCGGGCTCCACGATCTGGCCGCTCCGTCAGATCTGTCCGGTCTCTCGATCGTTCGCCTCGACGCCGACCGCGCAGCCCTCGCCCGCTGCTCCACGGACGCCGTCGCGAGCGCTGCCCTGCCGGCCAACGCGGCGTACATCCTCTACACCTCCGGCTCCACCGGCGCTCCCAAAGGGGTGCTGGTGCCGCACGAGGCGCTGGCCAGCCACTGCCGCGAGATGGCGCGCCGGCTGGAGCTGGGACCGGACGACCGGGTTCTGCAGACCGCCGCGTTCGTGTTCGACGTGGTTCTGGAGGAGATGGTCACCGCCTGGATCTCCGGCGCGGCGGTGGTGCCCTGGGACGCCGGGCGCGGCGCCGCGGAGCTGAGCCGGGTGCTCACCCGCGAAAAGATCACGGTCGCCAACCTCCCCACTCCGCTCTGGCATCAGGCGGTCCGCGAATGGGCCGCCGGCCGGGTGCAGATCGACGCGCCGCACCTGCGCTGGATGATCATCGGCAGCGAAACGCCGCCCACGGGATCGCTCGCGCTCTGGCGGCAGACCCCGCTCGCGCGGCAGGCGCAGCTCGCCAACGCCTACGGCACCACGGAGACGACGATCACCGCGACCTTCCACACCGTCGACCCGGAGGGCGGAGCGGACCTCTTCCGCCTCGCGATCGGCCGGCCGCTCGCCGACCGTTCGGCGATCCTCCTCGACGTGCTGTCCGCCCTGGGAGAGCCGGTGCCGGCGGGTGTACCGGGCGAGATCTGCATCGGCGGACCGGCGCTCGCCCGCGGCTACCCGGGCCGGCCGGACCTCACCGCGGCCGCGTTCGTTCCCGATCCCTGGAGCCCGCTGCCGGGAGCGCGCCTCTACCGCACCGGCGACCTCGCGCGCCGCCGGGGCGCGGAAGGATCTCTCGAAGGTGTCTTGGAGTATCTGGGCCGCCGCGACCAGCAGCTCAAGCTGCGCGGCTACCGGATCGAGCCGGCGGAGGTGGAGGCCGCTCTCTTGCAGCACCCCGGCGTGCAGGCCGCCGCCGTGGGCATCGTCGAAGGCGATGGGACGCCCGAGACCCGCGCGCTCACCGCGTGGATCGTGCCGGCGGGCTCCGGAGCTCTGGGACTCCGCGAGCATCTGCGCGGAAAGCTCCCTGCCTGGATGGTCCCTTCAGCGCTCGTCGAGATCCCGGCCCTCCCGCTCACCCCCGGAGGTAAAATCGACCGTGCGCGGCTCACGCACCACGTGGCCCGATATGCCGTTGCGGAGTCGCCTGGCAGCGCCAGCCCGGCTCCAGACTCTCTGGAGGCCCTGGTCACCGATCTGTGGCGCGAGGCGCTGGGGCTCGAAGCGCAGGCGACGGTCCGCACGGACGATAACTTCTTCGATCTCGGCGGCCACTCCATGCTGCTGAGCTGGGTGCGCGCCAAGCTGCAAGAGAAACTCGGCACGGATCTCTCGATGATCGACATGTTCAATGCGCCGACCGTCCGTTCGCTGGCCGCCAGCCTGCGCCGCGGGCTCGGGGCCCCTCACCCCCAGCCCCTCTCCCACACACCCACACCCCGCCCGGGAGAGGGGAGCCCGGCGAATTTCCCCCTCTCCCGGGGGCTGGGAGGGCGTGTGGGAGAGGGGGCAGGGGGTGAGGGGTCAATCGCCATCATCGGCATGGCGGGCCGGTTCCCCGGCGCCCGCGACGTCGACGCGCTGTGGAGCAATCTGCGCGACGGCGTCGAATCGATCACGTTCTTCGCTCCCGAAGGCCAGGCCTGGAAGCCGCCGGGCGGCAGCGTGTTCCACGTGCCGGCGCGCGGCGTGATGGAAGGCGGCGCCGACGGCTGGGACGCCGAATTCTTTGGCTACAGCGCGCGCGAGGCCGAGATGACGGACCCGCAGCACCGCCTGTTCCTGGAGACCGCCTGGCAGGCGCTGGAGAAAGCCGGCTACGCGGCCGGCCAGGGCAGCGGCGGTCCGGTGGGCGTCTTCGGCGGCGCCAGCCGCAGCGACTACCAGGCTCTCCTCGTCGCGAGCGGCGCCCTCTCCGACCTCGCCGGCAGCCAGCTCGCCGGTCTCGGCACCGAGATCGACTTCCTCACCACCCGCGTCTCCTACAAGCTCAACCTCGAAGGCCCCAGCTTCGACGTCCAGGCGGCCTGCGCCACCTCGCTGGTGGCGGTCCATCTTGCCTGCCAGAGCCTGCTCGCCGGTGAATGCACGCTCGCTCTGGCCGGCGGCGTCGCGGTCACCGGCCAGCCCGAGTCGGGCTACGTCTACCAGGAAGGCGGCCAGTTCTCTCCCGACGGCCACTGCCGCTCCTTCGACGCCCGCGGCCAGGGCTCGGTCGACGCCGACGGTGTCGCGATCGTCGTGCTCAAGCGCCTCGCTGACGCGCTGGCCGACGGCGACCACGTGCACGCGGTGATCAAGGCGACCGGCGTCAACAACGACGGCGCCGACAAAGTCGGCTTCCTGGCGCCGCGCCAGGCCAGCCAGAGCAAGCTGATCCGCTCGACGCTCGATCGCGCAGGCGTCCCGGCCGGCACCATCGGCCTCGTCGAAGCCCACGGCACCGCGACCCCGCACGGCGACCCGATCGAGGTGGGAGCCTTGACCGAAGCGTTCCGCGCCGACACCGCCCGCACCGGCTTCTGCGCCCTGGGCTCGATCAAGACCAACCTCGGCTATCTGCACGGCGCCGCCGGTCTCGCCGGCCTGATCAAGGCCGTGCTCGCCCTGGAGAACCGCACGATTCCCCCCTCGCTCCACTTCGAGCAGCCCAACCCGGCTCTCCACCTCGACGCGAGCCCGTTCTTCGTCCCCCAGCAGGCGATCCCCTGGGAAGCTCCGGAGGGGCATCCGCGGCGGGCCGGCGTGAGCTCGTTCGGCGCCGGCGGCACCAAGGTGCACGTGGTGCTCGAAGAGGCGCCGGAGGTTGGAAAGGACAAAAAGGACTGCAAGGACACAAAGGACAACGACGGTGGTTGGCAACTGCTGGTGCTGTCGGCGCGGACACCGACCGCCCTGGAGCGCGCCGCCGCGGAGCTCGCGGACCACCTGGAGAGCCACCCCGGCCTTTCGCTCGCCGACGTGGCGTTCACGCTGCAAGTCGGGCGCCGCGCCTTCGATCACCGGCGGGTGATGCTGTGCCACGATCTTGCAGAGGCCGTCGCCGGGTTGCGGTCCGCCAGCATTCACAACAACGAGCTGCCCGATGAAGCCGGACTGCCGGAAGCGGCGCGCGGGCTCGCCGCTCTCGGCCGCCGGTGGCTCGACGGCGAAAGCATCGACTGGCTCCAGGCCCTGCCTGCGCCAGCGCGCCGGCGCCGCGTTCCCCTGCCCACCTATCCGTTCGAAAAACAGCGCTATTGGGTCGAGGCCGAGGGGCCCGACATCCCGAGGTTCGCTCCCCCCGAGGAGCTCAGGCCGGAACCGGGTCTTCCCGGACCCGGAAGATGAGGAGAGAGGCCATGCTCAAGATCGTCCTTCTGAACATGCCGTTCGCCGCCTACCACCTTCCGTCCATCGGGCTGACCCAGCTCAAGGCGGTCGTGGACAAGCAGCTCGGCGACCAGGTGGAAACCCGCATCGTCTATGCGAACATCGATTTCGCCTCCTACATGGGGCTGGAGATGTACGAAACAATCACCGGCTCCGCCGACCATCTGCAAGCCGGCTTCCCCGAGTGGTTCTTCCGCCACCTCGCCTTCCCCGACGCGCCCGACAACAGCGAGGAATACTTCGCCCGCTACTACCCGTCGCACGATCCGGCGATGCGGGCCTTTCTCCGCAGCGCCCTCGAGAAGCGCCGCGGCGCCGAGGCCGTCCTCGACAACCTCATCGACCTCTACCAGCTCGACCAGGCCGACATCGTGGGCTTCACCTCGATGTTCTTCGAAAACATGGTCGCCTTCGCCATGGCGCGCAAGCTCAAGGCGCGCAATCCGAAGATCATCACGATCCTGGGCGGCGCCACCTCCGAGTCCCCCTCGGGGGAGGAGTGGGTGCGCCAGGTGGAAGCCCTCGACTTCGTCTTCTCCGGCTCCGGGCTCAAAGGCTTTCCGAAGCTCGTGACGAACGTCCTCGCCGGGCGGCCGGAAGAAAATCACAAAATCCCCGGCGTCTTCTCGCGGGTCAATCTCGGCTACGACGTCTCGCCGATCGCCGAGGAGCTCGACATCGACACGGTTCTCGATCACGACTACGGCCCCTTCATCCAGGCCCTGGAAGAAAAGCTCCCCGCCTGGGACGTCAAGGCCGTCCTCCCGTTCGAGACCTCCCGCGGCTGCTGGTGGGGCGAGCGCGCCCACTGCACCTTCTGCGGCCTCAACAAGAACACCATGGGCTACCGCGCCATGCGCCCGGACCTGGCGGTCGAGCTGATCCGCTCGCTCTTCCGCTTCGCCGACCGCACCTCGGTCGTCATGTGCGTCGACAACATCCTCCAGCGCCAGTACATCAAAGAGGTCTTCCCTTACCTCGACACGCCGAAGGAGACGCCCATCTTCTACCAGCTCAAGGCCAATCTGAGCGAGGCGGAAGTGGCGGCCATGGCGCGCGCCAACCTGAAGCTGATCACGCCCGGCTTCGAGTCGCTGTCGACCGCCACCCTGAAGCTGATGGACAAGGGGGTCACCGCCTTCCACAACATCCAGGTAATGAAGTACTGCGTGCTCTATGACGTCCATCCGGGATGGAACATCCTGGTCGGCTCCCCGGGCGAGCCGGCGTCGACCTATGAGAAATACATCCACGACCTGCCGCTGCTCGCCCACTTGCCGGCGCCGCAAGGGCTCTACACGATCCATTTCAACCGCTACAGCCCTTACCACATGTATCCTGAACGCTGGAACCTCAAGCTCGTGCCGCTCGACTTCTACTCGCTGGTCTATCCGTTCCCGCCGGAGGCGATCGCCAACATCGCTTACGAGTTCACCGACGAGAATCTCCAGGCGGATTATCTCCAGGCGCTCGTCCAGTGGATCGATCCGGTGCAGGAGAAGATCCGCGCCTGGCAACATGCCTGGGACGAGAACAATCCGGCGCCGCAGCCGCATCTCTACATGGTTGAGAAAAACGGCGAGACCTGGATCTACGACTCGCGCTTCGGAGATGTGAGGGAGTATCCGATCACGCCGGCCGTCAAGCATCTGCTCCTCTCGCTCGAAGAGACGCGGCGCCTCTCCTCGCTGGCAAATTCCATCGAGCCCGTCGACGGCTTGGACCTCGAGCGCGACCTGGCCTGGGTGAAGGAGCGCGGCCTGCTCTTCGAGGAAGACGGCAAGGCGCTGAGCCTCGTGCTGCACAGCAAGCCGCCGGAGATGACTTACCGCGCGAGCGCTCTCGGCGTGCGCAAGAAGCTCAAGCCGGCGGCCGAGCTCGCACCGGCGATGGGCCCGATCACCCCTATCGGGCGCTCCGCCCGGCGGACTGTCAAGCCCGGCGCGCGGACCTAAAGGCGACGATGAGCGAAATCGAAGCGCTGAACCCTCCCGCAACCGCGCCCCCGGCGCGGCTGTGGAACCGCAACTTCTTCCTCCTCTGGCAGGGCCAGACGGTCAGCCAGCTTGGCAATCAGGCGTTCCTGATCGCCACCGCGTTCTGGATCAAGGATGTCACCGGCTCGGCCACCCTGATGGGCCTGATGATGACCTGCTCGGCCCTCCCGAGCGTGCTCCTGGCACCGTTCGGCGGCACTTTCGCCGACCGCCATTCGCGCGTGCGGATCATGATCGGCTGCGACATCCTGGCCGGCCTCACCACCCTGGGACTCGGTCTCGCCATCTTCTTCGGTCCCGGCCAGAGATCTTTCCTCATCCCCCTGCTCTTCTCCGTCGCCATCGTCAGCGGCATCATCCGCGCCTTTTTCATGCCGGCGATCCAGGCGGCCCTCCCCGACCTCGTGCCGCGCGAGCGCCTCCCCGCCGCCAACTCGCTCAATCAGTTCTCGATCCAGACCTCCGTCTTCGCCGGCCAGGCCGTGGCGGGCGTCCTCTACCGCTATCTCGGCGCCGCGATGCTCTTCGTGATCGACGGTGTGAGCTACCTGTTCGCCGGCGTCAGCGAAATATTCATCGCCGACACCTGGAAAAAACCGGAGAAGCCGCCCGCCGCGGGTGGCGCCTTCCGCGAATTCCTGCGCGAGACCCTGGAGGGAATGCGCTACGTCGCCAAACAGGCAGGCCTGCGCGACTTCGTGCTCGTCGCCTGCCTGCTCAACTTCCTGGGCATGCCGATCTTCGTGCTTCTCCCGTTCTACGTCGAAAAGTCGCTGGGAGCCGGAGCGGACTGGTACGGCTTCCTGCTCGCCGCGATGAGCATCGGCTCCGTGCTCGGCTATGTGCTCGCGGGCTCCCTCTCCCTGCGCGGACCAGCCCGCGGCTGGACGCTCGTCTCCGGCCTCCTTTTGGGCCCGCTCCTCCTCTCCGCCGTCGGCTTCGTCCACTTCCGCTGGCTGGCGCTGGCCCTCTGCTTCGGCAGCGGCCTCGCGCTCGGCCTGGTCAACATCTACCTCATCACCCTCGTCCAGAGCTCGACGCCTGCCGAGCTGCGCGGCCGTGTCCTCGGCCTCCTCGGCACGTTGGGAGGCGGCCTCGTGCCGCTCGGCATGGCCCTCGGAGGTTGGCTGGGAGACCTCACCGGCAAGAACATCTTCCTCATCTTCGGCGGCTCCGGAGCCCTCTCCGTCCTCGTCACCGTGGCGTTAGCGACCCGGAAGGAGTGCCGGAAGTTTTTGGCGCAGGGTTCGTGATCATGAGAAGTCCCGCCGTCCTCCTGGCCGCATTGATTCTGCTCACCGCGCTCCCGATCGTTCAGGCCACCGAGCCATCCGCTACGCCAGCCACCGAGAGCGAGCGGCTTCACCGTCTCTTCGACGCCAACTGGGAGAGCCGGCTGGGCGAGACTCCCGAGTTCGCCACCTACATCGGCTTTCCCGGCCACAACGACCGCTGGTCCGACTTCTCCCCGGCCGGAATCGAGCGCCGCCACTCCCTCGCGTGGGAGCAGCTCAAGACCGCGCAGTCGATCGATCGCAGCCGGCTGACGGCGGCGGAGCAGATCGATCTCGACCTCTTCATCCGCCGGCTGGCCACCCAGGTCGAAGGCTTCCGCTTCCCCTCCGAGCTGCTGGCGCTCACTCAGTACGACGGCATCCAGCAGAGCGTCCCCTATTGCCTTTCCAAAGCCCCGGCCTCCTCCACCCGCGACTACGAGGACCGCCTGGCCCGGCTCAACAGTCTGCCGGAGCTGGTGGACCAGAACATCGCTCTCCTGGAGAAAGGGCTCGCGACCGG
>Ga0307508_10004395_pt1 | contig 13790 bp, 11 predicted proteins | sample 9_EM_MG_FD_203089 | JGI IMG/M metagenome (GOLD analysis project Ga0307508, IMG submission 203089) | Populus trichocarpa ectomycorrhiza microbial communities from riparian zone in the Pacific Northwest, United States - 9_EM | ecosystem: Host-associated > Plants > Roots > Unclassified | place... | reverse complement strand
GCCGAGGGACTACCGGCTCACCGAGGGCTAGACTCCGACCCGCCCCTGGCGCATATCGAAGCCGAGGGGGTTGAAGCACGGTCGGGGGGTAGTAGGATGAAGGGGAGGAGGACTTCATCCAACAAAGTTTTCCAACGAGCAGAAGAGCAAAAGGTATTGTAATCCCAGAAAGAAACAGCACCCGTCCTTTAACTGTGGCGAGGCGTGGGTGGCCGGTTAAGAGCCACTGGTTTTGACCGGCTCTGGCGGCGAGACTACCGTACGGCCGGCCTCATCTCCTGCTACACCGGCGTGCCAGGCCAACCCGTCTTCTGATCACCTCTTCAGGGGAATGGTGCTGTTTCCTGGTTTCCTTTTGCACCACTCCGACGTAGGATCCTGGATCGGTCGGAAGACCACCCAGATCCGAGGGCCGACCGCCAAGTCGAATTGATCCCGAAGTTTTTTCCCGCTGGAGGGTTTTCTTCGGGGCCAGGCGGCCGGAGGGATGCAGGGGATGGAGGACTGCATTCCACCAAATTTACACGAAGAAAGAGGAGGGGTCAGGAGAATAGCTTGGGGTCGAAGCTAAGAAGGAGGGGGAGTAGTGTTACACCCGAGGGTAACAAAGGGAAAGGGAGACAAGGAGAAAGGTAGCCGAACAGTAAGTCACGTGACTAGAATACCCGATGAGAGTCTCGGGGCCTCAGAAAGCAGTTCGGCAAGAAAAAGAAGGGCTGAGGGTAACCTCGGCGGGTGATGGATCTTAGGCCAGCCCGCCGGGTAGGCCCAATGCACTGCCGACTCTTGTAGCCGCTGCATACGAGAACGAGACAGGGGTAGAACTAGCTTCCTGCAAGTCGCACGCCTTAAGCGGGGCCCATGTCGCAGAGACAAGTCTGGGAGAGTCTAGACGGGAGATAAGACCCGGAGTTAGGACCTTACGGCCGAGACGAGCGGACGAAAGGATAACTCCGGAGAGGGGCCAGCTGCAAACTGGGAAAGGACGGCGAACTCCGAAAGAGTTACGACCGATCCTGACCAGGACCTCGATACGAAGCCCACATAGTCCGAAAGACTAGTGCTGGGAGGAATACGAGGTCGCCGAACTGAAGCCTCCACCCTTATCGCTAGGACCGGTCAGGACCAACCTCACCCATGCGCGGAGCTCTCTGAGAATGCGCGTCTCGGAACAGGGATCCCCGGCGAAACGACGGGAAGAAATACCACGTGACCGAAGAAGAAAAGGCATATATACCGCACGGAAACTCCGCCAAAAAACCTCTCGATTCCCTATCCTCGGATACCACACTCACGAAACACCCCGACACGACGAACCTAAGATTATTCCGTTGTGAATAAAGAAATCGAACCTGACTCTACGATATCTCTACCTCCACCTCCGTACTCGCGTACCCAGGTGTCACACCTTCTTCGCCAACGATGGATACCATCCGCGATTTCTGCCAGACCTCGGGACTAGGAACGATGGAACTCCAGAAGTATCAGAATATGTTGAGGCATTAAGGAAACTGCATGAGGACCTCACAGCAGAAATCAAAGAAGCGCAAATGGCTCAAACGGAGCAGGCCAACAAAGTACGACATCGGGACCCAGTGTTGAACCCAGGTGACCAGGTCTGGCTGCGACGAAAACACATCCGAACGACCCGACCCTCGAACAAGCTGGACCACAAACAGATAGGCCCGTATACCATCCTCAAGAAGATGAGCTCAAGAGCATATAAGCTAGACCTACCGTCCATGGTCAGAATCCACCCAGTCTTCCATAACAGCCTCCTCGAATCCACAGCCAGTACAGAACCTATCCCTGGACACAGCCAGCCGCCACCACCCCCCGTCATCATCCAAGAACAACAAGAGTGGGAAGTGGAAAAAATTCTCGACTTCCGACGCCATAGAAATCAGATCCAGTATCGAGTCAAGTGGACCGGTTTCCACGACCCAGACCGTACCTGGTACTCCGCCCGCAACTTCGAAAACTCACCAGACCTCATCTGCCAATTCCACAAGGAATACCCGTTGAAACCAGCCCCCCAGAACTAGCAAAATGTCCACCACCGCCACATCAGCAAAAAATTTGAGAATTCCTCAGGAGCTCCCGTAGCTCCTGTAGCTCCCGTAAGCATCGCTAACTCCCGTAAGGAGATGTTATATTTTGCTTCCGTAAGGATTTAAAAAAAAAAAAAGTACTTTATTTTAGCTGAAACCTCGAGAAATATTAGTTCAAATTTATGTCTCACCTGTAAAAAAAGCAATATACTTCAACTTTTCATTTTTTTGCTGATGTACAGTCGACACCAATGGAGGCTGGACCTTCCCCGACGACAACCCCGAATTCCCCACCACACCTGAACTTGACAACCGCTGGGGTATACCTCCCATAGCGCCCTCACCACCTCTGTCCGCTGGAGGACATCCCTGCCTCAACGAACACACGTCATTCCACTGGACCGCCTGCTACGACGACTATTGTATCTCTCACCGACAAATGAAAGACAACAACTACTACCCCCGCCAGAGTTAGCGCTGTCGGGCACAGATCTGCGACTGTCCTCTCCCACATCCGGACGAACTGTTCAGGGTAACCCGCGAATGACATCTCAACCCTGTCACAGCATGCGCAGATTGGGACCAAGGAAAGCAGGTCTGCTCCGAATGCCAGTTCCTCATAAACATGGACAATCACCACCTCCGCTGCAGTGCAGCCCCTCCCCGCGAACCCCTGGCCGACCTTACACCCCCTCAGGAGAACCAAGAAGAAATCCCTGCCAACCTCAACGAGGCTGCCACTATGGCCGCCACGATACAAGAAGAACAACTCACTCTACTGGGAGAAATAGTCACCATGATACACCAAACGACCACCCAGGACGTCCGCTGCAATCACGTGGTACACCGGACGCTCACCCAGCATATGAACGAATTCCATGATGCAGACCAACAGCAACTCCAGCGGATGGCGAACACACTGGAAACAATCATCACTGAGCAACAATGAATAAACGGACGACTCCAAGACCAGCAGCATGCTAGCCAACTGTGACACTGGGGTCGTATCGTAACCAGAGTGTAATGGAATCAAAGGTAATCAGGCTACTTTCGATAATTCACAACGGAATAATCTTAGATCTTGTGTGTGGGTTCGGTGGTAGTGTTGGTGAGGTTCGTGCTGAGGATTCTTTCTCGTCGGGAGGAAGAATCTCTCTCTTTTTTATTCTGCGAGTGGTAGCGTGAGAAGTGGTAACTCGGGTTTGGATTCCCCCAAGATGCGTTGACCCTGTGGGTGATTCATTGGTCATAGCAGGGTCGTAGATAAGGGAGATGAGTTCTCCATGCAGCTGAGCAGGGTGCTGGCTCCAGACCGCTCGTACGCAGCCTCTCCCTGCAGGGACCCAGACCTCTTATCATATGTGGTTCCTCTCATGGAGAGCCCAACCAGTGTCTGCCCAGCTCGTCCGCTCGTGTTTGCACTTTGACCCCTCATCCCGGAGTTTACCCCTTACGACTGGTACGGCCGTAAGCTAAACTCCGTTCCTTTATCTCCCGCCTAGACTCTAGGATCATTATCCGTTACCCGCCAGCCTCGTTCTAACTCTCCCGCTATGTACTCTAGATACTCAGGTGTAATACTACCTCCCCTCTCCCTTAGCCTCGTCCCGAGCGCTAATACTTTTTTATCTGAGTAGCCCGTCTCTTTCCGACCCTAAGGTTCTTTCAACGCCGATGTTCCTTCAGCGTCACGGACTGCAGTCCTCCTCCCCTGCAGCCCTCCCAGTCACCGGATCAGAGTTCTTTCCTTAGAATGTACCAGTGTAATCCGTCGGTATGACTGGGCCCTCAGAGTAGGCCGGTGCGTACTCTTACTTGTTGTATCATATTGAGTCGTACTCGCCGCCATGCTGCGTCAAGGCTTGGCCGGCTCGGTGAGGTTCCGGGGTCACAGTTGGCACAGGGAATCGGGAGCGGCATGGTGTCCTTCGTGCTAGTAACCCGTATACTCGGCAGTGACCATGCCCACGTCCTTCCGGGGGGAGACTAGTATGCTGGAGCAGTGACAGTGCTGTCGGGGACTCGCTTCACCGCTTATGTGCCTTCTGCGCCGGTTCCGCCGATCCAAGTCGGTCGCCAAGAGGTCGATACGTCTGTTCTGAACGGTTTTCCTGACTCTGAACGGTTTCGGCCGCGTGCACTCCTCGTCGGGCGCCGGGTCGGCAGCTTTGTCATGGTTGCCCGAGAAGCGGGTTTTTTCCTTCGTCCTTGCAACTTTTGTCGAGTTTTTCGTTCCGTGTGTTTTGTTTTGGATATAGTCCTCCACCCCTACATCCTACTACCACTCATGCTTCGCTGGGCCCTTTTATGGACATCCCGTCTAGGCGTCTGTGAGCAGGTAGTCCCTCAGCGCGTCTGGGTTCCGTCGATGAAACTCCCGGAGTTTCTCCAAACCGCCTACCGAAAAGTTGTCGAATGGTTCCTCCGTCCAGTCCTTGCATTCTGGATAGTCAAGCCATTTGACGAGGTAGAGGATTCTCTTGCCGTTTCCCCGGCAGCGTTCGACCGAGGACATTACTTCGTCGACATCGTATTCCTCCGACTGTTCGATGTCAACCTCTCACAACACCTTTGACGGGTCCGGGGGTGCTCGGTGTTCGCTGGTTCGCTATGGTTTGAGGAGCGAGACATGGAAGACGTTGTGGATCTTCCATCTCCAAGGTAGCGTGAGGCGGATGGCCAGCGGAGAAACGATCTTTTCTATCTGAAAGGGACCATGTTTCTTGTGGTCCAGCTTTTTCGAGAGGCGTCGTGTTTTGATGTTGCGCCCATCGAGCATAACCAAGTCTCCTACTTGATATGCCGGGGGTTCCTTCCGGTCCAGGTCAGTGTAACGGCGCATCGGCTCCTGCGCTGCTTCCAACCCTTTTCATGATTCGTCGTGCACCGACTGCATCCAGTGGCCGTAAATTGTGCTGGCTGGATTCAGCGGTTCTGATTTATTGTCTGGGGGGTCGATCGTGGCTGGATGTCGTCCTTAGTTGGCATTGAACGGCGACATTCCGTTTCCTATCGTGACTGAATTATTGTAAGCTAATTCGGCCATCGGTAGGAGGGCTACCCAATCGTTCTGCTCTTGGGTGACGAATGCCTGAAGGTACACCTCAATTGTCTGGTTGAGGCGTTCCGTCTGACCGTCCGTTTGTGGGTGGAAGGCTATTGACATTCGGGGTCGAATTTTCAATAGTCCTAGGAATTCCTTCCAGACCTCCGATGTGAATCGGGAGTCTCGGTCGGACACGATGTCTGTTGGCATTCCGTGGTGCCTCCAGATTTCCTTTGCAAAGACTTTTGCCAGGTCGGCCGCTGTTTTTTCTTTGAGCAGGAGGAAGTGCGCCATCTTGGTGAATCGATCGATAATTACCCAAAGCTGGTCGCATCCCTCTGACCGCGGTAGTTCCGTGATGAAGTCCATTGCTATTGATTGCCATGGGGCGTAGGGTAGCTCCAGCGGCGATGTCAGTCCGTATAGTTGGTGTCGGGAGGCCTTGTTGCGCTGGCACTCCGGGCAGCTTCTGACGAAGTCAATTATTCCTTCGTTCATTTTTGGCCCCCAAAAGTTTCGCCGGATGAGCTCGATTGTTTTGTCCTGCCCCATGTGCCTGGCGATCTTGGTATCGTGTTCCGATTCCAGGATTGCCTTGATGAGGCGCTCGTTTTCCGGGACCCAGAGCATGCCCTTCCTATAGAGTAGCCTGTCCCGAATTTCCAGTATTCCTTCCTTGACCTTTCGGTCCTTCGGCGACTGTTCTCCTGCCGCCGTGTCCTGTTTTGCTTGTTCCCAAGCCTGCTGGTAGTTTTTGTCCATTGATACCCCTTCTCTGAGTTGAGTCAGGAAGTCTCTGCCCCACCTTGTGGCCGGGAGGGACATTAGTCTAGCCGACGAGCAGACGAATGATCATGTCGAGCGTTCCTCCAGGTGTTCTTTTTTCAAAACCGTTGTTATCGGCAGGTTCTCTACCCCCCCCTTCTCTGGGCGGTACTCCGGGCGCCTGGATAACGCATCTGGCTTCCCATTTTGGGTGCCTGGTCAGTAATAGATTCGAAAGTCTATGCCGGCTAGCTGTTCCGCCCAACGGGCCTGCTGCCGATTGAGTACTTTTGTTGTTGTGAAGTACTCCAGGTTGTGATGGTCCGTAAACACCTGTATCTGGTTCTCCGCTCCTTCACAGTATCGCCGCCAATGCTTAAAGGCATCGACGATGGCCAGAAGCTCCTTGTCATGGATATCGTAGTTGATTTCCGCGGGTTGGAACTTCCGGGAGTGAAATGCCACTGGGTGTAAGTGGTTGTCATCATCTCGCTGGGACAAGACCGCCCCTATCGCGAAGTCCGAGGCGTCGGTCTCAAGGATGACTGGTCGTGTGGGATCGAAGTGGGCCAGGATTGGTGCCTGGGTGAACTGGTTTTTCAATTCTTGGAAGGCGGCTTCTGCTTCTGGGTTCCAGGCCCATTTTTCCGTTCTTTTGGTTAGCTCGGTTAATGGATGCGCTACCTTGGAGTAATCCCGGATGAAGCATCGGTAGAAGTTGGCAAAACCTAAGAACGACTGAGTTTCTGTGAGCGACGTTGGTTGTTGCCATGACAGTACTGCTTCCACTTTGTCCTGACTCATCCGAATCCCATTTCGTCCGATGACATATCCCAGGAACTCCACCTCCTCAGCTTTCCATATGCATTTTTCGGGGGAGATGGCTAATCCGTTGTGTTGTAGCCGTTTCAAAACCTTTCTGACGAGCCGGTCGTGTTCTTCCTCCGTTTTGACGTATACCAGGATGTCGTCCATGTATGCCAAAACTCCAACATCAAGTACATCGGACAGGATGTGGTTCATCATGTCCTGGAAGGTCGACAGGGCGTTCGTCAGGCTGAACGGCATTACCTGGAATTCGTACAGTCCATAGCAGGTTCGGAAGGAGGTTTTCCATTCGTCTCCTTTCTGGATTCGGATGAGGTTGAATCCATTTTTTAGGTCCATCTTTGTAGACCATTGGGCGCCTTGTACTCGGTCCTGTAGCTCCTGCATCAGCGGGAGCGGATACCTATTTGGTATTGTGATGGCGTTCAATCCTCGATAATCGACACACAACCGTAGCCCTCGACCATTGGTTTTGGGTACGAACAGGATGGGGGATCCCACTGGGGAGGTGGATCTCTTGATTTTGCCTGTTTTCTCCATTTCTTTTAGCCATTCTCTGAGGGTTTGCAGTTCTACCTCGGAAAGTGGGTAAATTGGTCCCCAGGGTGCCGTGGCTCCTTCCTTGAGCTCGATTTTGCAGTCGTACGGGCAGTGCTGTGGCAGTGCGTCATCTGCTTCCTTCCCCATGATCACCAGATATTGCCGGAATTCCCTTGGTACATCTGCTAGGGGGTCCATGTTTTCTTCGACCGTTGATACGTATCCGACGAGCCGGGTCTCCTTTTCGTGTAGTACCGACTCGTCCCAGGTCAGAGAGAAGGGGTTTGTTTCAAACTTGGTACATTCTTCCAGGCACCGCGCACTGTTAAACCTTATTTCTTCCGACATCCAGGCTCCTTGCGGTGGGTGTCGCTCGATCCATTTGAATGGGAGAAACAGATCAAGGTCTTTTTCCATTGGTGAGACCTCGAATTGTTCGTTGGTGAAATGGTTCATATGCTGTAGTCGCAGGGGTTTCGTAAAATATTGTCCTGCGTCTTTGACCGTTTCTCTGGTAAAACTTTCAATGGTTCGAGGTTTCTTGTGGGCTTCATATTCCATTCCCCGCTTCTCGACAGTTCGTTGGTTGATGAGGGGTATTGAACAACCTGTGTCCAGAAGGGCTTTCACTTGGTGGCATTTCCCGTCCAAGTGGAGTACCATGGAAATTATCGGGCAAGTCAGTCGTTTTTTCCTCGGCTCCTCTGTTTCCGTGTCCGGTTCTTCCAGCTTTCTTTTTGAGGCGCCACATATTAGGTTAGTAACTCTGTTGGGCGTCAGGACAGAGTTTCTTAAAAATCTGACTCCTCGGATTCTGCCCACAGCGGCAGGTCCGTGACCATCTCTTCGACTGCGGCGACTTTTTGTTGCTTGGTGGCTGGGACGCTTTCCGGTTCGTCCGCCTGTGTTCTTTTCCCGGTTGTGGGGGTGGCTGTGGTTACCGCTGCGACCTTCCATGGCGCCGGTGGCAGCGTTGTTCCTTGTGCTGTCTGGAAGGAGAAGCAGTCGTAGGTTTTGTGGTCTGGCTTTCTACATCGCCAGCAGCTATCTCGGTCCTTTTTGTGGACATCCACTTCATTCTGTGGCACTACTTTTAGGGTGGCTCCCAGGGTTCCCCATCCGTCCCTTGGTGGGCAAGCTTCGTTCCGCCGAGTTTCCTCACGCTTAGGTGGCTGGGTTTCTTCCTTTCTTCGACCGTCCCTGTGTCGGTCGTCCTTCTTCCCGTCCTTGGCCAGTACAGGTCCAGTGCGCATTGCTTCCTTAGCCACTTTTAGGGCCTTCTTCTTCTCCACCTGTAGGCCCGCTTGGTGGGTGGCTTGCAGGAATCCTTCGTCGTCTGCGAAGTCCTCGAGGTAGTGGGCGAAGCGTATGTCAAGTACCGCGTCTGGCATCGCCAAGTCCACTTTTTCTCTTAGTGCTTCCCCAGTTGCGTGAGCGAAGTTATTGAGCGCCCGGAACTCCGTTAGGTAAGCGCGAATGGATCCCTGGTATTTGAGCTGCCCCAGCCTGAATTGGGCGTCCGCGGCTTCGCGCTCATTCCAATATTCCGTTCGGATAGCTGCCGAGTAATTGACCCACATGTCGTTTTCCCGCAGCTCGCGGTATCGGTGGAGGTGCCACACCAAGGCGGTATCCATCAGGAGAGTTCTGACTGAGGCAATCTTCTGTCAGTCGATCGTTTCCGGGTAGAATCCGAGGTACATCGTGACTGATTCCCACCATTGGTTGAATGTGGACGAACTTTTCCCGTCAAACTTTTCGGGGTTCTCCATTTTCAGCCTTGAGGTGTTTATCTGGTTCCTGGGTTGTTCGGGTCTTTCGGGGTTCTCCATTTTCAGCCTTGAGGTGTTTATCTGGTTCCTGGGTTGTTCGGGTCTTTCGGGGTTCTCCATTTTCAGCCTTGAGGTGTTTATCTGGTTCCTGGGTTGTTCGGGTCTTTCGGGGATCCTTGCTGCTGCAATCTCCGCACCCACCAGCCTTGCTATCTCTTCTGGCGTGAGCATAGTGGCGACCTGCGCGCGCGTTGGCTCCCTTGTGCCTGGCGGGGGTCTTCCTGTGGGAAGGTTTTGCACGTATAGGTCGTCGTCGTCCCCACTAGGCGGTGGTGAAGGCGATGGTGAGGGTGAGCCGACCGCCCGTTGGGGTCCCTGCGGAGGTCCCGTTCCTCCTCCTCCCGTGGCTCCAACTGCGGGCAACAGCGAGAGAGGGGGCAGTGGTGGGCTTGACGGTGGGATGGCGGGCCACCTTTGCCTTCGGGCAGCGGGCGTGGGAGCGAGCCAGATCGGGCTCCGGAGAATCGGCCATTTTGGCAAGGGTGGTGGCGCCGCGGCTGATGTGGCGCTGGTGCTCAGCAACCTGGCCGGACTTCGCCAGAGCTGTAGCGGTTCCGGGGAAGGGGCCCTCGGCCTTGGTGATCCCGGGAGGGGTATCCGGGTAGCGATCCGCCGAATTTCTTCCCTTGCCCGACGTAACTTCTCTTCTACTCTGCTCATTTTCCGCTCATGATCAGCTGCCCATAGTTCCACATTACCTTGAAAGGTAGCCAAATGCTGACTTCGGGCAGTGTTGGCTTCGGCGAGGAATGCGAGGGCGTCGTTGACTCGGGTGAGCTGGGTTGCCTGGTATATCTGCCGCTGGTTGTCCTCGTCGGTTCGTTCCAAGATGGCTTGCTATACGTTATGCGCGAGCGTCTGATAAGCGTTTACGGCGTTGGCCAACTCGGTGCGAACCCAGGCTTCTGCGATTTCTTCGTTAGCGTGTACTCGGTCATATACGTACCGGGTACCCTCTGCCAGTGTTCTGTAGGCCTCCTCGATTCGTTGCATTCGCTGGTCGGTCCTGTCGATCGTGTTGCCGCACAACTCGGTGAGTTGCCTTAGGTCGCTTTCCGCCTGTCTTTGTTGTCGAGCCATGGTTCGGACCCAAACCGCGGGGTTGGCCAGTTCTATCACCTGCTCCGGTGCGGGAGTTCCGTCGGTGATCTGAAGCAGGTCCCGAGGGGCTTCCAGTCGGAGCATGTTGAAGTCGGATGAAGCAGACATCTTCTAATATTGGTCTAGGAAGTCTCCGCTGTATATTGTTTCGTCGTCGGTGAAGTAATAGTCACAGAGATCTCGGAGCTCATTTTCTGTGAACTCGGCGTTCTTCTGGCTGTGGGCGCAGTTGAACCAGTATTGCGTATACCAGTTCCAGGGCTTGTGGTCGCCTTCTTGGTAGGGAGTAGGGATAGGTCCGTCGTTGAATGTATCCCACTGTTCGTAGTTGGCTATTTCGCTATCGATTGATTGGAATGTGTAGTCGAAGGAGTACTGAGAATTTGGTTCCAAGAAGGTAGATAGTTTGAGTAGGTAGAGGTGGTCTTCGAAGTAGGTGTCGTCGAAGCCCGTCATGAAAGTAAGGTGATTTGAGATCAAGATTATAGTGTGACACTGGGGTCGTATCGTAACCGGAGTGTAATGGAATCAAAGTTAATCAGGCTACTTTCGATAATTCACAACGGAATAATCTTAGATCTTGTGTGTGGGTTTGGTGGTAGTGTTGGTGAGGTTCGTGCTGAGGATTCTTTCTCGTCGGGAGGAAGAATCTCTCTCTTTTTTATTCTGAGAGTGGTAGCATGAGAAGTGGTGACTCGAGTTTGGATTCCCCCGAGGTGCGTTGACCCCGTGGGTGATTCATTGGTCATATCAGGGTCGTAGATAAGGGAGATGAGTTCTCCATGCAGCTGAGCGGGGTGCTGGCTCCAGACCACTCGTACGCGGCCTCTCCCCGCAGGGACCCAGACCTCTTATCGTACGTAGTTCCTCTCATGGAGAGCCCAACCAGTGTCTGCCCAGCTCGTCCGCTCGTGTTTGCACTTTGACCCCTCATCCCGGAGTTTACCCCTTATGACCGGTACGGCTGTAAGCTAAACTCCGTTCCTCTATCTCCCGCCTAGACTCTAGGATCATTATCCGTTACCCACCAGCCTCGTTCTAACTCTCCCGCTATGTACTCTAGATACTCAGGTGTAATACCAACCCATCCGTATCCACCCTACCCCAATCCGCCGCCGCCGCATCACGACACCACGTGACCTCGCCGGAGCTTCGGTCTGGATGGGGGGTGTACTGTCACGAACCTGCCGCGACCGGCTTTCCAGAGCCGCCGCAGGCGCCGCCGTAACCTGCGCCACTATGTGGCTCATCCTTGTCTCCGCCACCGTGGCCATGATTATCCTACGCACCTAGAGGCAACATCCTAGTCCTTGCAAATATCACTCCTGGAGCGATATTCCTCAGAACCCTGACCCGGTCGCTGGCCGACCAAGATCGGGTGAAACGTGTGTGTGCCTGCCTCGTGTCATTCACTGGTGTTATGTTTATTGCTTCCCTTGTTATTTCCTTGGTTGTTCCTTTACCGTTACGTGTCTGCCTCGCTTTCGCCTGTGTTATATTTATTGCTTCCCTTGTTGTTTCCTTGGTTGTTCCTTTACCGTTACGAGTCTGCCTTATGTTTTCTGTTGTAGAGGAAAGAAGGGGCTGAGCAGGATCGTGTGTTTCTGGGGCGCAACGATGGAGTCATGATGGAAAGCTCTGTGTCAGTCTTGCGGGCAGGACTGTGATTCCACTGTAAAGGTATAAAGGAAGAGCGCAGTAGCTAGTCTGGAGATACTTTCTCCACGCAATCTATTATTCTTCACTCCACCGCAAAATTTTCGTTCGCTGCCAAACAACTTTTTATTCCCACCACCAATTTCGCTGGAAATACCCTCTGGAGCTTCGTAACTCCACAGTCCTTCCATATACGAACTCGACAGTCCTCTCCTACTTCTTTGTTGTCACTGACGCCCGATTTCGCTCCGTGTCGTGGTCGCTCGGTTAGCAAAACAGCACCCACCCCCGCTCCAAAGAAGTGGACACCTGTCCACGAAAACTCTGCATCACCATGGCAACGCCCACGGACCAACAAATGACAACAACCCCACCTATGTTCGGAGCAGGCCCAGCGGGCTTCACCCATGGTCCGACACCTCCTCCCGCCCCCTTCACCTATGGTCCGACACGTCCTCCCGCCCCTGCCGGCTTCACCCATGGTCCGACACGTCCTCCCGCCCCTGCCATCCCAAACAGAGCCATCAACCAGACTGCCCCTTTTGACCACTGCAGAGAATATGCTCCGGAATGGGGCCGCGGTACGGATACGCTTGCGGGCTTCTTCGCTTGGAAGTCAGCCACCCACCACAATGAACACATCAACCGTACCATCGGAGTACTACCCGGCCCAATTTGCCAGTTTGTCTGTGACGAAATGAAGCACCAACTAGCCAACCAGTGAACAACCGTTAGGATCCCCGGTCTCCAGGAGATCAGGACCCGAGAGGAGGAAACACAGAAACAAATCCTCCGCCTAACCGAAACCGTCAACAAACTCACCAGACAAGTCACTTCTATGGCCCCGTGTCCCACCCAGACCGTCACCTCTACAGCCCCCAGGGTTGTACTGGCAACCCCACAACAACGCCCAAAGCCACCCGCCACCACCAAGCCCACCCCGGCCCCAGTGCCTACCTACGCACAGGTAGCAGAGAAGCAGCCAAGGGAGTTCATGGAGGTCAGAAGCAAGAAGAAGGCCAGGAAGGAGACGGTCCTCCCAAAGCCTTACCCAATGGCGGACTGTGACACTGGGGTTGTATCGTAACCGGAGTGCGGAGAGAATCAAAGGTAATCAGGCTACTTTCGATAATTCACAACGGAATAATCTTAGATCTTGCGTGTGGGTTTCGGTAGTAGTGTTCGTGAGGAGGTTCGTGCTGATGAGCCTTTCTTTCGAGTGGGTTTTTTCTTCTTTTTATCCTCGAAAGCCCTGAGTGAGATTCGGTGAATCGGCCTAAGGTTCCCCCGCGGCTCTTGAGCCACGGGGAGGACTCATTGGTCCTGGCCGGGGTGTTGATAAGGGAGGCGGGGGTCTCCTGCAGCTCGGCGGGGTAACCGGAGTAAGGTTTCCCGCTTCCTGCAATCTCCCCGCACCTCCGGGTTTAAGGTCCTAAGTCCGTACCCTTACGGCCGTAACTCTTAATCCCGTTTCTTATCTCCCGCCTAGACTCTCTGGGCCCGAGGTTCGCTTCCAAGCGGCTAGGACCGGAGTAAAGTCCTCCCGCATTCCGCTCCCCTCTCCTTCGGGTCTCCTCCTCCGGGGTCTCTACGGGGTTGTCTCTTTCCTACTTGATCCTATGTGTAACACTACCTCCCCCGTCCTTAGCTTCGTCCCGAAGCGTTTTTCCTAAGTAGCCCTCCTCCTTACGATGGTGTAGTTCTTTCAACGCTGAGTTCCCATCAGCGTCCTGGACTGCAGTCCTCCTCCCCTGCAGCCCTCCGGTTGAGCTGAGTCAAGCGAGAAACCCTCCTACGGGAAAAACTCGCTCCCCTGTCGCTGCGCTCAACCGGCCCTCGGATCTGGGTGGTCTCCCGACCGGCCCGGGATCCTACTGTCGGAGTATTGCAAGACGTGACGAGACGCGGTCCGGTGAACTTGGCACATGGAAGGAGTGACCGGGGTATTCCACCCGCCCCTACCACCGGTGT
>Ga0307508_10004393_pt1 | contig 13794 bp, 15 predicted proteins | sample 9_EM_MG_FD_203089 | JGI IMG/M metagenome (GOLD analysis project Ga0307508, IMG submission 203089) | Populus trichocarpa ectomycorrhiza microbial communities from riparian zone in the Pacific Northwest, United States - 9_EM | ecosystem: Host-associated > Plants > Roots > Unclassified | place... | reverse complement strand
TTTACCTTCTGGCGGCGCAGATATATTCAAGGAATACCTTTTCTCTCAGGTGTGACGACAATACATCAACGCTCACATATCTTATAGACCAAAGAAGAAATGCTGCTGCTGCTGCTGCCCGGAGGACCAATCAAGTTGTGATAGATCCTGTATCGTAAATTCGTAATACTAGCACTGCTACTGCCACCGGCGCCAGGTTGCGATTTCTGGTAAGCAGTTTGTCTTGTATGACGACTGCCGTATATTATACATTTATTTGACGCTGTCCCCTGTGTCACCTGTTGTTGTACTTGAGGACGAATTGCGACTGCCACCACGAACTCGCGTCGGTGCAGGATGTGCAGCCAGCTCTTTAGGGTCATCTAATCGTTCATACCCTACAGAACAATGATGAAAAACAAACAAATAAAATCGTATCCGCGTCATTATCCATGAAACAATCAACGAAGATATATAATTCAATTCGAGGGGGTTGTTGAGAAAGATGTGCGCACAGTTCTTTTTGTCCATTGGACGAATGCCAGCTTCATGCTGTAATTTTCTTCGAGCATTTATCTCCTGTTTCACGAGATAGAGTGATCCTAGTCCTGCTACTAGAAGGGAAGCCCATCCAATTGCCTATTGAAGTTGAAAAAGAACGAGTTCACTGCGCAGCGAGGAGGGATGTTTCTGTTTGACAGACCATAGATTGTGGGGTGTTCATGATGAACTATCTCCTTTTCGTTCAATTGAGAAAAGCGAGGAAAGCGAAGGCAGGGATGACACGTTAGTGGTAGTAGCAGTCGGGAGACAAGTCAGAGGTGTTTATGCCGGAAGTACTGAGAGACGATGTAAATGCCCACAAGAATAAGTTCTCGAGACGTAGGTTGTTAACAAAAAATGCCCCTTTGCGATATATCTTTCAGCAGGGCTGAGCAAAGGCAATAGTTTTCTCACACTCACCCAAAGTTCCCACCCCTCTCAATCCTCAGAGTCTTTTTTCTTTCTTTCCTTTCTCTTTCTTTCTACCTACCATGTCTATATCGACGAAGCTAGCTCGAGCACTGCGCGCACATCGTGTATCTCGCACCTTGACTCCAGTGCATGCACGTCTATCATCCTCGTCAAATGCAGCGAGCTCGAGCCGTCGCAGGAACTTCACAGATCCCTTCCCTCTTCCACTAAGCTCCAAGTCTTTCGCTGAGCAAGAACCCATACCAGAAGACATCCTTCCTCCGCCCATTCCTCGCCCAAACGAATCATTCGACGCTCTACGTTCTCGACTGAATTACCAAAGCAGGAAACGTGGTACATTGGAGAGTGACTTATTACTCAGTACATTCGCCAAGGAAAACCTCCCTCTTATGAGTAGGGAACAACTAGAGGAGTTTGACAAGGTGATTATGATTGCTTTCGTTGGCCTGACGCCAGATACCTCCTGCAAGACTCTGATTTATTCTCTTTTGGAATTGCGACAATTATTCCATTGAAAAAATCTAGCTCATGGACGAACCAGATTGGGATATATACTATTGGGCTGTTGAGAAACGTACGGCTCCGGAACGCTGGGCGAACTCGCCGCTGCTCGCCAAGCTGCGTGCACATACACGGAACGAAGGGAAGGTGGTACGGATAATGCCAGAGGTTCCAGTCCTCCCAAGGGAAGGTGCATGAGTATGGATTCGATGTGTGGAACGACGGTGCCTCAGAGTGGGCAAATGATCTGGTGAAGGGCCCAATCAACTATTTTGGCGTTGGTGGAAAGCAATATCGAGGGACTCAAAGATTGCCGTGATAGCCTACCCGTTGTCTGGACGCGCTGCCTCGAAAGCCTGTTTGGGTTGCAGGACGGGCAAATGCTTGTTATATCTCCTTAGCAATAACCTATCGACCCAACCGCCCTTCGGGAAAGCCTTCTCCCACTGATTATGCAGATGTACGGCAAAGACCTTCCTCAACACTTGGTCCAGTTCCTGCCCCTCGCCAAATCTTCTTCCTGCGCCCCAAGTGCGGGAGTCAGGTGCGAAGGGGTCTGGAAGTCGATTATCCAGTCGACACGAGCGCCCATCCGAGAAGCAAAATGGGAGAACTTTGAATGGGGGGATAGATGCAGCAATCAACCTTCGCCATAATTTATAATACAGATAGGAGCCCCAGTCAGTGCTACCTGGACGCGGTGGCGAATTGCTCGGAGATGCCATGATGTGGAAGGCTTCGCAGAGGTAAGGCGAACCTTTGTGGAAGTGCATGAGCGCACCATTCATGGGCTGGTATATTTTATCTGGGAGAGAAAAGTGTAAGAGCTTGAGCATGCAATGAACAGAAAAATAAAGGTTTTGAAGCAAAGAAACGTACCGTAGCAATCCCATTGAGTGATGAATTCGTGGTCAAGCAACGGAGCAAGGTCCCTTGTGAGCAACGAATCCATATCAACCCAGACACCTCCCCACTTCCAGATAACGAGCAAACGGACAAGATCCCCGTCAACCCAGGCCTTCTTGTCATTTGTACCGTTAAGTCTTGGACTTTTTTCGAGTGCGGTGCCTCGCGCAAGGTCGCCGATATCGACAACGCGTACTTCAAAAGCAGTAGGGTATGCTCGAAGATAGAGTGCGACACGGAGATGGTCTGCGAGCTGCGCGTCATTCGTCCACAGGATAAGCGTGCTTCGCGACAAATCTTGTGTAGCGAAAAATGACTTCAGCATCCACTCCTGCCTACCGCTGAAAGGCTGCAAATCGGTGCGCCAATATGTGTGATAGTTGGTGCGCTGCTCCCGAGGCAGCTGCTCATCTTGTTCAGTACTGGACTTGACGCGGGGGTAGGGTATAGTCCCAGCAATGTCGTAACAGTCCATACCAAGGCGCATCTCGATCCCTGCGTGCAGCTCGGTGCGCTTCGGCCCGTATAGATGTTGAGAGACATTGTAAACGTTGCCATCAGCAGCTATCTTCTCAGGTGAAAAGCAGCCCGCTAATGCATCCACTTTTAATATCTCCTGCTTGACCCATGCACGTTTGTAGAATTGGATCTCCACATGCACCTGCCATGTTGCAGCGTAGTAGATTATTATAAGGATGAGGACAGCTAGGATGAACTTTATGGGGTTTGGAATGCGTCGAAGGGAGGAGGGTATCCTTGGTCGTGACCATGTCAGGAAGGAGAACGCACGCCTTCGCCGACGGTCAGTTGAAGGCTTGAGACCGTACCGGTCGGGCTCGCGAAGATCAGAACTGTGCAAAGGTAACGTAGGCCCCCGGCTTGGTCGAAGCATCAACGGTCCAAATATGAGCGCTCCTGATATTAATTTAGCGCAGCCCGCCTCGTCGCAATGCGCAGGATCGCACGCAGTTCTGCGGGTAAACTAGATGCGCTGTTGAGAACTGCGCCGTTAAATGTGAGCGGAGTGATTGGTTGTTTAGATCAAGGACTTGACAAATACGTCCACGTGTCAGGCATGATTCAAATCAAATCATGCTCGGCGGATTCGGACGCGTAATCACTGATATTCGTTAATGCGACAATGAGTCACCGGCGCCTCCTCAGCATATTAACGGCTGCCTCCTGGATGGCGCCTCTGGAGCACTGAGACCACTGGTATATCTAAAAACGTCCCCCTTCCCTGGTTGAATATGGCCAGAAGTGACTTAGATGCCGTCGTGATCGACGTTAACACAGAGAAACCATCTGAGGAGAACATTCCCCCTGTCTCATTCACCCAGCTGTTTCGCTTTTCTACTCGCCTTGAAATATTTCTCGATTTCATTGGTATCATTGCCGCTCTTGGCGCTGGGGCAGCTCAGGCAAGTGCTGGGCATTCTTCTGCTGCAAAATTAAACCTTAATTGCTGATCATTGGTGCGCATTGGCAGCCGCTGATTTCATTGCTGTTCGGCAGGTTAGCTGTGTCGTTCGTCAAGTTCGGAATTCTCGGTGAGCATGATGAACGCATGCCGCCCCGTGATGACGTTTTATCCTCGCTTCATACTTTTCGTAGCTCAAGCAATCAAATCAGGGAACCCAACTCCTGACCAAATCCAACAATTTCACGAAGCAGCCGCGGATTTCAAGCGTGACACTGCCCAACAAGCTGGTTGGCTCACACTGATTGGTGCCACTGCGTTCTTCACGACGTCGTTCTATATGATAATATGGACATGGACTGGCGAGAAGAATGCACGACGGATTCGCGAGTCGTATTTTATGGCTGTCCTCCGACAAGAAATAGCTTACTTCGATAAGCTTGGTGCAGGCGAAGTCACTACCCGAATCCAGACAGATACTCGTACGTTTCATTGACTAAGCCAAGAGGGCGCGCGAATCAATTGCGAATTTCCGTTTAGACCTAATCCAGGGAGGCATATCGGAAAAAGTACCTTTGATTGTGTCTTTTGTTGGGGCATTCTTCACTGGGTACATTCGTGCGTCCTTCAGTGGCGCTGAGATCTAGACAAGAATACCCTAAACTCCTTTCACAGTTGCTTACGCACGTTCATGGAGGCTTGCGCTCGCTATAACATCCATTCTTCCCTGTATCGCCATAACTGGAGCTATCATGCAGAAATTCCTTTCTGGCTACACGAAGTACGACAATCTCTGCTCACTAGCATTCATTGAGACTGACATATCATTGCTGCTCTTATTTGTGATAAGGACGAGCCTTGACCATGTGGCGCAAGGCGGTTCTTTTGCCGAAGAAGTCATCAGCACCATTCGCACCGCAAAAGCCTTTGGCACCCAATTCCGGCTTGGAGCTGTATATGATTCGCATGTCTCGAAATCGTACATTGCGGATGTGAAAGGGGGAATGGTGGCGGGTATTGGCATCGGCTGCTTCTTCTTTTTCATCTATGCAAGTTATGGCCTCGCGTTTTCCTTTGGGACGACCCTGATGTTGCAGGGTCATGGCGATGTGGGGACTATATTCAACGTGTACGTGCTGGTGTCAATGGGAAACAGGAGAATGGTAATATTTTCTGTTATTCTTCTATAGCTTTATAGCTATCCTCATCGGTTCATTCTCTCTCGCTCTTCTCGCTCCCGAGATGCAAGGCGAGTCAATAGCTGTCGACGTGCCGTCTCGCGTTCTTGCCTATATTGACGCTGATTCGATGTTTGTTTCGTTGCCATCCAGCTGTGAACACAGCGATTGGTGCTGCAGCCAAGATCTTCGCGACAATTAATCGGGTCCCATCGATAGACAGCGCATCGCCCGAGGGCATAAAACCTTCTCATGTCACAGGCTCCATCACTTTGGACAATGTGCATTTCACATATCCCTCAAGGCCTGACGTGCCCGTGCTCAAGGGGATCTCAATCTCATTCGAACCTGGGACAACGTCCGCTCTCGTCGGTGCATCCGGATGCGGGAAGAGTACTATCGTCGCTTTGATTGAGCGTTTCTACGACCCCGTGATCTTTTCTCATCCCACTGACGATGAGAAACATGGGGCTCCTCCCAATGAGAACTCCCCATCGACAAGCAGAGCGTCCGCCGTGAAATCTAGTACACCTGGTGATGAAAGTTCAGCAATCAAGATGCCCGTACTGAGGGAGACTGCCCAAGATGCTGGCTCTCTCAAGCTCGATGGCGTGGACCTGCGTGAGCTCAACGTACGTTGGCTTCGCAGTCAAATTGGCTTTGTCCAACAAGAACCTGTCCTCTTCGCCACGAGTATATGGAAGAATGTCGCGTACGGCCTCACGGGAACACCTTTCGAGGCAGCAGATGAGGCGGAAACAAAGAGGCTTGTCAAAGAAGCGTGCGTCAAGGCCAATGCAGACAAATTCGTGTCGAAACTACCCGACGGTACGCAAGAAGTTGCGGATCCCATGCAGGGCAGTGCTGATTTGTCGCCCCTGGTGTGGTACATCAATCAAGGCTATGAGACACAGGTAGGCGAACGCGGTTTCTTGCTCTCTGGAGGACAGAAACGTGAGCGTTCGAGCTCCCGCCTTGAGAAAAGCACTCTAATGCTTTTCATCAGAGCGAATTGCGATCGCGCGCGCCATAGTAGGCGATCCGGCGATCCTCCTTTTGGATGAAGCCGTAAGCGTTGGGGGTTGAAACCGCACATCCAATTGCACTGATGAGCACATTTAAGACCAGTGCTCTTGACACTCGATCGGAGGGGATCGTGCAACATGCTCTGAACCGAGCTTCCGAGGTAATGTACCCCTGTCACCGTCAACGCCTGTAATATTTATTCTATTCGATGCACAGGGAAGGACCACCATCACCGTTGCGCATCGACTCTCAACAATCAAGAAAGCCGACTGCATTTTCGTGATTGGTGACGGCGCAGTGGTGGAGTCCGGAACTCACGACGACCTACTCCAGAACCCAAATGGGGCATATGCACGCCTTGTCAACGCTCAGGCTCTCCGTGAACAGCAAGAACAAGAGCAATTTGCAGCAGCCACTGCCAGCTTAACGGGCGACAGTGCTACCGAAGAACCTGAAAACAGTAAAGAAGAGCACGCAGTCACGATACCGAAAGCCGAGGCGACAGACCCTGGGATCGAACTCACTCGCCGCGATACTATTGGTGGTAAATCCGCATTGAGCGAGGCGTCCCAGGTCGCCAGGCCCCCCAGGGATGATAAGCCACAAGAATATAGTTCGATGCATCTCATCAAACGCATCGCCATTATCAATGGGGAGAGCATGTGGGTCTATGTTCTAGGTGCTGTTGCTGCAATCGGTATGGTCACGGTTTGATAATCGATCAGCGCTTGGAGTGTCTTATTTTATGCTTAACTAGGAAACGGGGGCATATACCCACTCTTCGCTCTCGGTAGGATATTCAGGCTGCTGGTACTACCTGGCCATCATGATGACTCACGTCCATTCGTTGTCCAGTGTACTCTCTAACTATTCAAGGGTTTCAAACGACAGATCGCCACCAGCTGAGGCATAATGGTGCGTGTGGCTTTTTAAGCAGTTATTCAGTTGGGCTCGAACCTCTTAGCGGTGTAGGTGACCGCGATGCGCTATGGTTCTTTTTAATCGCCATTGTTGCGGCATGTGAGCGCGCTGTACCCAGCAAAACAACATTCGCTGGCATTTTCTTACCTTGTTTCATATCAGTTGCTATGATGGTGCAAAGCTGGGCCTTCCAAAAAGCGGCTTCAACGTTGACTTGGGTTTGTGTCATCGCGAGAAACAGCTTCGCACTCGCCAAGCTAACCAACTTTCCAAAAGAAACTACGGAAGCTCTCGTTTAAATCAATTGTTAAGCAAGATGGTATGTTCCACACTCAAGCCGTTGTATCTTCAGTTAAACTACTGCATCATTGGAATGTTCTTAGTTAAATGGTTCGACGAAGAACATCATTCGGTGCGAGTTCTCTGGAAAGATCGCTGGTCGCTGTTCATGATCATTCTCATGATAGACGGGAGCTCTAGTATCAAACCTGGCTGATTCAGTAAGGATCCACCTCCTACTCTACAGTTGCTACACGACTTATTTCCCTTACGTTGTGGTCAGCCCCAAAAGGTAACGGAAAATGCATCGAGCTACCTTGCAAAACGTTGTAATATGGAATATGGCAGATTATGGGCCTCGCCGGCGTAACTCTTGGAGCCATTATCCAAAGCACAGCAACTCTAGTGGGTGGCTTCATCATCGGATTCGCCTATGGCTGGAAGCTCTCCCTCGTTGGTTTATGTGTGTTATAATTGTTTTAATACTGTATTGGTTGTTGATTTGGGGATGCAGGCACTGTTCCTCCTCTTCTCACCACGGGCTATATTCGTCTCGTAAGTGATTTCCAACACTTAACCCTCATAAAGTGCGAACTGTCTTCCGCAGCGCGTTGTGGTCATGAAGGATGAATCGAACAAGAAATCACACGAAGAGAGTGCTCAAATTGCGTGCGAAGGAGCCAGTGCCATTAGAACTGTTGCGTCTTTGAAGCGAGAGGATGGGTTTCACCAAGAGTACTCCGCTAGTTTGGAGTCTCCTTCGCGAAAGGCTATCCGCTCAGCTTTAATTGGCAGTTCACTTTTCGGCATGACGCAAAGCGCAGTATTTTTTGGGACCGCATTGGTGAGCATGTCAACTTTCGGGAACGCGCATGCACTGAACCTATCCGCTCGAAGATTTTTTGGTATGGCTCGCGTCTAGTAGCCAATCTCTCGTATGACACGAAACAATTTTATATCTGTACGCTCCATCGTTGATAACTAGCTGCATAGGGTGCTGACCGCGCCTAATGACACCCGAAAGGCTTAACAGGAGTCACGTCAGCCATTTCCGTTCATTCTGCTGTTTTGCATCACTAAAATGTTGCAACCAGCTTCGGGGCTATCCAGGCCGGCAATGTATGAACAAAGCCCCTCTCTCGTGGAAGTTCTAACTCGTCATTAGGCGTTCAGTTTCGTCCCTGACGTTTCGTCGGCTAGGGGAGCAGCGACTGAGATCATCCGGCTTGTGGACTCAGTGCCAGAAATTGACGCCGACAGCGCCGAGGGTAGAACAATTGTAAAGGCCGAGGGGCACCTGGAGCTTCGTGATGTTCATTTCCGATACCGTGAGTTTCATACGGAACAACCTGCGGAATACCTATTCATTTCCTCCGTGCTAGCTACTCGACCCAACGTACGAGTCCTTCGGGGAATTAACCTAACTATTCCACCCGGATCATATGTGGCTATCGTCGGTGCTTCAGGATGCGGGTACGTCGAGTCACTGGTTTATTTATGCCTTGGCGCACCCGACATCCCATTGGTCTATTTGGCACAGGAAAAGTACCATGTAGGTGTAACACGTATAATATAAACATTGTTCATCCCTGACGCTTTGATTCGTAATAGCGTTCAACTTGTCGAGCGTTTTTACGACCCGCAAGCAGGGCAGATATTCGTGCGCATATTTACCTCATCTTAACTTGGAATTTGCTGACGGAGCTCTGTCCGGCGATAAGTTGGACGGGCAAGATATCACACAGTTAAACGTACGGGATTACCGGAAACAGGTGGCCCTTGTGTCCCAGGAACCGGTGAGCAGCATGGCGTTTGCTGTCTACCTACTGCAGTGGAATATCAACCACTATTCTACATACCGATTTAGACACTTTACGTTGGATCCATAAAGTTCAACATTGTTCTGGGATCAACGAGATCACCTGAAGAGATCACGCAAGAGGAAATTGATCAAGCTTGCCACGATGGTATGGCCGTATTGTCAGCATAATATCTTGTTTGTTTCCCACTGACTGTTGTTCCGGCAGCTAATATCTACGACTTCATTACATCTCTTCCCGACGGGTTTGAAACCCAAGTCGGTGGCAAGGGGTCGCAATTGTCCGGTGGTCAAAAGCGTGAGTGCTGGTGATCCTCACCTTTGCAATTGCCTAACAAACCGCGTCGAGGTCAGAACGCATTGCCATTGCGAGGGCTTTAATACGCAACCCCAAAGTACTTTTGTTAGACGAAGTGGGCAACTTGCTTCATCCGTTCATATCTCTCTGCTGATCCTTTCTCAGGCGACATCCGCACTGGACTCAGCCGCGGAGAGAGTTGTGCAGCAAGTGAGCAATCAGAACATCGCTGGAATAGACATTCTCACGCTGCACCCGTAGGCAATTGACAATGCTGCGAAGGGGCGCACGACGATCGCAATAGCGCACCGCCTCTCGACCATACAAAATGCTGATCAGATGTGAGTGTTCTTTAGCCTAGCTTTATTGTGGATTCTTCGACTGAGAAAACTGCAGATACTTTGTCAAGGATGGGCAAGTGGCCGAGGCTGGTACTCATAATGAACTGTAAGCATCGCTTATAAATGACCGCGCCACACGTCGATAATAACCTATGTCATAAAGACTGCGGCTTCGTGGTGGCTAGTAAGTTGATTTGCGGAAGCAGGACAGTTACTATTGTTCTCGGCAACTGACAATGCACATGCGCAATAGTTATGAACTCGTTCAGCTGCAAGCCCTCAGCAAGAAATAGGCGAAATACCGTAGCATCAATACCTTGAATTTAGGTTGATATTTGCCCCATATATATATATACCAATCCCATCTCACGACACCCCCGCTCAACTCATCGCCAAAAAAAAAACCTTTTATTTCGACAAATACCAATCAATCCTCGAATCTTCATAATGTACTAGCTTATCATTAGGAATACAAACAGACAAGTATGGTATACCTGATTGAAACCAATACAACCTTTGAAGTCACGTATAAGGGAACAAAATGGCACGTGCATCTCCAGAAATGAAATACGAACACCCCAATCGACGGAATGTGAGATGCGTTGACAAAGGTCAAAACAAGTGTCAGCGCGAACAATGGGTGTGAATGTCGTAAGATATGTCCATCATGAAGAACCCCCACCGAAGCCTCCAAGTCGAGTCCAGGCAAAGAGGTCTCTCCCTTTTTCATTATGATAACGGTCATTAGGTTGGCGTGGTTCAACGAGCAAGCTTCGTCGATAGAGATCTTGAAGATCTGTTCCTTTAGAAAGGTCACCAAATTCGTTATCAAGATATCGTTGCATTTCATCGATCTCCAATAGGTTATATGGTCTTTGGAATCGTTGCATATCTGACCAGGGATGAAGGAAATGAGACCAAACACACAGTTTTGACTACTGCTGAACCGACGAACCATGCAGTATACGCGCAAGCTGCGAGTACCGGTGGAAGTTAAGGAGCGTTCTACTGGGATCCAAGGGTGATGCACGATTCGCTGGGTTTCCCTCCCGACAGAATATTATATCGGTGAGATATATGCCTGCGTGCACATCAGCCAGGAGATCCACATTGTGTGGGGCTGATCTTCACTCACCGAGGAATGGCACTGCAGGAGGGGAGCAGTTGCGTAGTCTGCCGCGGTATTCAGCATGATTACGAGAATGATCAACGACCCTTCGTAGATTCTCCATTATGGTTTGATACTTGGCAGACACGCCCTGGCATCAACGAGAGCGAGAATGAACATCAAATATATTGGCCATCCAAAATGTACGTTTACTTACCGCCCACGTCTTCGACAGGCGAGCTATAGTGGAAGAGTCCAGTGCCGCCATCACAGCGCGGAGCGTGCTGAAATTATGAAGGACCAGGCATTTCTGCAACATGAAGCATAAAGTGTCAGTACAGTGCGCTTCGGAGGACACATGAGACACGTAGCCACTGACATCCGCCACCAAAATGAAGAATTTCAACAGTTTAGATCTCTTTCCTGTGTTGGGTTCGTCTAGAAGGCACTCAGTGACCCAACCAGTGATCGAGGTACTGAGCTGCGTCACAGCTCGCACCGAATCCGCTGCGCGTACGCCCGCTTGGCCCGACGCAAGTAACTCCTCGGGACGGATCGCACAGTACAAGCGGCTTTCCTTGATCGTGAGTTGCCGAGCAAGCTCTAATGCGTCAAAGTCTGACACGTTAACACTTGCTGTGCCGCCTTTTCGTATTCGGCTAAGAGTTGTACGATCAAGCTGAGGTGTGGGTGGTTCCACAACCCCAGCTACACCGTTCGGCCTCAGACGTTCGGCAGATTTAGCGCGGGGCACGCTGTGTGAAGGGTCTGCCTTGTCGGTTCGACGCTTTTCTATAATATCAGCCAGCCGTTTTCCTTGAGGACCCACCACGGGCGCAGAAACGACTTTTTCGAGCACAAATTGCAGCATTTGCGGAAGGACTTGTTCGTCAGTGTCAGGGTTCCAGTGACCTTCGAGCCAGAGCTTCAGGAGATTAAGCACTCGCATCCGGACTGGGAGCTGCTTCCTGTCTTGCCAGACTCGGTACTCAGACGGGGTAGGAACAGGTTCGCTGGGCGGTTTCGTCTCAAAGCGGTTAATGATTTGTTGCAGGAATTCAGCGGGGTTGGCGAACAGACGGAAGGTGAGCATGAAGGAGCGGGAGAAAGTTTGATCTGGCGGTGCACGATGTGACGACATTTTCTCCACCAGTGCTTCTAGAGTGCCGCCGTTTAGCACACCCTCTGCATTCGTTGATAAGTCTCGAGGATCATAATCATTGGCGAGAAGCCATGCGTATGGATCATCGTTCGACGCCCTTATCGACGTGGGCTTGTCCACGGATGGACGCGGAGACACTGGTGGGTTACCATCGGCGAGTTTTATCGAGGATGCAGAAGAAGGTACAGAAGGAAGATCGCCGTGTCGCATCTTCTCCACAAGAGCGTCGGCGACTTGCGCAGATAGCATGGTCTTCTGCGTCTCCGCGGCCTTGGCACTCATTGCAGTCAACGAGTCGGCCGAATCAAGCGTGGTGGGGGGCGAGGTAGAATATCTGCAGTCATCTCGGGATTCTGTGTCGGTCACAGACTCGTTACCTGACTGGCCCTCATCATCAGTTTCAGGCTTGTGATCGGCTTCCGTCTTTTCAGCCTCCACTTCATCGTCAGTAAGGACATGCTGTATAAAGATGTTGGGCGCGGAACGTGGAAGGGTACCAACAGGGGTACTCGTTGACTCTCTTGGTGGAGGGCTGGGACTGCGGGTGCGCGGTGTTGAAGGACGCTGCTGCGTGATGTACTCGTTCATGGCAACATTCGATTGTGGGCCACGCGGGACGTGGAGCGTAGGATCATCCCCCGGGTCCTGCTCACCTGCAAGGGGCGGCAGTTCAGCACCATGCATATTTCCGTCAAAGGGCGAGGGAATTCCAGTGTCCGCATGTTCGGACATTGGTGATTCGGAATAAATAGGCTCTTCGTAGCCATTGGCATCCACATCTGCGTATTCGTTCTCGTACTCTGCATCCGCGTCCTCGGTGTAAGCCTGCTCTGAGCTGGTGGTCGAGTGCCTCGCTGACCCAGCAGTCGTTGTCGGCGGTGGTAATACGTAAACCATAAAGGGTTCCTCATTACGACGCCGAGTGAGGCAGAGCTTCATGCTTGTCACACAGTCTTGGCCGGCACGTAATGCACCCGTCGCAGCTTGAAGGCATATGCCTTTTTCTTCGTCTTCATTCTCACTCGGACCCAAGCTTGTGATCGCACGGATAGAGTCGACGAGCGCGCTGGTACACGCGAAAAGGGTGGTTTTGCATGCTTCTAATCCCACAAGCTCCCTTGCTTTGGATGTTGCGATGTCGGGGGTAGCCATGACACTATCGACAAGAGCAATGAGCGCACGGACTTGATCTACGGTCTCTCGCGTCATCTCAATGAGGTGTCCTTTGCTTGAAGCATGGGCGTTTTGGGTGTGTGAATGCACAGCGCCAATGAAGGCGGCAATTATCGAGATCAGGCGGTCGTGGGTTTGTCGAAGGATAGCTTTTACGTCAGCAGCAGGCGTCGGACCTTGTGGCCACACCTTGAAGCTTCCAGCTTCGTTCTCCGATTCGGCAGCTGTCTCCATAGAACCCTCACTGCTGGCTTGGGATCCTATGGCCGCATCACCTTCAGAAGGCGCTGTACTACCGTTTCGCAAAGACGCCTCGCGTTGTTCGCGCTCTGCCGCTGCCCGCGTATAAGCAGCGGCAATGGCGGCGGCGGCTGAAGGGTATTGACTGACATCAGGTTCCGGGTCCTGGGGTTGACGAAGATCGCCTTGGCTTCTCGTACGCGAACCATTCCCGAGGGATGAATCAGGCGAGCTATTCATGGTCCCGTCACCGCCATGGACAGCGCGAGTGGTTACGTCGTTATCATCATGAATACTTCCACCAAACGACTTTGGATGGTCTGTAGAGGACGAGACTGAACCAAGATATCTCTCATACGGCTCATCTCCGGGCGACACCGGGCGGCGTTCTGGCGGCACCAGTCCACAATCTGCCGCCACGTCAAGGAACCCACGGACATGCTGGTATACAGTGTCGGCAAGGCGCAT
>Ga0307508_10004392_pt1 | contig 13794 bp, 9 predicted proteins | sample 9_EM_MG_FD_203089 | JGI IMG/M metagenome (GOLD analysis project Ga0307508, IMG submission 203089) | Populus trichocarpa ectomycorrhiza microbial communities from riparian zone in the Pacific Northwest, United States - 9_EM | ecosystem: Host-associated > Plants > Roots > Unclassified | place... | reverse complement strand
AGAAGGGAAAAAAAACTATTGGTCAATCTCTATATTTTTTTTTACCTTGGAGGTAAAAAAATATTTTTGCTATTTAAAAATTTATGAAAAGACAAAAATACCCTTAGTCAACAACTCTAATTTTTGTTGACCTTAATGGTAAAACTGTATTTTTACTGTAAAAAAAAATTAAAAAAATACTAACATACCCTCAACAATCTTTTAATGACCATTGGGTCACTAAAAAAGACTTAATTACCCCCACCCTCAAGACTTTCATTTTTTCACCCAAGCACAACAAAATAATTTTACTACAGCAATCCATTTTAAATTATATTTAGTACCGCAGAAAAAAACCCACACCCTATATTTCTAGTTAAATATGGAGTCAATTAATAGTAAAGTTACCACTCGCAGTTAAATACGGAGTCAATTAATAGTCAAGTTACCACTCCCATCAATGACTTGGCTTTCTTGTATTGAAGCAAAGTGCTCCAAGAAAATCCAATCCAATGACTCAGATAGGAGTAGAAGAAATAAGAGTCATGTAGAACAAACTAGTTAAGATGATTAAAGGAGGGAAAAGGAGGGAATGGTTTTTGAAAACCAAACACTTTGCTTTTGGATGTATTATCCTCGAGCCCTCAAAAGAAAAGTAGAGGATCCTTCCACTATCCTTTGTTGTCTCCATAAACCACCAAAATTCGAGGTTGATTGGTAAAACACAGCTGCCCTTGTCTTGTCATGTAAATTGTGATCAATTTTCTCTCTCATTGCTTATTTTCAACATCAACTCGACTCCTTCTAGTCTCCACCATGGAAGTTACATGTACTAAACCTCATCGTGTCAAAGTTTCTAGCTGTAATTCGAGTGCGAGCAGTCATTTTCAGTCACTGGACTTTCAAGAATGCCTTCATGACCGAACAACAAGAGCCGTCCAGTTTTTACTCAAGCATGTGTATTCCTTCACATGCCAACTTGCACTCTCCTACCATTTAATTGTAATCTGGGTCACTCAACTAGTTCCACTATTTTTTTTCGGGAGTAATGTAGGCTATTTCTTTCGTTATCAAAGATGCTGCTCGAAAGTTTGACATGGCATACCTCTTCCTTTTCTGTTCTCTACAGTGCATTATTTGGCTGCTTGTTTATCTGTTCTACACAATATAGGAAGGAAGCTGGCTAGCATGCCAGCTAGTGAAATTAATGGGCTGTCACCTAAGACATCAAATAATCTTCCTATCCCTAGCTAGACCTCCATCTTTAACTCCCAGAAAGAGAAAGTCGGTTATTCAGTTAGGGAAAATTGGGCTTTATTAATTAGTAGTTGCATGTCAGTGGGTGAAATAGGGATTTTCATATTCATGTAATTTTATGTGGTAGTCCTTTTATTTATTTATTTATTTTGATCTACTTGATCTACTACAGAGCACAAGAAAAAGGAAAGGCACATCAGACCAGTTTAGAAATTTAAAAACAATTTACGATCACTACATCTTTCAAAGCACATAGTGTTGCAAGGAAAAAGTTTATCGTAAATCATTTTAATCATGTTTATTGACACTATACAACACCAGCCAGACATAAGCAGTGCTATTTGCGATTCCTCGAGGAATAATACCGAATTACTGATACAAATGGAAAAGCAAATCGAGGCAACAAAATTTACTGACCTCCAACATCTAGTAGCATATATGGAGAATCCTCCAGCTCCTGGCAGGTTCCATCAGCAGCACAGACTTTGATAATGAATTTGAGACTGCCGACATGACAGGGAATGGAAAGGCCAGACATATAAAACCCTTGAACACGTGCCGTCCCAAGATACTATCTAGTTTTCCAGTTGCATTTTCATCAACTTGTTTTGCTAGTTTCTCTACATAGATATTGTACTTTGGGAACACAAAATCATTTCCATCTTTCAGTTTCCAAGTGGTTTTCAAACTGGCAGCTTTAAATCCCTGAGAAATCGAGTTATACTTAACATATTGACTCTCGGTTAGCCATGCAGTTGATGGAGGAAAAAATAAGTTCTCTGAAAGTTTTTTAAATGTGAAGTTACCAAGCACTGCAAAGTACTCTGCAGGACTGGGATCTAGAGCTGTATCTTGGTTATCTAAGCCGAATTCTGATTGCAATTCAGTATGTGTAGACTTTGTCCAGTAGCACGCAGAATGGATTTCTGTTAATACGTGCCCATCCATGGCGACAGTACCCCATGTATGATCCATTCTGAAGCCATTTTGCTAGCTTGATGTGGCATAATCACTCCACTGAATTTGTGAAACAATCCGTGCATTTCTGATGGTGCAACAAGTGCTCTTATTCTCTCATTCATTACAGCTGCGAGTCCCCCCTTTGATTTCATGTGCATTACTTGAGGTGGCCACAGCTGAACCAGATGGAAGTGGATGAAAAACATGTAATTATTTTATCAGTTTTAATTTCTGTTTGCATAATGTGTCCCAAATTTCAGTCTTCAAACAACAGGGAACTCTGTTTATCTAGAGAAACGGGAACATATACACACCACCTTGTTCAATATATTTCTAATCTATGCTTATATTATTCTTAATAACTGTACATTCACAGTATTTTTATTTCAAATTATTATTTTACATCTAGCATGATTGATCTAGATCAACCCACGAATACCAAAAACTTATTACATGTTCCAAACCGACCCATCACAAGGTCCAAAGCGAAGGTATTGAATGGACTGGTTGTGTAAGTTTCGGTCAAGGTTAAACTTAGAAATCCTTTAGAGCATCAAGAAGAGACCTTAGTACATTTAATCCATATGCAAGAAAGACCCAATCCATCTTTATTTGGGCCATTAAGTTTCGACAACAAGGTTGTCAATTTTGTATCAGTTTCGATCAGCCTTGTTATGTAATGTTTTTATGTGTTTTGTGGATTCCTAACTAGTTTTGGATTTCCTTATATATGAGAACATTAATTATTTTCTTTAAATATTAGAATTTATTATTTTTATTTTATTTCCTTGTCATATGAGGAGAAAACACAACAAAAAAAACAAATGAATCCAAGCTGATTTAGAAAACACACGTGGCAACAAAGTTTCCTTGTTGTGCAAAAAGAATAATTCAGCAACTTAATTGTATTTTCTAGTATTGGAAGGATACCAAGAAGTGACAAAGATGAGCATTAAAGAGAGCATCCTTTTTCTTCCAAAAGGATATGTACGAGGCTGAAATCAAAATTTTATTATAACTTGAAAACCAAAGATACGGTAACTTCTCCTTTAGTTCCTAGGATTATTTGGCAGCATTATAAACTATAAATAAGTCTTGTATCAGACTTACAATGTTTTTTTTCTTCTTCTCTTCTCACGGGAGATAAAGATTTAGGACTTAAGAACTTTATTTTTATTTTTTTAGCTACTGTCCAAGGCTTGTTTGGGCTTAATTAATACTTTGTTTTCAGTTAGGATCCAAAGGCTTATTTGGATCAAGGTTTAAGCTTGTTAGTAAAGATTTTGGGTTAGTTTTTGTAAGTGGACCAATTCAGCTCACAATAGTAAATCCATTAGGGTTAATTTCTTAGAACTATTTAAACACATGTAAGCCTAAATTTCGGATGTTTGATGAATAACACTTCTGAACTTTTCAGTTTTAACGTGTAAGAGAGATTTTTGTATTTTTTTTGTTCTTGAACGAATTGAATCTAACTTATCGAAGATTAACTGACTTAGTGGTGTCATTCGACTTCATTACAATAGTGCTAGTGTCTTGAAACAAGTTTTCATTGTATCACATTCCTATCAAACCTATTTTGGTTTTCTGGGATCAGATCACATTCTTAATTGTGAGTTGTGTGATCAAATAATCACAATCACAAGGTTCGCATCAATTATCATTTCAAATTGAAGGCAGTTGAGTTCATTTACAGGATGGACATGAAACAGGGGCTTGCCATTTTGTTACGGAATAAGTAAGCATTGTATGGAATACTTTCTGTGTCATCAAACTTGAACCAAATAAGAAAGCTTACAGAGTATGCAAGGTGGAGAGGTAGGTTGTCCAAAAGAAGCTCCCCTTGAAAGAGAGCCTTACTGAGAAAGGAGCGTTGCTATCATCTGCAAATATCAGGTAAGAAAAGTGACAATCAACAAGCCGAAATCAAAATGAGTGCAATTAAGGAATGCAGTACCAATGTCATGTTGTGGGGCTACGTAAGCTAGCAAAAAGCCACCAATCTCGAAACGAGGAAAGATACAAGCATGCTCTGATGTCGTTATCATGATTAAGTCTGTGGAAGACTGAAAGAGCTAGCATAAACTAGAAGCATCCATTTGTCAAGGCTCGGGATTCTACCATCCACAGATATGGTTTATTGATGCTAGGCCCACAGAGCAATAAAAGAAGAACCATTTTTTCTTCAATATTAAGGCACGCCGCAGATTGGTTATCTTTGAATAACAAGATCAGGAAGGAAATTGCAAAATGAGATGTTTATAAAGCAGTTCATGATTATTGTTTTTTTGGTGAGCGGGGGGGTGGTATTTGACTAGTGTCCATGAAGGTAAGTATATATGCTAAATCTACACTATTAATGTCGAGTAAATAAAAGATATCAAAAGCACGAAAGCTTACTCAATAATGAATTGAATAGCATCTGGAATCGCCTCGTCAATAAACTCAAGACAAGTCTGCCAATTATGATAGATAAGAAAACAAGACATCATACAACGATGCCAGTGATGGCTGCTCAGTTAATTGCAGGTACTGGAATATTTCAGATGGAACACAGAAAACTAAATTTTGCCAAATGTATTGACCAATTATACCTCTCCACCTCCATCACACTCATAGGGTCTGGTTGGCCCTGTTGTGCTTATGAGTAAAGCACCCCTATTAGCTGGTTGTAAGAAAAAAGTAGGGGGAAGACCAGCTTCTCTTATAATCAATTTAAGCTTCTTTACCAAACACTTCTACTCTTAAAAGTTGCATGAAAAACTGCTTAGCTTATAAGGACAGCAAGGCCAAACGGGGATAGGGCAAGAGCAAAACCTTATGAAGATAAACAGGACATATCTTTGATAATTAGCTTCAAGGGGAAGCTATATGAGTGACAAGATTGAACTCACTGTTCCCAAATAAAAGCTAGAATCTAGTATTTGTTTGGAAAATGTGCACTTGTGCCATGGGGGGGATGTTTTTCACTGGGTTAGCAGGCTTTGGTAGTTCAAAAGGGGGGCAAGCGTTGCGGACTGCTTTGTTTGCTATGGTATAGTGTATTTTTCGGGAACGCAATTCCAGAACAAAAATTACCCTTCTTATTGCTTTGGGATACAGTAGTGCTTTTAGCTTCCTTTGGTTCTTTACTAAAGGCTTTTCATGTGAGTTTCCTTAGCGGACATGGAGAGAGATGAAAAGCCCTCTTGTCTAGTTTCTAATTGCTTCGTTTTCCTCCTCTAGGAGGATTCTTGTCCTATCTACCTGCATTCTTCTGCCTCTACATAAATTTCTCTATTCTATCAACGAGAGAGAAAGAGAGTGCAAATATTTCATACCCCCTGATTAGCATCGTAGGTTATTTCTTGTGTTAAAAGAGAATATGATAAAAATACTACTCATGTGAATTCACTGAAACTGCACTAAATTCCCTTCCATGCAGGTTGAACTCAGAAAGGATAATAAATTGTGAGTTAATAATAGGCTAAAATTAGCTTGAACTTCGGGTCAAACTGAACTTAACTCTTCTACTTTTAAGTTTTGTTTATTTGAGTACCTCAAACTATTTTTTTGATAAAAACTAGGTCTTTCTGTTAATTTTGATTGCAGATCATGGTTTTGAAACATAACATGGTTCATGAAAACATGTGATTTGAAAACAAAAAATTAACGTAGGGATGAAAACCTGGATGAAAAGGCCTGTTTTTAACAAAAAAAATAGTTCATTTTACTCGAATAAAAAAATAAAAATAAATAAAGCTCAGCGGCTAAGTTTAGTTTGATCAAAGTTCAGTGTAATTTCAGATAATTTAGTCTTAATAATAACGTCAGGGTCAAAATGTTTTGTGAGAATAAACAATCTTCATTGAATGTTGAGCATTTGATATTGTTAGTAAAATACATGAGAGCAGAGAACAAGTGTGACCACATCTGTCATGGAATATCCAAAGTTTCCCCATAATGCACTTTGGAGACAGTTGGAAGTGTCTCCAAAACACCATCCATTTCATAAAAAATTAAATCAAATGGTGAAAGGGGGGAAAAACTGGCAGTTCCAAGAAATATATTGAAAAACAAAACATGTCAAACCATCAACCCATACTAAAAGAAATTAATAGCAGCTCTTTTGGTGCACACCTGAAAGCCTTGGCAAGACATGTTGTTCCAAGGAGCATCTGTTAGTTGGTTGCCCTTGACAGAAACACGATAGCCTTGACCCTGAACAATATCAAGTTTGTCAGTGCTTGGAAGCATGCTTGATGTTTACACTTGTGAAGATCATGAACGACATTCAGACAATGATCAGTCCCAACAAGTAGCGGAATCACATGGTTACTCAAGGACAACGTAGAAACTGCATCAAGAGAGAAGGAATCCTATCACTAGCTCTCACTTGCAGAGATGAAACACAACATACAATTCTTATCTGGACTTAAGCTATTTTATTGAATGGTTTCTGCTGCAGTCTGAAAGCTGAATGCAACAAGGCTATGTATCACCAATGATCTATAGAAATGCAACTAAATCATTTCAAGAATTATCCATTCCAGCTTTCAGGAAAATCAGTGTAAAGAGTAGGATGCAGTTGCATCCTGATCAAAATTTATGTGAAATGGTAGTAACTTAGGATAATTGTTCACTCTTCCCCGTGATTCAGCAACAAGTTCCCACCGACTCCAAACACCAAATTACATCACAATCGAACTCATGAAAAAGAAAATTGTGTTCAGATTTAAAGAGTAGACCACGTTTAACCTTGAATATGCAAAATTGACGCCCACATAAAAATTGACTTTCAAGAAGAAAAGTAACAAGGAATAAAGAGTGCCATTTAATGAATCTAAGCAATCTGGAAAAACTTTTAGTTCATAGCAAACAACAGATGATATCAGTTTCAATGGAAAAGAACAAATTTACACAAATCAGGGGAACAAGATCATGAATTCTAAGAAAAAAGCGTTATTTTAGCTGCCATAAAATTTCTCTGAAAAGAGTAACCATATCAAAAGGTAGGGATACAAAATGATATTTTTTGACCTTATTGAGTTCATTCATGCAACTAGAGAGGAGAAAGGCATTAAGAGAATCTTAAGTTGCAATATTCAAAACAGCCAGCATCAGAAAGCATTGCACAAAGTGCATCATATTCTTTCGTTATCCAGAAAACAATATAAAAATTACAGAGCATCTAAACTTCTCTAATGAAAAATTGATGCTGATTTGTGTCAGGTATTAGGAAACACTGCTCATAATCTAGACAAGTTTTGCAGGAGACCTAGAAGGCTAAGGAAGCACCAGAAGTTGAAGCAGTATAGCATACAGCCATATCAGAGACAAAACATTGTTAATTCATGAAATTTTGCAAAAAGAGACAACAGGATTATCAATTTCGAGCAGTCTGAAAATCAGGCAGTTGCTTTGTCTCATATAAACATCCAGGAGCAAATATGGCAGCTGACACATTAGCCTTCTTTAGTACGTCAACTGCGACATTTGTCTGATATCACAGTTACCATACTTCATTAAGAAGTAGCCATAGTACCCCATGTAAGTTTAAACATGTAAATTTAACAAATATTAATAAACTATATCCACAACTTAAGAGTACAGAAATGACAAAGTTAACAACTAAATGCCATCCTTTATGTACAAATGATCTCACAACATGCCTAGTAAGAAAAGGGAGTTTATATTTTATGATTTGAACATTCCTTCACCACTCCTTTGTTTTTGGCACAAAAGGATATGACCATTATGGATGAAAAGAAAGGAAGATTCAACAAGGAAAACTCCTCCAAATCACCATCCACTATATGTATTGCCATAGATCATATTAATTCACCCATGAGAGCTATGATATGATTTCCTGAAAGAAACGAGAGCCAACTCCTATCAAATGTACAGCATATATGGCTCAACTCAGCCTAAATATAAGAGTCATATGTGACCAGAACTGGTACCATTCCTAGCAGGAAGCATCAAGAAAGCTACAAGTCCACAATATCATTTTTGATACAAGGACAGATATCCAATTGTTTCAATTGGAAGGAGGTGTGACCTAACTGATTGATCTTGTAGTTCCCCCGACCTAGGTGAATACGATCTACAATTGTGTTATGACATTGATCCTCCCTACAGGCCCAGAATCATTCCATCCTCACGAGGCCACCTTTAAGGATTTATCCAGGTAATTTCCTGGTGCATGATGAGGAGAGCCTGTGCAAAGAGGGATCATTTGGATGCTTAACAAACTCCTGGCACTTTTAAGGAACCAGGTTCTGCTGGAAAACTTTGTTCAAGGTCTCATGCAAGCTTAGTTTCGAGTTTTCACCATTTTCACCTGCTAGTAGCTACACTATCAAGAACCGACTATTTGCCTACTAGCCAGAATTAGGACCAGGACATCATGTGCAACAAGAAGAACAAACTCCTTGAGAACTGAACTTGTCTAATTAGTTTTTGTATGTACAAAAAACTGTCCATGTCTTAAAGGCTGAATCTCCAGTATTTGCCCCAAAAGTCTTGTTTTTAAGCAAAATAAATTCCCTAAGTTCTGCACATTAACAAGTGCATGTACAATGCATAATGCCCTTTCTTTTTCTTTAAGTGGATACTTGAGACATTACGATTTACCACAACAATGCAGCAATAAAGCTGACAAGATTTGAGATAGAAAATTGTAAAATCAACACCAAAGAGCATTTAAAAAAAATGAAGAGCTGCTAGAGAGGAAGACACCCCCCTCGAACACCCAAAAAAATAAACAAAGAAAGCGAACTAAAAGATCAAAATAAAGAGCATTCTGGCCCTGTTAAGTTTTAAGTAAGGAAATCCTCTAAAAGTCCCAGAAATAGAACATAATAAAGTGGTCAAGAAAAATGTTCTCCCTACAACAGTTGGTTAAAAAAAAAGTTCTAAAAGATTCTAGAGTTCCACTCCCTATAACCCCAGACAAACAAACCCACTAAATGAATCAATAACAGAGCTTCCACCCCACTAAAAGAATAGAAGATAGTCATGATCCTTTAAATGAAGTAAATCAGATTTTAACATTTTTCTTTGCTTTAAAAAAATAGTGAGATCATCACTGACTTTCACCTTTTAAACTAGATGTTAGTTCCAGAAACTGAACCAGAATATTCACAAGCAAAATATATGGGTGGATACCATGCTTGTTAACTAATGGCATATTCATTGCATTTGGACAAAAAAGAAAAAGAAAAAGAAAAAGAAAATGCATGTGCAATGAACATAATAACTTTGTGGAATATCTTCGACACGGACTTAATCTCATCAAAATGATGAAACCGAAACCACATCATACAATAGAGCTTGTAATTAAGATTAACATGTCTAAATGATTGGAATGATACCAACGTTCCATTGTCCACCACCAAAAGTTTTCCTTCCAAATACATCCATTCCCATGTAGACATCAAACTTTCTATTTCCAGCCACAGCAGCTGAAAGATCTGGATAGTTACTCTGCTCAGAAAATGATTAAATTTGCACACATGAAGAAATGGATCAACAAAATTAACTCTATATGGAAGAGAACAAGATAATCTGGTACCTTCCATGTGTAGTTTACAAATATGCCATCACATATGTCAAAGAAACGTTTATTATTTTCAGTCAGTTGATCTTACCACCAAATATATTCAGTGGTTATGACACTGTCATAGCTGCATAATTTGTAACAAGCAATACAAAAGAAAATTCAGGATAGACAAAAGATTCAGGCATCAAGGAATGCATTGTATGGGTTAGATGGCTCACGAATTCTTCAAGATTAAGAATTTGTTGCTTGTGCAAATTAACCTCCATATTAATCTGCAATGAGCAATTGCCACCGCAACTGAATACCCACAGCAAACAAAATAGAAAGAAAAACACATCCAAACTCCTTTCCGCTCTTCCTCCGGAAAAGCATTCTTTGTCGCTTCAAATATTTAACATATTTCTTTGTATCATACACGACAGTATCAAAGATTGAAAGAAAATTGCAAATTTCTCTGGCAGTAATTGTCAAAGAAAGAGGCTTTATATTGAGGACTGCACTAATTAAGTAGTATTTTCACGCACATCCAGAAAGTGATTGAAATGACATGTTGCAAATTCTTTAACATAGGAAAATTTAACAAACTACATACCAGCCATCCATCAAAGCCCAAATCAACAGCAAGCTCTGCCAATCGCTCAGCATTCATCCGAGCAGACTTCATTGTTGCAAGCAATTTATTGCGGACAAGTTTTCCTTCATCCCATTCTGTTATGAAAGTCCCAAACACCTTCCATCAACAGGCACAGGGAATAACATCGAATGCATCAATATCTCCAGCCAGTCACTTGTAACAATGCATCAAGTGGGAATAATATAGGTTACAAAAAAAAAAATACACCCAAGGAAACCACTACCATAATGCCTGGACTGCCACAGAAAACAAGTGGTTTCTTTTTCAATTTCAACCGAATTCTTTTTCCATGAAAGTAAAAATTGAATCTCGGATACACCAAATTCTGATCTCTGTGAGTTAAATGCAAAAATCTTCTACGAACAAGCTCTGAACTTGGCACTCAAAGCAAAAAAGTCTAAATTTTCCCGGCAAAGGTTATACCAATAACGTACACTACCATTGAACCAGCCATTTTTTAAAATCAACTAAATATGTTATTTAGAAGATTTGAACTATTGATAACCAATGCAAAAGCCTACCATATGTGACATTATTGCACCAAATCTTTCTTCATTTTCAAACATCAATACAAACTGAAAAGGAAAAGACTTTGGTAAACTACAAAAGAACCAGAACTCACAACTTCACTACCAAATCAGCTTCCTGCCCATTCAAAATAATCCAAAAAGAAAAAATCTTTTCACTCGTAAACTCCAAAATGGCCATAATTTATACTCGGAGGCCTTCACCTCTGCAACTAGCTAGCTCTGTCGCCTGCCCCGCCAACGCAAACCAGCCTCCTGGGCAATTCCAAAAAAAATTAAAAAGAATCTCCTGACGTATAATTATCCAAAAATCAATAACAATTCGCTAAATTCAACAACTAAACTAGTTCTAATACTAAATTAACTTATATATATATATATAAACATTCCAGCTCAAGAACTGCAAAGACATAAATAAGAAATTTAAAGTACCTTGACACCACGTCTGTGAGCAGTATTAGTCCAGCAAGGAGGAGGCAAGGTAACCAAACTATGAGAGAAGTAGACGAAAACATCAATCAAATACCAATGCCAAGTAGCATAAGCATCAGGATTAGTCCCTCCTTGAACCCACTTGTCATTCACATAACCTCCTTGCATATCATGGCGAACAAGAAGCCTAGGCCTATTTGGCTAAGACTTGGGTTTTAAAGGAACATAAGATTTGTTAAATGGGCAGTGAAAAGATTCAAACTAAGAACGAGTTTCAAGCTCTTCAAAGGTTTTGATTGGGTATGAGATTGGAATGGAGGAGTGTGATCAATGGTGGAGGATTCTTGATCTTGCGGGGGGGTCGTTGGATTTCATATTTTTTAGTATTAGAGAAAGGAAATTGCAGAGTGACTAGGGTTTGGCGGTTGATGTAGGCACGAAGGACGGAAGGAGAGATATAAGCACTTACTCATCTGCCTGTTTGTTTTGAGAGACAAGACAGTAGGAAGTAATCTCTTTACATAGTTTTAGTTTATTTTTTGGAGTATTTTTTTCATCATCATTATGGTGTGTTATGGTCATTGGTATGGTTTCGGAGGGAATCTAAAAGGAGTGAAAATCTATTTCTACTTACAAGCAAGTGCTTTGTTTATTGTTACTACCAGGAAACTTCATGTATCGCAAGTAGTGATGGGCTTTTAAGATTCTGGATTGCGGTTTGAGATGTTAGCACAAATAAAATAAAGAATTATGAGAGAGGTTATGCTCTGGTAACGCATAGGCATGTTCTTTTACGAGTACCCTTTTCTGGTCGAGCAATACTCCCCGGTATTTCGTTTTCCAAGTTGTTACTTCGAAAAGGAGAGAAATTTTGACTTACTCTGAAGAAAAAAAAAGGTAGAAGCTATTGTTAGGACTAAGATTGATGTCAGAACACAATGTTTGGCAACTATCTATGTTCACAGAGCAGCCAATTTCATTAAATAGAGAGAAAACTACAATCTACAGTAAACGAGGGCAGAAATGAGGAGGAGGAACACATCAACTCAACTCTCATTTTATATAGTTGCCTCACATTTCTTTCTATCTCTCTGCCTTGCTTGCTGCTTCAAGCTACTTCTGCCGGCTCTATCTTGCTCTTACTGATGGCCAGTATCTGTAGCTGAAAATGGGGGAGCACACATTTCATTTTCAACCATGATTTCTCCCAACAAACTATCAGAAAATCTTCCCCTAATTTTCAGTCATGAAATCCCCCAGCCTAATTAGTAGCACTGAATTCTTCCCTTCCTTTCCAACTTGATGTGTCTTTATTGTCTCCAAACTCAACAGAAATCTCAACAGGAACGTAACATCCGTTAAAAGGGTAGTGAAAGCACTTGAAGTTATTTACTTGGGAGGAGGAGGGTCCACGGTAGAGGATTGGTGTTCATTTGATCCAGACATGGTTAGGACTTAGGAGGAGGAGATTGCAAGAAGAGATTCGGGATTTGGCAGTTTTTACATGTATTGAATCCAAGGATTGACAATGGTGATTGTAATATAAGATTTTGGCAGGAAGTTCTTCCATTAACTTGATCAGAGAATCAAGTGTAATCAGACTAACTTGATTCTCTGATAGAAAGTCTTGGGTAGTATTACTTTGTTTTGCCTTTTTTTGCCATTGGTGCGGATGTTTGGTGGGGACTATTTTGAAAGACTTGAAAGCACGTGTGGACATGTGCTTCACGTTCATTGTTACACAACAAATACGGCAAAATAAGGAAACAGGCTTGAGGATGTCCATGCTCCATACTTCTTTAAAGGATAGTTTATAGGTAAATGGTTACTGCTAAAAATATTTGATATAATCAATGCTGATACTGTATGCATCAGAGGCAAGGATCCTGCGGAAGAAATGATGCATTTTATTATTATTATTATTTTACAGGGGTCCTTGCAGAAAATAAAGATTTGGTGATTTTCTCTAGGTCTTAGCATGTATTCGCATTTCTCTCTCGTAATAGGTAAATTAACATGTTCCATTGGATTGTATCATAGAAATATCAGAGATGGTGATGGAGAAAGGATATGCAATATAATAACGCTGTACAAGAAATTGATGGGTTGTATTCGATTGGATTATCATTGAATGCATGCTTGTATTCAAGTTATTGATTGGTGTTTTCAGTGTCGCTAGTCCTTGTGTTTTATCGTTAGCAGTCAATATCTGTGGTTTCTGGGTTTTTCGGCGGGAAGGGTTGAAGACTTCGGCTTCAGATAGTACCAAGACTAGCACACAATTAAAGGAGATTGCTCCAAATTAAGTCTACCATGCTTCTTTTTTATGCACGCCTGCTCTTGTGACCTTAAAGTTTATGTCATCACATGGTTAGGAACCACGAGTTGGGATCTGCTCAGATGTTTTTAATAATATTTTCGGTTGCATACGGTTCAAGCAAGTGCATCTCTCGTATCAAAGC
>Ga0307508_10004390_pt1 | contig 13797 bp, 15 predicted proteins | sample 9_EM_MG_FD_203089 | JGI IMG/M metagenome (GOLD analysis project Ga0307508, IMG submission 203089) | Populus trichocarpa ectomycorrhiza microbial communities from riparian zone in the Pacific Northwest, United States - 9_EM | ecosystem: Host-associated > Plants > Roots > Unclassified | place... | reverse complement strand
ATGAGCGACTTATGCTAGGTTCTATAGAGTATCCCTTGTGCATGGCGAGATAATTTATGTTGTGGTGAGTAGCAGAGGGTACTTATACTTTGTTTGTCCTACTGTACAGTCATCCGGCCATATCCGCGGATTAGTCGGATGACCATCCGCGGATCCCAGCCTGTAGAACAGCCCATCCGCATCCGCGGATGCGGATCCATCCGACCGGATCATCCGAAACCATCCGATCCGCCGGGACCCCTACTCGCCAGCACCATCCCTTGGCGTAATCCGCCGCCACGAAGACGATCTGGCAGAAGCGGTCCATATCGGCAAGATAGTTCCTGCTCTCGGTAGGGTGATATGCACGAACAGCGTCGTATATCAAAAACTCATGGAAGTGAAGGCGAAACCCTTGCCATCGCATTGGATGATGTTAAGGGTCTTTTGAGGAGCGTTGCGACGTGGGATGATGACGAGGCACTCGAAACTCTCATTGAGGACTACGGTTTCGTTGTCTACATACATTTGCTGGAGGGTAAGTCTTGCCTCTCCCAGCCTCGTCGCATCTGACACCCCAATACTTCATTATATTGAGACTGCAAAGTCTGGTTGAGTCAGTTAAGCAAATTTCACTCGACGTTGAAATCCCTGGGGATGAGACTGCGGATTTTTTGTTGCTCCAAGGAAAACCCTTGTCGGCGGCAAACCAGTACGAGGCTAGATTGACTCTTGAGCACTGAGTTGCCGCCTAGGGTTTCTTGCGCTTCACTAGCATCCTAGCGAGGGAGCAGTGGAGCACGTTGTAGACCTCGTACTGAACGGACTGCTCCATCTCCCATCAATTGAGGTGGCCGATGCGAATGCTGAAGTTAAACAATGGCCGGGTGTGGATGGCAAGCCACGTGCGCCTTGCTGATTGTAGGTCTTCTGGGGTTCCTATGGGGGGGAGTGATTAAGTCGTTGATCGTTGTATTCTAGCCGCCCACGCTCAGCCGGAATAAGGAGAAGACTGTAAAGGAGATAAAAGACCGTCTCACCAAGGGTGCTAAGATCCGCGGCATGGTTACATCTGGAGAACGATTCCAGACTGCAGACATTCCTTTCGTCAAACCTGACGAGACTTCCGCTGGGCGAGAGCCCCCGCAGGATGGCGACAGGTGCGTCCGTCCTTAAGACTGGTCACTCACTCCCGCCTTTCATGTCGATACATGTTCCTATTGTTTTCAAGTTCTATCTCACAATTGAGGAGCGATCGCTGAAGGCCTCGAATACCTTCGATCGCATGGTGCCATCTTGATCCACGATTTGCTTCACTTTGAGGACCACCGCTTTGTTGGGTGGCTACTATTGTTAACGTTCACGGACGTGATGGCGTTGCTGGAGCAAAGTAATAATAACGCTGCCAGAGACGCTTGACAATTTGGAGCAAGAGGACTTGATCCTCAACTGGCGCTCCTTGACTGAGCGAATGAGCAATCTCCTTTAATTTTCGCGGACAGGTGGCATTTCTCTGTCTGCGTATTGATGCAGGCCCTTCACCTAGGCGGGCGCCCCAAGTGCTGGGGCGTAGCCCATTCTCGTCTCGGTTCTTTAGTGTATTTTCGATTCCACCCTCCTGACTTATTTGGTTAAACAAGGTGTTTTACCGAGTTGCCCAAATTAGCTTAGCTAGCGGAGCCGGCTACTGCTTATTGTAGAAAATCCAGGCTTGAATGCTCAGATTGGTGATGTGCGCGTCTGGCCCAAGTGGGTACTGGAAACTAAACGGGAGTTTGGCACTTGGCAACGTGTGCTAGGTCCAGAACAGATATTGACAGGAGTAAGGTTCAGCAAGGACTAGAGGAATGTTGAAATGCTAAAGGCGAAACTTCCGATACGTGACTGCACTGCTATATAAACATATTCAGGATCATTGCTGTAAACAGATTGCATAATCAACGTCGTCCAAACGCGGGTGACACTGCGTCCGACGCATGCTAGAAGATATAGACCCGTGTGGCAGCAAACAATTCATGATACCGGGGTAGGCATGTGCACGTATGCACGTAGTCGTAACCGCCCTCTCATTGACAGATATACAGAGGAAACAATGGACGAAAGGACCAACAGCAATGGAATGGGAAAAAGAAACAAGTTGAACAAAAAGGACTGTGAGACGTGAACTACCCCATCGAATGAATCCCCACAAGTATCGAGAGCCCCGCGCGATGACCATCGAGTAACATCTCCATGCCTGCAACCGAGTCGGCCCGGGCGACGCCTCGCGCGAAGGGCTCCACCTCGCAGCGAGTTCTGAGGAATTAAAAGGAAAATGGCGGGCGTGCCAAAAGTATGGCAAATTAAGGTCGGGCGGCGTAAACTTTGTATAATACCTGGACTCTCATAACCGCAACCCCATCCCGGGAATGCTAGCAATTTACCCTGAAAGAGAGAGCCCGCACATCCCAGCACTTGATTGTGATGCTCATGCCATTGCGCCGGCAATAGATCACATAAGAATAATTGGAGATGAGGGGGGAGCAACAGCTCGCTATGAGCGGTGCGATAGGCTTTCCTGCCTTTTCCTCTTCGCCTTTGTCATCTCTTTCCGTAACGCGGCGCCGTCGAGAGGCTAAAAATGGCAGCAATCAGCTTACAACGCAACTGGACATTGTGAATAATCCGAAGTACCTTCAACAGCTCAAAGGCACAAAGAAGCTCTTCAGAAACGCTCATACATGCCCCATAATTGTCAAATTCTACAAACCGAACCAAGCCCGGATTCGGCCGACGGAACAATGAGTCACCAAGCAAGTCACGGCAAAAAATAATGCTACGTACCTCCGCAATAATTGGGAGCACTGAAAACAGTGACGAGGGTGCGGTCGTTCCAGAACTCGTAACCGTCCTCGACAACCATATGGGCACGGCAAATGAGGTCCATGTCATACCGAGTCAAGAATTGGTTGATGACGGCCTTGCCGAAGCAAAAGCTGACCCCTCGCTCGTTGTCTTCCCAGTCGAGGGCGGTATCACTGGGGTCAGACCATAGAAGATCGTTGAGGAGGCCGTAGTCAGGCACGTCAGAAGGGCGTTGTATCCGCTTGACGTCTTCCAAAGAGTTCATGGATGGAGAAAGACCGCCGTGAACACAGAAGATTTTGGAGGCGACGACGGCTGCGATCGGGAGGCAGTTGAACACGTCGATAAATGTTCTCCATGTCTTTGCATTACATCGTCTCTTGCACTCGTCGTAAAATCCGTACACTAAGGTGATATCAATCGTAAATTAGCCTAGACTCATGAAGCAAATGGAAGCAACGGAATTTACCTCGAGTAACATTGGCACATTCATGATTGCCACGCAATAGAAAGAAGTTCTCGGGGTATTTGACCTTGTAGCAAAGTAACAAGAGAATAGTCTCCAAACTCTGCTTGCCGCGGTCAACGTAGTCGCCCAGGAAAAGATAATTGGAGGAAGGGGGAAAGCCACACATCTCGAATAGGCGTATTAGATCGGAATATTGCCCGTGTACGTCTCCCACGATTTTGACCGGCGGGCTCAGTTCGATCAATGTGGGTTGTGCTAAGAAGACGTCGCGCGCTGCATGACAGAGCGTAGTGATCTCTGTATTTTTCAAGCACACCGACTTGCTGACCTTGCCGCTGTATCCCACTTCCAATAGACGGTTGATCATGTCGTCTATGTCCACACCGCGAAGCTTGTCACCGGCTGTGGAGGCAACCGGATATAGCCCGGGCGTACTCGTCCCTAAGTTCGGGTTGGAAAGAATGGAGGATGACAGTTCGCGTTCAAGGAGGTTCTCAGCGTTGGTGGATCCGTTCTCTGAAGGGGAAGGGAATGGTGGTGTAAGGTGAGCATCAGCACCGCGCGATGCAGACGAGGTGTTGTTTGTAGGTATCGCAAGACCCGTAGGTTGCATGAGAGGCGTACCAGGAGAGTCGTCATCATCGTCCATTGGTGATAAATTAGTATTGGACTCGACTGGTGGAGGAGGCGACGGATCGCGTGCCGTCCTGTTGCCTCGTGCTGCCTTGCGGCTGCCATTGCGTGTGTGTCCCCTGCCCACCGAACCTGTAGAGACATTCTCCTGATTCTTGAAGGAGACGCCATCTACATCGTCGTCCGCCTCGGTGCTGTTGTTACCATTAGAAGGTTTCGACGGCCGCCCTTTCTTTTGGGCACTTCCTGATTGGCCCATGTATATTACAAGTGATCTGTCGAGCGGCTGGGCGCGATATGTGCGGCGCTTGTGACGGTTGAGACACGTTCTGAGAGTTTAGCAATGCCAGACAGGCTCGCGTTTACAAAGTCACTCAAAAACAAACGGCAACTTCCCGTTAATAACAAACAAATGTGATAGAGAAACGCGTCATTGGCCTAAGCATAAAATGCAGAATATACACGATATAGCTCTACCAGACCCAGTAAAACCCGGTCAGAACTTGGAGAACTCCTTCGTCGCAGCCTTCGACCGCATCACTCGCAGCACGTTGAATCGAACGGTCTTGGAGAGTGGTCGGCATTGACCTTTGAGATGCAGGGATCAGACACTCATTGCCAGTGGATGTAGACAAACTTGGCGTACCAACGGTGACCATATCTCCCAGCTGAACACGGAACGCAGGGGAGAGGTGCACAGCAAGGTTCCGGTGGCGTTTTTCGTAACGATCTAGGCAGAGGACATTCAATACGAGCATTCTCAATAACGACAACTTAAACGCACTATATTTGGGGATGTAGTGGAGATAGTCCCGTCGAATAATGATGGTACGGGTCATTTTGGTAGAGACAACCTTGCCAGTCAAAATACGGCCTCGAATTGAAACATCGCTGGTGAAAGGGCATTTCTTGTCTGCGATCGATATACCATGTTAAAGAATACCGCAGGATCAAAAATTCCGAAGACGCACCAATGTATGTGCCAGTGATGGCTTCATTGGGAGTCTTGAAGCCAAGACCGACGTCCTTATACCACCTACGAGACTTGACTTTGGCACCAGCTTTACGTGTACAGAGGAAGATTCCATGAATGGATCAGTTGTTGAATGCACCGCCAATTGTGTTCCATTACCTCTGGCCTTCGCGTTTTGGAAAAGATGTTGCTTTTGGTAATGACGCTCGATCTGGCGCAGTGATGTAACACATCAGATTTGCTAAGAACATTCCTCACTCATTAGCCTAACCTGTTCAGACATGGTGCAGGGAACGAGAGAGGACAAGTCACAGTTTCAAGCACGTGACTCGGCGCTTCCTCACACTTGTTCAAGCTCAAGTTGGCCTTGGTTATACATCCATATAGTCAGGAGCCCCAGGTTCTTCTCACTTGCCTTGTAGCCAATTCCGAACTCTTATTCGCCAAACCTGTCCAAGATAATCGGATCTGCCTCTTCACACTGCTGAGAAACATCGGTGCTTTCGATGGACCATCCCTTAACTATTGTGGTAGCTGCGACGCGTTCAAATGGAATCGGCGTCTCTACTCGTGGTCTCCCTTGGCGTCTACCTGCAGAGATGGCCTACTTTGTACGTGTGACGTCTAAAGCACCAACGGGGAAGATGAACGCAGTGGTGATGGGGCGTAAGAGCTGGGAGAGCATTCCTCCCAAATTTCGACCGTTAAAGGATCGTCTTAACGTAGTCATAAGCTCTCAGAAAGGATATGATCTGTGCGTGCAAAACCTTGCGCCTCAAACTTTTTGCAGGCTGCACTCGTCATTTGAATTCTTATGGGCCGCAACTCCTATTTATGCGTGCAGTGGCGCGAATGCTGGTTCGACGATCCTCGCTTCGTCCCTTTTGGAAGGACTTTCATCAATCCAAGACTTGGGGAAAGCTGGAAGCAACGGCGTCACATCGACAGAATCATCTACCACTGAATACCCAGCTCCCCACACACCACTTCTTCCAATAATCCATCGCACATTCATCATCGGCGGTGCAACAATATATACCCAAGCACTTCGGACTTTACCCAATCTGAACCGGATCCTCCTTACACGAATACTTGAGCCATCTTTTGACGAATGCGATGTCTTCTTGCCTGAATTCAGGCCGTCAGTGGAGTCCGAGTCCGCTGATAAGGAAGAGAGCAGGAATAGAGTAGTACATGCAGATACAGGGGTGGCCAAGTCGGCAGAGCTGCCCTGGGGACAGGTTGATCATGATGATCTCGTTCAATGGGTTGGTGTCGACGTAGCCAAGGGGGTAAATGAAGAGAAAGGCGTAAAATATGAATTCCAGATGTGGATGCGGGGCGGAGATTCCTACTCCTATAAATAAATTGGTGAATGATGGCAAGTTTCAACATTTTCACAGCAATTTATCAATTTTCCTCTGTACCCCTGGGTACTGATGTACAAGCGCTTGAACGTACGTAGATCTGTTACTATGGGAGGGAATGCAGTATGGCACGTTGGAGCGTTTGGATCGTGGACCTAGGAGTGTCCAGGCTCGTCATGAGATAGGCAACGTTACCCAACGGGCGGAAATGCAATCCCATCGGGTTGTTAACGTATTCTGATTCCTCATCAGCCCGCAAAGTGAGCGTGCTGAGTGCACTTTTCACCCCTTCAAGGAATGCTTGGGAGGAAGACGCTTGGTAGCCTGATGAAGGCACGGTGCATAAGTTCAACGGCAAAACGTTGGGAATAAAATTCCGAAACAGCAGTAAAACGGTCACCAAGTCCACGAGAAGAACAACTGCATGGATTGCCTGATTTCCCACAGGCAAAGTTGCGCAACGGACGAAGATGCGTAGTATGAATCATGAGAATCAGAAGGGAAACATACCCGCAGCAGCGTCACCACGTAGTTGTATCGCGAGAACAGTTCCGAGCGACATGACTTCATCGACCGCTGGGCATCGAGAGAGAGCCGCCACAAAGTCCGAATCCCAGAGGCTCCAGATGCCCTCCTTTTGAGATGAATCCTGAGATCTTGGGGTGGGTTGATGTGAAGCAGAGGCAGACTCCGACAACGGTAACGTCGGGGGAGTTGCCATCCACCGCACCTTGGCATTGGTCCAATCTTGCCCGCAATCCCCTCCCCCTGAGCTGAATTCCTGAATGATGTCGAGGGTCTTTCCGGCAACTGCACATCCAATCGGATGTGCAGTATAACTGTGACCATGAAGTAGCGCATCTTTCTTCTCCGGACCAAGAAAAGCGTCATAAATCGAGTTCGATGCGAGTGTGACGCTCATCGGCACTAGCCCACCGGTAAGTATCTTAGCAAGGACTGAGATATCAGGAAATGTTCCAAGAATCGAGGAAGAAGAAAGGAAGCCAAGGCGGTATAGGCCAACAAACACTTCGTCAAATATGACGGGGAGGCCACACCAAGAAGACGACGATTCCTGTGTCACATCCGACTTGATGATATTGCCAGATATGTGCGACCAGAGGTCTTCGCGGGCCCGCACAACATCGATGAGCACGCGCTGGAACAAAGGGTCTACCCACACCATACCGCCGGCACCCATGAGAATGGGCTCAAGCAGCAGCGCGCCAAATGTCCTTTTCTCTTGTACCACCAGCCGCTCGAGCACAGCGGTTATATACTTTGTGTAGAGGGTGATGAGTGGGTCGGACTGTGCAAAACGTTGGGGAACGTCGTAGACGTATTGGAGAACATCCGGCAATGGACCACCGCTGAAACCCACTCTCAGGGTTCGATCATCGCCCCTTTTTACTGTCGTTGTCAGCGCTGCTGATGATCCCACTCGGTCATCCCCGTGCGCGGCTAGCCTACCCCCGGTCCATTTTGCAAATTCCGTTTCGGTGTCCTGGAGGTCCAAGTCAAACGCCCAAGAAGCGGCGGGTATGGAAACTGTCACCTGTCCGCCATCACGTACGCCGACCCGTGGGGGATCAAACCAGAAGCCTCGCTCGCGGTGCCATTCAACAGCGGAATTATACACGCCACCCTCACATGCATCCATCGTTCCAATGGTGTCCCCATGATATGACCCACTGATGCCAAGGATGTGTAGTTCACGTTTCTCGGAGGGCGAAGGCAGGGATGGCGTAGGGTATCGCAAGGCGCTGGCCCTGATAGCCATCTTGAGAGCTACTTCCATTCCTGTACTCCCATCATCGCTGAAAAATACTTTATGGGCCCATCCTTCGCCTGAACCGTCTTTCGCGAGAAGACGCTCGGCGAGCGCAAGTGCAGGCTCGTGCGTCGCAAGGGGGAAGATGACGTGTCCATATCGGCCGGCCGCATGAGCTGCTGCGAGGGTGAGTTGAGAATTGGCATGACCAATTGCCTGTGTCCACCAAGATGCCGAGCCGTCAAATTGTCGGCCTAACAGCGGGGTACGTGTAGGATTATTGTTGTCTTTGGGGGTTTTGAGCCGAACAGCGCCAGTGTTGATTACAGAAGCAGCGGAAGGGGAAGGGGAGCCAGGGCCAGATGCCTCCAAGAAGTCTCCAAATGCACTGTCAATTACTGTCACGCCTCCGTGGCTCTCCCGAGCACCTGGGATATTGGCATGTTGGACGAAAGGCCACCAGACACTGGAAAGAGTGCGTTCGGGCATGGATGCTATGTTTGTTATGCGCTCATTGTGGCGACATTTGATATGCGAGAGAATCGCAGGTATAGCTCCAATGCCAGATACATTTTGAGGGATAGACGCGGAATCAGGAAGCGGTGGCGGAGAGTCGCAGATGGACGCGTAATACGCTTCCATCGCCGCCTCATCCTGACTCTCATCCGGGACGTCGAACGGTCGGCAAGGAGGACGGGGAATGGTCTGGACAAGTGTACCCTTGGCATTCCGCGCAAAGTGGTTAGCTAGATACTCGTGGTTGTTGTAATATGCATCATGGAACAGTAAGACAGCCTCGATCGAATACCCGCGAATGAGTAAAGCTTCATAGCTGGCCAACGTGGTAGATATGCCGCCGAGGCGAGAATCTCCAATGAGGATGGTAGGCGGTCGAAATTGCCGATAAGCATCAGCTTGTGAGAGGCCAGACAACGTTGGACTGTGTACGCCTAGAAACGTTGGAAGAGGCAGATCATGAAGTAGATCTATTCATTTTGCGCCGACTTGCTCACCCCCCGCCGTTTCGAGAAATAAGAATGACCCCGATGGACTCGCCGACGCTACGGTAGATATATGCTTGGATATTCGCCGCGTGAACTCGGCGTGCGAGTAGGCAGGCTTAGGAGTGTGCCGATCGGGATGAGAACGGGTAACACGGAAATGAGGAGAAGATCAGCGGTTCATGTTGATCATCAGAAAATCGCTTGATACAATTGACCAGTTGGAATGATGGGTGATAATAAACGGCTAAGGCTTACCGAAGCGATATCAAGGCCTGCCATTCGCACAGCCAGGTGTGGGCTGACAGGTTCGTCAAGTTGATAGAGACACGCGGTCGTCACAAGTCGGCTACCGGGCCCCGAATAACGCTGCACGTGGCTAATGAGTGCGCACCCGCGGTCAGCACGACATGTTAACTTATGACAGGGGATAGGAGACGCATTGGAAGCTATCGAAAAAATCACCTGTAGTCGGCATCACGGGCAGGGCCGGTACTGACGGGCTTGAGATAATGTACATGGGGGTGAGTAGCGGGATTAGCGGGATTATTTGCGGCGGCGCGAATGAGGGCAGTGGCGAAGACAGTTTTACCAACATCGGTGTTGGCGCTGAATAAGATATAAGACCGCAAGTGGGAGAAGAGCATTATGCAACGACTGGAAATAAGAGCTCTCCTAAGAGGAATATTGAGATTGCGGCTGGTGTGATATACCGATAATTGCGTTGGCTATTCGGGACGCTTGCAAGAGGTGGAACTATATTCTCAAATTCTCAAATCGATGCGAAATGCTCATTATTATTCACCTCGGGCATCGACAATCGATAGCGTCGTCACGCCGGACATCTGGACGTTGCCCTCATATAGTCTGAACTCAAAACATTCATGTAAGAGTTCCACCGCGATCTGGTGGCTGTGCCGACATTGGCCCTTGAAACGTGCCCCGCATTGCAATATTTTCATGTATGACCTTTTGTGAAAACACACAGGTAGGCGTTGTACTGTAACTACCTCAAGCTGCCCTATAAATTGTGTCATATAATCATGCAAATGACCGGCTAATGCGAAAATTTCCTGTATTCCCAGAGGTTGGAGCTCTGACACTCAAAAAAGGTGCCGAACAGCATGGGTGACACGTTCTGAGCAATTTTATCTAAAATAAACGGCTAGTTTAAGTCGCCTCCAACCATTACTGCACTGTTTTCTGAGTCCTGAGTCAACTTCCATTTTCGAAAGTCAGGGATGGCGCTTGCCGCCGTTACCCATAAGCTTTGCTGGTAACAGGCTGCCTCAGCGCCAAATCACAGTCTCAGGCTCAGGTTCGCGGTCCTAGCAAGCGGAAAAGCGTGTGTAAAATGACGCAGTCTCTTCTATTTCTCAAAATGATGCGCGCTTGCACCTTGTAACGCACAACGGTCATCGGGCGCGCCGGCAAAACCTTGAGCTACTACTAAGGGTCGTGTCGGCAAGTTTCCGAACGCCCCGAGGCTCACACCCAAGAGACGAGGGTTTCGGAAGAGGGTGAACCCACCAATTACTCGATTTGTGGTTCAAATTAGATGAGGTTCAAGGTGTCCCTGGCACTGAATAAACGCAATCTCCTGTGCCACCGAAACTCAGAAAAAATGCTCAATACACAGAATATTCTCCTGGCGGCCATTTGTGGCCTGTTCGCATATCGGCGTTGATGATAGGTATCCTGTGCAAGCCTTGGATCGTATATCTTTCTGTACATGATGTCCAACCTGAACATTCATTCGGCCGACCCAGCCGGCCTACTAAATAAGAAAAGTCAAACATGACGTTGTGGTACACGTCGGCGACATGTCTCTGGACATCCTGGGCAATTTTCCTCTGCAGAACCGAATTTTCGTCATTTTCAGCTGTGAGAGATACAACGCAAGGTTCGATTTGTCATTTGCCAAATTTGGGCGAATGAATAGGAAGCCTAATCGGGCTGGCCTTTGAGTTCCAAGTTTCCCAGTCCGACCACATTTCCTCCTCCCATCTTCTTTCATCCTCCAAGCCACCGAAGGCGCTGCTCCAGTGGAGAGTATCACCCTGTCCCAACAGACGACGACGACAAGCATCCTAACGAGTTGCTCACTACGCAACTCAACTTTCTCTCATTTCATCCCATCTATCGTCGTCTGCTTCCCCCCAAAGCAGCCCAACCACCCCCTCACCACGTCGAGTCCTTCGCACGTCTCGACAACCACCCTGCCCAAAAAACCTCGTCTTTCTTACAGTGAAAGCAATAGGCTGCTCATCCGGTAAGTTTCCTTTACTCATACAGCTGCATGGCCCGCCTCGCACCAGGCCACGAGGCATTCTTTGCTTTTTTAAAATCGTCCCCCAAACGCATACGGCGCTGTCTCTGCTGAATCTTACGGTGCATTTTGCTGTGCTGTGCTGCATATTGCTCCTTCCCACGTTGTCACTGCTCCCGCGCTTCACTCGATCGGGCCAATGCGCCCCATCGTACCTCGTGTTTCATCCAACTCGCACCCTCTCATGAAATTTATCAAACATTCAAAAATGGTGCATGCCCGCGTCTCTGACAAAGTTTTCTCCTTCAAATTAGCCCAATATGAAGGCAGAATCCTCAGTCGCCTCCGCCGCAAGGTCGTCGCGAAACACCGTGTACTTTCGACCATCCAACAAGCGTGCGAGCTCTGCCATTCATCCCCTGCATCCCTTCTCCCCATCCTGTGGCGTGCAGAAATCGCGCTCCTCAAAAGCTACTTCCATCCAATCTCCCCGCAAGCTCAACCCCACTTCACAATCTCCATCAACCCGGATTCAACTCGAACTCCAACGGCGACGGCAGCAGCAAATTATCTCCTTAGAGCGTGAGGTCCGCGGTCTCCTTGAAGAGGAATATCGTCAAGATATTACCACCTACATGCACCAGGTTGAGGTAAGTTTGAGCATGTTACCACACGTGTTCATGCCTCGTGTTTCTGAGTTGCCATCCCTCATTAGCTTGTCACCATGTCCTCGCCACACTCTATGGACATGCAGCCTGAAATCCAATGGCACATGCGTGCCTGTCTTGTCGAATTTCTTATTGAAGTTCACCTCAATTTTCAATTGCGGCCAGAGACGCTTTACCTCACGTGCAATATCGTCGATCGCTACGTTTCGCGCCGTGTCGTTTACAAGAAACACTACCAACTCGTAGGATGCGCCGCTCTCTGGATTGCTTCAAAATTCGAAGACGCTAAGGAGCGTGTGCCAACCGTAAGAGACCTATGCGAGATCTGCCGGGATGAATACGATGAGTCGGCATTCATCCAAATGGAGGGCCATGTCCTTGCAACTATTGCCTGGCGCGTGGGTCACCCCACGGCGGAGGCATGGCTTCGCATAGCGTCCGTAGGTCTCTGTTTTGAGGATGGTCGTACACAACACGTAGCGCGTTTCCTTATGGAGATTACCCTCTTCCACCGCGAGTTCCTCTCTTTCCCGCCGTCCGTCATTGCACAAGCGGCATTGTTACTTGCACGCTATACACTCAACAAATCACGTCGGGTATGTTTCACCTTCAAAATTTTCTCCCAGTTCAAGTCGCGTGACTCAATATTCTCCTTTCTCACTCGAAAATTGATTTTTCCGTAGCCATTCGAGGAGACAGAAGCAATCATCAATGTGATGCAGCTCCTGGACACTCTGCTAGCCGAATCCCTTGACCAGCTGTCCGAGATTATTGTCAAAAAGTATTCATATTCTTACTACTCCAAGGCATCGACGCACATTGTGCATTATTATCTTCAAGGCTATCGCTATGTCTATTCGCCACCTACCATTGTCCCCGTCTCCCGCCCTGTTATACCCGCCGTTCCTTGCACTCCTTTGAACAAGGTGATCCCACGCACCGTTCAAGCATGGCCGAGCGCATCGAGCACCATGTCCTCAACTCCCAGTTTCTCCGGCTCCGACTTCAGCTCCGAGGCGGATGAGAGTTTAGGTCCTCAGACGCCACCGCCGAACGCGATGGGTTCTTTACACATCAACACGAACGTTGCGCTGGAGCCACTCAACCTACTGAGTCTGAACCCCACGGTGACGAGCAACAACACTTCACATGCCCATATCCAGGTGGTCAACTCGTCAAACAAGGAAAATCGACCTACGACGGCGACCACGACGATGACTGGAGGGATCCTTGCATCGACCGAGAATGTGATCATGCAGGATGGTCATGGGAATGGGGGGACGCGAAGCCGCAAGTCCTCACTGGAGGTTGTAGAGCAAAACATACCTGCCGAACATGCACCTATAGGGATTGCTATGGACATGTGCATGCCCTCGCACTCGCCTCCATATACATCCTCATGCGACCAGGCGACCTACATACCACCACACGCACATCGAGTGGCATTACATACGCTTGCGCCGAATAATGCTGCATCGTCGATGTAGGAAAGACTGCTATCCGTGTTCTTGACTCTCACCCCCCGTCCTTCCGCTGTCAACGCTTCTCTCCTCTCGTGACCGCATTGCACATGCCTCGTCGTCATTGTCATCTAACTGTCGTCATTCCTTCACCACCTTTTCTCTCTCTCTCTCTCTCTTGCGGCTGTAACTTCACTCAATCAATCATCGCCCGCCCAAGCGCCGAAAAGAAGATGGCCGGAACACGTAGCGGCCGAGAAGACATAATATACCCCCCTTCCCTGCACTTCTCGGATCCGCGCTTGGACATCTTGCGACGTACCTTGTATGGGCTTCTCCTGGCACGTTAAATGCTGGCAGCGG
>Ga0307508_10004389_pt1 | contig 13798 bp, 10 predicted proteins | sample 9_EM_MG_FD_203089 | JGI IMG/M metagenome (GOLD analysis project Ga0307508, IMG submission 203089) | Populus trichocarpa ectomycorrhiza microbial communities from riparian zone in the Pacific Northwest, United States - 9_EM | ecosystem: Host-associated > Plants > Roots > Unclassified | place... | reverse complement strand
CCCGTGGTAAATGGCGCTACTATGGGAATATTGGGGTCATGCGGCGGGTCTTTACCAAAATTAAAATTAATAACGGGGTCTACCCTGTTGTACGGTATCCCGGTTAAATTGTTTGTCCTGTAGTAAGCAGCCGGTAATCCCTTTCCGTTGCCCTCCACGTTTTCTGTAAGCAAGGCATTACAGTTTGCAATAGAGAACTGGTTGGGTGTGTAATTCTCGATGTATTTCGACAGCCCGGCCACATTGGCTTCCTTCGCCGTGAGATAGGAGATTACCTGTGTACGTTTATCGCGGCTGCTTTTTACAGCCGATTGCGGCGTAAGCAGAACAGAGCCGTTTTTCTGTTTATTACGATAGCGGGTCAGATAACCCGTTGCGCTGATAGCAGAGCTGTTGTTTCCCGGTTGGTCCAGCTGTACAGCTACCACGTCATCGCCGCCTACGGCAGTATAAAACTGTTTTGAATTGATGGCCTTTTCACCGGGGTTCCTGAAATAAACGGCTTCATATGCCTGGTTGTTACCGCTGAAACCGATATTATTTCGCATCACATTTTTGTCCACCCAGGGTCCGCTTTGTGTAAAAGCCCGGTTTACATTGAGATCCACGCCTACATGCACCATATCGCCGATGCCCACATCAATACTCAGTTTGTCTGACTCGTCTCTGCTGCGTATAAAATGATCGTTTACAAAACCGATATCGCCCCTGTAGGCCCTGAACATACCTCCCGTACCCTCGCCGGTAATAGAAAAAACATCATACGTATACGAGGGAACGGCGATATTGGGAATGGCCGGCTTTTCACGATAGGGGATTTCTTTTTCCAGGTTAAAATCGGTCAGTGAATTACTGTTTCTTGCTCCGTCCTGGAAATGGAGGTAACCAAACGCCGGCAGCACAAGAAGTGTATCCCTGGCGTCTACCCGTTGCTTTGATACATACCCGCTTAGAAAAAAATTAGGATGAGACGGTTTCTCTTCGAATCCCACTTTGCCCGTAAAAGAAAATTGCCGGTTGGTGAGCGGGATAGTCATCGTAGGTGTAAAGGATGGCGATGAAAAAGAAATATTGGTAGACCAGGAAGATCCTGCACTGTGCTGCTGGTTGTCTTTGTCGGTATGATACTGGCGCACGCCGGTGCTGAATTGCAACCCTTTTAAACCATACCGTGAATTGTATGGCAGGGCCAGCGACACGTTTCCAATTATTTTTTCATCTGCCGCATGTGTCGCAAACCGAACCGATAAGGAAGGCGATATCGTCAACCCTTCCTGCGTATTATTGGTAATAGACAGGCCTCCTGTCAACGGGCCTTTGGAGGCCTTGCCTGAATTGATGCTCGCATTGATGCCCTGCTCCACGCCCCATCCTTTGTAATTATTATGAAAAACGCCCAGGCTTGTACCGATATTCCCTACATGGGCAGTGTCCATTTTGCCGCCACTTCCCTCTTTTGGCACACCCAGTAATTCGAAATCCGCTCCCGCGGTAACGCCTACGGTCTTATTTTCCTTAATGTTCATGGTTTTTTTGACCGAATCGGACTTACCCTCAAAATCATCCGGCAGCCCGCGCATATTGCGTGTAATCGTGCCCGGGTTGATGTTCCAGCCCAACCCCACCCAGCTGGCTTCCTGGTCCATTGATACACCGCCTTTATAAGATAGCCCGATGGGATAACCGCCCACATCCAGCAACGGGATATTATAAGAAAAATCGCCGCTGAAAAGATCCACCATATTGGAGCTGTTCACCGAGCTGAAGGCTTGCATTTCGGGCTGGCCGGGACCACCTGTGAACGGCTTATCCGGCTGTTGACGCTGTAATGAAGGCGCCGGTGAAGCTGCTGCTATCGCGGCATTTGCCTTCGCAGCACGTTGAACGGCTGGCACAGCGGCACGCAGTAAGGGGTTGGTTTTATGCTTATCGTTAACCCCATAGCCCGGATGGTACAAAGCATTTCCATTTCCGGCGGCCAGCACCGGTACCGGCGCCAGCACCCATTCCATATAAAACAATACGAAGAAAAACCAGGCGATAGGCTTAGGATGTCGGGTAATACGCAACAACATGTTCGTTATTTTTTAAACGGGAAATTTTAATCGGGTTTACGAAACTCAAATTTTAAATACCAGCGCTCGCCTGCCCGGTTCGTCAGCTCCAGCAGGTATACATGCCCTGCAGTAAGACCTTTATCAGTCAAATCCAGCTGCCGCAGGTTTTGCCCGGGCTTTACGGAATAACTGGCCGAATCAAGCGCTATCGTCCGGCGTACCGGCTTCGAAATATCCAACAGGCGCAGCTGCACCAGGGCACTATTCGACTCATTGAAATACTCAAAATTTATTTTCCCGTACGACAATACAAATGAGGCATTTTCTTCGCGCTTGAGGCGGGCATAAAAACCTTCCTTATTCGCCGTAGTCACTGTATCCACCCCTAATTTTCTTAACCGGAAGGTCCATACTTCGCTTTGGGCAATGACACTGTTGTTATTGACGGCCGTTACCTGCCAGGCGTATACCTTGCCGGTGTCGAGGGCGGGCGACGACAGGGGGTATTGAAAGCTCGTAATACCAAGACTGGATTGAGACAACAAAGGCACATTCTGCTGTATGGCGGTAGCGCCCGTTTGGAGATCGGCTACTTCTACCAGCGTCCAATTATACCGCAGATTGGTAAACAAAGTAAAAGGCGTTGGCGGAATCCAGGTAAACAGGGGATGCGACAACTCTACCTGGTCGCTGTCTGAAGGATTGACCAATATCGGTGGACTTATCGGCTCTACTTCAATGCTTTCGCATTCTTCCGCCAGCCGTTCAGACAAATCGCTGTTGATGCGCAGCACACTAAAGCAGGTCATAAAATGTCCCACCGGCAGAAAGCCGTCGGGGCTTGCATCCACCCCGGGGCCGGTTACGTTATAAGTAACCGGCAGCACATCGGATGGTTTTATTACGCGCGCACCCCGGGGCAGCTGAATAAGCTTGCTCGTGCCGGCTAATACACGCTGGTTATTGCTCATATCGGTCAGCGTCACCTCCACCTGTATATCGTAGGTGGTCGTAGAGGTATTGACCAGGGAAAAATTCCATAACTGGCTCTTTATCGTTACACCCGAAGGCGGCAGTTGCAGGTTGATCAATACCTGCGCCGGTCCGGCTGTAACCAGCCCGGCCATCAATAACAAAAGGAATGCGCGTTTACTCATAATATGTTTTTATTAAAATGACCTGCTATATTGAATGCTGCCCATATCGTTCCTCACCAGTTTCCGGCCCGTGCCCGGCAGGAAACCGTGTTCGTAGCTCACATAGATGATATCCTTACGCGACACCCGCATATTAGCATTTACATATGCGCCCGCTTTTGTATCCTGGCCATTCAGGCTGTTTACCTTTACGCCTACGCCGGGCGAAAACCGCTTGAAGTTTATATACACATTTCCCTCCATGACATTTAATTGGTATTGCCTGCTGGCGCTGCGGGAAGCGGCTATACCGGCAGAAAAATGGTTGAATAAAAAATTCTGGGCGTAGAAAAGATTGAGCGCATTAAAATAGATAAAGCCCGTATCACTGCTGTTATTATAAAACTTGTTATATACAATGGTAGTGGATGTCTGCCTCGTTCCGAGCCTGTAAAAATGATTGAGGCTGGCAGTAATCGTCTGGAAGCGGTTTTCCACCACCTGCTGGTCTATTACGGTAAGTTGCGACATAGGTACATAGCCAATCGTAACGACAGGCCATCTTCTTCGCTTAAACACCGCGTTGATGCTTTTAAAAACGCTGTTGCTTTTATAGTTCTGCTGAATGTATGGATTCGTAAATTCATTACTTCGCAGCGCACCGGTGAGCCTGAGCTGCCGGTTAAAAAAGGACTGCTCCCACTTTACATACCAGCTTTTCATGGCAGCATTTGTTTGAAAGCTGCTGAACGACTGATAATTGGCGCCGGTATATTTGTACATCCCTTCCAGTATAGAATGCGTTTTAGGCAGATAAGTATGCCATTGTAGTGACAAAGCCTTATTGAGGTTGTCGGAAAAAGAAAATTTGCCGTTGTTCTCGGGTGGCGACTGCCGGTAATCGGGCGATAAGGATTGCGCCGCTTCTGCCATAAACCAGGTCGTGCGGTGTACCTGCCATTTTGTTTCAACTGCCAGGCCCGTTATGGTGATGGAAGATCGCGCCCCATTGCCCGAAGATGCATACAGCTGCTTCCTGCCCCTTGACACCGACACGATAAAATAGTTTTTTTCCAGCCTCCCAAGCCCCAGCCTGGCCATATACAGGTATTGAGGCGTGCTGCCAAACCTGTTTACTACGAAATCACGGAACCGGTAATCCACTATACCTGCTGTAAGGGAGATATAATACCAGGTATTGTATTCGATATGAATACCCGTCAGGCTTACATTTTTGGCAGTCAGCTCGGAAGTATTTACCGGCGTTCTGCCTATGCTGAAACTGCGGATGCCCATCAGCCATTTGTATTTATCCGGTACGGCAGGTGGTGAAGGCTGGTATTGCTGCAATTCACTTGTCCATTTTTTATACGACAGCCAGTCGCCCGGCTGCGCCCCGGCCAGCTGTCGGTATTGCTGCAGGCGTCCCCGCATTTTTTTTACGGCATCCCGCAGCGAATCCGTGACCGTTTTCAGGCTGTCGTACCGTCCTTTTGTTTTATTGTAGGCGTCTATAAACTGGCGTGCCTGCTGTTGCAGCGAATCGGCCCTTTTCCTGTTCGTACTATCAGGCAGGCCGGGGTCGTAACCAAGTGATGGAATTTGCACGAGTTCCCGGTATTCGCGCAGTTTCTGTGCCGTAAGTGGAGCCTGCAGCCAGGTAAGGGTGCCTTTAAGCGCCTCGGCCTTCAGGCCGTATAATTTCTCCAACAAGCTATCATTCAGGCCGGGCGCGGCATTCATCCATTGCCGGCGGGCATTGCCTACCAGGGTATTTTTTAAACCCGTGGGGTCAAACGCCAGCTGCACGTCGGTGATATCGTGAAATAAGTTGGAATTGCTTCGTCGTAACCAATAGTTTACTCTTAAGGGAATATAATTGGCCACCACAAAGTTCAGGCTGCCGGTAAGTATATGCTGTGTAATGTCTTTTTCGGCATAAGGCGTATCGATATTGGACCGGTACGCAAAATTGTAATTCACATACCCACCTTTAAAAGATAATAACGGTGCTTTACTTATTTTATGTAAGCTGTCTGCTTTGAGCCGGCTAAGCGGGTTTGGTTGCTTAATCAGGGCCTTTGATTTTTCGCGAAGAACACTGTCGGCTTGGTCAAAATGAGGAAGGAGGGAAGAAAATGTGCCGCCCTTTTTCAAAATAAGCGTATCCGCCGGCAGCCGGCGAATACTATCGATATGCTTTGACTGGGGTAATAATTGTGCATGACTGCCGTGGTACGGCAGTAAAAAAATGGCAGTAATAGCAATGGCTGGAATAAAAGCAGCCATGCCCGCACTAACAGAAGCCATGCAGATAGGTTGGTTAAGGGGTATGTAGCAATAACATTTTTCTACGGTAGTTATTACTATCTATTGGTAAAGCAAATATTAAAAATTTTACAATGTATTCTTACCGGTAATTCCCGGTATTTTATACGCAGGTATACGTATTTTCAGCGAAGCGTGTTTTAATAAAGATATCGATTATAGAGTGAGCACTCATGGTGCTATTTGTTCTCTAAAGTAAAAAACGGATTTTATTAAAAAAAGCTGTGTCGAAAATTTTGTACATAAAGGAAGTAAAGGGATATGAAACACCGTACCAGCCATTCGAACGGGTGTCCGGCTGGCATCTTTGATGGCTAATGGCCGCTTTCCTCCACCCATACGCCGCAGCCGGGCTGCTTAATTTTTGTAGTTTGCCAGGCAAAAGCAAATGGCATGAAAGAGCGTTTCCACCTGTTCAAAAAGTTGGCCCCCGGCAGCTATCCTTGCTTAAACCGGGGTCTTGCTAATTTGCCGGGAGAAAAATGGAAGCTGGTGCCGGGCTTTGAAGACAGTTATATGGTATCTGGCTTGGGGCGATTTAAATCGCTGGCGCGCACTATTTACTATAAGAATGGAAAGTGTATTCATAAAAAAGAACGGATACTGGCCCAGGGCATTCAGAAAAGCCCCAATTATTATGTCAGGGATTTCATGAATCAGTTGGGTGTTGTTTTTCATAAAGAGGGAAAAACCAAAGGCTTTTCTGCACGCCGGTTGGTATACCATTGTTTTGTTGAGCCTATCGATCTGTGGGATTATACATATCATATAATATGTAAAGATGGCAATGGTTTCAATGCTCATTATAAGAATTTACAGAAACTAACACGTACACAACAGCAGTCCAGGATTTTTGAACGTGAAAGAACGGAAAGTTGTTTTACTTACCTTGACATGAAAGAGTTGGCGCAAAAAGGGGCGCTTAAACGCATGAAGCAGGTTACTCAATATAGCTTACAGGGTAAAAAAATAGCCGTATATCCCAGCATTCAATCCGCGGCCAAAGCCGCCAATACAAAAGACGCTATGATTTCTAATGTACTACGGGGCGCACAGCTTAAAACAGGTAAATACATCTGGCGGCGGGGAGATGGTCCCCCAAAAATTAACCTCGATGGATACTGGGAAGCAGGTAAATTACGAGCCGCACAGCTGCACCAAAAAAAGGTAACGCAGTATACACTGCAGGGCGAAAGAATAGCAGCGTATTCCAGCATTACCGAAGCCAGCCGGGCCACTGGTGTTCATGCACCCAATATAGGCCGCTGCCTCAATGGCCAGTTACACAGTGCAAAGGGATTTGTCTGGAAGCCGGGCGAAGGCCGCAAAAAGATCAGCGCAAAAAACCTGATGAGCCGCGAAAAATTCTTTCAGTCCTTACAAAAAAAGGTAGCTCAATACACGCTGGATGGCGCTTTTTTAAATAGCTATGAAAGCCTCACCAAAGCCGCCAGGGCTGTAGGCGTCCACCCCATGTCCATAAGTAATGCCGCTAACGGAAAGTATTCGCAAAGTGCAGGTTTCCGCTGGAAATTCGTCAACTCCGCCCGTTGAGGTTCGTCCCACCCAGTCACAGGAACGCTAACCCACAAATCCGTTCTGCATTCCTGCGCCATTTCATTATTCAATTTTACATACTTACATCAGCACGGGCATGAGTTTTTAGATACTAAGCATGTCAGTCTTTAATCAAATTGAATCCCATTACAAATTAATTTATATTGGGAGCCATTAGTTTTTCAACTTTCGCCTTATAAAAAGATGGTTTTAAACGAACAGCCGACGAACTAGCTAATGTGTAATAATACACAGCTTTCTGAATATTTTTAAATTTATACTCGTAAATTATTGCCGCCGAAAGTGCACAATGCTCGCGAACTACATTCATCTTATTTTGCAGCTCTTGATAACCAAATGTCGAAATATGATAGTATCCAGCTCGTTTAGATGTATTAGCAATAGCTTCATAGAGTGCCAAACTCTTTTCTAGATTCTCGGAAAATCCCCATTGTCCATTTCTCATAGCATCGGCGACTAAGTACAAATTGAGATAGTATCCAACCGTTAAATGTGCTTTTTTTATAAAATCCATAAGATATTTGTCACAAACATCCGAAATCAAATCACTATTTCTAGAAAATAAAAGTGTATCCAATTGCCGTTTACAATTAAGTAAATCTGTGAAATCTCTTACTTGCTGCTTGTAGTATACCATTCCTAAATATTGTCGCTTTAAATTTTCTCCTTCTTGCTGCGCTACATTTATCTGGTGATTGATTTCTTTACACATTTTCTCACTACCAACACCTAACCCGCAGATGTTATCTTTTGCTATACGCAGAAAATTCAATATCCTGTCAATTCTACTTGATCGACCATATCGAAAAAATGAAGCCGATTCATCTCTTTTTAAAATAACTTCCATGGTCTCCCTAATTGGGGTCAATACCAGATCATTATATATTGGTATGCGATAACGATTACAATAAGATATCAACCTTCTAAAAGCCCAGGCATCACATTTGGCTTCATCACTAATATCATTCTCTGAAAATACTTTAGCCCCCTGTTTATGTATGCTTTTTAGAAAGACATGAGCGACTTCATGCAAAAGAAGAAATAAAATTGTATTTTCTGACGCTCTGTATAGATAATAAGTACTAAAGCTATCTTTTACATATCGAAGTTGCTCTTTTGGCAAAGCAAGAAAAGACACGGGATCAATATATTGTAAATCGGCAATTTCATAGAACGATATGTAATATTCCCTCAATGGCATTCTGTCAACCAATTGTGGCAAGTAGCATGTCATAAATACAGAAAAATCCTTCCAGACAAGCATACCCAGTTTTTCCGGCAAATAAATAATAAATGTTTTGAACTCAGGTTTTTGGTATGGAACGTACCCGTCATCAACAAAATTTGTGATTTTAACTCCCGTTTTCCTAAAAACTTTTTTCTCATTTTCGGTTAATGACTGAAAGACAAGTGATCCAAATTTAAAAATCACCGAATCATATAGTTCAGGTATATCTTTATATTTATGAAGAGGCTGCGAAAACGAAAGCGCGTTTACAAAAATTGTTAACACCAATACGTTAGCGATTTTTTTCAAGAATATCATTAAGTCTATGGATATGTTTTATATGCTGTTTTTATCGAATTCTCTTCATTGTAATATATATTGAAGCTAAACGACTTAAAATCACCCATTCTTTTCACTTTTAAAAGCTTCTTATATTTCACTAATGACTTATTAAAAACGGCTTCAAACTGATTTGGAAAAAATATAGTAACCTGCCTACTTTTTTGAGGTCCGACGGAAACATTACAAGGCACAAAAAGATTTAGGTAGCTATACGACAATTTTTGATTTAACCCAATGTCACATGTAACAGGAATGGAAGTCCCTTTCCCTTCTAACATCATTTTGTATTGAGTAGTTCCCCTTGCCACATTCCCATCAAAGTCTGTTATTTTAACAACTTCATTTATCTCAAATAAAGTTTTGTCAGAAAAATCAGAAAAATGTGTTTCATCTGTTCCTTTTTCATTCTGAGCCCGTATTTGCACCTGAGTTATTAATATTTCATGCGCTGATGGGTTTTTGATAGTCAAAATATAGCTCCGATAATTCCCTGTTTTCCCGCCAACAATATTATTAATCTTGACTATGCCTTCCTTATTGAGTTTGATTACCCCCAAATTCACTTCATAGTTATTATCAACATTAACAAACCCCGTGCTATCAAAATAACGACTATAGTTACCTACGCCGTTATACTCAACTCGGATATGTATTATTCCAATTTGCTCGCCAATAAAACAATGTGATTCAATATGTCCGTTAACTAACCTGGCTGTGTTACATTCAGCCCATTCAGATTGACCATTGGTCTTTGTTTTAATTATTAACTTTTCAACGTCAAACTTGCTAATATTTGTCTTGAAAATTACTTTCAAATTTTGTCCTTTTAAATTCAACATCGAAAGAACAAAGACTATTAACCATAAATTAATGCTTACTTTCACACGAATCGATTGAATGTTTAAAAACTCCATTAAATTGCTTATTTCTATATAGCTTCAACTCAACATAATGATCTCGTATAGATTGGTCACAGAACACCCTAATTTTGTCCGATCGTGAAATCATCCGGTTCGCCTTAATGTAATAATCTCCATTTGTAGACGTCTCCCATGATTCAAGATTTGTCCCGTCCGTTATATCGTCACCGTCTGAAGAAACTATCCTAACTGGCGCGCCGACAATTGGTTCACCATTGACGACAACATTACCTCTTAGCACATCTGGAAGTTTTCTATGGTCGAGAAAAATCTCATACCCGCCATGTACAATTAAACAGATCCCAAATGCAACACAGAAACTGACTACAACATTGTTCAGGCTATGTTTTCTGGTAGGTCGCCTTGCGATTTCATGGTTTCGTGCCCATATGGAGGCTACGATTGCAATACTCCCTATAATTATAAAAACAATATTACTAGCATATATGCCTCCGATATCGCGTATTCTTTCATCCAATATTAAATTAGTCACGGCTGTGATGATAGAAACAATAGACAACATTCTGGGGAGTAGGCCTTCTTTTTCCATTTTATTTATGAATATTCATATTGTCATTACCTGTAATTCTGAACAACTGGAAAGCTATAAATGCCAATTCTATAAACATATCCATCCAGTGGGCCGGAGCTGGCGCAAGCATGTCGGTCAGCCCTGCGGGCAGCGTACTTGTGCCCTGAATTGCAGACTTGCCTTATGCCAGTCACAGGAACGCTAACCCACAAATCCGATCTGCATTTCTGCGCCATTTCCCTGATTATTCAATTTTATATACTTACACCAGCGCGGGGCTACGCCGACTCACAACAACAGCTATTTTTTCTTCTTGGATTTACCAGTAGATACCGGATGCGCCTTCTTTGTTTTACTTTTCGCTAGTTGCGCTGGTGAAGGTCCATCTTCCCATACTCTTGTCACCAGCAAATCACGAACATCCATTTTAAAGAACTCTGCAACTTTGTATAGCTTTTTCAAAGGTGGTTGTGCTTTATTATTTCTCCATTTTGAAATCGTCTCGATGGTAACACCCACATATTCCGCCAGGAGTGCATTTTCAATCCCTTCTTCCGCTAAAATTGCCGTGATCCTATTAAACCTGGATTCATTCATACTGTATGTTTACGTAAGTTGTGCATTTCCTTAAGAACAAATATAGAAATCGCCAACTTCTTGATATTCAATCTCAATTGACGTTATTAGTCATTAAATTGAATTATTTCTTCAAATACTTGTCTTTTTTATTCACTTTTGCATATCTTTGAAAAAGAATTGTAAATCATTACCAATGGATAGAACAAACTAAATGTATTACTGATTCCTTATTAAAATAATCAGGGAGTTCTCCAATGAAATGAAGAATTCGCTCACGAGTCTCGCCCACAGAATCTGACAATTCCCATGCATGCGAGCGTAAGTGAAGCGTCCAACCACTATATTTGACTATAGGGTTGGACCTGCTTACACCTTTTGCATGCAATCACCGTAAGGTGGTGGGGCTTTGTCAGAGCCCTGTGGCAAAAGGTCGGCAGGTTTCAACCCTTTAGTATTTTTATTAATACTTCAGCAGCTCCTGTGTTCCCTCCTTATTCACAGACTCCATTATTGAAAATAGCTAGGTATCATCCTTTGCTTTTTACGCATTGACTGAATATGTTACCCGTACCCTTTGAAATGCGAGTTTTCCCAATTTTGGGCTTACCCGGCATTCGTTCCCGGTCTGCCGGCTGTTAAGTCGTACCCTATGAAAACTTTGTTGCAACTCCGTACCCCATATATATTGTTTTAAAGCATAACCCGGCTGCTATTCCTGGCGGCTGGCTTTTAATCCGTACCCTTCTTAAAACTATTATTAAACCTTCAAAACCCGTTTCTATGCAAAATGCACTTAACCTCTCTCCTGCCCAGCAGGAAGAGTTGGCCGCTGCCATCAACAAAATTGCCGCTGCCACCAATGCCGATAGAATCCATTGCTACGGCTACCGCAGCACCCAAAAAACGGCCTGGAGCCCGTTTAACACCGAGCCATCGGATATTACCCACCACGTTATCGACTGCTACGACCTGCTGCTGGTAATGGACGACAACGATACCGGCTTTGAAAACAGGATAGCAGATATCGTTGGCAAAACCATTAGCCCAAACACCAGCTTTACCTACCGCGCCTTCACCCGCTTTGCCTTTAACAACCTGCTCAGAGACGGTCATCCGTTTATATACAAGGTAGACGCCAAAGGCGCAACATTACACGATAGCGAGCGCCACGCGTTCCTGTACAAGGGCTTACCCTGTGCGCCCCTCTCACTCAATACTACCAACCTGCACTGGACGCAAAACATCAACATGGCCCGGCAGGCACAGCGGATGGCGCAACGCGCCTTACTGCGTAATGAGCGCGGCATGACCCTGCGCCACCTGGAAGCCGCCGCCAGCCATGCCTGTATGGCACTGGTAACGCTGTACACCGGCCACCGCCAGCGCACACAAATGCTGGGGCAACTACTGAAGTACTGCGATAATTTTTGCGGGATAAGGGCGCGCGTGTTTCCGGGTAACACGCCGGAAGAAACGCAGCTGCTGCACCTGCTTGAACTGGCAGTAGTGAAGGACGGAAAGGCATATAAAGAAGATATACCAGTGCATACCGTAGAAACACTGGTGAAGCGCATACAAAAAATGCTGGCGCTGGCCGACTGGCTTTACAAAGTAAAAACCGCCGCAGGTATAGAAAAGGACATGGCATTGGTGGAAAGCCGGCGGAGGGCGGAGGAAAAACTGCGTGAGCGGGATCAGGCAATGAAAGAGAGCTTAAGGTATATGTCGGCGGGGATGGGGTGAGTGCGTTTTTGGGCACCCTTCGACAAGCTCAGGGTGACAGGGATAAACAAATACCCTATATACAACCCCTATTGAATACTATATAAAACACTTACCCCATGACCGCCACAAGTAAAACCACCCAACAACAGCAAGGCTTGCAAGATTTTTTCACCCACTTTAGCCCCGCAGCAGCCCGCAAGCTGCTGCAAAAAATGATACGCTCGGCATTTTCCCGCACAGACCTGCTGAGCAAACCGGATGTGCTAAACCTGCTGCACCTGAAAGAAGAAATGGAAGCATTGATAGAAACAGCCGAAATACTGGCAGCAGACCCCGCCAGCAAACCCCTGCTGGAAAAGTTTTTTGTCCGTAAAAATGGCCGCCAATGGATGGATACCCTCAACGAGATATTCCATGCCGCACTATACGACGGGTTCTTTACCACACCGCCCGAAGACGACGATATTTACCACAGCTGCCGCAGCCTGCTTAAACTAATAGCGGCATGCCACGATATATATACCGGCGCCCCCAGTGCCGCAGCCGAAACACCGCAGCACCCTGGCCCTGTTAATCATAAAAGCCAGGTAAATTATAACCCGGTATATTACCAAACCACGACAATAACTAACGTAAACAAACCCGCATAATCCCTACCCCACAAAGAGGCCCCGCCATACGGCGGGGCCCTCACTAATCAATAACCATTAATCCTTACTCAGAAAAAATGTATATACGCGCCCGCCTTACCTCCGCCTTAAGCTCAGCAATACTTTCACCGCCTGCTCCTCTTCAAACTTACTATCCATTATAACAATGCGCTTCACACCACCCACCTCCAATACACGATGGCCCGGCTTAATTCCCACATTGTCCCCTTCATGATAGTCCATCAGGTTCAGCGAGCACGACCTGTTAAATCCAATCTCTAACAACGGGCTCCATACCCGCACCTGGCAGGCAAAATGCCCCAGCGCATTCAGCCATTGCCTGCCCGCAACATTCAGGCTCATAGTAATGTACTTGGGCATATGCAGCACCTGCACCGAACACAAAAAAACCGACAGCTGCTCATATACCTGCTCCCGTCCGCACTTCCGGTCCATAGGCACTATCCGCAAAAAGATTCTCCCTTCCTGTTCGGTCAAATGCATATCCACGCTGTAACCCAGGTCCGCCAGAAACCGCGGAAAATACACCAGGTATTGGCTAGCCGTCGTCCTCATATGTTTCGGAAAGCGAAACCGGGCCGTATAATCCCCTAAACCAACACTTCCATAAAACATATACTATAGTTTTTAATGTCTAAAAAAGCCCCGCCCGCGCAGACGGGGCACTATTAACCACGATGCACTTAACCGAACCCTAAAACC
>Ga0307508_10004388_pt1 | contig 13799 bp, 12 predicted proteins | sample 9_EM_MG_FD_203089 | JGI IMG/M metagenome (GOLD analysis project Ga0307508, IMG submission 203089) | Populus trichocarpa ectomycorrhiza microbial communities from riparian zone in the Pacific Northwest, United States - 9_EM | ecosystem: Host-associated > Plants > Roots > Unclassified | place... | reverse complement strand
GGCCGGCTCCAGCGGGTTCTGCGGGTCGCCCCAGGAGGAGCTGAGCACGGCACCGCCGTCACCGCTGCCGCCGCTGTCGCTGTCCCCACCGCCGCAGGCCGTCGCCGCGAGGGCTACCGCCGCCGCGCATGCGGCCCATTTGGCGTGCGTGGCTCCACGCATCGAGTGCCTCCTCAAGACTGATCCGTTATCGGCCAATATCAGCTCAAGGGGCACATATCGCACATGGGCCAGCCCTTTGGAGGGACGCCAGGGGCCCGGTTGGAGTAGATCTTCGTTGTATGGCGCAATGGATCTTCACCAGCCGATGCCAAACCGTTGGAATGCCCCCTTCCGGTGTACGCATTTCGACACTGGAGCGTCCGGATAACGAACTCATTGACCGATAAGCCCAGTTGGTCCGATGTAAGACACAGTCCGATCACAGCGCGCTACACGCGTAGCTACGGAAAGGTCAAGACCGAGCAAAGAAAGTAAAGAGAAACCCAAGCCGGACCAGAATTTATTGACCTTGAATGAATTGCGTTGAAAAAGTCCGGCGTAGCCCGTAGGGGAGTGCCCTGCGGAGTCATCAGACTTTCCCGTGGGCCAGGAGCACCATGACCCCCCCAACTCCATCGGCGGCTGCCCCGCTCGAGGTGATCGACGAGACCGTCGAGAAGTCACCTTCGCCCTCCACCCCTCAGGGCAACGAGAGCCGCTCTCCCGGGCGTCTGGCCTGGAAGCGCTTCAAGCGCGACCGTACGGGCGTCATATCGGCCTATATCGTGATCTTCTTCCTCGTGATCGCGATATGCGCTCCGCTGATAGCCAAGCTGTACGGGAAGAACCCGTACACGACCTACGCCAGCCAGCGCCCGGAGCTGCTCGACGCCTTCTCCTACCCGGCCGGCCCCAACGGCGGCATGAGCTCGGAGTTCTGGTTCGGTATCGAGCCACAGCTCGGGCGGGACGTCTTCACGTTCCTGCTCTACGCGATCCGCAACTCACTGGGGATCGCGGCCGCCGCCTCCCTGCTCACCCTGGTCTTCGGCGTGGTCATCGGCGTCACGGCGGGCTACCTCGGCGGCAAGACCGACTACCTCATCGGCCGGATCATCGACATCCTCCTGTCGTTCCCGTCCACTCTGTTCTTCATCGCCTTCATGCCGGTGGTCTACGGCCTCTTCGTCGCCCCCGACGAGGACGTGCCGACCTGGCTGCTGGCCGCCAGCCTGATCGTGGTGCTCTCCGCCTTCGGCTGGGCCTCCATCGCCCGCCTCCTGCGCGGTCAGGTGCTCGGCCTGCGCGAGCGCGAGTTCGTCGAGGCCGCCAAGGTCACGGGCGCGTCCCCGATGCGCATCGTCTTCAAGGAGCTGCTGCCCAACCTGTGGACCCCGATCCTCATCCAGGCCACGTTGATGCTTCCCGCGTACGTGACCCTGGAGGCGGGCCTCTCCTTCATCGGTGTCGGCATGATCGACCCGACCCCGGACTGGGGCGTCATGATCGCTCGCGGCGCCCAGTTCTACAGCCAGGACCTCACCTTCATGCTCTTCCCGGGCCTGTCGATGGTGATCTTCGTCCTCGCCTTCAACCTCCTCGGCGACTCGGTGCGCGACGCGCTCGACCCGAAGTCGAAGCGGTAACCCACAGACCCCCCACCGGCCCGGAGCAACGACGTCCGGCTGGTCCCAACGTTCAAGACTGACCCTCGACAGGCAGGCCAACCATGTCCTTTTCCCGTAGAAACTTCCTGATAGCCACCGGTGTGGTGGCCGCCTCGACCTCGGTGCTGTCCGCCTGCAGCAGCGACAGTGGCAGCTCCTCGGCCAGCAAGGTGCCCACGGTCAGCGGCTCCAAGACCATGAACATCCCGGTCGGCACGAAGGCGGACTCGACGGGTCCGGCCCCGGAGGTCACGGGCGCGGTCACCGGCGGGACCATCTACTCGCTGGACCAGTTCGACATGGACCACCTGGACCCGGCGCAGATCTACGTGTCGACCGAGGGCGCCATCACCCGTCCGATCCTGCGCGGTCTGACCGGCTACAAGATCGACGACAAGGGCGGCTGCACGCTCGTCGGCGACCTCGCGACGGACGCCGGCACGATGAAGGACGGCGGCAAGACCTGGTCCTTCACGATCAAGGACGGCGTGAAGTGGGAGGACGGCTCGGACGTCTCCATGGACGACGTCCGCCACACCTTCGAGCGCCTCTACGCCTCCTTCGTCACCGAGGGCCCCCGCTACGTCCAGGACTGGCTGGTCGGCGGCGACAAGTACAAGGGCCCCTACGACGGCAAGAGCCTCGCCTCCATCGCGATCGACGGCAAGACGGTCACCTTCACCCTGACCGAGGCCCGCGCCGACTTCAACTTCACGCTCGCCATGCCGGGCTACGGCCTGGTGTCCAAGGCCAAGGACACCAAGGAGAAGTACGACAAGCAGCCCTTCTCCTGCGGTCCGTACCGCATCGGCAGCCGCAGCATCGGCAAGTCGATGACCTACGTGCGCAACGAGCACTGGGACCCGAAGACGGACTCGATCCGCAACGCGTACCCGGACAAGTTCGTCTTCCAGTACGGCTTCGAGCCGCTGGCCTCCACCGACCGCTACATTGCGGACTCGGGCAACGACAAGTTCGCGATGTCGATCTTCAACGAGGTCGCCGCGGAGCGCATCGCCCAGGTCCTCACCAACGCCACGTTGAAGAAGCGCGTCCTGACCCAGGTCGACACGGTCACCTACTACTGGCCGATCAACACCACCCGGATCAAGGACGTCAAGGTCCGTCAGGCCATCAACTGGGCCTGGCCGCACCAGCAGCTCCAGACGATCCGCGGCGGCGCCTCCACCAGCGAGCTCGCCACCACGATCCTCAGCCCGGTGACCCCCGGCTACGAGAAGTTCGACCTGTACGGCGTGACCAAGAAGCCGGGCGGCGACGCGGCGAAGGCCAAGGCCCTGCTGAAGGAAGCCGGCAAGGTGGGCCAGAAGCTGGTCATCGCCTACCAGCAGTCGGACAACGCGGTGAAGCAGGCCGTCGCGATCAAGAACGCGCTGGAGGAGGCAGGCTTCACGGTCGTCAACAAGCAGATCGACAAGTCGACCTTCTACACCCAGATCGGCAAGATCGACAACGGCTACGACCTGTTCGCCGCCGGCTGGAGCCCGGACTGGCCGAACGGCTACTCGGTCTTCTACCCCTGCTGGAGTGGCGAGAACATCGGCGACGGCCGCAGCAACTACGCCCAGCTGAACGACACCAGCGTCAACAAGGCGATCACCACCGCCTCCACGATCGCGGACCCGGCGAAGGCCAACAAGGCCTGGGGCGCCATCGACAAGCAGATCATGGAGCTCGCGGCAGTCGTTCCCGACTACCACTCGATCCGCAACTGGATGTACGGATCCAAGGTCGGCAACGTCGTGTACGACGCGGGCAACACCTGCGTCGCGCTCACCAAGCTCTACGCGATGAAGTAAGCAACACCCCTCGGGGCGGCCACCACAGTGGCCGCCCCTTGCGGCCGCCCACCCCCCTCTTACACCCCCCGGCGACGGCGCCCCGTCCGGAAAGTCACGCCTCATGTTCCGCTTCCTTGTCCGCCGAGTCACCGGCGCGATGGTCATCCTGCTGATCATCAGCGCCATCACCTTCTGGCTCTTCTACGCCGTCCCGCGTGACCCGGCCATGATGTCCTGCGGCAAGAACTGCACGCCCGAGGCCCTCGCGCAGATCCGGCACAACCTGGGCATCGACAAGTCGATCCCGATCCAGTTCTGGGAGTGGCTCCAGGGCGTCTTCGCGGGCCGTGAGTACGCCGGCTACGGGCACTGCGACGCTCCGTGCCTCGGCTACTCCTTCGCCAACCGTGAGCCCGTCTTCGGCACGATCATGGACCGGCTGCCGCTCACCCTCTCGCTCGCTTTTGGCGCGGCCGTCGTCTTCCTGGTGTTCGGTGTCGGCGCGGGCATGATCGCGGCGGTCAAGCAGGGCAAGTTCCTGGACAAGTTCGCGAGCTCCGCCTCGCTGCTCGGCTCCTCGCTCCAGATCTACTTCGTCGGCTACGTCGCGATGTTCTTCCTGGTCTCGAAGCTGGGCATTCTCAGCCAGCCCTCGTACACCCCGCTGTCCGAGAACCCGGCCGCGTGGTTCTCCGGCCTGCTGCTGCCCTGGCTGGTGCTCGCGATCATCTTCACCGCCAACTACACCCGGATGACCCGCTCCCAGCTGGTGGAGCAACTGAGCGAGGACTACGTCCGCACGGCCCGTGCCAAGGGTCTGTCCAGGGCGAACGTGTTCTTCCGCTTCGCCTGGCGCGGTGCCATGGGCCCCATCGTCACGGTGTTCGGCATCGACCTCGGCACGCTCATCGGTGGCGCGATCATCACCGAGTCGACCTTCAGCCTCCAGGGCATCGGCCGGCTCGCTGTGGCGTCCGTGGACCAGAGCGACCTGCCCATGCTGCTGGGCGTCACCATCCTGTCGGCCGGCGCGATCGTGTTCTTCAACATCATCGTCGACGCCGTCTACGCCCTCATCGACCCGCGGATCCGGCTCGCCTGACCTCCGCCCCACCCCCGACCTACGCATCACCCCAGGAGCGTCCCCGTGACGAGCACCGATCAGCAGGCCTTTCTCTCCGTCAGGGACCTGAAAGTCCACTTCTCCACCGAGGACGGCGTCGTCAAGGCCGTCGACGGGCTCAGCTTCGACCTCGAAAAGGGCAAGACGCTCGGCATCGTGGGCGAGTCCGGCTCCGGCAAGTCGGTCACCAATCTGACGATCCTGGGTCTGCACGATCGCGACCGCACCGCGATCGAGGGCGAGATCCTGCTGGACGGCAAGGAGTTGCTCACCGCCACCGAGAAGGAACTCGAGCGGCTGCGCGGCAACAAGATGTCCATGATCTTCCAGGACGCGCTCGCCTCGCTGTCGCCGTTCCACACGATCGGCAAGCAGATCGGCGAGACGTACCGCAAGCACACCGGCGCCTCCAAGAAGGAGGCCCGGGCACGGTCGATCGAGATGCTGCGCCGGGTCGGGATCCCGCAGCCGGACATGCGGGTGGACGACTACCCGCACCAGTTCTCCGGCGGTATGCGCCAGCGCGCGATGATCGCGATGGCCCTGGTCTGCGACCCCGAGCTGCTGATCGCGGACGAGCCCACGACCGCACTCGACGTGACCGTCCAGGCGCAGATCATGGACCTGCTCAAGGATCTCCAGCAGGAGTTCGGCACGGCGGTCGTCTTCATCACCCACGACCTCGGTGTCATCGCCGACATCGCGGACGACGTGTTGGTGATGTACGGCGGCCGGTGCGTGGAGCGGGGCACCAAACAGGAGGTGTTGCGCGACCCGCAACACCCCTACACGCTCGGCCTGATGAACTCCATGCCCAGCCTGGACGGCCCGGTGGACGTGCCGCTGTCACCGATCCCGGGCTCGCCGCCCTCGCTGCTGAACCCACCGTCCGGCTGCCGCTTCCACCCTCGCTGCACCTTCGCCGAGAAGGTCGCGGGCGGACTGTGCTCGACCGAGAGCCCGCTGCTGGAGGTAGTGGACGGACGAGGATCCGCCTGTCACCTGACCACCGAGCAGCGCCAGGAATTCTTCGCCGACTTCGCCGCATCCCGGCACTGACTGACGTAAAAGAGACGGGACTTCACCATCATGAGCAACGCGAACCCCCTCCTGGACGTCAGCGGTCTGACCAAGCACTTCCCCGTCAAGGGCGGCTTCCCGATCCGGCGCACGGTCGGCGCCGTCCAGGCCGTCGACGGCCTGGACTTCCAGGTGAACGAGGGCGAGAGTCTCGGCCTGGTCGGCGAGTCCGGCTGCGGCAAGTCGACGACCGGCCGACTGGTCACGCGGCTGATGGAGCCGACGGGCGGGAAGATCACGTACCGCGGGCAGGACATCACCCACGCGGGCCGCAAACAGCTGGCGCCCATCCGCTCCGAGATACAGATGATCTTCCAGGACCCGTACGCGTCCCTGAACCCGCGACAGACGGTCGGCAAGATCATCTCCGGGCCGATGGAGATCAACGACATCAACCCGTCCGGTGGCCGCGAGGCGCGCGTCCGTGAGCTGCTGGAGATCGTGGGCCTCAACCCCGAGCACTTCAACCGCTTCCCGCACGAGTTCTCCGGCGGCCAGCGCCAACGCATCGGTGTCGCCCGTGCGCTCGCCCTGGAGCCCAAGCTGATCGTGGCCGACGAGCCGGTCTCCGCGCTCGACGTGTCCATCCAGGCGCAGGTGGTGAACCTCCTCCAGAAGGTCCAGAAGGAACTCGGCATCGCGTTCCTGTTCATCGCCCACGACCTGGCCATCGTGCGGCACTTCTCACACCGTGTAGCGGTCATGTATCTCGGTAAGATCATGGAGATCGCCGACCGCGACGACCTGTACGGCAACCCGCGCCACCCCTACACGCGGGCCCTCCTGTCCGCCGTACCCGAAGCCACCGCGGACGACACCCCCCGCGAGCGCATCCGGCTCGAGGGCGACGTGCCGTCGCCGATCAACCCGCCCTCCGGCTGCCGTTTCCGTACGCGCTGCTGGAAGGCCACGGACAAGTGCGCCAGCGAGGCTCCCCCGCTGGTCCAGGTGGAGGGCAACAAGCCCGGCCACCTGACGGCCTGCCACTACCCCGAGACGGTGGACACGGTCCCCGGTCCGCGTCTCGCCAAGGACCCCCAGGCGGCGGTCTGACACACCCCTTTTCGTCAGCCGTCTCCTTCAAGGAGCGGACTTTCCCGGCCCATTGACCCGAGCCCATGAACGTCCGATCCAGGGGAACGAAGGCCCGCGCCTCCCCAGGCGCGGGCCTTCGCATTTACCGGAAATCCTCAGGCCGGTTCGCCCATACCTCAGCTCTTACTCAAGTCCCTTGATCACCGAACCCCACAGCACTCAGAATTATCGGTAAGGGCCAAAGCGAGTCAGCCCTCCAAAGAGAGGTAAAGCAAGGTGAAAATCTTCGACAAGACCACCATGGCCGTGACAACAGGCGCCGCGACGCTTGCTCTTGGACTCACCCTGCTCGCCCCTGCCCAGCAGGCGAACGCGACCGGCATCTGGCGAATCCAGAGCCCCACGACGGGCAAGTGTGTCCAGTGGAACGGTTACGGAAAGAACATTACGCTCGTCAAGTGCGCTAAAAAGTACGCACAGTACTGGGGTTTCGAGGGCACTCAACTCGTCAACATCTCAAACGAGTATGCGGGCTGGTGCCTCGATGTTCCCAAGAAGGCCGAGAGGGCACCCGTCGGACGGGCTTGCGCACACGCGAACGCCATCATGGCGAATGACAAGCGAGTAGGCCACAAGACCTACATGGCGGGCGACGGGAAATACCTCAAGACGGTCAACGGAAAGATTGTCTGCGGCAAGAGGACAGCGGACAAGAAGAAGATGCAGTGGAAGCTCATCGCCTGACTCTCGCCAGACCCGGACAGTACGACCGGCCTTGAAGTCCCCTCTCCATGGACATCCGCGCCGAGGAAACGAAGGCCCGCGCCTCCCCGGCGCGGGCCTTCGCCATGAGCTAGGCGCCGGTGGTTCCGTCCACCAGTTCGCGTACGACGTCCAGGTGCCCGTTGTGCCGGGAGGTCTCCTCGATCAGATGGAGGAGGATCCAGCGCAGGTCGGGATGGCGGCCGTCGCTCATCGAGGTCTTCGCCGGGGTGTCCAGGGCGTGGGCGGCGACCAACTCGCGGTAGCGGGCGGCCTGTTCGGCGTACTCCCTGATCACGTCCGGGAGCGGGAAGTCGACGGCGATCCGCATCTCACGGTCGGGGTCCTCGTCGGTCCACGGCCCCTCGTCCTGCTCGCCGAGGAACACCACCTGGAACCAGTAGTACTCGACCCACCGCAGGTGGTTGATCAGCCCGCTCAACGTCATCAGCGGCGACCCGGGCAACGGCGCCCTGCGGGCGTTCTCCGCCGAGACCCCCTCGCACTTGGCGCACGCCGTGTCCCGGGCGTAGTCGAGGAAGGTGGTCAGCTGGGTGCGCTCGTCCCACGCGGGAGGCGTGTCGGTTCTTGTCATCGGGGGCAGCATCGCGGACCGGCATCCGGATGTCGAACAAATTGACTCCCGATGCCCGACACGGACTCCGCCTCGAACCCGTCCTCGTAGTCCGGACGGGCTAGGTAGTAATCCGGTGAGTGGGTCTTCCTGAAGTGGCTGGTACAGGGCATGTGTCGATCTCGGTGCCGTAGGGTGCGTGGCCGTGGAAAGCTCTTCGGGCGGGCCGCCGTTGTGGCGTGACCAGCAGTTCGTCCTGCTCGCATGCGCACGGATCATTTCCGTACTGGGCAACGGCTTCGCACGGGTTGCACTGGCGTTCGCGGTGCTCGCCCTGCCGGGAGCCGGCGCGGGTCGGTTGTCGCTGGTGTTGGCCTGTCAGGCATTGCCCCAGCTGGTGTTCATCCTCGTGGGCGGGGTGATCGCGGATCGCGTGTCCCGGTCGACGCTGATGGTCCTGGCGGATGTGCTGGGAGCCGCGGCGTATGCGGGGCTGGCCACGATGGTGTTGAGCGGTCACGCGCCGCTGGTGGCGATGTGCCTGTTGGCAGTGGCCGCCGGAACAGCCACTGCGCTGTTCTCACCGGCGATGGACGGCCTCGTGCCGCTGGTGGTGCCTGCGGGTCGGTTGCAGCAGGCCAACGGGCTGCTGCGGGTGGGCACCAACAGTTCTCTGCTGCTCGGCCTGGCGCTGTCCGGGGTGACCGTGGCGCTGGTGGGCGCCGGCTGGGCACTGGCACTCAACTCGGCGTCCTTCGTCGTCAGCGCGGCGCTGACGTCTCGACTGCGGGTAGCCGCGCGCCCACGCAAGAGTTCGACGGGATGGGCTGATCTCCGGGAAGGGTGGCGGGAGTTCGCGTCCCGGCAGTGGCTGTGGGCCGTGGTCGCGCAGTACGCGGTCGTGGTCGCCGCGCTCAATGCCAACGTCGGGGTGCTCGGCCCGCTGACCGCCGAGCAGCACCTCGGTGGAGCACGGGCCTGGTCGGTCATCGTGGCCTCGCAGGCTGTGGGCACCATCGCGGGGGCGGGGCTTGCCACCCGTGTGCGGGTGAACCGTCCGATTCTCGTGGCTGTGCTCTGTACGTTTCCGGCCGCTGTGCCCATCGCCCTGCTCAGCGCCGAAGCCCCGGTATGGCTGATCGCCGTGGCCATGTTCGGCGCCGGTATCGCGGGAGATGTCTTCGGTGTGTTGTGGGCGACCACGATCCAGAGGGAGATCCCGGAGGAGGTCCTGTCGCGCGTCAGCTCCTACGACTGGTTCGGCTCCCTGGCGTTCGCCCCGCTCGGCCTGCTCGTCGCCGGCCCCGTCGCCGCGGCCGTGGGGACCGGTCGAGCGCTGGCCAGCTGCGCGGCCGTGATCGTCCTGGCCACTGCGGCGGCCCTTTTCTCACCGCAGGTGCGTACGCTACGCGCCGCTGCCGAGGTGCTTCCGCAACAGCGCCCTCATGCAGGTGAGGAGGCGGCAGATTCGGACACAGGATCGGTGGCTGATGTGGGGAGGCCGGCTGAATGACCATGGACGGTCGTCGTGAACGCGGTGGCACGAGCTGATCCGGATCGGCCTGCCCTGGCACCAGGCATTCTCGGCCTCGATCGACAAGTGACGCAGCAACTCACTTCTCTCTCCCCCTGGTTGGATCGCCCATCCGGCCCGCCCCACCGGCCCCCGTGTGGCAGACTGCCGCGATGGTCGATCGGTCGTTCGGGGATCCCTCGCTCGCCGCGCTGTACGACGCCCTGCATCCCTGGGGGCCGGGGGACGACTTCTGCCTGGAGTACGTCATGGCCGCCGAGTCGGTGCTCGATGTGGGGTGCGGTACGGGGAGGTTGTTGCGGACGGCCCGCGCGCACCGGCATCCGGGGCGGCTGACGGGGCTCGATCCGGCGGCGGCGATGCTGGTGCGGGCGCGGTGGGGCGAGCCGTCCGTGGAGTGGGTGCTCGGCGATCTGCGCAGCCAGGTGTGGGACCGCGAGTTCGACCTGGTCGTGATGACCGGGCACGCGTTTCAAGTCCTGGTCGGGGACGAGGAGTTGAAGGCCGCTCTGCACGCCGTGCGCGCCGCCCTCGGGACCTGCGGACGGTTCGTCTTCGAGACGCGGAATCCGTCGGCCCGGGCGTGGGAGGCGTGGACGCCGGACCGGGTGCGGGAGATATCCGACCCGGACGCGGGCACCGTACGCATGTGGCGGGAGGTCCAGGAGCCGGTGCTCGGTGACCGCGTGACGTTCACCGAGACGTTCCTGAGCCCGCGGTGGTACCGGGTCAGCCGGTCCACCCTGCGCTTCCCCGACCCGGACGCCGTCCACCGGCTGCTCGCCGAGGCGGGCCTCACCGTCATCGAGCGCTACGGCGACTGGGGGCGGGGACCGTGCACCCCCGCGAGCCCCGAGATCATCACCGTGGCAGCACCCGGCTAGGCCCAACGCCTCCAGGACCACGGGCGGGCCGACCCGAAGGACACCGAGCCGGCCCGGAACAGGGCCCCCTAGCCCTCCCTCTCCTCCAGCGCCGCGAGCGCCGGATCCAGCACGATGTCCTCCTCGCGTGCCTCGATCGTCGGGTCCTCCGGGAAGTGGCAGGCCGTGAGGTGGCCGTCCCGGTTGCCGGAGATCTGGATCAACGGGGGTTCCTCCGCCGCGCACTTGTCCTGCGCCTTCCAGCAACGCGTGCGGAAACGGCAGCCGGAGGGCGGGTTGATCGGGGACGGCACATCGCCGGCCAGGCGGATGCGCTCGCGGCGGGCCTCGTCGCCGTCCGTCAGATTCACTTCCGGTACGGCCGACAGCAGGGCGTGGGTGTACGGGTGCCGGGGGCGGGTGTAGATGGAGTCCCGGTCGCCGACCTCGATGATCTTGCCGAGGTACATGACGGCCACACGCTGCGAGAAGTGCCGTACGACAGCGAGGTCGTGGGCGATGAACAGGAACGCGATGCCGAGCTCCCGCTGGACCTCCTGGAGGAGGTTCACCACCTGCGCCTGGATCGACACGTCCAGCGCGGAAACCGGCTCGTCCGCCACGATCAGCTTGGGCTCCAGGGCCAACGCCCTCGCCACACCGATGCGTTGGCGCTGGCCGCCGGAGAACTCGTGCGGGAAGCGGTTGAAGTGCTCGGGGTTGAGACCCACGATCTCCAGCAGCTCACGGACGCGTTTCTCTCGGCCGCCCTCGGGCTCGATCCCGTTGATCTCCATCGGGCTCGCGATGATCTTGCCGACCGTCTGGCGCGGGTTCAGCGAGGAGTAGGGGTCCTGGAAGATCATCTGGATCTCGGACCGGATCGGGGCGAGCTGCTTGCGGTTGGCGCGGGTGATGTCCTTGCCCCGGTAGGAGATCGTCCCGCCGGTCGGCTCCAGGAGCTTGGTGATCAACCGGCCGGTCGTCGACTTGCCGCAGCCCGACTCACCGACCAGGCCGAAGCTCTCGCCGACGTGCACGGTCAGGTCGATCCCGTCGACGGCCTGCACCTGGCCGACCGTGCGCCGGATCGGGAAACCGCCCTTGACCGGGAAGTGCTTGACCAGCCCCCGCACCTCCAGGAGCTGTTCCCCGGCGGAGTCGGTGGCGGTCTCCCGCGGAGCGGGGAGGACGAGGTCCTCTTTCATGACGTGTCCTCCTAGCCCAACCTGGGCTTGATCTCTTCGACGAAAATGGTCCGCTTCTGGTCCGCCGTCAGATGGCAGGCCGAGGCGCGGTCCGGGCCCAGCAGGGGACGCTCGGTGACACAGCGGTTGCCGCCGACCCGGTCCTGGAAGGTGCACCGCGGGTGGAAGCGGCAGCCGGAGGGCGGGTTGAGCAGCGAGGGCGGGGTGCCCGGGATGGGCGTGAGCGGGGCGCTCAGGTCCGAGTCCAGGCGTGGCATGGAGTTCAACAGGCCCCAGGTGTAGGGATGTTGAGGGGAGCGGAGCACCTGCTGGGTGGTGCCGAACTCGATCGCGCTGCCCGCGTACATCACCATGATGTCGTCGGCCATGTCGGCGATCACCCCGAGGTCGTGGGTGATGAAGACGATCGCCGAGCCGAACTCCTGCTGGAGGTCCTTGAGCAGGTCCAGGATCTGCGCCTGGACCGTCACGTCCAGCGCGGTCGTGGGCTCGTCCGCGATCAGCAGGTCCGGGTCGCACACCAGCGCCATCGCGATCATCGCGCGCTGGCGCATACCGCCGGAGTACTGGTGCGGATAGTCCTTGGCCCGGTCCTTCGGGTTGGGGATGCCGACCTTTTCGAGCATCTCCACCGCCCGCTCCCAGCCGGCCTTCTTGGAGGCACCGGTGTGCTTCATGAACGGTTCGGCGATCTGCCGGCCCACCGTGTAGTACGGCGACAGTGCCGTGAGCGGGTCCTGGAAGATCATGGCGGCCTTGTTGCCGCGCACCTTCTCCAGCTCCCTCTCGGTGGCGGTGACCAACTCCTTGCCGTCGAGGATGATCTCGCCGTCGATGGTGGTGGACTTCGGGTTGTGCAGCCCGAGGATCGTCAGGTTGGTCACGGACTTGCCGGAGCCCGACTCGCCCACGATGCCCAGCGTCTTGCCGCGTTCGACGTCGAAGGAGAGACCGTCGACCGCCTTGACGACGCCGTCCTCGGTGGAGAACCGCACACTCAGATCGCGGACCGACAGGAAACCCTCCGGCCCGGTCGGGGCCGGCGTGTCCTCGGTCTTGGTCAGTGTGGTCACGGATCGCTCTTCCTACGAAAGCCGGATGCGCGGGTCGATCCAGGCGTACGTGATGTCGGTGATGATGTTGATGATCAGAATCGCGAACGCTCCGACCAGCATGACCCCCATCGTCAGCGGGAGGTCCTTGTTGGTCGCGCCGCTCACCGCGAGCTGGCCGATTCCCTGGAGGGAGAAGGTCAGTTCGGTGACCACGGCGCCACCGAGCAGGGAGCTCATGTCGATGCCGAAGATGGTGACGATGGGGATGAGGGAGCCGCGCCAGGCGTAACGGAAGAAGACGTACCTCTGCGACATGCCCTTGGCCTTGGCGGTGCGTACGTGCTCCTCCGAGAGCTGCTCGATCAGCGAGGAGCGCGCCATACGGGTGTACTGCGCGGTGAAGATGGTGGCCATCACCGCCATGGGGAGCACCAGCCCGATGAACCAGTCGACCGGGTTCTCGGTGATCGGGACGTAGTGCGGATCCTCCATCCAGCCCGTGCTGTAGACGAAGATCGTCAGCGCGATCGGACCGAGGAAGTAGATCTGGAACGAGCTGAGGACCATGGAGGCGCCGGTGGCCGTCTTGTCGATCATGGACCCGCGCTTGTAGGCGGAGATCATGCCCGCCCCGAGTCCCACGATGAGGAAGACGACCGCCGCCCCGACCGTCAGCGACAGGGTCAGCGGGAAGCGGTCCTTGATGGTGTTCCACACCAGGTCGCCCGAGTAGAACGACTCGCCCAGGCAGGGCGCCGGGCAGTGGCCGTCGGGGAAGTCGCGGCCCGTCACGATGCCGGACATGAAGTCCCAGAACTGCTGGGCGATCGGCAGGTTCAGGCCGAGCGCCTCACGGATGTCCGCGAGCCTGGCAGGTGAGCAGTCCCGGCCACAGGCCAGCGAGGCGTAGTCGGAAGGTGCGGCGACGAACAGGAAGAACGTGGCCGCGCCGATCAGGAACAGAGTGACCAGGGCACCGATCGTGCGCCGGACGATGAACTGAAGCATGGCGTGCTCTCTGCGGAGGTGGTCGGGAAGGAGCGGGACCCGGGGGTGGGGGGGGGGGGGGGGCCCGGGGCCCCCCCCCCCCCCCCCCCCCCCCCGCGAACACCAC
>Ga0307508_10004387_pt1 | contig 13800 bp, 18 predicted proteins | sample 9_EM_MG_FD_203089 | JGI IMG/M metagenome (GOLD analysis project Ga0307508, IMG submission 203089) | Populus trichocarpa ectomycorrhiza microbial communities from riparian zone in the Pacific Northwest, United States - 9_EM | ecosystem: Host-associated > Plants > Roots > Unclassified | place... | reverse complement strand
TTGCTTTGCTAGCTTTTCTAGCTTTTCTAGCTTCCCTAGCTTTATTAAGGTGGTGGTAGCGTCGGTAAGATGGTGGTTGCGTCCATAGCTTCGCTAGCTTAGCGAAGGACAAAGTTATATTTTACTCCCGGTGCTCCGGTAAGCTTCGCTAGCTCCCGTAGCTCCGGTAAGAACTAAATTTTTTGCTGATGAACGTATCCCAGCAACTCCACTTCCTGGGTTTTCCAAACACATTTGTCCGGCGAAACTGCCAGTCCGTTTTCCTGTAGTCTTTTCAATACTATCCTAACCCTTTGATCATGCTCTTTCTTGGTCTTCGCATAGATTAAGAAATCGTCCTTGTAGACCAGGAGACCCAAGTCGATCATATTGGAAAAGACGTGGTTCATCATATCTTGGAAGGTTGACCGAGCATTGGTCAGCCCAAATGGCATGACCTGGAATTTGTACAGCCCGTAGTGAGTCCATAAGGCTGTTTTCCATTCGTCCCCCTCCCGAAGGCGGATCAGGTTGAATCCATTCTTTAGGTCTAGTTTAGTGAACCATTTCGCTCCCTGCACCCGATCCTGCAGTTCCTGCATAAGGGGAAGGGGGTATCAGTTGGGAATCGTTATCCGGTTCAGGACTCGGTAATCAACACAGAGCCAGAGCCCTCTTCCATTTGGTTTCGGTACGAACAGAATTGGAGATCCCGCTGGGGAGGTGGATCTTTGGATCTTCCCTGTTCGCAACATTTCCTTGAGCCATTCGCGGAGGGTCTGGAGCTCATTTTCTGAGAGTGGGTAAATTGGTCCCCATGGGGCGGTCTCTCCTTCCTTGAGGTCAATCTTGCAATCATACGGTCGGTGTACTGGCAGCGCCTCCGCCGCTTCCTGGCCCATGATGTCGAGATATCCCCGGAACTCCTTGGGAACCTGTTCCCAAGGGTCTTCTTCGTTTATTGCTGTGACGTACCCAATGACTCTGGCTTCTGGGTCCAGGGTAACCGCCTTGTCCAGGGACAGAGAGAATTCCGCGGTTTTGAATCGCGTGCATGTCTCCAGGCAGCTGGGACTGCTGAAGCGGAGTTTCTCTGAGTCCCATGCGCCCTGGGGTGGGTGTTTGGCAATCCACCAAAATGGGAGGAAGAGGTCGACCTCTGGTTCCAATGGTGCGACCTCAAATACATCCTGGGAATAATGCTTTCGATGCTGGAGCAGGAGAGGCTTCGTATATTCCATTCCTGCTCCTTTGACCTCCTCCCCTGAGCAGTTCTGCAACGGGGCCGCCATGCGTCTGTGGATTGGGGGTATATTGTATTTCTCAGTGACCCTTGTACTAATGAGGGGTACTGAGTAGCTGGTGTCGAGTAGGACCCATACCGCAATCTGTGTAGGGCCCCAAGAAATGATCATGGTGGTGATCGGTCTTTTGCTGCAGTGTGGTTTTGTCGTGGATTTTTCGGGCGAGGCTTTATCAGGGTTTAGCCTTCTTCGTTGTCTATCCTGTAAGGGTCCCGCACTTGATTCCTCCGGACCCTTTCGTTTTCGATTGTTTCCACAAATTATAGAGTAGGATGTGGGGTGCGGCGTGCCCCCTCCCAGGGAAAATCCTCCTCTTCCTCTTTGATCTTCCAGACACCTAGGGTAGTGCCGGCGACTTCGCGCATGTCCTCGTCCTCGATTTTGATGTGGCCTGCTTTGCTTTGCTTGGGGGCCGGAGCCTCCTCGGCATGCTCCCCTCTCTTCCTTTTCCCTTGAACCGAGCCCGTCTGCTTCGGGGCTTCTGGTAGCTCTGTTCCTCCTGCCGTGGTTCGGGCATAGCATTCGCTCATCGAGTGGTTATCCCGAACGCAGCGCCAGCAGTTGACCTTGCTGTTTTTGTGGTAGTCGATTTCGTTTTGTGGGACCCCTTTCAAGGCGTTGCCAATGCTACCCCAATGGCTCTCCGACCATGGTTTCCTTGGCTTTTCAGCCTTGCCCCCCGAGTCAGACTTCCCAGCCTGCTTGGGGCGACCGCTCTCCTTGGCCTTTCGGGCATTGCACGGATTTTTCCCGTCCGAGCCGTCCTTTTGTCCCCCATTGCTTCCTGGCTGCGCTTCTCAGGCTGCCTTCAGGGCCTTCCTTCGTTTCACGTGAAGTCCGGCATTGTAGGTGGCCGTGAGGAAGTGTTCGTCGTCTATGAACTCTTCCATGTAGTAGGCGAAGCGCATGTCGGGGATGCTGTCCGGCATGGCCTGGTCGATCTTCTCATGCAGCCCCTCGCTGGTGGGTTGGGTATATACGTTCAGTGCCTGAAATTCCATGAAGTACACTTTGATATCGATCTTGTACTTGAGCTCACTGAGCTTCAGTTGGGCGTTCGCCACTTCCCTCGTGTCTTGGAATTCAGCCCACATTGCTGCAGTGTATCGGACCCAGGTGTCTTGATCTGCCATCCTCCTTCAACGGTGTTGGTGCCATGCTTTCCTGGTGTCCGACTGCAGGGTTCCAACCCAGGCAATTTTCTGAGCGTTCAGGGTCTCGGGGTAGAACCCGATGTACTCCAGAACCGATTCCCACCAGACGTTGAAGGCTGAGGTGGGTTTTCTGGCGAAGGATTCTGGGTTCTTCAGCTTAAGCCGGGAGGTATTGATCCTTACCTTTGTTGCCCTTTGGTCCGTCCTTGCCACCACAACGCCCTCCCTTACTAGACAGGCGATTTCTTCAGGGGTCAGCATGGTGGCAATATGTTCAGCCTGGAGTGGCCTATCCCCAGCGGGGGGTCTTCCGACAACTGGATCCCGTCGTCCTTCTGGGACGGTATACCTGTCGTTGTCGTTGTCGTTGGCTCCTTCTCCCATGCCCAGGGCCTGTTCTGGCAAGGGGGATCGGAGTACAAACCTTGTCCGGGCTGGCCTGGTGGGGTCTCCCGCGAATCCTCCTGCGGCCGCCTCTGGGGTTCTGTCCCTGGAGGTGGGGGGCGGGACGTCCCTTGGTAGGGCTGACTGTAGGTAAGTGGGCATGGTGGTCGCCCGTTTGATGGCACTTACCTCCGTGCGTATCTGCTGCTTTTCTTTGGCTAGCCACTCTGTTTCTTCCTGCTGGTTCCGGGCCCACCTTTCGCAGTTGGTGTTCCAGGTGTGTTACTCCTCTCCCAGCTTTTGGTCTGCGACCTGAAGGAACTGAACAGTGTCGTTTTACCGCGTCATTCGCGTGATTTGGTGCCCTTCCTTCTCAGACTGGTCCTTGTCGCGTGAGGTGATCGCCGTCCAGACATCGGTGGTGAATTTTTGAGCGGCGCTGGCGGTGCGTATCAGCTCGGTTTGCATCCATTAGTGGGATACAGTTGTGTTGGCCTCAGCCGTCTTGTAGACGTACTCAAGGGCTTGGGAGAGCAGGTGGTAGTTACGTTCTATGGCGATGATTAGTCGGTCGGCCCGATCGTAGGCATCGCCGCACAACCCATGCAGCTGTTCCAGGTCCCACTGGGCCTGCTGGTGCTGCGTGATTAGCAGCCGGACCCAAGCGGTGGGGTTCGGGAGGTCGATTGTTGGCTAATCGGTCTCGGTTTTGTTGTACACTTCCTGGGCGGTCCGTGGGTACTCCAGACGGAACATGTCAACGTTAGATTCCGTCATGTTCAGTATAGGTCTAGGAAATGACCTGTGTAGATGGTTTCGTCGTTGTAGAAGGTGTAGTCACAGATTTCGCGAAATTCTTACCCGTCGAGATTGGCGCAGATATTCTTCTGGGCGCAGTTGGACCAGTATTGAGTGGACTAGTTCCACGGAGTGCAGTCAATAATTTCGGTTAGAGTTGGGCCATCGATAGACTCGTCCCAGTTGTTTACGTTGGTAATTTGGTCGATTGCCGAGTAGGTGTGGTCAAGGTGATAGCTTGACTGTGGTTCAAGAATGTTTGCCAGTTCAAGTAAAAGGAGGTGATCTTGCTCGAACGAGGGCATAAGCGAGGTTTTTTATTTTTAATCGAAGGTGACTTGTGAACTGAGATCATAGTGTGACACCTGGGTACACGGGTATGGAGGTGGAGGTAATGATATCGTGAAGTCAGGTTCGATTGATTCTATATTCACAATGGAATAATCTCAGGTTCGGTGGGTCAGGGTGGTTCATGAGTGGGGTATCCGAGGATGGGGAATGGAAGGTGGTTTGTGGGAGTTTTGTATGGTATATATGCAAAACTTTTTCCTCGTCATGTGGTCGTTCTTCCATCGCGGCGCCGGGTGCTCATTCTCAAGACACATGGCCCTTCGAGGGGTCTGGCGCGTGGGTTTGATTGGTCCTGTCCGGTCCTAGCGATAAGGGTGGAGGCTGACAGACGGCGACCTTGTATTCCTCCAGACACTAGTCTTCCGGACCATGCTGGTTTCCTATTGAGGTTCTGTTTTTGGGATGAGACGTGGTTCCTCTGGAGCCGCATCACCCTCTCAGTTTGCCACTGGCCCCGCTCCGGAGTTATTCCTACGTTTGTCCTCTCAGCGGTAGGGTCCTAGCTCCGGGTCTTATCTTCCGTCTAGACTCTCTCAGACCTGTCTTGCGACATGAGCCCTGCTTATGGCGTGTGACTTTCAGAAAGCTAGTTTTTCCCCTTATCTCATTCTCGTATGAAGTGGCTACAAGAGTCGGTAGTATGTTGGGTCTACCTGGCTGCGAGGAAGTAGTGGTATTGGACAGTTTGTGCCCTAGTACGCCACCCTAGCCAACGCTTACGCCGAGGTTACCGTCTTGCCTTACTTTTCCTGCCGAACTGTTTACCGAGGTCCCGAGATTCCATCGGGGATCCCTAGTCACGTGACTTACCGTTTTGCTACCTTTCCCCTTGTACCTTTATTCCCATTGTTACCCTCAGGTGTAACAGTAGGCCTCTAGCGCCATTCGGGGGTATTCCAGTCAGAGCATGTCAACGTTTGATTCCGTCATTGTTCTAATACAGGTCTAGGTAGTACCCGGTGTAGAGGGTTTCGTCGTCTGTGAACTCGTAGTCGCAGATGTCATGAAAGTCAAGTCCTGTGAGATTTGTGTTTAAGATTGCTCGACCACTGTTCCTCTGAGAGTCTTCACACGAGCAGAGAGAGAGAGAGAGAAAGAGATTATGTTTGAAGGAGATGATTTGATTGTTGACGGGTGATGAAATCGCCCGAGGTAGACGTAACAAGTATCTTATTCAATGCTATGTAGAAGTATGTTAGAGTGTAGAAGAAAGAGTGCAAAAGATGCTGCTATGGAAGAATGCCAAGCCGTCATTACCAGGATCCCCTTGCCATTGCCATTGCCATGGCGTTGCTCCCCACGGCGTTGCTGCCGCCGCCATTGCTGTGGTGTTGCTTCTGTCGGCGTGCCACATCAGAGCGGAGAGAAGCAATTCCAACACACCCCCTCTTCTCATGCTCCATACCAAACAGAAAACCACCAAATCAAGAACAATCCCATTAAATCCTCGTCGACCTCATTAAAACTTCTGCAGTGAAAACCTCGTGGGAAAAACACTTGCTAGTAGGAAAAAGAGTGCCGACTCACGCTTGCCGACAGGATGCAAGATCATGCTCAACAAAGAAACCTTCCTTCCTCTTCCAATTCCTTATCACCCGCACCCCCTTTTCTTTGCCAAATAACCACACCCCCATTTCCTTTTCGAGATGTGTGTCATTCTTTGTATTCGGGTTCTCCGTCGTCCGGGCGAAATGGAGTGAGACCGCAGAGTTGCAATTCTCGTTCGTGTCAGGGAACCGCAAGAGGTTTCGTCAGCAGATTGGCAGGATTAGACTCTGAGGTAACGTATTGGAACTAAACTGCACCTTTCATCTGTTCGTTGTGAACATGGTGATATTTTACGTCAATGTGTTTTGACTTTTGCCGTATGACTCCCAAGGTAATCAATTTGATGGTGCCTTGGTTGTCGCATCCGATTGGTACCGGTCCATCAACAATCTTTACTGCCATTCCTTATGCTGCCTCCTTTATCGTACGCCTAAGCCAGAGGCTTTTTCGGGTGGCGTGCGAACAGGCGATATATTCGGCCTCAAGTGTTGAGAGAGCCACGACGCTCTGAGACTTGGCTTGCCAATGAATCAGTCCGGACATGACGAGTTCTTCATTGGCATTGGTATGTCCCAGGCCAAACACACATCCTGTGGTACTGGGGTTGTGGCGTAACTGGAGCGTAAAGAGAATCAAAGGTAATCAGGCTACTTTCGATAATTCACAACGGAATAATCTTCGATCTTTTGTTCGGGGTCTTTTTGTTGAGAGTGCGTTCGATACTGTTTCCTCTTTCTCTCAACAGGCGGAACTTCTCTAGCTATATAGCCTTCTTTTGGTGTCACGTGGTTCCTCTAGAGAATCCGTACTTTCTCGTCCTCCTCGAGGATTCTGTCGGCTAGTCAAGACCCCGCGATCCCACAGGCCCGGTTCTTACAACCCCCTTGGTCCTGGTCGGTCTAACAATAAGCTTTCTGGTCCCCGCACCACATAATCCCCTCAAGCCCTGCAGGTGAGTGAATTAGCGGCCTATAAGAGAAAGAGAAGATATCGGTTCTATGACCTCACTCCTCATATCTCGTATTTAGTTGAGTTTGCAGTTCGTCCGGAGATTAGCCCCTTAGGTCCGTTACGGCCGTAAGGTCTAATTCCGAGGCTATCTCCTGCCTAGACTCTAGGAGGCCGACTAGACTCGACTTCCGCCTCAGAGTGGCTTGAGTAAAGTTTCATGTGCCCAGACTATGTAACTAACTAAGTACCTTTCCCGTGTTTCCTTTGAGGCGTAACACTACTCCCCCCTTCTCTAGCTTCGTCCCGAAGCTGAGAGAGATCCTCCTTTTTTTTTTTTTTTTTCTATCTAAGTAGCTCGCCACTTTCTTGAAAGATATTGCCGGACAAGATGCTTGCCCACTGAATGCAGTGCTCCGCCCCTGCATCTCTCCCAGTCGCTGGTCAGCCGGTTTAACACCAGGAAGCCTCGGATGACTGGGCCCTCAGAGTAAGCCGTTGCGTACTCTTACTGTCGTGCCATAGTGAGTCGTACTCGCCGCCACACTGCGTCAAGGCTTGGCCGGCTCGTTGGGGTTCTGGGGTCGCAGTCGGCACAGGTAATCGGGAGAGGCATGGTGTCCTTCGTGCTAGTAACCCGTATGCTCGGCAATGACCGTGCCCACGTCCTTCCGGGGGGAGACTAGTGTGCTGGAGCAGAGACAGCGCTGTCGGGGACTCACTTCACCGCTTGTATGCCACCTGCGCCGGTTCCGCCGGTCCCAGTCGGTCGCCAAGAGGTCGACACATCTGTTTTGAACGGTTTCCCTAACTCTCAGCGGTTTCGATCGCGTGCACTCGTTGTCGGGCGCCGGGTCTGCGGCTTTGCTGTACTGTCGGATCGGTGCCCGAGAAGCGGGTCTTTTCGTGTATCTCGGGGCCCGATAAGCGGGTCTTTCTTTGGGTTGTTGTATACGTGTGATGTAGTCCACCTGCCCCTTCATCCCTACTACCGCTCGTGCTTCGCCGCGCCCTTTTATGGACATCCCGTCTTAGGCGTCGTTGAGTCGGTAGTCCCTCGGCGCGTCTGGGTTTCGTCGATGAAAGTCTCGGACTTTCTCCAGGCCACTTAGCGAAAAGTTGTCGAATGGTTCTTCCGTCCAGTCTTTGCCTTCCGGATAGTCGAGCCATTTGACAAGGTAGAGAACTTGTTTGTTATTTCCCCGGCCGCATTCGACCGAGGACATAACTTCTTCGATATCGTATTCTTCCGACTGTTCGATGTCGTCCACTTTCCGGAGTACCTTAGATGGGTCCGGTGGTGCTCGGTACTCGCTGGTTTGGTAGGGTTCAAGCAGGGAAACGTGGAAGAGGTTGTTGATCTTCCATTTGCGAGGCGGCGTGAGGCGGACGGCCAGCGGGGAAACGACATTCTCAATCTGGAAGGGACCATGATTCTTGTGGTCTAACTTCCTTGACGGGCGACGTGTTTTGATGTTGCGCCCATTGAGCATTACCAAGTCTCCTACCTGGTAAGCCAGGGGTTTCTTTCGTGCCGGATCGGTGTATCGGCGCATTCACTCCTGTGCTTCTTCCAGCCCTTTCCGCAACTCGTCGTGCATCCAGTGTGCATAGACCTGGCTCGCTGGGTTAAGTGGCTCGGTCGTCACGGGATTTATGGCTGCCGGATGGAAGCCATAGTTAGCATAGAACGGAGACATACCATTACTCACGGTGGTCGAGTTGTTGTAGGCAAACTCGGCCATCTGTAGCAGTTGCACCCAGTCATCCTGATCCTTGCTAACGAACGCTCGTAGGTAGGCTTCGATTGTCTGGTTGACTCATTCCGTTTGCCTGTCCGTTTGTGGGTGGAACGCCGTTGAAATTCAAGGCCGAATTCCTGAGAGTCGTAAGAACTCCTTCCAAGTCTCTGAGGTGAACCTGGAATCGCGGTCTGACTCAATATCAGTAGGGAGGCCGTGGTACTTCCATACTTCTCGAGCAAAGATGACGGCTAGGTCTGCTGCCGTTTTTCCTTCTTTTCTTACGGGGAGGAAGTGCGCCATCTTGGTGAATCGGTCGATAATTACCCATAGCTGGTCGCAGCCATCCGAGGTTGGAAGTTCCGTGATGAAGCCCATTGCTATGGACAGCCAGAATGCGTACGGCAGTTCTAGCGGGGAGGACAGTCCGTAGGGTTGGTGTCGAGACGCCTTGTTTTGTTGGCATTCGGGGCAGCTTCTGACGAAATCGAAATACGTTCTTTCATTTTTGGCCACCAGAAGTTCCGCCGGATTAGTTCGACGGTCTTGTCCTGCCCCATGTGCCTGGCCACCTTCGTGTCGTGCTCTGATTCCATAATCCTCAGTACCAGTCGCTTTGGCACCCAAAGCAGGTTCCACCGGTACAGTAGGTCGTTGTTACACCTGGATTATCTCGAGTACATAGCTACACTAGAGAAGAGTACGTAAGGATGATGGAACGCACTCAGAGAGTCTAGGAGGGAGATAAGGTCCGGAGATGAGGTTACGGCCGAGACGGACCTAAGACACATATCTCCGGAGATGAGGGGAAGATTGCAAACGACGAGAATGCTTAGGCTAGGACCCCTCCCAAGGGTATGCCACATTGCCTGCTGATGGCGTACGGAAGAGAGTCCGGTGGGGAAGCACCCCGCCCGCTTGCATGAAACCTCATCTCCCCTTATCTACACCCTACCAAGACCAATGAGTCGCCCATGAGGTCCATGCACCTCGGGGGAATCCAATTCTGAGTCACCACTTCTCACACGGCGTCACTCAGATAAAAGACTGAGGTTTTCCGCCCCGACGGAAGGAAGACCAGCACGAACATCCTCACCAACACTACCACCGAACTCCACACACAAGATCTAAGATTATTCCGTTGTGAATTATCGAAAGTAGCCTGATTACCTTTGATTCTCTCCACACTCCAGTTACGCCACAACCCCAGTGTCACACTATAATCTTGATCTCAAATCACCCTACTTTCATGACGCACTTCGACAATACCTACTTCGAAGACCACCTCTACCTACTCGAGCTATCTACCTTCTTGGAGCCGAAAACTCAATACGGCTTCGACGCAAGATTCCAGTCAATCGATAGTGAAATCGCCAATTTCGAGCTTTGGGACACGAAGAACAACGGACCTGTCCCTACTCGCTACCAAGAAGGTGACTACGAACCGTGGAACTGGTACACCCAATACTGGTTCAACTGCGCCCACAACCAACAAAGCGCCGAGTTCACCGAAAACGAACTTCGAGAACTCTTCGACTACAATTTCGAGGACGACGAAACCATCTACACCGGAGATTTCCTTGACCAATATTAGGCAAAATGTCCACCGCCTCCAACTTCAACATGCCCTGGCTGGAAGCACCCCGAGATCTGCTCCAGATCACCGACGGAACCCCCGCTCCCGATCAAGCGCTAGAGGTAGCCAACCTGGCCATATGGCTCCGAAGCATGGTGCGCCAGCAACGACAGGCCGAGAACCACCTATGACAGCTCACCCAGCTATGCGGCAACACGATCGACAGAACAGATCAGCGAATGCTTCAAATCGAGGAAGCCTATCAAACACTGCTAGAAGGGACCCGGTACGTATATGACCGAGTCAATCCTAACGAAGAAATAGCCGAGGTATGGGTCCGCAGCGAACTGGCGAATGCCGCGAATGCCTACCAGACCCTCGTGCAAAACGTCTGGCAGGCCATCTTAGACCGGACCCAAGAAGACAACCAGCGGCAGATATGCCAGGCTATGCAGCTCACCCGCGTAAACGACGCTCTGGCCTTCCTGGCGGAAGCAAACACGGCCAGAACCCAGCATCTGGTCACCTTCCAAGGTAACGTAGAGCTATGGGCGGCTGACCACCAAAGGAAAGTCAACCGGATGGAAAGAGAGTTGCGGCAAGCAAGGGACGAAATCCTGCGGATAGCCACCCGGATCTCCCTCCCCGGGTCACCAACCACGAGAATCCCGTCCCTGGAACCTCCGCATGCCTGACGAAGCCCGGTTAGACCGCCTAGCACCAGCGTTGCAACCGCGCCCGCCACACCTCCACCACCTCCGGCTCTTCAAAGCCCCCTCCGGTTCGCAGCTGCTCCTCCCACCAGAAGACGGCGGCAACCGGCAATCCCCGCGACCGAACCACCGGTACCGCACCCACTCACGACACCAGAATTGAGGCAACGTCTGGAAGAACTCAAGCAACACGCAAACCCAGGACCATTAGCACCCGGGCCACTGGGAGTACGGGGACGAAGCCCGCCTTTGACGCCACCTCAGTCATCAAGGGGACCCCCCTCAGGGCCACCGACCGGACCACCCCGTCCGCCCTTCCGGCAACCACGCTCTCCCTCCCCACCTAGAAACCCAGGCCCCCAGATCACCACACAGGATCTCGTGCGCCTGGTAGCAGAAGGAGTCGCAGCAGCCAGGGCGGGAGAGCAACCCAGGCTGGACCGACCTCGTACCTCCCAGCTGAAAATGGAGAATCCCGAGAAATTCGATGGGAAAAGCTCGACAACCTTCAATCAGTGGTGGGAATCCATCGCTATGTACTTAGGGTTCTACCCAGACACCACCGGCCGTCAGAAAATCGCCTGGGTCGGCACCCTTCTGGCAGACACTGCGCTGGTATGGCATCTCCACCGATACCGGGAGCTGCGAGATAACGACACCTGGGCCAACTACTCAGCCGCCATCCGGACCGAGTACCACCATGACCGCGAAGCAGCTGACGCCCAGCTGAAACTGGGACAGCTCAAATACCAGGAAGCCATCCCCGCCTACCTCACGGAATTCAGGGCGCTAAATAACTTCGCCCGCGCAACAGGGGAAGCGCTACGAGAAAAAGTTGACCTGGCCATGCCGGACGCAATACTCGACATGCGGTTCGCCCACTACCTCGAAGACTTCGCGGACGACGAAGGATTCCTGCAAGCCACGCATCAGGCAGGCCTTCAGGTGGAAAGGAAAAAGGCGTTAAGGCAAGCCCGAGAACAAATGAGGGGAACCAGTGCCTCGGTGACCAGCAGGCGAAATGACGACCGGAAAAAACAAGAAGGGAAAAAGGGGGAAATGACCCCAAATAAGGCCGACACAAGCAGGCCTCGCCAGGCCCCAGCAGGAACCCCAGCAGGAAGACCAACGTGGTGGGGGGCCAAGGACCACTGGGCCTCAAAAGAGGAAGCGTTGAAGGGTGTTCCGCAGAAGGAACAAGAAGCATACTTTAAGAACCGGGACGATTGCTGGCGATACGGCCGGACCGGCCACCGAACATTCGAATGCTTCTCGTTCAGCACCCTACAAGGAACCCCGTTACCGAAGGCCCCTTGGAAAGCTGCCACCGTGGCGGTATCAAACGGAAAGAGAAGGCGGGAGGAAGCAGAAGAAGAGCTCCCAGCGACTAAGCAGCAAAAAGTAGCTGCCGTCGAGACCATGGACACGGAGGCCCCGACCCTGCTGTGCGAAGACTCCGAATTGGAAATTTCAGAGGTCAGGACATGCCGCAACCCGAGACCTCTACGATAATATGTGGACTATCCTGGAAACGGAAAGACCCGGAACCAAGTGCTGGAACCCGGCCAAAGAAACCAAGGAAAGAACCGCACGGCACCCGCCCAGTCATTACGATGCTGCTACACCTGGACGGAAAGAAGCATCAAGTCCGAGTGCTACTCGACACCGGATGTTCTGTAGCACTCCTCAACAACCAAACCGTGGAGAAATTAGGCATCGCCAAAAAAGAACACAAACGAGCCCACACCATAGAAAGTTACACAGGGGAAAGCGTCAAAGGGGCAGGCCAATTTTATACAGAGCCAATGCTCCTGCAGCACCGAAGGCACTATTCCAAGGAAAGATTCGAAATTTCCCCGATGGAAACCGGAATCGACGCCTTCCTCCCGTTCGAATGGATAACGGCGCACCCACCGCAAGGAGCCTGGACGAACAAAGAAGTACGATTCAACAGCGCGGAATGCATATCGAGATGCACCCGGTACGAAACAAACTCCTTTTCCCTAATATGAGATGAATCAATCGCCACCGATCCCAGCACCCAAGTCATCGGGTACGTATCAGCAGCAGCAGAAGAAGACCCGCTCAAAGCTGTCCCGATGGAATTCCGCCAATACCTCGGAATCATGGGAAAACAGACGGCGGACGCCCTTCCTGAGCACCGCCCCTATGACTGCAAGATCGACCTCCAGGAGGGTAGTACGGCACCATGGGGACCTATTTACCCCCTCTCAGAAGAAGAACTTAGGACGCTGAGAGAATGGCTGGTGGAAATGGAAAAGATGGGGAAAATCAAGCGGTCCACATCCCCGGCCGGCTCGCCAATCCTCTTCGTACCAAAACCACATGGACGGGGATTACGCCTATGTGTGGACTACCGAGCCCTGAACCGGATCACGATCCCGAACCGGTACCCATTGCCCCTAATGCAGGAACTACAGGATCGAGTCCAAGGGGTGCAATGGTTCACAAAGATGGACCTCAAAAATGGGTTTCACCTTATCCGAATCCGAGAAGGTGACGAGTGGAAAACCGCGTTCAGAACCCGATACGTGCTTTTCGAGTTCCAGGTCATGCCATTCGGGCTTACCAATGCCCCATCCACCTTCCAAGATATGATGAACCATATCTTTTCTGACATGCTCGACACAGGAACGCTGGCATACATGGACAACATATTGGTCCAGTCTTTTATCTGAGTGACGCCGTGTGAGAAGTGGCAACTCGGAATTGGATTCCCCCGAGGTGCATGGACCTCGTGGGTGACTCATTGGTCCTGGTAGGGTGTAGATAAGGGGAGATGAGGTTTCATGCAAGCGGGCGGGGTGCTTCCCCACCAGACTCTCTTCCGTACGCCATCAGCAGGCGATGTGGCATCCCCTCGGGAGGGGTCCTAGCCCAAGTCCGGCGGTCCATACGCCATCAGCAGGCGACGTGGCATACCCTCGGGAGGGGTCCTAGCCTAAGCATTCTCATCGTTTGCAATCTTCCCCTCATCTCCCGAGATATTTGTCTTAGGTCCGTCTCGGCCGTAAGCTCATCTCCGGACCTTATCTCCCTCCTAGACTCTCTGAGTGCGTTCCATAATCCTTACGTACTCTTCTCTAGCGTAGCTATGTACTCGAGATAATTCAGGTGTAACACTACCTCCTCCCCCTCTTAGCCTCGTCCCGAGTGCTAATACTCTTTTCTCTTTCTATCTAGGTAGCCCGTCTCTTTCTGGATGTATGTCTTTCTTTGGGGTAATGTGTGTGTATCATAGTTACCGTGACTGTAGTCCTCCTCCCCTACAGCCCTCCCAGC
>Ga0307508_10004386_pt1 | contig 13801 bp, 11 predicted proteins | sample 9_EM_MG_FD_203089 | JGI IMG/M metagenome (GOLD analysis project Ga0307508, IMG submission 203089) | Populus trichocarpa ectomycorrhiza microbial communities from riparian zone in the Pacific Northwest, United States - 9_EM | ecosystem: Host-associated > Plants > Roots > Unclassified | place... | reverse complement strand
CCCACAGCCTCTGTCTCGTGGGTCGGTGGGGCGGCTCCCTGGTTTGTTCGCGGGGCCCCGACCCCGCTAGCCCCACCTCCGGGCTTGTATTCGCTCGGGGTCGGGGGGCGGCTCCCTGGTTTGTTCGCGGGGCCCCGACCCCGCTAGCCCCATCTCCGTGCTTGTATTGGCGGGAATGGCGATAGCCACCGCGATTATTGGCGCCGGATCGTCGGGTTTGACGGTTTTGAAGGCTTTGCTCGACGCCGGGCTTCCGGCCGTCTGTTTCGAGCGGGGGTCGAAGGTGGGCGGCAACTGGGTCTTCGATAACGACAACCAGCAAAGCCGCATCTACCGCTCGCTTCGCATCAACACGTCGCGAGATCGCATGCAGTTCTCGGACTTCCCGATGCCGGCCGACTACCCTGACTACGCCAGCCACGAGCAGGTGGCGCGTTACTTCGAAAGTTACGCCGAGGCATTCCGTCTCAGGCCCCACATTCGGTTCCGCTGCGGCGTGCAGCGGGTCGAAAAGACCGCAGGCGGTTACCTGGTGCGGACCACGGACGGCGTCGAGCACGAGCTCGGTGCCGTGATCGTCGCCAACGGCCACCATTGGGATCCCGCCTACCCCGAGCCGCCGATCGCGGGCAGCTTCGACGGCGTCGTGATGCATTCCCACGACTACGTGAGCCCGAGCGAGCCGCAAGCGCTGCCGGACAAGCGCGTGGTCGTGGTCGGCATCGGCAACAGCGCCGTCGACATCGCCAGTGAGCTGGCGCTGGCGGGCGCGCAGGTGACGCTGTCGGTGCGGCGCGGAGCCTGGGTCTTGCCGAAGTTCATCTTGGGGCGCCCCATCGACCAACCGGGCATCATTCCGGAGCGACTCTCGGACGGCGCGAAGACGAGCCTGGCGGAGCTTTGGTACCGGCTGCTCGTGGGCGAGCCGGGGCCGTACGGGTTGCCGACGCCGGATCATCGGCTCGGCCACGCGCATCCAACGCTTTCGGACGACCTGCTGCCGCTGTTGCGCGACGGCAAGATAACGCCGCGGCCCGCGATCGCTCGTTTCGAAGGGCGAAAGGTGCACTTCGACGACGGACAGTCGAGCGTCGCCGATGCGGTCGTCTACTGCACGGGCTACCGCGTGACGTTTCCGTTCTTCGAGCCCAGCTTCGTCTCCGCGCCGAACAACGAGCTGCCGCTCTATTTGCGCTGCTTTCACCTGGCGCACCGCGGCCTGATGTTCGCCGGCCTGGCGCAGCCGCTCGGCGCCATCATGCCGCTGGTCGAGGCGCAGGGGCGGCTCTTCGCCGCCTACCTGAGCGGCAGCTACGAGCTACCCGACGTCGCCGAAATGCTAAGGCGCACCGAGCGGGAACGCGAATACGTGCGGCGCCGTTTCGTCGCCACGCGCCGCCACACCATGCAAGTCGACTTCGATCGCTACCTCGGCGACCTGCAGCGCGAAATGCGCGCCGGACAGAACCGTTCGGGCAAACGGCGGACCTAGGGCAGTCTGCGAGAGGGAGCTGGCGGAGCCGCCCGCGTTTTGCGCGCGGCTCCGCCCGTCCTCGACGCTAGTCGGCGTTGGCAGCCACGATGCGCTGCTCGAACGTGAAGACGTTCGGGTTGTGGGCGTCGATCGTGGCGGCCACCCAGTGCGTGTTCCTGGCGCCGAAGGTTTCGACGCGCGTAAAGTTCTTGATCACGCCGCCTTGGGGCGTGTTCAGCGGCTTGTCGAGCTTGAAGTAGTGCGAGTCGCCATGCACGAGCGCGACTTGGCCCGGGAACGCCATCGAGGCGCTGGCCAGCGCGCTGGCGTAAGCCGGAAAGGCGTCATACGAGCGCGTGTCGGCCAAATGTTGCTCGTTGTTCAAGTTGAGGTCGGCCTGCCAGACGATCATCACGCCTGCGGCGTGCACCTGCTTGGCGTAGGCAAAGCTTTCGTTCAAGAAGAAGATGACCGCCTCTTTGCGCGCCATTTCCTCGGCGCGCTGCACGTCGATCTGGGCCTGCGTGCGCGTCTCGCCGTCGACGCCAGCGTACGGGAAGTTGTCGTTGGAGCCCTGCACGTTCAGACCGACGTACACGACCGGTCCGTACTTCCAGCGCACGTTTTCCGAGTATTTGGCATATTTTCCGCCCTCGAACGACTGGCGCCAAAGTCGCAGCTTGCTCTGGCCCAAGCTAAACGGGGTGGAGGTGAACAGATCGCGCTCGTGCTGCAGACGCTCGATCGGGTCCGCCGTTTCGGGCGTGAAGGTGCCCGCGCCGTAGCGCCCCCAGCAATCGGTCCAATCGTTGTCGCCCGGAACCCAAACCAGCGGGCGCTTCAGGATACTGAAGTAGTCGAGCGCCGGCGCGTACAGGTTCTCGTCCGTGCAGGGACCGTCGCCGCCTGCCTTCAGATCACCGTCGAAGATGGAAAACGCCACTTTGGCATCGTTCACGTCGAGCAAGAGGTTCGGGTACTGCTGCTTGCCGAGCGCATTGTAGGGCATGTCGCCCCACAGCGCGATGGTGTACTTCGAGAGGCCGTGTTCGTGGTCGTCAGCATCGCCGTGCGATTCGGCCTGTGCCGAGCGGGCAGCACCCATCGCAACCAACGCCGCCACGCCGATCCCTAGCCACGCCGACCAACCTCGAAAGACGCGTGAAATTCGAAACGCCATGTAACTGCTCCTTGATGCGCGGCGGCCGTGCGGCGCCGCGAGTGGCGCGAAGCTCGCATACGTCACCGACATCGAAGGTCACGCTTCTGGCCCAATGTCATGAACTGCGCGTGGCGCGCTGACGCAAGGCCACCGCAACGTCGGCAAGTCTTCACACAAAGTTGTGATCTGACCAAAGCTGACGTCGGCGACGACGCTCGCCCGTCATGCTTGTCACATCTCGTTTCCGCGAGCCGGGCTTCCGTTTACGACGCCCAAAGCAGCGCAAGCTCGAGCTCTATCGCATCGAACGGCTCGGCACGAACCCGCGCATCGCCGCGGACGGTAGTCGCGATTCGATAGCCGTCGCCGTCAAGCCGTAAGACCTCGAGCGTGCGCACGAGCGGGTCCACGAGCCAGATGTAGCCGACGCGCTCACGCGCGTACAACGGCACTTTCTCGGCGCGATCGAAGTCCTCGGTGCTGGGTGACAGAACTTCGCAGACCCAATCGGGAGCCAGGGTCAAGAATGCAACGTCGGGCAGCTCGGGCATGCGTTCCCGTCGCCACCCCGCTAGATCCGGCACGACGATGTCTGGGTCTGCGCCGAGGTGAAGCTCAGGCTCATCGAGCAAGAGCCAGCCACCGGGGCCACCTGCACCCCGATCGAACGGGCCATCGAGCACCCCGCCCAATCGCGACGCGGAACGCGCGTGCCGCGTGCGAGGCCGCGCTTGCGTGTAGAGGACGCCGCCGACGAGCTCAGCCACCACATGCGACGGAACAGCGAGGACATCCTCGTAGGTAGCACGTCGCTTGGCGGCCTCGGCCATCAGCACAACCTAGCATTTCGGTGCCGAATCAGGCGCGCAAGCTAGCCTCTCCCACAACTTTGGGGCGGCGCCGGGGCACTTTGCCTGGAACAGGTAAAGGCTGGTGGCGCGGCCAGCTGGACGCGCGGAGACAGGGCCTACCGATCAGCCGAGCGCGCGGCGTTCGCGGACGGCTTCGGCTAGGCCTTCGAGCAAGGGGACGGTGGTGTCCCAGGCGAGACAGCCGTCGGTGACGCTTTGGCCGAACGTCATGCTGGCGCGGTCGCTGATTTCTTGGCGCCCTGCGACCAAGAAGCTTTCGATCATGACGCCGAAGATCGAGCGGCTGCCGGCCGCCACTTGCTCGGCAATTGCGGCCGCGACTTGCGGTTGCTTCGACGGATCTTTGCCGCTGTTGGCGTGGCTGGTGTCGATCATCAGCTTGCCCGGTAGCTCGTTCTTTTCGAGCAGCGTGACGGCGGCGGCGACGGCTTCTGCGCCGTAGTTGGGGCCGCTCGAGCCGCCGCGCAAGATCACGTGGCAGTGCGGGTTACCGCGCGTGGCGACGATCGCCGCCAGGCCCTGTTTGGTGACGGACAAGAAGTGATGCGGCTCAGCCGCGGAGCGCACGGCGTCGGCGGCGATTTGCAGCGTGCCGCCCGTACCGTTCTTGAAACCGACCGGCATCGACAAGCCGGAAGCGAGCTCGCGATGCACTTGGCTTTCGGTCGTGCGTGCGCCGATCGCGCCCCACGTTACCAAGTCGGCCATGAACTGCGGCGTGATCGGATCCAAAAATTCGAGCGCCGTCGGCAGGCCCATCTCGACCACGTCGCGCAAGAAGGTGCGCGCGACGCGCAGGCCCTGATTGATGGCGAAGCTGCCGTCGAGCTTGGGGTCGTTGATCAGGCCCTTCCAGCCGACGGTGGTGCGCGGCTTCTCGAAATATGTGCGCATCACCAGCTTGAGGTCGCTCTCGAGCTTCGGCAGCAGCGTCTTGAGCCGCCGCGCGTACTCGAGGCCCGCTTCGGGGTCGTGAATCGAGCAGGGGCCGACCACGACGACCAAGCGGTCGTCCTTGCCAGCGAGGATATTCGCGACCTCGGCGCGCGAGCTCACGACGGCCCGGGTCGCCTCTTCACTGAGCGGGATCTCCTCCATCAAGATGGCCGGCGGCAGGAGCGGCTTCAGGGTGTCGATGCGAACGTCGTCGGTCAGAACGGGCATGCGGGGCGGTTAGTAGTACGGCCCTAACAGAACGCAAATTCGCCGCAGACTTGCGGCCCTGTGCGAGGTCGTGAGCACTATTGGGGCGTTGGACCCGACCGCCAAGCCCGAGCCGGCGATTCGCCCCGAGCCGAGCCGCCCCCAGGCCCGACAGGGCTTCACGCGCGGCAAGCAGAGTCCGCGCGGCGTCGTCTGGTTCGGAGTCAGCTCGTTTTGGGGGCACCTGCGCCATTTCGTGGCGGCCGCGATTGCCACCGACGATATCGACTCGCGCGATTGGATGACACCCGACGTGCCGGGCGAGCTGGTGGGACGCGTAGCGCGCGTGCTGGGCGGCAACGAGGCGGCGCCGACCTTGCTCGAGGCGCTCGGTCGAGATCTTTGGATCGACTACCTGGCGGACACCGGCGACGACGTATCGGTGAGTCGCGCCGTGGCTCGGCTGGTGGTCGAGCGCTTCGAGCTGCCGGATCCGGATCGCCCAGGCGAATCTTTGACGGCGCCGCGCGGCGAGCTGCTCGTGTTCGGCGGAGATACGGCGTACCCGGTCGCCACGGCACAGGAAATCAACGACCGCGTACTGGTACCGTTCAACGAAGCGCTGGCCGGGCGAGACGCAGAGCCGCGCGTGCTGCTGGGCATTCCCGGCAATCACGATTGGTACGACGGTCTCGACGGTTTCGGTCGCATGTTCCGGCGGCGCGCGGGCGACGACGTCGACGCGCGCCCCAGCATGCTCGGCGTCTCGAAGCCGATGCACGAATACTACGCCACCTGGGCGCGCGAGTTCGTGCTCGGAGGCAAAGTGGAGAAGCCGAGGGCGTTAGTGCTGAGCGGCTACGTGCCGGTGCAGAACGCGAGCTACTTTTTGCTGCCGCTCACGCCCGACATTCATCTGTACGGGGTCGATCGGCAGCTGAAGAGCATCGACGCCCGCCAAAAGCGCTTCTTCGTCGAGTGGGGGCGCGAGCATCCGGAGGCCAGTCCCTGGGTGCTCTTGCCCGACCCGCTGTTTCGCTTCGGCGAGCCGAGCCGTACCGGTACCGACATGATTCAGACGCTAGGCTTCGATTTTCATGCGCGGTCTCATTTCTTGCTCTCGGGCGATGTTCACCACTACGAGCGCAGTGTCGAGCACAGCATGCTGCACGTGATCGCGGGTGGCGGAGGCGCCTTCTTGCATCCGGCGCCGGTGGTGGGGGGGCGGCGGGCGGCCGAGCGGCGTTGGCCGAGCAGCGCTGAATCGCGTGCGCTCTTGGGCGGAGTGCCGTGGAAGATCGCGCGCGGGCGCTCCGGATTTCTGCCGCATCTGATCTTCGCGGCGCTGTTTGCACCAGCCATGTCGGTCGGCGTGCAGCTGTATGACCGCACGGGCGTGATCTTTGCCGCGCCGCTGGCGATGAGCGTCGTGGTGACGACGGTCTACGCGCTGATCGGCGGCGTGCGGCGACGTTGGCGCCGGGTGCTACCACCGGCGCTGGCCGCGGGGGTGCTCACGGCGATGCTGCCGATCTTGGCGTCGCTGCTGGTGAAGGACTTGCTCTTACGCCTGCACTTCGTACCGACGCTGTTCGTGGTAGCGAGCGCGACGCTGCTGCTCACGGTGTTCGCGGCAAGCTATGTGTTCGGGTCGTACCTGGCGCATCTCACGCGGCGCGGCATCGAGCACACGCAGGCGTTCACGGCGCTCGACCATCCGGGGTACAAGCACTTCTTGCGCTTGCGGGTGCGAGCCGACGGACGTGGCGTGGACGGCTGGTGCATCGGGTTGACCGACCCGCTGGCGGACGGCGCGAAGCCGGAGCTGGTCGATGCTTTTACTTGGCGGCCGCGCGCGTAGCTGATTTTGCAGGTTTGGAGCCAAGCTGCGGGAAGCTTTGGCCGACCCAAGGCGTAGCTTGGATGAGGGTCTGAGCGATGATGCGAGCCAGTCGTCGGGAGCTTTTGACGTGGCCGCTGGCGCTGGCGGGCTGGGGGGTTTCGCACACGGTAGACGCCGAAGAAGGCTCCGTACCGAGCAGTGGGGGAGCGAAGGCGCCGCTGATCTTGCTCCAGCCGCTGGGGGCGGCGATGCCGGATGACGAGCTTGATGCGGTGGCGAGCGCTATCGCGGCTTTCTATGCCGTGAGGGTGACGGTCGCGGCGCCGCTGGCATTGCCGCAGGCTGCGTTTTACGCGAAGCGGCAGCGCTACCGGGCCGAGAAGCTGCTCGACTTCTTGGTGGCGGAGGGCAGCAAAGACGCGCGCGTCGTGCTCGGGCTGACCGCCGTCGATATTTCGACCACGAAGGCGCCGTTCGAAGATTGGGGCATTTTGGGGTTGGCGACGCTCGACGGTCGCTCGGCGGTGTTGTCGTCGTTTCGATGCAAGCGCCGCGCGAGAAGCGCCGAGCATGCGCGGGTACGCTTCGCGAAAACCGCCGTTCATGAGCTTGGGCACTCGTTCGGGCTCGAGCATTGCGCGAACGCTGGTTGCATCATGCACGACGGCGAAGGCAGCGTGCTGACTACGGATACGGGGCGAGACTTCTGCGCGGACACGCGCGCGCGCCTGGCAGCTACTGGGGTGTTGCGCGCGGATGCGGTTTCACCGTTTCCGGCGTGAGTGGCTGAGGCCAAGGGTAACCTGAAACCAGCGCGTTCTCTGCATGGCCTGGAACGAGCGCGCTGCTCGCTTTGCTTGGGACAAGTGCGCGGTGTGCTTTGCCCGGGACAAGCGCTTCGTTGGGACAAGCGCGCTACTCGCTTTGCCTGGGACAAGCGCGCTACTCGCTTTGCCTGGGACAAGCGCGCTACTCGCTTTGCTTAGCGCACTGCTCGCTTTGCTTGAACAAGCTCTTCGTTTGGGACAAGCGCGCTGCTCGCTTTGCTTGAACAAGCTCTTCGTTTGGGACAAGCGCGCTGCTCGCTTTGCCTTGACAAGCGCGCTGCTCGCTTTGCCCGTGACAAGCGTGCTGCTCGCCTTGCTTGGAACCAGCGTCCTGCTCGCTTTGCCTGGGACAAGCGCGCTGCTCGCTTTGCCCGGAACAGGCGCTTCGTTTTGGACAAGCGCGCTGCTCGCTTTGCCTGGGACAATTGCGCCACCTGCCTTGCGCGGGAGCTCGAGCCCCAACATGGCAAAGCGCGCCGCAGCGCCGCCGATTCCCGATGGCTTCAGTCGCGGGCAAAATTTCACACAAGCGCAACCACTCCTGCGGCGATCGCGAGCAACCACCCTCTTGATTTTCTTAGGGCCGTGAGCGCGACGGTCAACCGGGTCGTTGGCGCTGGTGCGGTTTTGTCGTTCGCGAAGGGCAACGAGTGGGTCGGCTCTAAGCGAGACGTGTCGCCTAGCTGCCGGCCTGGTGTGTCACCCATGTACGCGGTTCGGACCAACGAATTTGCTTGACGGATTTTCGACGCACATCGCTCGCGAGCCTCGAGTCCCTTCGGTTTTGCCTCACCGAACCGCCCACGCGCCACCGAGATGTCGTTTCGAGGAGTCGGGCGACTTCGAAATCATCCGAGCTCGCGTTTGAGCACGACGCGAGCCCTGACGCGCTCGAAAAAAGTCATGTTACGGTGAGTTCATGACGAATCGGGGATTCGGCAACTTGGTCGCGCTATCGGACAAAGAACTGGAGCAGGGCCTTTGGCGGCTGTTGGCGGAAACCGCGCGCACCGAAGCTGGCATCGTCGCGCACTTGGCAGAGGTCGAGGAGCGGAGGCTACATCTGCGAGCGGGCTACCCTTCGATGTTTCAATACTGCTTGGGGCACCTGAAGTTGAGCGAAAGCGAGGCTTTTCATCGGATCGTCACCGCACGTCTGGCGGCTGCTTACCCAACAATTCTCGAGCGACTCGAGGCGCGAGAAATCCATCTATCGGCGATCTGTTTGCTGCGTCGGCACCTCACGCGCGAAAATCATAGAGAGCTGTTGGCCCAGGCGTGCGGCAAGTCGAAGCGCCAGGTTGAGGAGTTGCTCGCGCGCCGGTTTCCGGAGGCAGTAAGCTCCGAGGCACGGAGGGCGCGGTTCAAGCAGCTGAACGCCGATTGCCACCGCATCGAGCTGTACGTCACCAAGAGGCAGAAGGAGAAGCTCGAGCTGGCGCGGGATCTCGTCAGTCATGCGAATCCGAGCGGGGATTGGGGAGTCGTGCTGGAACGGGCCGTCGACGCGCTGACAGAGAAAGTTCAAGAGCGACGCTTCGGTGGGACAGAGACAGAGACAGAGACAGAGACAGAGACAGAGACAGAGAGAAACGCGGGTGAGGACGCGAGCGAGCGCACGATGGCCGGCCCGGAGCGGCACGGCGAGACGGACGACGAGACGCACCCGACCAAGCGCGACGCAACGCGCTCGGCAAACGGCGACGGCTCGCTGGGCCCGCACGGCGACCAGTCGCATGGACGAAGACACATTCCCAATTCAGTGCGGCGGGCGGTCGGCGCACGCGATCGGCTGAGCTGCGCGTTCACGAGCGAGTCCGGGAGGCGTTGTGGAGCGCGCGCATTCTTGCAATTCGATCACATTCGCGCCTGGGCGCGGGGCGGCGACGAAACTCGAGAAAATCTGCGGATCTTGTGCGCCGCACACAACCGGCTGCTGGCTGAGCAGGAGTTTGGAGTGGCCGCGGTCAAACGCGGCATCGAGCACAGGCGCGCGGCTCTGCACACGCAGAAAGCCGAAGGAGAAACGCCGCGGGCGGGGCGGAACACAGCGCAAGACAGCGCCGCGCCGGGTCCGAATGGCGCGACTCTGTCGTGCCTGCCCGGCCAAGACGTCGCCGCTACGCATGAGCGCGACGCGCAGCCTGCACTTGCCCTGGGAAAGGTGCCCAAGACGGCGGCGTAGAGAACCGCGGAGATCGATGCGGGTCGCGTATCTTGCCGGGCAAAGCGCCGAGTACCGGCGCTGCTCGACGCTTCGAGCTTCGTCGGGCTGGGCTTGGATTTCAGCTTCACGCCGTCCATTTCGAACAGTACCCGTCGACCCACGCTGAAGCGCGACGCCCTCACTGGCAGTGCGCTGCTAGCTGACTCAGCCGCGGACGCCCAAGAAGCCGGTGCGCAGCAGCGCCAGCGCGTTACCGGTGGATTCGAATGCAAACAGGCTACGCGCGACCGGCTCGAGTTGCCGGTGACTCGGGTAGTAGAACGGCTTGGGAAAGCTGCGCAGCGGGCCGCGCAGCACGACCTTCTGGATGCCTTCGAGCATGAGCGCGTTGTGCACGAAGCCGATGCCGCTCTGCGCGTCTTGCAGGCTGGCGCTCGGATGACCACCCCAGGGCGGAGTCCCCGTGCCATAGCCGATGGCCGGCCAATAGTTGATCGCGACGGTGCCGTAGCGCAGCTCGTCCACCGCACGACTGATAGCCGCCTCGACGCTCACGTCGCCTTCGAGAGCGCTCGGCACGAACAGCATCGCGTTCAACGTGCCCCAAACCCTCTCGTTCAAAAACCGCACGGCGCGCTGCAAATACGCATCCGGTTCGCTTTCATCAATCTCGACCACGCTGAGCAGCGGACAAAACGGCTCGAGCTGAAACGACTCCGCCTGCGACTCGGGCGTGAGCCCCGTCAGCAAAGTCCAAGGCAATTCGCCTGCGCCGGCAGGTGCCTTCCACACCTCGCCCACCGCGTTCTTCCCCGTCAGCTCCGCGTAGCGCGCCTGCGCGCCTGGATAATAGGCCGGCCTGGGCGCTTGCTCGATGAACAACCGCTCGAGCCGCGACGTCACCGGCTCTGCCAGGTCGCGCGGCAGGACCAGCAGCTTGGCGGCATTGCAGTTGAACGACGCGTTGTTGAACAGCATGCCCGCGATGCTCTCGGTCACGTCATGCATTTCGCGTTCCGTGTACGGTCCAGGCACGATCACGACCGGGCTGACGTTGCCAAGCTCGCTCGTGATGCTCTTTTGCAGCAGCGGTCGCCCCGCGCGCATGCGTGCCGATCGTTCGGAGCCTGGCGGTCCCCAAACGATCGCGTCGTGCGTCTCGATCGAGCCGGTCATGTGCACGTGGTCAACGTGGGGGCTGCCCAGCAGCGCTTTGCCGGCCTCGGCGCCGCCGTAAACGATGCCGAGGCCGCCAAGCGCGCTGACGGGCGCAAAAACGTGCTCGAAAAGCGGGCCCAGATAGGCGTTGACCGGGCTCATTTTGAGCACGCAAGCGCGCCCCGCCACGAAGCACTCATGCAACAGATCGAGCGCTGGGATGCTGGCGACGTTGCCCGCGCCCAGCACCGCAGATAGCGCGCCCTCCGGCGCGGCCGCGCGATAGAAGCTGGCCTGAGCCGTGCGCAGATCCGACGCATCGACGGCGGCGGAGAGCCGCACGTCGATGCTGTACGGCATGAACAAGAGCCGATCGGCCAGCGAGTGAGGCATCACCTGCGCCGATACCTCGCCGCTTGGCAGCCGCGCGACGCGGTCGTCACCGAGCAGCGGGGCGCCGCGCTCGCGGATCTGAGTCAGCGACTCGGCCAAGAGCCGCACGTAGCGCTGGATGATCACGGCACCGGCTAGCAGCTCTTCGCCAAACGCGTTCGGTCGCCCCGCAATCCCCTTCGCCTCGCAGCCCAGACGCGCAAGCTCGTGCCCGCGCTGAGCGAGCCGCGCCCTCACCTCGCTCAGCGCTGCAATCTTGAGAGAAAGAGGCGCGCGCGCGAAGTCTCGCGCGCTCTCGCGTAGCCGCAAGGCCGTGGCCTCCACCTCACGCGGCTGAGTGACCCGCGCCGCCGCCGCGTGGCTCGCCGCAAGCGAGCTGTCTGTAGTCGAAGGTAAGCTGGCCAAGACTGCTCTCGATTTTACGCGGTTTTGGAGCGCCGTGCTGCGCTCCTTCCGCCGTAGTCTGCGCCAGGGTACTCTCGAAAGGCTATGGCGGAAGGCCCGAGAGCTCCCCTGCTCCGCGCCGTGTCCGGCGCCCCCATGGGAGAGACCATCCCCCCGGTATCGAAGAGCCAGCCGGCTACCGATCACGCCGACGACGACGCGCACGAAGCCGTCACGATCGCCCCGCCGGCCCCCAACTTCGAGCACATGCTACGGCACCTGACGCCGTCGCCGCTGCCGTCGCTCTCGAACCGTAGCGATCAACACTTTCGTGCCGCCCTCGATGCCGGGGCGCGCGCCGGCTCGAGCCTCAGCGACCTGTCCCAAATCGTGAGGGACCTTTCCAGCGGCCTATCGGGCGCCAAGCAAGCCAACGAACAGCTGGTGCAGGAGCTCAGCACTTTGCGCGCCATGCTGGGCTCGGCGAGCGAGCAGCAGCTCGGCCTCAGGCATCAGCTTGCTCAGCTCGAGCAGGAGCTGGCCCAGACCAAGAGCCTGGCCGAGCAGGAGCGACGATTCCTCGCTGATCAGCACGACGATTTCCTGTCGGCGCTCCTGGATGAGCACGAGGAGGCGCTGCGCGAAGCCACCGAGGGCGACACCCGACGCATGAGCCACGAGGTTTCCGCGCTCTCCCACAGGCTGGCACAGGCCGAAACCGCCCGGCAGCTCGCCGAGACCGAGCAAACGCGGGCGCGCGAGGCGCTCGCCAAAGCTCACACCCAGCGCGACGAGGCCCAAGCCCGCGCCGAAAAGCTCGAACGAGAACGCGACGAGCTGCGCGCCGAAGCCTCTCTGCTGCGCGCGCGACTGGGCACGCATCGCACCGCCAGCACCGTCCCGCCGCCACCCGTGGTGAGCCGGCCGCCGAGCTTTCGTCCGCCGCCTGCCCTGCAGCTAGACGCCGGTGAGCTCGACTCGACACTTTACGCCCGCTCGGCGGCTTCGCCACGCTTGCCCAGTGTCATTCCGCGCTTCCCGCCGGCACCTCCCGAGCTACAGAGCGCGGTTGTGTCGACCGCGCGGCCGCTCAGTGCCGCACGCTCGCTCACGCCTGCCGCGTCAGGCTCGCGCGCGAGCGCCGCTCCCATCTCTGAGCCGAGCTCGAGCTCGACGACTGCGCGTGAGTTTCCGAGAGAGAGCACGCGGCCGGGTGTCGGCGGCCCCAAGCCGTCCCATCCGCCCTCTGTTGCGCCCCCACCCCCTGATTTCGGCCCGCCGCCTTCCGGGTGGACGCCGGTCCCCCCTGCCCCTGCGCCGCGCCCGGCGGTGTTTTCCGCGGCCAGCATGCCCCCGAGCGCGCCCGGCCAGCGGCCGGTGCTCAAGCAGAAACCCGATCCAACGACTCGACCGCTGATCGACTATTCGCTAGGTGGAGACGGCCTGCCGAGCGAAACGCTCGAAGGCGTCCGCCTCACCTCGAAGCCTCCCAGAAAATAAGTGCGCCGCCCGTTGCTCGTCCGCACGGTGCTCGCCGCTGCGGCGGCGCTAGCTTCCGTCTACTTTACCAAGCTCGGCTTGTTTGCCGCGGTGGGTAGCTTCGTGGCGTGGGCCTCGCTACCGCGCCTGCCGAACGCCGAGCTCCGGCGGGAGCGCTGGCTCTTGCTGGTGGCTGCGCTGGCCGCGAGCGTGGGGCTATTTCGATTTCTGGTCATCGAAGCGATTCCGGGCATCGTGCAGGGGGGCAACCGCTTCACCGAACAGCGCGCCATCTCGCGGCTGCGCGAGATCCTGTTCGCCGAGGACACGGCGCGTCGCATCGCCGTGCAAGATCCGGATCACGATCACGTGGGCTCCGCGGCCCTGCTCGGCGAGCTCACCGGCGAGCTGGGCCTGCGGCGCGGCAAACCGCTGGCCGTACCCTTGCTCGAAAGCTTTCCGAAGCAGGTCAAGACCAGCATCGGCCCCGCTAGCGAAATCGGCGGCTACTTTTTGATCGTATGCCTGCCGAAGCTCGGCGGAGGCTTCACCGCAGAGCCAGAAGACGCCGTCGACGAGGAGCTGGCCGAGCGTAGATTCATTGCCTACGCTTGGCCGTCCGGCACTGCGCCGGGGCTGACTCAGGCTGTCGCGCTGGACGAGCACGAGCACATTTCGCTCGCGCCCTCGTCGCCGCCGCAGCAGGCGCCCGGTGTACGCTTCGGTTTGGTGGCGCCGCCGAGCTGCGCCGACGCCGTCGACCCGCAAACTCGCGACGCCTGGCAGGCATGGCGCCACAAGCAGCCGCGTCAAACCCTGCCGGGCGACCACTAAGACGCCCCCGAATTGCGGGCTCCCGTGAACGTGAACGTGAACGCACCCGTACCCGAAAAGCCGTT